>Ga0137796_10001005_pt1 | contig 16639 bp, 19 predicted proteins | sample OV2TP3_FD_97704 | JGI IMG/M metagenome (GOLD analysis project Ga0137796, IMG submission 97704) | reverse complement strand
GCACCGGTTCAGCCGCCGATTACGCTATTAATACCAAGGTTCACCCCCGCCGGCAAGCCGATTCGGCCTGATACTCGGAGGGGGGTCCCACCCCCCTCCGAGGCACCTAGCTGAGGCGCGCCCGGTAGGCGCGGTAGGCCGGGCTGGCCCGGACGGCCCGCGCCAGGCCGGGGTCGGCGGCGCGGGGGCGGGTGAGGGCCAGGGGGTCGAGGAGGCGGTCCAGGGCTTCCGGGGAGAGGAGCCGGTGGCCGAGGACGACCTCGCGGAGGGAGCGGCCGCTCCGGAGGGCCTCCTTGACCACCTGCGCCACGACCTCGTAGCCGAGGTAGGGGGCCAGGGCCGTGGCGGGGAGGAGGCTCCCCTCCACCAGCGCCCGGCAGCGCTCCCGGTCCACGCGGAGCCCGGCGACGCACCTGACCCGCAGGAGCCGGAGCCCGGCGGTCAGGAGGTCGAGGCTCCACGCGAGGTCGAAGGCGACCAGCGGGGTCATGACGTTCAGCTCGAGCTCGCCCGCGGCGGCGGCCCGGCTCACCGCGGCATCGTTCCCCACCACCTGGTAGGCGATCATCTCGACGCACTCGGGGACCGAGGGGTTCACCTTGCCGGGCATGACGGAGCTCCCGGGCTCGACGGCGGGGAGGACGATCTCCCCGAGCCCGGTCTGGGGGCCCGAGGCGAGCAGCCGGAGGTCGCGGCAGCACTTGGCGAGGTCCAGGGCGAGGGCGCGGAGGGCCCCCGAGCACTCGAGGAGCGGCGCCAGGCTCCAGCTCGTCTCCACCCGGTCCGGGGCGAGGCGCAGCGGCTCGCCCGTCAGGCGCGCCAGGGCGCGGACGGCGAGGCGGCCGAAGCGGGGGTGCGCGGTGATCCCGGTCCCGACCGCGGTCCCCCCGAGCCCCAGCTCCCGGAGGTCCCGGCGGCAGCGGTCGAGGCGCCGGCGGGCGCGCGCAAGTGCGCTGGCGTAGCCCCGGAAGACCTGGCCGTAGGTGATGGGGACGGCGTCCTGGAGGTGGGTCCGCCCCGGCTTGACCGTGGCCCGATGGGCGCGGGCGTGGCGCCGCCAGGTCGCCGCCAGGGCGCGGAGCTCCCGCTCGAGCGGCCGGAGGAGGGCGAGGGCGGTCAGGCGGATGGCGGTGGGGATCACGTCGTTCGAGGACTGGCCGAGGTTGACGTGGTTGTTCGGGTGGACCGGGGCGTACGTCCCGCGCCGGCCCCCGAGGGCCTCGTTGGCCAGGTTGGCGATGACCTCGTTGGCGTTCATGTGGTGGGGCGTCCCGGCCCCGGCCTGGAAGGGGTCGAGGACGAAGGCCGCGTCCAGCTCGTTTCGCGCTACCCGGGCCGCCGCCCGCTCGATGGCGCGCCCGATCCGCGGGGGCAGGAGCCCGAGGCGCCGGTTGGCCTCGGCCGCGGCCTGCTTGATGAGCCCGAGGGCCCGGATGAAGGCGGGGTGGGCCCGGAGGCCGCTCGCCTGGAAGGTCTCCCGGGCCCGCTGGGTGAAGATCCCGTAGAGGGCCCGGGCCGGCACGGCCTTGGCCCCCAGGCTGTCCCGCTCGAGGCGCGTGGCCTCTCGGGCGCGGGCTCGACGGGGCGTCGTCCGGGCCACGGCCTCGCCCCTACGGCGCCGCGGTCCCCGGCCAGGGCGGGGGCGGGGCTCGACGGGGGGACCGGCCTGATCGATGATCACGGCGCGCATCGGGTGGACGTGTCGACTGAAAACGGAGGGTAGCCTACTGGGTTCGCCCCGGGCTGTCAAGGACAAGGGCGCCGTGGGGGGCCCTTCCTTGACAGCCCCCAGCGGGGCCCCTATAGTTTTGGCTAATGTCTCCGGCGAGCCCGGGCCGAAGCCGTCAGGGCGGAAGCGGAGTCGTGCGGGAGCGGGTGTGGCCGTTCGCCGTGACGGCCTCGACCCTCTTCGCCTTCTGGCTCCTCCTCTCCGGGCGTCTCGACGCGGAACACATCGGCTTCGGGGTGTTCTCGGCCGCGCTCGTGGCGGTCCTGACCCGCGAGGTGGAGCGGATCGGGGTGCGCACGGACGCCCGCGGCCGGCGGGTGCCGGTCTTCACCTTCTCGATCCCGTGGCCGCGCTTTTTGGCCTACCTCCCCTGGCTCATCGGCCAGGTCATCCTCGCCAATCTGCAGGTCGCGTACGTGATCCTGCACCCGCGTCTGCCGATCGCGCCCGTGGTGGTGCGATTCCCGACCCGGCTCCAGGGGGATCTGGCGCGCGCCACCCTCGGGAACTCGATCACGCTGACCCCGGGCACCATCACGATCGACGTGGACGGCGAGGAGTTCGTGGTGCACGCGCTGACCCGCGAGGCCGCCCGCGAGGTGCTGAGCCGGACGATGGAGAAGCGGGTCGCGCGGGCCTTCGGTCAGGCGTGAGCCCCCCGACGGTGGATCCCTGGTGGAGCTGAGGACCGTCTTCGTCGCGGCCGCGGCCTGCCTGATCGTCCTGACGCTGGGGTACCTCTACCGGCTCGTGACCGGCCCCACGATCTTCGACCGGATCCTCGGGCTCAGCGGGTTCGGCACCAGCACGACCATCATCCTCACCCTGATGGGGTGCGCCTACGGCCGGCTCGACATGTTCGTGGACATCGCGCTCGGGTACGCCCTGCTCAACTTCGTCGGGGTCCTGGCCGCGGCCCGGTACTTCGAGCGGGCCCGGGGGTGAGGCCGTGACGGCGGCGATCCTCGCGCTCCTGGCGGCCGGGCTCTTCTTCGCCGCGGTCGCGAGCCTCGGGGTCCTCCGGCTCCCGGACTTCTACGCCCGTCTGCACGCCGTGGGCAAGGCCGAGACCCTCGGGGTGCTCCTCGTCCTCGCCGGCGTGGCCCTCTGGCAGGGTCCCACCCTGACCAGCGTGAAGGTGCTGTTCGTGGCGCTCTTCTTCTTCCTCACCAACCCCACGGCGACCCACGCCATCGCCCGGGCCGCCCTCCGGATCGGCGTCAGGCCCCTGGCCGCCGACGCGGAGCGCCGGCCGTGAGCGTGCTCCTCAACGCCCTCTTCCTGGCGCTCCTGGTCATCCTGGCCGTGGCCGCGGTCCGGGTGCGGGACCTGGTGGGCGCGGTGCTGGCCCTGTCGGCCTACGGGCTGGTGCTGGCCCTGACCTGGGCGGGGATGGGGGCCGTGGACGTCGCCTTCACCGAGGCCGTGGTCGGGGCCGGGGCCTCCACCGTTTTCTTCCTGGCGACCCTCCTCAGGACCGTCAGGACCGAGCAGGTCCGCCTGCCCCGCGCCCGGGCCGCGAGCCTCGCCGCGGTCCTCCTGCTCGGGGGCCTCCTCTTCCTCGCCACCCACGAGTTCCCGAGCTGGGGCGATCCGGCCTCACCGGCCAGCGTCCACGTCTCCCCCCGCTACCTCCGCCTGGGGTACGAGGAGACCGGGGCCCCGAACATCGTGACGGCGGTCCTCGCCGACTACCGGGGCTACGACACGCTGATCGAGACCGTGGTGATCTTCACCGCGGCCCTGGCCTGCTGGGTGCTCCTCTGGAGGCCCAAGGCGTGATCCGCGAGCACGACAGCGTCATCGTGCGGACCGTGGTGCGGGCGCTGGTCCCCTTCATCCAGCTCTTCGCCCTGTACGTGGTCTTCCACGGCCACGGAAGTCCGGGAGGAGGCTTCCAGGGCGGGGTCATCCTGGCGGCCAGCTACATCCTGATCGCCCTCGCCCTGGGCCGGGCGGAGCTGGACCGGCTGGTGCAGGAGGGGGCGGTGCTGGTCCTGGGCGCCCTCGGGGTCCTGATCTTCGCCCTCACGGGGGCCCTGGGCCCGGTCCTGGGTGCGCCGCTCCTGGACTACGAGGTCCTGTCCCTGCCCGGCGTCCACGGCCCCGAGGCCAGGGCCCTCGGCATCCTCATCATCGAGATCGGGGTCGCCATCGGGGTGGCGGGCGCGCTCACGCTGATCTTCTGCCGCCTCGCCAAGGCCGGGGAGGGGGAGGGGGCGCCGTGACCGAGCTCCTCGCCTACGCCGCGGCCCGGTACAACTACTGGGTCTACATCCTCCTGATGCTCATCGGCTTCTACGCGATGGTCGCCCACGGTAACCTCCTCAAGAAGGTCATCGGCATGAACATCTTCCAGACGGCCATCATCCTCTTCTTCCTCTCGACCTCGGCCAAGCGGGGCGGGACCCTGCCCATCGTCGGCCCGGAGGCCCTCGCCGGCGGCGTGGCCCCGGCGCAGCTCATGAACCCGCTCCCCCACGCCCTCATGCTCACGGCCATCGTGGTGATGGTGGCCACCCTCGGGGTGGCCCTGGCGGTCCTGGTGAAGATCTACCGGAGGTACCGGTCGTTCGAAGAGGACGTGATCCTGGACCGCCTGTGATGCTCCTGGATCACCTCCCGCCCCTCCTCCCCGTCGTCCCGCTCCTCGCCGCCCTCCTCCTCCCCCCGGTGGGCGCCGTCCGTCGCGGCCTGGTCCATCCGCTGGCGGCGGGCGCGGGGGCGGCGACGGCGATCCTCGCCCTCCTCGCCCTCCGGCGCGTCCTGGCCGAGGGGGTGATCCACTACCACGTCGGGGGGTGGGAGCCGCCGTGGGGGATCGAGCTGGTCCTGGATTACCTCAGCGCCTTCACGGCCGTGGCGGTCTCCGGCGTGGGGGCCCTCGCCCTGCTCTACGCCGGCCCCGCCGCCGGCGCCGAGGTGCGGGGCCGGGAGGCGTCGTTCTTCGGGCTCGCGCTCCTCCTCCTGGCGAGCCTTCTGGGGATGATCGTGACGGGCGACCTCTTCAACCTCTTCGTCTTCCTCGAGGTCGCCTCGATCTCGAGCTATGCGCTGGTGGCCACGGGGGACGGGCGCGCGCCCCTGGCCGCCTTCCGGTACATCGTGCTGGGCACGGTGGGGGCCTCACTCTACCTCCTCGGGGTCGGCCATCTCTACCTGATGACCGGGACCCTCAACATGGCCGACCTCGCCGACCGGCTCCCCGCGCTCGCCTCCTCGCGGGTGCTGGCCGTGGCGGTGGGGTTCCTGGTCATCGGGCTGGGGATCAAGATGGGGCTCTTCCCCCTCCACGGCTGGCTCCCCGACGCCTACACCTACGCCCCCCCGGCGGTGACGGCCCTGATCGCGCCCATCGCCACCAAGGCCGCCGCCTACGCGTTGGCCCGGATCCTCTTCTCCGTCCTCGGGGTCCACCGGGCGCTGACCGAGGTCCCGCTGATGACCCTGCTGGCGTGGGCCGGGGCGGTGGCGATCGTGGCCGGCGGCGTCCTGGCGATCCGCCAGAACGACCTGCGGCGCCTTCTGGCGTACTCCAGCGTCAGCCAGATGGGGTACATCGTGCTGGGGATCGGGCTCGCCAACCGCCCCGCCCTGATCGGGGCGTACCTGCACATCCTCAACCACGCGATGATGAAGGGGTGCCTCTTCTTCGCCGCGGGGGCCGCGGCGGCCCGGCTCGGGGGCCCGGCCCTGGCGGACCTCCGCTGGATGCACCGCCGCATGCCCCTCACCACCGCGTGCGTGATCGTCGCCGCCCTCTCCATGATCGGGGTCCCGCCGACGGGGGGGTTCTTCAGCAAGTGGTACCTCCTGGTGGGGGCCGTCGAGGGGGGGCAGCCGGTCCTCGCCGGCGTGATCCTGGTCGGGGGGCTGCTGGCGGCGGTGTACATGTTCCGGGTGCTCGAGCACGCCTGCCTGGTCCGGCGCGAGGAGGGGGACCATGGGCCCGCGCCCCCGTCCGGGCGGTCCGAGGCCTCCCCCGGAATGCTCGTCCCGCTCCTGGCCCTGGGGCTCGGCATCCTGGCGGTGGGGATCTGGAACGCGCCGATCGTCTCGGGCGTGCTCAGGTTCGCGGCGCCCGCCGGGCTCAGGTAGGACGGGATGGGCGGCGAGGTCGTCGAGGCCTGGGGGCCGGGGCTCGCGCTCGTCCCGTCGCTGGCGGCCGCCGCCCTGATCCCGCTCTCGGCCCGTGCCCCCGCGCTCCGCGAGGCGTGGAGCCTCCTCGCCTCCGTGGCCCAGGCGGCGGTGGTCCTGTCCATGGTCCCGGGGGCCGCGGCCGGGGTGGTGCTCGAGACGACCCTGGTGGAGCTGGCGCCCGGGGTGCCCCTCGTCCTGCGGGCCGACGCCCTGGGGTGCGTCTTTGCGGCCCTCGCCTCGGGGCTCTGGGTGCTGACCACGGTCTACTCCATCGGCTACGTCCGGGGCCTCCACGAGCACGCCCAGACCCGCTACTTCTTCTGCTTCGCCCTCAGCCTCTTCGCGGCCGTCGGGGTGGCCTTCGCGGGGAACCTCCTGACCTTCTTCCTCTTCTACGAGATCCTCACCCTCGCCACCTACCCCCTCGTGGCCCACAAGGAGACGCCGGCGGCGGTCCAGGCCGGCCGGATGTACCTCGCCTACACCCTCTCGGCGGGGGTGGCACTCCTCGCCGCGACGGCGTGGCTCCAGATCCTCGTCGGCACCGTGGAGTTCCGGCCGGGGGGGATCCTGGGCGAGGCGGTCCCGCCCGCGACGCTCTGGCCGCTCCTCGGGCTCTTCGTCCTGGGCGTCGGCGTGAAGGCGGCCCTGATGCCGCTCCACTCATGGCTCCCGGTCGCGATGATCGCCCCGACGCCGGTCAGCGCCCTCCTCCACGCCGTCGCGGTGGTGAAGGCGGGCGTCTTCGGGGTCGTCCGCGTCCTCGGCTACGTGGTCGGCCCCGAGCTGCTGGGAGGCCTCGGGGCCTGGAGCGCGGTGGCGTGGCTGGCCGCGGCGACCATCCTCGCCGGCTCCCTGCTGGCCCTGGCCCAGGACAACCTGAAGCGGCTCCTGGCCTTCTCCACGGTGAGCCAGCTCTCGTACGTCGTCCTCGGGGTCGCGCTGGGGACGCCGAGCGGGGTCGTCGGCGGGATCCAGCACATCGTCAACCACGGGGTCACGAAGATCACGCTCTTCTTCTGCGCGGGGGCGATCTACGTGGCGACGGGGAAGGAGCGGGTGAGCCAGCTGGCCGGGATCGGGCGCCGGATGCCGGTGACGATGGGGGTCTTCGCCGTGGCGGCCCTCGGCCTCGCCGGCCTGCCGCCGGCCAGCGGCTTCCTCTCCAAGTGGTACCTGATCCGCGGGGCCCTGGAGGCCGGCCAGTGGCCGTTCGTCCTCGTCTGGCTGGCCAGCTCGCTCCTGAACCTCGCCTATTTCCTCCCGATCATCATCAGCGCCTTCTTCCGCCGCTCCGGGGAGGCCGAGGGGGTCACCGAGGCGCCGGCCACCCTGCTCGTGCCGCTGGTCGTGACGGGGGCGGCGAGTGTCCTCCTGGGGGTGGCCCCCGGGGCCTTCCTCAGCCTGGCCTCGCGGGCCGCCCACGACATCCTCGGGGGGATCCTCCCGTGACGCCCAGGGGGCTCCTCTGGATCGCCTTCGCCCTGAGCGCCGCGGTGGAGCTCCTCCTCCCCGCCGCCGAGACATCCCTGCCTTGGTGGCACCGGACCCCGGCCTTCCACGCCGCCTACGGCCTCGTCGGGTGCATGCTCATCGTCGTCGTCGCCAAGGCGCTCGGGAGGTACTGGCTCCAGCGGCCCGAGGGCGACGATGACTGACCTCGCCCACCCCGCGTGGGTCTACCTCGCGGGGGCGCTCCTCGCGGCCGTCGTCCCGCGCCGCGGGCGGGTCCCCCTGCTCCTGGCCGTCCCCGGAGCGGCCCTCGCCCTGGGCCTTTGGCTCCCCGAGGGGCGGGAGACGGCGGCGCGCTTCCTCGGGCAGGAGGTCGTCCTCCTCCGGGCCGACCGCCTGAGCCTGGTCTTCGGCACGGTCTTCGTGATCATGGGGCTCCTCGGGACCGTCTTCGCCCTCCACGTCCGGGAGCGCGGCCCGCACGTGGCGGCGTTCGCCTACGTCGGGAGCGCCCTGGGCGTCGTGTTCGCGGGGGACCTCCTCACCCTGTTCGTCTTCTGGGAGCTCATGTCGGTCTCCTCCGCCTTCCTGATCCTCCAGCGACGCACCGCCAAGGCGCTGGCCGCGGGCTTCCGGTACCTGATGGTCCACGCCTTCGGCGGCGCCTGCCTCCTGGCCGGGCTCCTGCTCCGCGCGGCGGCGGGGGAGGGCCTGCGATTCGAGGCCATGGCGCTGACGGGGGCGACGGCGCTGATCCTCCTCGGCTTCGCGGTCAACGCGGCGATTCCGCCCCTCTCGGCCTGGCTGACCGACGCCTACCCCGAGGGGACGGTGACCGGGAGCGTCTTCCTCTCAGCCTTCACGACCAAGGCGGCGGTCTACGCGCTGGCGCGGGGCTTCCCCGGGGTGGAGCTCCTGGTGTGGGCCGGGGCGGTGATGGCCCTCTACGGGGTGGTGTTCGCGGTCCTGGAGAACGACATCCGGCGGCTGCTCGCCTACCACATCGTCAGCCAGGTGGGCTACATGGTCACGGGCGTGGGCCTGGGGACGGCGCTGGCGATCAGCGGGACGGCGGCCCACGCCTTCAGCCACATCCTCTACAAGGGCCTGCTCTTCATGGCCACCGGCGCGGTCCTCCACGTCACCGGGCGGAGCAAGCTCACCGAGCTGGGCGGCCTCTGGCGGGGGATGCCGGTGACCCTGGTGCTCTACACCGTGGGGGCGTTCTCGATCTCGGGGGTGCCGCTCTTCAACGGCTTCGTGTCGAAGTCGCTGGTGGTGGCCGCGGCCGAGGCCGAGCACCGGGCCGCGGTGGAGTGGATGCTCGCCATGGCCTCCGTGGGGACGTTCCTCCACACCGGGCTCAAGCTCCCGTTCTTCACCTTTTTCGCGGCGGATCGCGGGGTCCACCGGCGGGAGCCCCCGGGGAACATGCTCCTGGCCATGGGTCTGGCGGCCGTCCTCTGCGTCGGCATCGGGGTCGCGCCGGGGTTCCTCTACCGGATCCTCCCGTTCCCGGTGGCCTACGAGCCGTACACCGCCCCCCACGTCGTCACCACCCTCCAGCTCCTGCTCGGCACCGGGGTCGGGTTCATGCTGCTGGTGCGGCATCTCGGCGGCGAGCCGACCGTGACCCTCGACACCGACTGGGTGTACCGCCGGGGGGGTCGGCTCCTGCTGGGGTTCTGCCAGGCGTGGGTGCGGGCGAGCGCCCGGGGGACGGCCGCCCTCGCGCAAGGGATCGGCCGGCTGCGGGCGGAAGCGGGGCTCGGGCCCGGCGCCGCCGCCGGTCGCGGCGCCCTCCCCGTGGGCTACTGGGTGGTGATCAGCCTGGGGCTCCTGGGCCTGCTCATCCTCGCCCTGTAGTCCAGCCGCGCTACTTCCGCCCCTCGGCCAGGGCCTGTTCGAGGCGCTCCTGCTCCTCCCGGGCGGTCTTGAGGCGCCCCTCGGTCTCGCGCAGGGACCGGGTCAGGGCCTCGCGCTCGGCCTCGGCCTCCACCCTCACCCGCGCCAGCTCCTGCTCCACGGAGCCGAGGGGGCGACCCCAGTAGAGGTACCCGCCGAGGAGTCCGATCAGGAGCGCGGCCACCATGATGCCGACGGCTACCCACTTGGGCATGACCTGTCTCCTTCCGGCCCGGTCGCGGGGCTAGAGATGGGCGATCTCGTCCTCGGGGGCGCGCTCCCGGCGCATCCGCCGCTCGAGGAGGTCCCGCGCCACGTCCCGCCCCCCGAGGCCGAAGGCCAGGGAGAGGGTGAGGATCAGGCCGCCGAAGGTGAGGGCGAAGGCGAGGAGGACCATCTCCTTCCCGATCCCGAGCTGGGTGAGGACGATCCCCAGGGTGAAGAAGAGAACGGCCCAGCGGACGGCGCGGGAGAGGAGCCGGGCCTCCGGGATCTGGGCGTTGACCGCCCCGATGAGGACCGCCTGGGCCAGGAAGTTGGCCATGAGCCACCCGACGGCCAGGACGAGGAGGGCCGCCAGGAGATTGGGGACCACCCGGACCAGGAGGCTCGTCGCCCCCGCGGCCCCGGGCAGGGCCAACAAGGTGTCGATCCCCAGCATGGCGAAGAGGAGGAAGATCCCCCAGAAGACGATCGCCCCGGCCAGGCGCTCGGGTGGCCGGGTGATCCCGGCCCGGAGGACGGCCTGGGCGATCCCCCACCGCTCGCAGCGAGCGGCGAACCCGACGGCCCTGAGGAGCCTCACCACGAGGGCCCGGGCGACCCCCCCGATGATGAGCCCGATCACGAGCAGGGCGAGGGCCCCCGCGGTGTTGAGGAGGACGATCCCCAGCTTCGGGAGGGCCCCCCGCAGCGGTTCCGACCAGACGATGTCCCACAGTCTCTCGCTCATGGCTTGAGCCTCCATGCCTCGACGAGGGAGGGCTTTTCGGTCTCGAAGGTCAGGGCGAGCCGCTCGATCGCCTCCTCGACCTCCGCGGCGCCGGCGTCCCAGCAGGCGAGGAAGAAGCCCGCGGTGCGCCCCAGGTAGAGCGGGGTCAGGGACTTCAGGAGATGCTCCCGGTGCAGGAGCCGGCGGTGATGGGCGAGGGCGAAGCCGTAGATCGTCCGCACCCAGAGCAGATCGGGGAAGCGGAAGCTCTCGCGGGGCTCGGCGGCGAGGGTCTGGATCTCCTCGAAGACGGGCGGCTCGAGGATCTGGGTCCAGATCGGGTCCAGGTCCCGGACCCCCTGGCGGAAGATCGCCAGCATCCGGTCCACGCTCACCTGGATCGGCTCCAGGCCGACGTGGTAGTGGAAGCCGAAGACCGGGACCGGGATGGAGGCGCTCACCGGGAACCAGACCTCCGCGTAGGTCTCCATGAGCTCGAAGAGCGAGCCCACCACCTGGACCATCATCGCCGACAGGTCCGCGCCAGGGTCCTTGGCGTCGTGGATCTTCGCCCCGAGGTAGGCCTGGCAGACCCGGAACCCCTCCGCCAGGGCCGTGATGGTCATCCAGATGTCCACCCCGAAGCGGGCCACGTCGGTCTCCCAGACCGGCTTCTCCAGGTAGCGCGCGGCGAGCTTCCCCGAGAAGCCGAAGTCGCCGCCGATCGGCTGGCGGATGCGCTGGCCGTAGAGGGCGCGGGTCAGGGGGTAGACGATGGAGTTGGTGATCGTGCCGTCGAACTTGTGGCGGGAGTAGAGGGGGGTCACGTAGTCCGCCTCCCCCTCCCAGACCGGGCGGAGGAGCAGCTCGATCCACTCCGGGGTGATGGAGCGCAGGTCGGAGTCCACGACGCAGCAGGCCTTGACCCCGAGGGCCTCGGCGATCCCGAAGATGGTCCTGAGCGCGCTCCCCTTTCCCGGGATCCCGAGGTACGGGGTGACGATCCGGTGGGCCTGCGTGACCGGATGCCTGACCAGGACGGCCTGGAGGTCGTCCAGGGCCGCCTGCGCCACCACCTCGGGCGTCCCGTCCGTGGAGCCCCCGTCGGAGTTCACGATCACGGCCCTGACCTGGGGGAAGTACTTGGCCAGCCCGACCCCCGCGGCCCGGACGACGTGGCCGATGGTGCGGGCGTTGTTGTAGCTCGGGATCCCGACCAGAAGGTCGGCCTGCTCGATCTCCTTAAGCTGGGCCTGGGCGGTCGGGCTCAGGAGGCCGTCTTGCGCCATGGCATCCGGGTACGCGCCCCGTCGCCGAGGAGCCCGAGGACGGCCTCGTTCCACCCCCGGGGGCCGGGGCGCCGGGCGCGGGGCCAGGGGCGGTCGCGGAAGGCCGGGTCCACGTCCCCCTCCGCCCGCGGGATCACGATGGGGTGATCCACGACCTCGAGCATGGGGAGATCGTTGGCCCCGTCGCCGAGCCCCGCCGTGGCGACCTCGGGGGAGAGCGAGCGGTAGAGGTCGGTCAGGAGCTCCACCGCGGCCCCTTTGGTGGCGCCGCCGGTGAGGTGATAGAGCCGCCCGCCCTGGGTGAGGGTGAGCCCCCGGGCGCGGGCCTCGCGCCCGAGCCGCTCGACGTCGGCCGCCCCGAGGTCGGCGACGAACGGCTCGTCGTACTCCCGCGCCTTGGCCCGGCGGGCCGCCTCGAGGTCGAGCCCGGTGAGGGCCGCCACCTCCGCCGGCTCCATCTCGGCGAAGCCGCGGAGGCGGAGGCCCGTGGCCGCCGCGATCTCCCGGAGCGCCGCGGTGAGCCGCGCGTAGGCGACCCCCAGCTCCACGATCCGGTACGGCCCGGCCGCGTGCGTCCCGGCGGGAGGGGCCGGGAAGTACCCCCCGGGGATCACGATGGCCCCGCCGTTCTCGACGATAAACGGGTCGGGGAGGCCGAGGCGCGCCCGGTGGACCTCCACCTCCGCCCGCGTCTTCGAGGAGCAGAGGACCAGGGGGATCCCCTCCCGCGCCAGGCGCTCCAGCGCGGGGCGCGCGGCCGCGTCGTCGTAGGTCTCACGGTCCAGGAGGCAGCCGTCCAGGTCGCTGAAGACCACGAGGGGTCGGCTCATCCGGGCGATCCTCGCGGACCCCGGCTAATGACTCTCACTGGCCAAAAGCGACTCCCGACTATGCGCTATCGCCCCTCTTTCCGTGTAACCCGGTTGCGCGAGATCCATCAGTCCCGCGCCCGGGAGGTCGGCAGGTACCGGAGCAAGGGGGAGTCGGCCGAGAGGAGGACCGTGCTCTTGTCGTCGAGGAACTTCTCGTACGCCTCCAGGCTCCGGAGGAAGCCGTAGAACTCGGGGTCCTGCCCGTAGGCCGAGCCGTAGATCTGCGTCGATTGCGCCTCCCCTTCGCCCCGGCGCCGCTGGCTCTCCTCGTAGGCCCTGGCCAGGATGATCGTGCGCTCCTTGTCGGTCTCCGCCCGGATCTTGGCGGATTCCTCCGCCCCCTCGGAGCGGTAGCGCTTGGCGATCCGCTCGCGCTCGGCCACCATCCTGGCGAAGACGCTGGCCTGAACCTCGGTGGGGAGATCGGCCCGCTTGACCCGGACGTCCACCACCTGGATCCCGAACTGCTGCGCCTTCTCGGCGGTGCGGGCGGCCACCGCCTCCATGGCCGGCTCCCGCTCCGCGGCGATGAGCTCAGCGAACTCCCGCGAGGCGAGCTCCCGCCGCAGCTCGGAGAAGACCAGGTCGTCGATCCGGGCTCGCGCCCCGGCCTCGTCCCGGACGGTGATGAAGAACTGGAGCGGATCCACGATCCGCCAGCGGGTGACATGGTTCACCAGGACCCGCTTCTTGTCCAGGGTGAGGTACTCGGCGGGGTCGGCGTCGCTGGAGAGGATCCGCCGCTCGAACTTGACGACCTGCTGGAGGAACGGGACCTTCCAGTGAAGCCCCGGCTCCCGGATCGCCCGCTTGAACTGTCCGAGCTGGAGGATGAGGGCCTGCTCCCACTCGCCGACCGTGAAGAGGGTCTGGCCGCCCAGGATGAGGACGGCCAGGACGAGGACCAGCAGGCCGAAGCCGGAGAAGATCGTCCGCATCATTGCCGGGCCCTCCCCCCCTGGTCCGGCTGCGCCGGGGGTTGCTGGAGGATGGTGATCTCCTTCAGCGGCAGGAACGGGACGACGTTCCCGCCCTTGCTGTCGAGGACGACCTTGTGGACGGTGGGGAGGACCCGCTCGAGGGTCTCCAGGTGGAGCCGCTCGCGCGTGACCCGCGGGGCCTTCCGGTACTCGGCGAGGACCGCCTCGAACCGGGCCGCGTCGCCCCGGGCCCTCAGGATCCGCTCCTCCTTGAACGCCTCGGCCGCCCGGATGATCTCCTGGGCCTGGCCCCGGGCCTTGGGGATGATGTCCTCCCGGTACCCCAGGGCCTGGTTGATCAGCCGCTCCCGGTCCTCCCGGGCCCGGACCACGTCGTGGAAGGCGTCCTTGACCTGGTCGGGGGCGTCCACCGTCTGGAGCTTCACCTCGGTGATGAGGAGCCCGGCCTCGTAGGTGTCCATCAGCTGCTGGAGGAACTCCCGGGTCTCGTCCTGGACCCTGACGCGCCCCACGGTGAGCACCTCGTCGATGGTCGTGTTGCCGACCCGGCTCCGGAGCGCGACCTCCGTCGCGGCCCGGATGGTGCCGATGGGATCCTGGATCCGGAAGAGGTACTGGATCGGGTCCTTGATCCGGAACTGGACGATGATCTGGGCATCGACGATGTTCTCGTCCCCGGTGAGCATCAGCGACTCCCGGGGAACCTGGATCAGGCTCCCCGGCCGCCGGGGGTCGCTCCGGAAGCCGACCTCGAGCCGCTGGATCCGCTCCACGTTGACGACGTCCGCCTGCTGGATCGGCCAGGGGATCCGGTAGTTCGGCCCCGCGCTCGTCTTCTTCACCACGCGCCCGAACTGCCGGACCACGCCCTGCTCGCCGGGGCCGACGATGTAGAACCCCGACCCCAGCCAGATGGCCAGCACGACGATGAGCACCGCGAGGAGGTGGCGCCGGGACCAGTGCGGGAGCCCGGGGATCCGGGAGCGGAGATCCTCCCACCCGCCGCCCCGGCGGCCCCAGGGCCTCGTGGGCCACCGATCGTCGTCGAATCGCATCTCGTCACCTCCTGCTCAAGGGGGGCGGGCGCCTCGGCGCCCGGCCCCCCGTCCCTCACACGTTGTCCTTGTCTACGGCGGCCACGATCCGGTCGAAGCAGTCCGGGATGGCGGCCAGGACCCGGTTCCAGTTGGGGATCAGGGGGAGCCCGACCGGATCGGCCAGGTATTCCTCGGAGGCGATCCGCACCGCCCGGGCGAAGGCCTCCACCGCCGAGCCCTCCTCGTGCTCGTCGAAGGCCAGGCTGTTGATGAGGGCGTCGTTGTAGTACCGGCCCATCATCTCCTTGGCCGTCCGGAGATAGGTGACCGGGAGGCTCGCCAGCGGGGCCTCGGAGATGGGGACCCCCTCCTCGGCCAGGGTCCGCAGGATCGACTTGGTGATGTCCACGGCCATCCGCATGAGCCCCTTCTTCGGGTCGTCGGGGGAGAGGGCCTGGTGCTTGTGCTCGTAGGCGTCCGAGAGGTCGGACTGGCAGACCCGGCCCACCGCGCAGTTGCGGTAGATCTCGGCCAGGACCCCGACCTCGAGCCCCCAGTCCCCGGGGATCCGGTTGATCCGCGCCAGGTCGGCGATCATGGCGAACTCCCCGGCCAGGGGGTAGCGGAAGCTGTCCAGGAAGACCAGGAAGGGGTGGTGGCCGACCATCCGCTCGAGCGCCCGGACCAGCGGGGTCACCAGCAGGCGGGTCGCCCGGCCGTGGAGCCGGTCGGTGACCCGGCTGTAGTACCCCTTGCAGAACTCGAAGGTCAGCCGCGGGTTGGCCACGGGGTAGACCAGGCGGGCGGGGATCTCCCGGGTGTAGGTGACGATGTCGCAGTCGTGCAGCGCGATGACGTCGCACTCCCCCCGGGCCAGGACGTAGCCGTAGGCCAGCCACGCCGACCGCCCCTTGCCGTCCGGCCCGATGGTCAGCCCCTTCTCCTCCATCTCGCGGAGGAGGCTCTGGAACCGGGAGCCGTCGATCCAGATCAGGGTCGTCTTCTGCGGCAGGACGCCGAAGAACCGCCGCGCGCGGTCGAAGTCCTCGTCCTTGGCGCGCCCCAGGGCCACCACGACCTCCCGGATGTAGCGGACCAGCTTCAGCTCCTCGATGATCCGCGGCATGGCCGGGCCGTCCAGCTCCGAGTAGAGGCACGGGAGGACCAGGGCGATGGGGCGCATGGCGGCCCACTTCTCCAGCTCGGCCTCCAGCCGTTCGAGGTTGGCCTTCCCCAGCCGGTGCAGGGTCGTGATCACGCCTTGCTGGTGAAAGTCGCTCATCCCGATCTCCTTTCGGTCACCGTCGTCGCGGTCCCGCCGGCGCTGTCACGCCGTTCGCTTGCGTCGTCGCGCCCTCGCCGAACCAGGCGAGGAGCCGGGCCAGGAGCCGGCGGACCGCCCGGACGTCCTTGAGCCGGAAGTCCGCCGCCGTCCGCCCGCCGCCGACCCGCACGGTCAGCCCCTGGCCCTTGAGGGCCGTGAAGACCTGCTCGTCCGTCGTGTCGTCGCCCACGTAGAGCGTGGTCACCCACCGGCCGACCACCCGCGGGGCGAGGGCGTCCCGGAGCCAGAGGGCGCAGTCGCCCTTGGTCCACCCCACGGCCGGCCGCAGCTCGAGCACCCGCTTCCCCGGCAGCAGCTCCACCGGGAGCCCCGAGGCCTCCACCGCCGCCCGGGCGATCCGGCGCACGGTCGGGGCCACGCCGGCCCGGGCCTCGCGGTAGTGGAGGGCGACCGTCAGGCCCTTCGGCTCGACCCGGACCCCCGGCAGCGACGGAAGGCGGCTCGCCAGGGCCTCGGCCAGGGCGGCGAGCCCCGGGGCCAGGTGCTTCGCCTCCGGGTGACGGAAGGCGAGCCCGGCCCCCTCCACCTCGAGGCCGTGCGCCCCCGCGTAGACGACCCCCGGCACCCGGACGCGCCCGCGCAGGTCCTCGAGGGCCCGGCCCGAGATCACCCCCACCGCGACCCGGGGGGCCCGGGCCAGGGCCGCGAGGACCCCGCGCGTGGCCTCGTCCAGGCTCGCGGCCTCCGGGCGCCGCACGATGGGGGTGAGGGTCCCATCGTAGTCGGAGAGGAGCAGGAGCCCCGCGCCTCCCCGTGCCGCCTCGGCGAGCGTCGTCGTGAGGGCACCCCGGACCATGCGCCACGACCCCGACGGCGAGACCGGCGCCCGCCGGCCGGGCCTCAGCCGACCAGCTCCTTCCGCGGGAGCCGGAGGAGGGCGTCCAGCATCGTCCCGGCCCAGCGGTAGATGTTCTGCTCGCGGACGGTGAGCCGGAGCCGCTCCATCCGGAGCCGCTGCTCCCCGGGCGGCATCTCCAGGGCGTCGCGGAGGCGCCGGG
>Ga0137796_10001002_pt1 | contig 16650 bp, 21 predicted proteins | sample OV2TP3_FD_97704 | JGI IMG/M metagenome (GOLD analysis project Ga0137796, IMG submission 97704) | reverse complement strand
ACGAGGTAATCGCCGGCCTCAGGGATCTCGACGTCCATAACGGCTTCCGAGTAGATTCCCTGTTCCGGCGCGCCGAGAAACATCTGGCCGCAGAGGAATGTATTTGCGAAAGTCGAGCTGTAGTAGTTGTCGGTTATGCCGCCCACCCTCCAATCGCCGCTCTGGACCCGGAAGTCCTCGGCTTCCAGGACCAGCGACGCAGCGCGGCAGGGCGAAGCGTTGAGAACGCACGCTAGAAAAGTCAAATAGAGGATGAGCAGGTGTCGCCTGATAATTTTCTTCTCCCTTTTAGACTTAATGCGCCAAACCTCGCATCAGAGTGGAGAGGTCACAAATCTTCAAGACCTGGATCCCTTGGACGGGAGCGGTAGAGGTATTTGGCCATGGGGGTTTATCGAAGACGGTAGTACATCTGGGACCGCGAGCGTAAATCGGCGTAACCCGTAAAAGCTACTTTTCAAAGGCATATCCCTTTTCGTTGTGCTGGCTTAAGTCTAGCCCCATCCGCTCCTCTTCCTCCGACACTCTTAACCCCATCAGAGCTTTGAGGATACTCAGGATGATGAGAGTGCCCACAAAGGCAAATATCCAGGTGGCCACAACCGCCACAAATTGGATCCAGAGCTGCCCCGGATTGCCGAAGAACAGGCCATCGTTTCCGGCTGCGTTGATGGCCTTGGTGGCGAAGAGTCCCGTCGCCAGTGCACCCCACGTGCCACCAATCCCGTGTACTCCTACTACATCGAGAGAGTCGTCGTAACCCAACTTCGTCTTCACGTTGCAGGCAGTGGAGCAGAAGATGCCTGCGCCGATCCCGATGATGATGGAGGAGATTGGCCCAACAAAGCCCGACGCAGGGGTGATGGCGACGAGTCCGGCGACAGCTCCACTGGCAGCCCCCAGAACCGTCGGTTTCCCTTTGAAGAGCCAGTCCATGGCCATCCATGAAAGCGCCGCTGCCGCAGTCGCGGTATTGGTAGCCACAAAAGCGCTGGTAGCCAGGCCGTCCGCGGCCAGGGCGCTCCCGGCATTGAAACCAAACCACCCCACCCATAGAAGCGAGGCCCCAACCACACTAAAGGGCAGATTATGCGGCGGCATCGCCTCCTGCCCATAGCCCATCCGCTTGCCAAACATCATGGCAGCCGCAAGGGCCGACACGCCCGAGCTGATATGAACCACTGTCCCGCCGGCAAAATCCATGGCCCCCATCTCACGCAGCCATCCCTTTACTCCCCACACCCAGTGGGCGAGAGGATCATAAATAAAGGTTGCCCAGAGCAAGATAAAGACGATAAAGGTGCTGAATTTAGCCCGTTCAGCAAAGGCGCCGGTAATGAGCGCAGGAGTGATAATCGCAAACATCAACTGATAGACCATAAAAGTCTGGTGCGGGATGGTGGCGGCATAGTCGGGATTGGGATCGGCTCCCACTCCATTCAGACCAAACCAGGCCAGACTTCCCACGATTCCCCCTTTGTCTGGACCAAAGGCGAGACTGTAGCCCCAAAGCACCCACTGGACGCTTATTAGAGCAACAACGATAAAGCTGTGCATGATGGTGCCAAGGGCATTTTTTCCTCGAACCAGACCACCGTAGAACAGAAAAAGGCCGGGGATCGTCATCATCAGGACCAGCGCAGCCGATGTGAGCATCCAGGCGGTATCGCCCTTGTCAATCTTGCCTGCCGGCAGACCGGGGGAAATACGTAGTGGGACTTTTATATCTGGCATATCTGGCTGTACAGTAGGTAGGACTCGCCAAAATAAAACGGCTAAAAGTAGTAATACGATTAGATAAGAGTATCGGGAGAATGGCGAGAGTGGAAAAGCATCCCATGAAACGTTAATGAGTCTCCTCAATACTAGCAACGCCACAAATGTGGCTAGGAACATCGGAATCAACATGTAAAGCGCAAGTAAACCTACGATAGCTATCAAATCTAAGAAGTCAGTCATGGAGTTTTTATCTCCGCTTCAAGAATTATGAATAAGATAAGAGCGACTGAAACCGCCCCAACTAAATTTGAGGTTACGAAATCCCACCAAGGTCGCTGGTGGAAACGGACTCGTACAAGAACGCAGACCAAAAGTAGTAACAGAGAAAGAATCATAGCAAACACAGCATGGGGTTGTGTTAACAAAGGCATAGAGTAAGCAGCTCTCCAATAGAATCCCAAGGCCATCACGCAAAGTTCTATCCCCATATGCAGACAGTCTCGATCCGAGAGTTCCCTCGCTTGAATGCGGGGCGAATATGCAATACCTTTCGCCACTATCCCTATAAAAAAAAGTACTACTGGGATACCGACAATCAGAAATAATTCGGCGGTGGATAGATTTAGAAACGATTTCAGTAACGGAGTCATTAGTTACCCGTCTCAATTCCGGGGACATAATACATATTTTCAGGATTCCAATTTAGTCCGGCGCCCCCGCCTTTCCCAAACTCAGACTACGTCCGGTTAACTTTTCAATCAACTTTACAAATGCTTGCTTTCGCCGGTCTATCTGACCGGATTGCCAGAAGTCACTATTAGGTCTCCCCAACCTCCCCCAGCGATTGTTAGGCCTTTCACCTGCGCACAGGTTGTGCAAGTGTTTGTGGAGACAGGATACTTGTCGACGCTCAGCGTCGCTGTTAAGCGATCTGAAGCGTGAAGTTAGAGCCAAAGATCATTTCTCGGCCCGACGCTCTCGGGCGAGCTGCTCAGCAACCCACATCGCAACCAGGTGCCGGGCGCGCACTTGTTTCTGTCGAGCTAGACGCCTCAAGCGGTTCAGTGTCTGCTCGTCAAGCGCGATCGTCAGGGTTTTCGGCGGTGGTCGCCGAACACGCACCCTCACAGGTCGACCTTCGTTGAACAGCCGAGCAAAATCCTCGTCGGAAAGCTCGTCCCAAGCGAACGTCTCTCGTTTCAAAGCCCGCCGTTGAGCGGCGGTCAACTTCTGCGCCACTGCTGATACCTGCGGGACGAAACCGCTGGGCGGGAATTTACCCCGATCCGACAAAACTGGCAACAAGCAAGCCCACACAGTTAGCTCGAATCTTCAGTTCCAAACTCACCCAGCAATGAGCCCTGTTTCGCAAATAGCGGATCGAGGTTTACTGCTCGCTATGGGATTGCAAAGCGGAAAGGTACGGAGGAGGATTTGACCCCCCCCTCTATATTCCAAGCCCTATGATGTTTTTTCTGGCTATGACGGTTCTTCTTCTCCAGCCCGGCGAAGAATCGATTGATAAAGGGCCTCGTCAATGAAAAAGCCAGCCTCGACAATTTGATCGACAACGGGTCTCAGGGCTGGCACTATCCCAAGTTCTTTAGCTCTGATTAGCAGGCCCAGTAAGCCTAAGACTTTCCGCCCCTCCGCCTCTGCGATACGCCTCGCGGTTGCATCGTCAAGAATCACGAAGTCTGCTTCCAACTCTCCGGCTAACACAATGGCTTCTGCTTCTCCCCGCCCCAACTCTACTTGAAGGCGGACCGCAGCTGATTGATCATGAACACTCTGCTTGGAGATCCAAGCCGCCTGCTCGACCTCCAAACTTCCCGGCCGACCATAGCCACTTCTCACCACCTCGTCATAGACTGCTTCTGGGATATACACCTTTTCCGCGAGTTCGCGGAGCAGATTGAGACAGCCAACCCGAGCGAGGGTGATAAGAGCACTGGCGTCCAGGACGAGGATCACTCCGTTGTGTCTTTCCCAGAGCGGAGAGCCGCAAGGTCCCGCTGGAGGTCTTCGGGGGAGTAGTCAAACCAGGGGATGCGATATTGCGCCAGCAGGGCCGGAAGATCCCACAACGACATCTGTAACAACTCAGCTGCCTTTGCCCTAGAGATCTTTCCTCGGCGGACGAGGTCAAGTACCAAGGCGACCTTCGCCTCTCGTCTGACCTCTTCCTCAGACCCTAGGAACTGAAGGACTTCTGGGGGGAGTTCTATCGTGACAGCTTTCACTGGAGGACCTGCTTTCTCCGGTTATCCTAGCAGCTTAGCAGCAGAAAACCAATCCACTGTGACTACGCTGCTATTCCGAAAGATCGAAGAGAACGCCGTCGGGATCGGAGGTTCCATACCTGCCCATCATGCAAGCGTCTATGTCCTCCTGCGTGACGGCTCCGTGCGTCCCAACGGTTATTTTCCTGGGAGCACACTGCGGGTTGGACCTAGCGATATCATCAAGATCTCTCTTGGCTTGTTCCAAGCTCTCGACCTTAAAGCCGATGTGATCAAGCCCCTCCTTCATGGTCCTGTACGAGCGGTTATGGCATGGGCGTATGAGAAGGTACACCTTTCCATCGGTGAGGCAGACCTCCCCATTTGCCGAAAAACCTTCCACCCCACGAAGCTCAAAGACTTTCTGATAGAACTCTGCTACAAGGGAAGGTTTCTTAGCTCTGATAGCGATGTGACTCAGATGCCGAGGTTGATCCCATCCCTCCTCGATGTATCCCTCTCTCAATTTTGCGAAGGCAAGTTCTGAACCAGTCCCATGAGCGACTTGCTCCCAACCTTCTTGTACGTGTTCCTCTACTTTGGCCTCGCCTTTCTGAGAGACATCGATGTGAGTGCCTACAGGATCATGGATCCGTTTGGCCGCGAACGGAACATGATCGAGACTCTTTGCCACCATAATATCAGGGTAATATTGCCTTAAGCTATCCATGACCGCTGCGATATCTTCCACGACAAATCCGAAGTGATCCAATCCTGATTGGATTCCGGGGTGCCTCTGAAGAAGGGCGAGCCCGATGACTCCGTCGCTGATGTGACCTCGGTCGGGATTGAAGCGTCCCGTCTCGTCGGTCCCGCCCGAAGTGATTTTTTTCATACCGAAGATGGTTTGATAGAAATTTGCCATTCTTTCATAATTCTCGGTATATATCGCGACATGTCTAATCTTGGCGAACATCAGCTTGATCCTCCTTGCCGCTGGACCTTTTCACTCGTCGGCTATCTTGACCGCCTGCGGGGAGTATCTTTCCGGTCTGATGCAATACAGTCGTCTTACGCTCGCCAGACAGCCGATAGTAACTCTGTGGCACGCTTGAATCTCCTCGTCCGATGCATCAGCCCTTCAAGACACCCCCCGCAGGCTGGTGGTAGATGAGCCCTTTTCAGCGGTCTGTTAAAGCTGGTAAAGGGCTCTAGCATTGTCATAAAGAATTTTTCTTTTGGCCGCCGGCGAGAGATCCTCGCGCGCCTCAATTTTGTGCATGCTTTCGGGAAACTCATTATCCCAGTGAGGAATGTCCGAAGCATACACGAAATGGTCCTCTCCTACATACCTGAGTGTTTCGGGCAGTAATTTTTCCTCTGCCTCAACGCTAAAATAGATCGGTCGTTCCCGCACGCACTCGCTAGGGGGCCTCTTTAGATGAGGGGTTTCGATCTCTCCCCGCTTCTCCCAGTGCTCATCCATCCGGTCCAGCCAGTAAGGTAGCCACGTGCAGCCAATCTCCAAAAAGGCCAGCCGAAGCTTCGGGAAGCGCTCTGGGACTCCTTGAAAGACCATGCTGGTGAATTGCTGAAATATCCCCACGGGAAAGGCTACTGTATGCACCTCGGTAAAGGTTTCAAACATCCCTGCCCCCAGCTCGTGAGCTCCGTTGCGGGTGCCGTGGATGCCGATGACACAGCCGAGCCTCTGGGCCTCTTCATAAATGGGGTCATAGAAGCGGTGGCCCAGGGGCAACTGGAGTCCTACACTTTTGACCGAGGCGCCAACAAAGCCGAGTTCTTTTACAGCCCGCCGTAGCTCGAGGGCGCCCTTTTCGGGGTCCTGTTGAGGAAAGAGGGCGACCGGTTTCAAGCGATCTGATACCTTGGCGAAATGGTCGTAGACATAGTTGTTGTAGGCCCGGCAAAAAGCCACCGCGTAACCCGTCTCTCGTATCCTGGAGACATCTCCAGCACCGGTCGAATAGAGGAACGCGAGCTCCATGTTATGTTGGTCCATGATCCGGAGCCAGTCTGCTGCTTGAAGGTCCCTGCGGCACCATTCCCGATTTCGTGGCAGCCTGCCTTGAAGATGACCATCCCATGGCTCTTGGAACGCAAGCGGTCCTCCACGCCTGTCATAGGGTGGCTCCAAGTAGGAACGCAATATGTCGTTCTGCTCGATCAGATGTCCGTCTGCGTCGATAATCGGCTGGTTACTCATCTTTAGCTCCTCCTACGGTCTAGAGGTCCCTGCGCAGAACCTAGAGCGGAAGGGTTGCCCCTGTCAAGCGCTTTTCGTACAATATAGCGCGTGTCTCTCAAAGTCCTCATCGTTGAAGACCACAAAGAATCGCGTGAGATCCTCGCTATTCAGTTACGCCGTCTGGGCTACGAGGTGATTGAGGCTGTGGGCGGGGAACAGGGGATAGAAAAAGCCTTGGTTCACGTTCCAGATTTTATCTTCATGGATCTGGGACTTCCGGATATAAGCGGGATTAAGGCAGCGGCCAAGATCAAAGAGGATCCGAAAACAGCTGAGATACCCATTGTTGCCTTAACGGCTTGGAGTGAACGCGATTTTAAAGCTGAGGTTTTGAAGGCCGGCATGGTGGCATATTTGGGCAAGCCGGCTTCTCCTGAAGTCCTCAAGGCTACAATCGAACGGTTCTTAAAAACCAAGTCCTAATTTACAAGCCGGCTAGCGTGACAGGTAGAGTTTGGCGCACTCCTCGCTGCAGAAGTAGTGGCCCCCGCGAGAAATGGCATCTCCTTTGGGCAGATAGCTCTTACATTGGGGATCCAAAACCATCTCTTCCGCCTCCTTAAGCTGCTCATTAGTGCGGAGCTGGCGTGACCGCTTGCGCCGGGAGAGAAAAAGATTGAGCAGGAGGAAGAAGAGATAGGCTAAGACAAAAAAGAGTAAGAAACGCAGGACCAAAGGAATCGTCCCTCAAGCCCTTTCCCAATCGGGCCAAGACTACGACCTCATAAGACTTACTTTCTTGTTGTCCTTCACATTCACTAGAAGCTCTGAAATCGTCATTCCCATGACCGGGTGGACCACCTGGGGAGCGATCTCACTCAAAGGGATCAAGACAAACTTACGCTTGTGCATCTCCGGGTGTGGAACCTTGAGGCTGCCCTTTTCCAGCTTCAGATTGTTGTAGAGTATGATATCGAGGTCGATGATGCGTGCTCCCCAGCGCTTACGAACCTTCTTTCGACCCATTGCCCGCTCGATATTTTTGCATTTCTGGAGGAGCAAGTCAGGCCTCAACTCCGTCTCTATCTGAATGACTCCGTTGACATACCATTCTCTGGATTCCCCCAGCGGCTCGCTCTCATAAAGGGAAGACTCTTTGATAATTTTCGTACCGGGAATCTTGGCGATCCTGTCAAGGGCCTCCAGATAGTTCTCCTTTTTCTTTCCCAAGTTGGAGCCGATTCCTATGTAAGCCTGATGGAGCACGATCCCTCAGCCTCCAGCACGCAGACTAAAGTTTTACCCGACGGATTCTTTCCGTAACCTCCGTAAGACGTTCTTTATCGACGCACAGGGTGAAGCGGACATAGCCCTCCCCCGCCTCCCCAAAGCCATTCCCCGGCGTTGTGACTACCCCCGCCTCGTCGAGCAGCTTGGTAGTGAGCTCGGCCGAGCTAAGTCCCCTTGGCACGCAGACCCAGACATAAAAGGTGGCGCGGGGTTTTTCACACTCAAAGCCTGCGCGCCAAAGCCCCGACACCAGGAGATCCCGTCTTTCCTGGTAGAGATTCCTGGATGGCTCGACTATCTCATCTCCGAGGCGCAAGGCCTCGATGGCCGCCTCCTGGATTGCCTGAAAGATGCCGGAATCGACATTAGATTTGACCTGCGCCAAGCCTCCCACGAGATCCTTATTGCCTACAGCCATACCGATGCGCCATCCGGTCATATTGAATGTCTTGGAAAGCGAGTGAAACTCGATTCCCACCTCTTTTGCCCCCTCGACTTCAAGAAAGCTCATGGGACGATAACCGTCAAAGCCCATCTCGGTGTAGGCCGCATCATGGCAGACAACGATGTTGTAGCGCCGGGCGAATTCCACCACTCTAAGGAAGAAGTCCTTACCTGCTACGGCGGCTGTCGGATTATTGGGGTAGTTGATCCAAAGCATCTTGGCCTTACGCGCCACTTTTGCAGGAATCGCATCCAGGTCGGGCAGGAAATGATTTTCTTTGGTAAGCGGGAGGAAATAGTTGCTCCCCCCATTAAATGAGGTTCCGATATGATAGACCGGGTAGCATGGACTTGCTACCAGGACGAGGTCTCCCGGATCGACAAATGCCACCGCCATGTTGGCGATACCCTCTTTGGAACCAATGAGGGAGACGACCTCTTTTTCAGGATCGAGCTCGACGCCAAAGCGGCGTTGATACCAATCCGCAACTGCCCGACGAAACTCAAGAAGACCGGCACTATTGGGGTAGCGGTGGTTGGCCGGCTTGGTGGATGCTTCGACGAGCTTTTCAACTATCCTAGCCGGGGTCGGGATATCAGGATCCCCAACACCGAGGTCGATCAGGTCGGCGCCTCGGGCCAAGGCCTGCCGCTTTCTACGGTCGATCTCAGCGAAGAGGTAGGGAGGTAACTCCTTGATTCTTCGAGCCTTTTGAATGTTTAGTGCCAATCTTTTATAGCCTCGCAAGATGAAAATCGCACTTTTTTACCTGTTTTTTGTTGTTTTGACAACCACTTTTATTAGCTCTAATGTTATCATGTTCTCATCCCGGAACTTTGAAGGGTGGCGCTTCATATTATCATAGACGGCTATAACCTCATCGGCAGTGAAAAAGGGTTAACCGGCAGTTTGGAGCTAAAGAGGAATCGACTCATCCGCCAGCTCCAGCAATACCGGGAAGGCAAGGGCTATCCCATCACCGTGGTCTTTGACGGGTGGCGTTCAGGGTGGATCCGTGAGGTGGAGGAAAAAACTGAAGGGATCAGAGTTATATTTTCCCGACTGGGGGAGAAGGCGGATGACGTCATCCAAAGGCTCGCGCGAGAGATGGGTAGCGGATGCGTCGTAGTAACTTCGGACCGGGAGGTCCGTAGGGCTGCGGAGGCCAGCGGAGCCGTGGCCATCTATGCGGGAGAGTTCAGCGCGAAGCTCAGAGAGCTGGATAGAGAGGAAGATGAAGGGTTAGAAAGTTTGGGGGACCGAAGCCTTCACAGGGCAAGACATCAGGAAAAAAGAGGTAATCCAAGAAGGCTCTCTAAGACGGAGAGAAAAAGAAGGGAGAGACTCAAAAAGCTGTGAAAGGTCTTCTTGACATCGCCACTACAGAGCTATAGAAGCGGCTCATTATGGCAGACTTAAGAGAGCGTGTCATTCGGGCAGCCAAGCTGGATGTGGCTTTGTACGAAGAGGTGGAGGCTGATAAGGACGCTCTCGGACAGGCCTCAGGTGTCGTGCTCCTCTCGAGCCTGGCTGCCGGAATAGGCACAAGCCTTCATGCAGGAGCCGGCGGGATTATTCTGGGGGCCATAGCGGCGCTCCTCGGGTGGTATGTATGGGCCTATCTGACCTATCTCATCGGTACAAGATTTCTCCCTGAGTCGCAGACTGAGGCGGATTTCGGCCAGCTCCTTCGCACTACTGGTTTTGCCAGCTCTCCCGGTCTGATCCGCGTCTTAGGTATCATTCCTGGCTTTACCGGGCTTGTCTTTCTCGTAGCTTCGGTCTGGATGCTGGTTGCGATGATTATTGCCGTCAGGCAGGCGCTTGATTATAGCGGCACGCTTCGCGCCGTGGGCGTTTGTGTGATCGGCTGGATCGTTCAGGCGCTCATCATCTTGTTGCTGTTCTACATACTGGATGGCCGTAGCATAGGTGTTCAGGTTTGATTCCTCTTCGTGACCATAATCCTACAGTTCTTTGGCCAATCATCACGGTGAGCCTAATCATAGCCAATGCGGTAGTTTTCATGTACGAGCTATCTCTAGGGCCGAGGCTCTTAGAAAGTTTCATCTATCAGATGGGCATGGTTCCAGCCTCGATCTTGCAAGCCCAAATCCCCGGCACCGGCGGATACTCTACGGTCATTACTTCCATGTTTTTGCACGGCGGTTGGCTGCACCTAATAGGCAACATGCTTTATCTCTGGATCTTCGGTAACAACATCGAAGACAGCATGGGTCACCTGCGTTTTATTGTCTTCTATTTGCTCGCTGGATTGGCGGCGGCCGCGGCCCATCTCGCCTTCAATCCCACATCAACGGTTCCAACGATTGGCGCCTCCGGGGCGGTCTCCGGGGTGCTAGGCGCCTACCTCGTACTCTTCCCCCATGCCAGAATCGAAACCTTGGTGACCTTTGGTTGGTTCATCCGCATTGTGCTTCTGCCTGCCTGGGTCCTGCTTATCTTTTGGATCGGGCTCCAATTCCTTTACCAACTCTTGGAGCCCATCGATCCGATGGCTGGAGGAGTGGCCTACGCCGCCCATATCGGAGGCTTTGTAGCGGGAGTTCTCCTCATCCCGCTTTTCCGCAAGTACCGGCGCAAGGCCTATTTTAAGTACCACTGAAAGGACCGAGAGGGACTCTTGCAATTCGCTTACGTTATCTGATAGGGGGAACGTAGGCTCAGAGGTATACTATGCCTGTTGACGGATCTCATACTAGCTTTGTTCGATCATGGGTCGAATGCGCACTTTTGAAAGGAGGAATAGTTATGAGTAGGAAAGCTTTTTGTTTGCCGATGTTAGGGCTGGCGCTGTTAGCGGTGCTGTTATCAGGGGCGAGCGTCCGGGCGTGGGAGCCGAGCAAGCCGGTTGAGTTCATCATCCCCGCGGGGACAGGAGGTGGGGCTGATGTTATGGCCCGTTTTATTTCCCCGTTAATTGCCAAGCATAATCTTTCTCCCCAGCCCTTTGTTGCCATCAACAAGTCCGGAGGGGCCGGGGCGGAGGGCTTCACCTATGTCAAGGGTAAAAAGGGAGAGGCCCATGTTATTATCATTACTCTCTCCAATCTTTTCACTACGCCTCTTGCGACCGGCGTTCCGTTCAATTGGCGGGACCTCACGCCGGTTGCCCGTCTTGCCCTGGACGAATTTGTCCTGTGGGTCAATGCTGAGACTCCCTATAAGACGGCCAAGGAGTATCTCGATGAGGTCAAAAAATCTCCCAGCAAGTTCAAAATGGGCGGGACGGGAACCGCTCAGGAAGACCAGATCATCACGGTGCAGTTGGAGCAGGCCCTGGGCCTTAAATTTATCTACGTGCCGTTCAAGGGCGGGGGAGACGTGGCTGTAAACCTGGTCGGCAAGCATGTCGATTCCACAGTCAACAACCCCAATGAGGCTGTGGGTCACTGGAAGGCTGGACGCCTGAGACCCCTGGGCATTTTCGATACGGAGCGGCTGGATCTGCCAGATTGGAAAACAATCCCCACGATCAAGGAGGCTTTAGGGCTGGATATCCATTACCTGATGTTGCGGGGGATCTTTTCAGCGCCCGGTATCCCCAAGGATGCCCAGGAGTGGTACGTCAATCTGTTCAAGAAGGTTACCGAGACTCCCGAGTGGAAAAAATTCACTGATGACGGTGGATTGAAGAGGGCCTTTCTGACCGGCCCTGAATATGTCAAATGGCTCGGACCTACGGAGAACCTCCATAAGGAGCTCATGACCAAAGGAGGACTGATCAAAAAGTAAACTAGCTGATCCACAGGTAGGGGAAAAGGGGAGGATGCGGAAGGCGGACATCGCGTGCGGGCTCGTCCTTCTAGTTCTGGGAGGGGTCCTGCTGTGGGAATCGCTAAAGCTAAAGATCGGGTGGGGACTAAACGGCCCGGAAGCAGGTTTTTTTCCTTTCTCGCTTGCCGTGGGTCTTGTAGTGTGCAGCGCCATCACGATTATCCAAGCATTTCTAAACCGCTCGCCTGCTGCCGAGAAACCTTTCATTAAAAAAGAGGGGATCGTTCCGGTCTTCAAGGTGGCTCTGCCTGCTTTTGGGATGGTAGCGCTTACAGAGGCCATTGGTCTCTACCCGGCTGCGGCCATCTACCTCGCTGTATATATGCGGTGGATCGGGAAGCACCGCTGGATCACGACCATTAGCATCAGTCTCCTTTTGCCGGTGGCCAGCTACTTCATTTTTGATAAGTGGTTCCTCATTCCCATGCCGAAGGGCTATTGGACCTGGATCAGCGGACTCTATTAAATCAGCGGGAGATGTCATCTGATGGAAGCCTTCGGCAATCTTCTGATGGGGTTTCAGATTGCGCTCTCGCCTTACAACCTGCTCGTTGCCACCATCGGGATTTTTCTGGGGACTATCATTGGTGTCCTACCTGGACTTGGCGGGGCCAACGGAGTTGCCATCCTTCTGCCGATCACTTTTGTCATGCCGCCGACCTCCGCCATCATTCTTCTCTCGTGCATCTATTGGGGCGCCCTGTTCGGCGGCGCCATCACGTCGATTTTGTTTAACATTCCCGGGGAGCCGTGGTCCGTAGCCACGACATTCGATGGCCACCCTCTCGCAAAACAGGGCAGAGGAGGAGAGGCCCTGACCGCTGCCTTTATCTCCTCTTTTTTCGGCGCCGCCTTCGCGATCATTCTGGTAACTTTTTTCGCTCCCATCATTGCCGAGTTCTCACTTAAATTCGGTCCGCCTGAATTTTTAGGCATTCAGATGCTTACATTCAGCGCCTTTGTCGGATTGGGCGGAGGCAGCGTTGCGAAGACCCTGGCCTCCATATTCATCGGGTTTCTAATGGCATCCGTGGGCCTGGACATCGTCAGCGGACAGTTGCGTCTCACATTCGGAACAATAGAGCTGATGCGTGGATTCAACTTCGTCGTGGCGGTGATCGGTCTTTTCGGCATTGGTGAAATTCTGCTTACCGTCGAGGAAGGGCTTGAGCTAAGAGGGGTTCAGGCGAAGGTTGATTGGCGCACTGTCACAAGAACTTCGCGAGAGCTGCTTCAATACTGGAGGACCTTTATCCGGGGCGCACTCATCGGCTCTTGGATGGGAATTAAACCCGGGGGGGCAACCCCTGCCTCCTTCATGAGCTACGGTTTTGCTAAACGGCTTTCCAAGAATCCAGAAAAGTTCGGTAGCGGAGCTGTCGAAGGGGTAGTTGCCCCAGAAACCGCAGCCCACGCGGCCGGAGTCTCCGCCCTGCTTCCCATGATCACCCTGGGGATCCCCGGTTCACCTACGGCAGCCGTGATGTTGGGAGGTCTCATGATTTGGGGACTACAGCCGGGCCCGATGCTCTTCAAGGAGAAGCCGGAGTTTGTTTGGGGGCTGATCGCCAGCATGTACACGGGGAATGTCATCGGGGTGTTAATTGTTTTGCTGTTTGTCCCTTTCTTTGCCGCAATCCTAAGGCTTCCATTCGCGATTCTGTTTCCGTCGATCGTCTATGTCTGCGCCATCGGCTCCTTTGCAGTAAATAACAGCACCACGGATATCTGGTATATGATGCTTTTTGGGATCGTGGGTTACGTGTTTAAAAAGCTCGATTATCCGATCGCCCCCATGGTCCTCGCCCTGGTCTTAGGGGATATGGCGGAATCCGCCCTACGCCAAAGCCTCATCATGTCGCAGGGCTCCCCGATGATCTTTTTCGCCAGCCCGATCAGCGCCGTCTTGGTTACCGCCTCACTTCTGCTAGTGATCTGGCCCTCCATCAGCCCCTACCTGCGAAGAGAAGCGAGGGGCTAGGGCCCCTTTCCGGCCCTATCTGCGCATCCCTGCTGAGGCGTTCGGATGGATGTACTGGCGGGGTCCACCGGTGAAGACACTTGGGTGGATATATCTCCGGTCGTTGAAATTTGGCCGAAAGACGGGTGTTGGTTGGCAGCGGGCGAGGCCACAATTGTCCCTTTTGGAGTGACGGACGATGGTGTTTACCACCACGATGTTGAAGTATTGCGGGTTATAAATGACCGGCGCAGAAGCTTTGGACGGTTCAGGCTCGGGGGGCCTAACCATGTCGGGTGGCCGCACAAGCTCTTGCTTTGGAGTATCCGGCGCGGTTGAAGTCTCCGCAGGTCTCTCCCTCAGGTTAAAATCCTCGCGGATAATCAGATAGGGGGAATCCTTCAACGAGTCGGGGACTGAGTGCCAGTTGTCGGTAAAATGGATGACTCCCGTGGGACCCGTCCATTGAAAGAGCTGGGCGCTTATAGGGGTGGGAAACAGGAGGGACATCCAGAGAAGAAATCCCAGCTTTTTCATCTTCGTCACACTTGTTAGACGAAAGAAAGGGGCGTTCATTCTGTCATTGCCTCCAAAGCCTGCATCCGGGTGATGACCCCATTGGTAAAGGTCAAAACAGGACCCCCCTCGTAAACCCACTGCTCCTGCTCTCCCAACAGTGGATTGCCATGTTTTAACTTCACCACTCTCGACGGTTTGCCTAACGCTGCCTTGGTCTCACTCATATTCATTCCCAAAATTGCCTGCCTTTTAAGTGCGGCCTCCTTCACGCGCGCCGGCCACGGTTGAGCGCGTATCCAGGCCTCACGCCTGCTTTCTTCTCCAGCTTCTTTAGCTGACTTTCTCTTGCGTCCTTTGTCAGGGTCTTGGGTGACAAGGGTGGAATTGAGCTCCTCCAAAAAAGAGTCGACGCTGACGTAGCCTTCCTTCCCAGAGGCAAACCTTACCCTGTAGTAGGGCTTTTGCGTAGATCCTCCAACCAGTGCCGTAATCTGAAAAGATTCCTCTACCCCCACCCGAAACGGAGATGCAGAGGGCGATGGGGCAGAAAAAAAGATAGGCGTTTTGTTTTCGCCGTCAACTACCCAGTAGGTTTTACCTACTTGTTTTGCCAGCGCCTCTAGCTGCTTCTCGGTCGATTGGGACGAACCGGATCCGGAAGCAGGGAGAAGCAGAGAAATCAAAGCTAGGGCCACAGAGGTTTTAGCGCGCATTATCTGCCGGCTCCCCGCCTTTTGAGTTTGGTTGCGGGGGGTGGATTTGAACCACCGACCTCAAGGTTATGAGCCTTGCGAGCTACCAGACTGCTCCACCCCGCGGTATTAGCTGTCAGCTATCTCAATGCTGATTGATGAGAGCTGATAGCTTCTTTCTACATTGAGGTTTGCGCGGAGTCAAGGTATGGTGAGAAGGCGAACCTGCCCGCTTCTCTTAAGGGTGGGGTGTATGAAGCAAGAAAGAAACGCTCCTTTGGTAACGGTGGATATTATCATCGAGATGGACGATAGCGGGATCGTCTTGATCGAGCGCAAAAATCCTCCTCATGGATGGGCCCTGCCGGGAGGATTCGTGGATTACGGAGAGAGCCTCGAGCAGGCAGCTCTTAGGGAGGCGAGGGAGGAGACATCTTTGGACGTCCAGTTGCTAGAGCAGTTTCACTCCTATTCAGATCCCAGGCGCGATCCCCGCCACCACACGGTTTCCACGGTTTTTATCGGTAGGGCAGGGGGGATTCCTCGAGGGGCCGATGACGCCAAGACGGCTCATATCTTCGCCAAGGCAAATCTTCCCTCTCCCATAGTCTTTGATCATGCCCAGATCCTGACGGACTATTTTCATTATAAGAGAACTGGCCAGAGACCGAGGATTCAGGTGTAAAGTAGGGGGCTTTGTTTTTGATCGCTGACCGCTGAGTGCTGCACGATGATGTTTTCTTACGTTCCGCTTTGGTGCAAGAGCAACTTCTCTTTCCTCGAGGGGGCAAGCCACCCTGACGAGCTGGTGGAAGAAGCCCGTCGCCTTGGCCTTTCGGCTCTTGCTCTCACCGACCGCGACGGCGTTTACGGCATCGTCCGCGGCCATGTGAAGGCCAGGGAAGTTGATCTCCGCCTGATCGTGGGGTCACAAGTCACAGTAAACGACGGGTCAGTGATCCTCCTTCTGGTCCAGGATCGGGAGGGCTACGCCAAACTCTGCCGACTGATCACTGCCGGGCGTCTGCGCTCTCCTAAGGGGGAGAGCGCGGTGACATGGGACGAGGTCTGCCAGCATGCGGGTGGACTCCTCGCGCTCTGGGGCGGCGACCGGAGTCTGCTTGTCGGCGAGGCCGACCCTGGGAAAATGGCAAGCAACCTGCGCGATGCTTTCGGCGACCGGCTCTACGCCATGGTCGCGCGGCACCGGCGGGAGGAGGAGGTCTCGCAGGAGGCGCGGCTGCGCGAACGCGCGGCGCGGTATGATCTTCCTCTCATCGCAGCGACCGAGGTGCTCTACCATACGCCCGCCCGCCGCCCACTCCAGGACGTGCTCACCGCGATCCGCCATGGCGTCTTGGTGCCGTCCGCGGGTCGCCGGCTCAAGCCCAACGCCGAGCATGCTCTCAGGTCTCCGTTTTCGCTTGCAGCGCTTTTTTCCGACGACCCCTCGGCTATGCTCAGGACCGAAGAGGTGGCTGAGCGCTGTACATTCTCTCTCGCGGAGATTCGCTATTGCTACCCCTCGGAGCGCCTGCCAGACGGGACGACTTCCTCTCAGTGGCTGCGCCGCCTCGCTTTCGAAGGAGCGCGCCTGCGCTATGGCGGAGAGGCGCCGCCGGAGGTTGTGAGCCAGCTTGGGAAGGAGCTGGACCTCATCGAGGCCTTAAACTACCCCGGCTACTTTCTCACCATGTGGGAGATCGTTGAGTTCTGCCGCGAACACGGCATCCTCTGCCAGGGGCGCGGGTCAGCAGCCAACTCGGCCGTGTGTTACTGCCTCGGCATCACGGCCA
>Ga0137796_10001001_pt1 | contig 16681 bp, 17 predicted proteins | sample OV2TP3_FD_97704 | JGI IMG/M metagenome (GOLD analysis project Ga0137796, IMG submission 97704) | reverse complement strand
CACGCCGCCAAGGCAGGCGACCGCGATCGTCACCATGATGGGAATGCCTACCCACATGATGTCCGCGAAGAGTCGGGCATTCGATCGCGCGAACCCCGCGCGGACGAACACACCGACGGTGCTATCACGGACCACTGCGGCGGTTTGCGTGAGGCCTTCGCCGATCGAGAGCGGATGTTCCTCGACGACTGTTCCGTCCGGCAACCGTTTCGTCGCTGCGCGTCCCGGGATCACGAGCTGACGGTTGAGCGCCTGGCTCGCGCCACCCCACCACGCGTACTCCCCAATCTCCGTCTTCCACCAGTCACGGAGGAGTTGAATCCGCGGATTCCCGGAGTACCATGGCAGGAACGCGCGGCCGAACCAGAATGCGGCGAGGACGAACCCGAACACGAATGCCGATGCATCAATGACGTCGAAGAGCGCGCGGTGGTTGTGCATCGCCGCTGCCCCCGCCGTCCGCGTGACCCATCCGAACACGAGCGCGCCGGTGCTCACGACGGAAATCCAACCGAGTCGCGGCCAGTGCCCGATGCTCGACCACGCGTACGTGAGCCCCGATGGCCACTCCGGTCCGGTCAGCGGCGTGTGTACGCCCGGCGGAGTCCGGTGCGCGTTCCGGAGGTACCGGAACGGAACCCATGTGAGCGCGAGGAGCGCCGCAGCCAGGAGAATACTCAACCCGGCGACGATCGCGAGGCGCTCCCAATCAACCCCACTGTGACGGAGCCCTACCTCCTTCGCGATGACCTGCGCACCGAAGAGCGAGAGGATCGCCGTGAAACACCCGAAGAGGAAATCGGCGAAATCGCACGGCACCGCGAGCGGCGTTCCTAGCGGGGGATGCCCGTACGGAATCACGTGTACCCGACCGCTCGCATCGGTGTACTCGTACGTTGCAGCGAGCCAGCACGGTGACCACATGGTGCACCTCCTTACATTGTGAATGAACCTCCTCCGCACCGATCCCGGGCGGGATCGAGGCGGGGGAGATGCTCCGATCCTCGACGCTGCGAGTATCGGAGCGATGTGCTACTTGGGAACGGGATCAACGGTATGGAGCGGGAGGAACCGGATGGCCTCCGACTTCACGCCGCAGCCGGTGAAGAAGGGTTTCCACCGCCGTTGAATGCCCTGCAACGTGCCCGCGGTCGTGCTCACGTACGCCGTCACGCGCGTGGCTTCGGGGAATGCGAACTCGTTGTCCGTACACCACGCGGCGAGCTCCGCATCCGTATGGTGCCTCCTTCGTCCGTCGAGGATCTCCTCGAAGTCGCTGATGTACGTGAGGTGCACCGCGCTGGCTCCGGGCGGAATGATGAGAGCCGCGGCTTCGGTCGCGCTGACGATGTCCGTGGTCCATTCCGATGGGTGCTTCTCGATACCGACAATCGCCGCCTCGATTGCTGCGCGCTGCTTCGAACCGTGCTGCTCCATGTCGGTGCGCCAGCTCCGAAACTGGGATCGCCAGCGATCGATTTCGACGAGCTGCGCTGGGGTGAGTGCGAGGGGATCTGTACTCCCCCACTTCTCCGGCGGCTCTGGCATCCGTTCGTAATCGATCTCGACACTCCGTCGGTACGTGGATGCACCGAAGCTCCCCGATCCCAAGCTTATGATCGTCGTATGGGTGCGCGCGGGCGGCGCCGCTTTCGGGTCGAAGAAATCGCGGAGCACATCCCGGATTTTCGCGACCAATGTACTGCGCATCCCCTTGCACCTGCGACAGGTGCGACTCGGGGGATCGACGACGGAGCCGGAGATGTCGGCGAGCACGGCGCGTACGGTCGTGGGAGTATGATTCTCGAACTCCGCACGCGCCGCATGCACCTCCTCCGCGGTGATTTCCCGCACAGGTTCGGTGGCCTCCGGTTTCTTGTCGGATCCGTAGAGCGCCTGCCGCCCTGCGTACACGACAATGCCCGCGCCAGCGAGCGCCACGATGCCCATGACCGCTTTCGTGAGTATCGAATTCATGACGAAACCTCCGTTCGTGTCGAGGCGCCCGCTGGCGTCGAGGCCCCATTCGATCCCGGCTCTATCGCCGTGCTTGTCGGTGCGGCCGTGCCCTCCGGCGTGGAGCCGTGTGTCGTCCCGTTCGTCTCGATCCCGACACCCGTCGCCGGAGCGCTCGGCGGCGCGCCTGACGCCTCTGCTGCTGGAGGCAGCGTGTTGGCCACGATCTCCACCGGAGTCCAGAGGCGGCGCCAGAACGCCGCAACGGCACGAGACGGTCTTCGGATGATGATCTCCAGGAGCTTGTCGAGGAGCTCCGTCACCCAGGTGGCTGCCGTCCCCACAATGCGCACGATCCCCCACACGACGAAGATAGCGGCGGCGACCGCGAAGAGCACCGCTTCGATGATCGCCGCGAGGAGCACACTCACGACGAATGCGATCGCAGACCACACCGCACGCACGACCGAACCGACGGCCTCCCAGCGCCGATGGACCGACGCCCCAATGGTCGGCGCGATCGTTCGGAACCCCCGCACGACGAGCCCGATGAGGAGCGTCGTGAGGCAGAGCGTCACTGCGGTGACGAGGGTGAACAGTGTCCGTGTACGCGCGATGTCACCCTGCATGGCTGCTCGTTGGTGCTCCGAGAGCGTCTGCTTGAGGAGGTCGAAGTCCAGCTGGAGGGTCATCGCTCGTTGGTTCACGAGCGCGAGTTCCACCCACGCGACGAACACGAAGAGGAATGCCGCCACCACGAAGAGCCGGAGCGCGTGCGCGCCGGAAAACCCCTTCGCTCCAGCGGCCCGGTAGGCGTGCTCGGCGACCGCTCCCGCGCAGAGTTCGAGCCCCACGAAGACGACAGCGAGGACGAGCGCGGCGGTGATGAAGACATGCCCACCCACCTCGACCGTTCGGCTGATGAGCTGCCTCGGGAGAACGGTTTCCGCTGCGGTGTACACCATCCACGCATTTCCGTATGCGCACCCGAGGAGCGCGACGAGCGCGAACAGGAGCCAGAGAAATACGATCGTCTGCCGAACCTGTTTCGTGTTGGCCATCTCACACCTCCGTATCCGATGGGGTACTGTTGCCGGATGACTGCATGAGGTCACGGATGCGCGGCAGCTGCCGACCGATGACCCTCTCGAACGCATGGTGCACACGCAACCACCATTTCCGGAGCACGCCGATGATCTTCGCGCGCATGCTCGCCTTCCGCCTCGGGAGCGCGTGGAGGTCGACGAACAGCGCGCCGTACCCTGCACCGATCCGCGCGACCGCTGAGCCGATAGCATCCGTCGCTTTGGCAATCACCGCGAACACGAGGTCTGGGAATAGGAGTACCGCGATGAGGTATACCGCGCCCGCAATGAGCACGGCGATCGTTCCGTTACCACTCAATGTCATGGGAACACCTCCGTCTGTTGCGAACTTGGAAATGAACGGTTCAGACCATCCTGCCATCAGTTTGCCGCACCGCGGATGGAAAACTAGCGAACCGCGCTGCAACGAGCGCGGTTCCCGACGTGTCGTGATTTTTCCTCCGCTACACCATACGCATTGTTACACCGTCATGACCTCCGACGCCTTCTTCTCCCCCAGCTCCCGCAGCTTCGCGGTGTACTCCTCGGACATCTCGTCGAGTTTCTTCTGGAGGCGGTAGCGGTCGTCCATAGTCTCATAGCGTACCGCCCGGGGCCTTGTTCAGCAAAGCTTGACGATTCTCCTTGGACTGACTACCCTACCATCCAGTGAGCCGGCGTGGCGCAATGGTAGCGCAGCGGTCTCCAAAACCGCGTGTTGCAGGTTCAAGTCCTGTCGCCGGTGCCGAAGTAGACCCCGCCGAGCGGAAGCTCGGCGGGTTTCACCTTGCCGTGGTGTCCGCCGCGTCACTACCCTGACCGCTGCGTGAGGGCGACCATCGTGCCGGAGAGGATGAGGAGGAGCTGGAGCCGCACCTGCGCGGCGATCGGCGTCATTGTGAGCCCGAGTGTCTGGTCGAGCGTCTCGTAGGCCTCGTCGAGGCGGCGCTGCCACTCCAGCCGCTCCGGGCAATCCCCGAGGGTCGCGACCGCAAACCCCGCAAGCTTCACCTCGTCGATTCGCGGGTGCGCGACGAGGCGCGCCTCGTGGTGCCGAAGTGCCGTGCGACCGGCAAACGTGTAGAGGAACGATGCGAACTGCTCTGCTTTCCGGTTCCGTCCACCGTAGAACTCCTCATTGGCCCAGCGGAGCCGACGCTCGTCCGTAACCTTCGACCGCAGTGTCGTGCTGAGCACGGTGAGAAGCGCCTCGCGCTCCCGCACCGCACGCTCGAGCAACGGCACGACTGGCGCGACGAGCGCAAGCGCCGGAACCCCGGGGATCTCCTCCTGCGTGAACGCGCGTGCGGTGATCGTCGGCACCTCAGAGACGAAGCTCAGCGCGGTTCCGCGCCGCTCCATCCACTCGAGCGAGTTCAGGCGGAACCCCTTCGCCACCGATGCTCCAGCGGCCTCGAGGGTCCGCTGCATCTCTCCGCGCCTCGGGACGTTGTACACACCCTCGCCGATGCGTCGGTAGTTTTGAAACCCGCGCAGGTCTTCGTCGTAGAGCGGAATCCCTGCGATGGGTTCCACGAGATCACGGATGAGTGCCCACGCGGGGGCCATAACGCCCTCGGACTCGTTGCCGGTGAGGAAGTACGCACCCGCCTCCCAGTGGGAGGAGTGCAGCGTGGCGTAGAATCGCGCTCCGACGGCCTCGCGGCCGTAGAACTCCATCAGCGCACGCGGCTCGGGACGTTGGAACACCTCGCCGTCCTCCGCGATGCCGTGCTCGACGTCCTCCGCACGATGGTCGCGCCAGCAGAACGCGAGCCGCGCTTTCGGACTCGGATCGGAGAGCCAAGACCAGTTGTTCATGACACCGTCCGGGTTCATCTGCGGGATCGCGACGATCCGAACATGTTTACGGAGCTCCGCGAAGAGGCCACCATCATGGAACTCCTCGAGGAGCCGGAGAATCGTGAGCGTGCCGACGACCTCCTCCGCGTGACAGTTCCCGGTGAGCGCGATGGTCGGCTTACTCCCATCGCCGACGGTAACGCCGAGTAGCGGATGCTGGCCGGAACGCGATCGACCGATCTCCTCGATCCGAGCGCCGATTGTCTCAGCGAGCCGATTGGTACGTGCGGCTACGCGGTCTGGCAACACGTCTGCATACGTCGCGCCACCGGTGTCGAACGTACGGATGTTCGCTTCAATCCAATCCCGCGTGATCACGGTGAACCTCCTTCTTGCTTGGGAACGAACCTCCCTCCCCTCAGGAAATCGTATACCATGCGAGCGGCGAACCGTCCAGCGCTCAGTACATCCATACCGCGAAGTCGTGCCACAACGAACGCGGTGAGGAAGATGTCGCCGGCACCCAACGCATGTGGTGCCGCGATAGGAGTCGCTGGGATCTCGTACGCGGTACCATGATCCCACACCGTCGCTCCAGAAACGCCACGGGTGACAATGAGCGTACGGCGACGCTGCGATGCGAGGAGGGTCTCCGGGAGGAACGGGAGTTCTTCGTCCGCTGTCTTCACGCACGTGAGGGACTCCCACACGTCGGTCGGTGGGGACCAAGGACCGCGGCCACCGCCGGGCCTCCGGACATACCCCTGCACATCGAGCGCAAGGTAGCCGGGGAGACCACCAAGGCGCTCGACGGAGAACTCATCGAGAATCGTGGAGACAATGCACGCGTCTGCTTCGATGCGCTCCGGCACCACGATCGATGCGCACGATTCCACCGTACCGACTTCACGACCGTCACGCATCGTGATGCGCACCGTTGCGGGTGTGGTGCCCGCGTACACGTCGTACGCGACATCGAGGTGATCAAGTACCGCAGTGAGGAAGTACGCGGGACCACCGGTACGCTCCGCGATCTCCCCATCGGCCTCGATCAGATCTCGCGCGTACGATCCAATAATCGCGATGCGCACATGGGTGGGCGCTACCGTACGCCGCGCGCATGAGCGATCGCAGCGATGAACGAATGGACGCACGCCGAATCGACCGGCGTCTCCCACGGCGCGCGGAGGCGGTGGGCCGCGGAATCGGCGACTGGCGCCTTGAGCGCGGTCCCGACGATGCACCCGTCACACACCGCGAGAAACTCTGAGACGTTCTCCGATGTCATCCCGCTCCCGACGAGTACCGGAATCCCGACCGCGCTCTTCGCCTCCCGAACGCTGGCGACCGTCGGCGGGTCCCCGGTCCATGTCCCGGTGACGATGAGCGCATCCGCGCCCGCGACTTCCGCGGCACGCGCGGAGTCCGCGAGCGGGCGCGGCTCGAGTATCTGTGCGTGCTTCACCTGGATGTCCGCGAAAATCCGGACGCCAGACGCACCAGCGCCTACCCGCGCCGCGAGCACCGCCGCAGGGTCCGCGTGGAATACCCCGTACTGCGTCTCCACGCTATCCACGAACACCGGCACGCGAATCCACTGCGCTCCGTACTCCACGGCGAGCGCGAATGCGGCCGGGTAGTCGTTCCAGAGCACCGAGAGTCCGAACGGCACGCGGAGTCCCGGCGTGAGCGTCGCGAAGAGGGAGCGGTACTCCTCACGCCGCGCCGCATCGAGCCGTTCGGTGTGCGGAAAATCGTACATGTTCTCGAACATGACCGCCGGTATTCCACCGTCGAGGAGCGCATCGAGGTCTCCGCGCGCCTTCGCGCGTACGTCATCGAACGACGGCGCACCCTCCCGACCGACGAGCGGCGGGAAGTGGACCATGCCGATCACGAATGGAGGAGGGAGAGACGTGGTGAGCCGAAGGATATCCATCCGCATAGTCAGGTAAGGGAGTAGCGTACCACGCTGCTGAGTCCGAACGCGAGGGAGAACCTTATGGAAAACGGAGCAGGCGCAAGGCCTGCTCCGTCATGCAATGTCTCCGGAAGCTTCAGGTCCCCATCCGGAGGTTCCCACCAGTCGCCTGGACGTACCGCTGGAGGAGCTCCCATGGTCTCTCCTCGGCGATCGCGGTCCGGCAGCGGCGCGCGCACTCCGCGAGGAGCTCGCGATTTGGGCCGCGCTGTTCATGGAACGCACCGTCAACATCGAGGTGCTCGGCGGTGTAGAGCGCGAGCCCCGCGTTCATCGCGAGGTAGTCCGCCAGCGCGGAGTTCCGGCCGCGCAGCGCATCCTCGTTCGCTCGGACGAGCACCTCCGGACGGTTCTCGAGTGCGATCGAGGAGTTCACGCACCGCACGCCGAAGTCGCTCGGGTGGAGGAGGAACGTCCCGCCGTACACGCCGTTCCGCACGAACGCGACGACTGAGGAGTACGGCGAGAGTTCGTCGAGGATTGCGTGGTCCTTTACGAACCGCCGGCGGAGGATCGAGTGCGCGTCGATGTCCGTGTCGAGCCCGGAGACGACCGCGACGTTGCCGATCGCCTGGACCCCGCGCCGGTGGAGCTCCGCGAACGCCTTCGCGACATCCTCCGGGTGCACCTTCTCGTTCACGCCCATGACCTTGTCGAGCCGCGTCGCCGCCGCGACCGGCGGGGTCATCGGTCCGATGAGGTGGTTCACCGTCTCGTGCTTGGGCGAGAGGTGCGAGAGATCGTGGATCGTCTTCACGACGTGCGCGTCGGTGAAGCAATACCCGACGTCCTGGAAGAGACGTTCGATCTCTGCGCGGCTCCCCTGCTCGACGATCACCCCAAATCGCTCGAGTGCGTCGGTTGACCCGACCGCGGACGTATTCGCGTACGATCCGTGCTTCGTCGTTCGCACACCGAGCGATGCGAGGACGAGCGAGGAGAGCGTCGAGACGTTCATCACCTTCCGAGGAGCATCCCGCGGCGGTAGCCCGACGTCCCCGCCGGTCCCACACGTCTCGAAGATGCGGCCACCGAACGGCAACGCCACGATGAGATCGAGCCGCGCTGCGGACACCATCCCCGCGATCTCCTCCGGCGTCACCTGCCCCCACGCCTCCTTCACGGCCATGCCGTTCAGGAACTCGCGGCCAGCAAGGCGGTAGTCGGCGATCTCAATGTCACGGAAGTGGTCCCCGGTCGCGACTGCGAACACACCGTTCGTCGCGCGGAGGACGTAGCACATGCCGGCGTACGCCTCCTCGAACGTGAGATCGCGGCGCTTCATCGCGGCGTCGATCTGCTGGAACGGGTGCGTGCGGATCCACTCGAGTTGCTCGCGGTGGCATGCGACGTCCACGGCGTACCCCTCGACGGCGAGCGCCTCGCGCGCGTCCTGCTTTCGCCGGTACGCGGGACCGACTTCGATCTGAGACACTCTCATCGGATGATTCCTTTCCCTCGCGGTTGGAGAATGAGCTGATCGCCGCTCACTCGGCGATGTTCCCACCGTACGAGGCGCTCGGTGAGCTGTCAACCAGCCCCACAGCAATGGAAAGAGGTCGGCCCATCGGGCCGACCTCGTCTACGTGCTCCAGGGGCCTTGTGCGCGATCGTGTTCTCGCGCTTGCTTGTAGTCCCAGAGTTCTGGGAAGAACCGCGCGGTGGCGATGACACCCCTGAGGTACGGAATCGCCAGCGCCTCCTTCGGCTGGTGGGTGCCCTGCTCAGCGGTGCCCTTCACCGTCTCTGGCGAAACCACCGACGCATCGTCGGGTTGCTCTTGCTTCCTTCTCGCCCGTTCCAACGCCACGAGGCCGGTGAACTGCTGTTCCACGACGTCGATGTGCACCCGTCGGTGGGAGAGGAACTCCCGATCGTAGCGGTAGAGCGCATCCGCGAGCACGCGGAGTGGATCATGCGGTTTTCGTCTTGCGTAGAGCTGTAGGACGGGTGCGCATCCCGCTCGCACGAGCGCATCGTTGAACGCCGAGCGGAGCGACGGTTCCTGCGCGACCTCAGACATGCACTTGGTCCAGAGGCGGGTGTTCCCGGATGCTCGCTCGAGCATCTCGCGGTACCGCACCATCACCGTACCTTCTCCCCGACGCAGCTCCGCGTACGGTGAATCCGGACGGAGACCAGAGAGGATCTCGACCTCGCGGAACTGGTGCGATTCGAGGCCGCTCGCCGGCGCCAGGAACCCACGGAACGCGTCGAAGCTTTGGGGTCGCATCGTCTTCAGCGTGCGGACCGTGTGATTGAGCACCTTGAGCCACGCAGTGAGCCGGTCAACGAACTGCGTGGCTTCCGTGTACTTTTCAATCCCCACGTCGGCAATCGCGCGGCGCAGCTCGTTTCGCATCTCGTCGAACACGAGCTCGCAAACTTGGTGCACGCGGATGAACTGGTATTCATCGTGGTGCCCACGACCACCATCACGGTGGGGCGGCCGCGCTGCGGTGATCCGTAGGACGTCGATGTAACTGCAGTAGTGCACCGCGCTCGGGTCGCGGACCTCGTGCCCGCATGCGAGGCGGGACCATTCGGACTCCTCAGGCATGGGGGGCTCCTCGCGGCACCGATGCGTGCGGCCCATTCGGGCATCGCAGAGCTTCACCAGGAAGTGTGCCGACGCGACACCCGCAGCCGATACATCGGAACTCGTAGCGGCTGACCTGGTTGAACCCGTCGAATCGCCTACCACCACACTGCGGGCAGTGAACGTACCCCGTCGCGTTGGGGAGCGCCCCGTACCGCAGGTCGCAGCGCGGGCAGTAGTACGCCGATGTTTCGACCCAGAGCGTCGCGCTCACGTGGTGACCGTCTTCCAGCGGAACACGCCCATGCGGTCGGCGACCACGGCGGTCGTCTCCATGAACACCGCGTGCGCACGCTCGTCGCCCGCCGCGATGATCTCCCGCACGCGCTCCGGGTGCGCCGAGAGCCCGCTGCGCCGTTCGCGGAACTCCGCGAGGCGCGCGTTGACATTCCGGCTGAGCACGTCCTTGCACTCGACGCAAGAGATACCAGCGGTCCGGCACCCCTCCGCGCTCCACCGCAGCTCCTCGTCCGAGGAGACGAGGCCGTGGAACGAGAAGATCGCGCACTTCTGCGGCGTGCCCTGGTCGTTGCGGTGCACGCGCGCGGGGTCGGTCGGCGCGCGCCGGATCTTCTCCGCGATCTCGACCGGCGTATCGCGGAGGTACAGCGACTCGTGCGGCGCCTCGCTCTTCCCCATCTTCGCGAACCGGCCCTCCTCGTCCATCGCGACGAGGCCTGGGATGGTGAGCGACTCGTCCGTCATGCTGTCCGGGATGGGGAAGTACGACCCATAGAGGCGGTTGAACCGTCGCGCGAGCTCCCGCGTGAATTCGAGGTGCGGCTCCTGGTCCTTCCCGACCGGTACGAGGTCCGCCCGGGGCCCGAGGATGTCCGCGGCCATGAGCACCGGGTAGATCAGCAGCCCGGCGTTGACGTCCTCCGGCTGCTTCACCGCCTTGTCCTTGTACGTCGGCATCCGCTCGAGCTCGCCGACCGGGGACAGGCACGCGAGGTACCATGCGAGCTCGGCCACGACTGGCACGTGCGACTGCACGTAGATCGTCGCCTGCTCGGGGTCTACGCCGGCCGCGAGCATGTCGAGGACGATCTCCATCGCATCCTCGTGGATGCGTTCGGCCTCCTTGCGCGTCGTCAGCGTGTGGAGGTCGGCGATGAAGTAGAAGCAGCGGTGCTCGGGGTCACGCGAGAGCTTCGCGAACCGCTCAAGCACGCCGAGGTAGTTGCCGAGGTGCAGCTTCCCGGTCGCGCGGATGCCGGAGAGGACGACCTTTCGGTCCGTCGTTTCGTTCGTCGCCATGGTACGTACTCCTTTCCGATTAGAGGTAGTCGGCGTCGGCGAGCACCCCCGCGTACACGCGGAGGATCTCCGATACCTGCTCCGAGGTGAGTGGGAACTGACCGTGCGACGTCAGGAACTCCCTGGCCGCTGCGCGCGGGCTACGCGAACGTTCGGAACGGTGCCGCTCGTCCTCCCACGCGAGGACCTCTTGCACGCCCTTGAACTGTTCGACCGTCATTGGTGGTGCTCCCTTCTGAAATTGTGAACGGGCGTGGCGCGCAGGCGCGCTCCCGCCGCCACTCCGTATCGTACGGGCGCCCCAGTCGCTGTCAAGCGACCGGGGTCGGCGTACTCCGTACAATGCTACACCGTCATCACCTCCGACGCCTTCTTCTCCCCCAGCTCCCGCAGCTTCGCGGTGTACTCCTCGGACATCTCGTCGAGCTTCTTTTGCAGACGGTAGCGGTCGTCCTCGCTGAGTTCCTTCGCGCGTTCTGCCGCAATGATGGTGGTCCGCGCGTCGTCGCGGATCTTCCGGAGTCCCTGCTTCGCCGTCTCCACCTTCTGGCCAATCGCCTTCGTGAGCTCACGCCGCGCCTCCTCGGTGAGCGGCGGCATCGGGATGCGGAGCGACTTCCCGTCGCTCACGGGATTTATGGACGGCTGCGCGAGCCGGATCGCCTTCTCGATGTCCTTGAGCACCGTCTTGTCCCACGGGTCCACGAGCAGCGTTTTCGCATCTGGGACCGTGATGGACGCGAGCTGCTTCACCGTCATCTTCGACCCATACGCTTCCACGGGCACGTCCTCAATGATGACGGGCGTCGCCCGTCCGGTGCGAATCGTCCCAAGCTCGCGCTGGAGGAAGGTGACCACCCGATCGAACTCCATTCTGTAGGAATCCAACGTCATGGGAGTGAAAAGTGAAAAGGTACAAGTGAAAAGTTACCGATGAGTGCGCTGCGTGGTCTTGCGCGCGGAGATCATCACCGCGAGGAGTTCCCGTGTCTCGCGCAGTAATGATTCAACGAGTTCCCGACGGAGCAACTTCCCTTCAATGATCAGTTCGACCCAGTAGATGCACTCGTCGGCTTCTTCGATGACGATGCCCAGCTTCGCGGTGAACTCTGCGATCGAGCGCGCTCGACATGCCGCACGGTAATTCGCTCCGATAGACGTCGCGGCACGAATCAGTTGCTGCGCGATGACCCGCGCGACTGCTGTCCTCGGTAGCGCCTCGATGAGCTTGAACGTACGTAATGCGTACTGCTTCGTCCGCCGCTGCATCGCCTCTGCGAACTCCCGATTCTCCATACCTTATTATTTTTCGCCTTTAACTTTGAACTCATCCCTCTTCCCTCTTCACTTCTCAATCTTCCTCGTCCCCATCCAGATCGCCTTCCCATCCGCCTGGTCGACGTACATGACGGATGCCTGGCGCGAGGTCGGAAGTTTCTTCGAGATCCAGTTCCGGCCACCATCGGACGTCTTGTAGAACGTCGAGGAGGTCGCGTAGACGATCTCGTCGCTCTCTCGCGGGTTCACGGCGAGGCTCGTGATGTCCACGGTGCCCGGCGCGGTGATGAGCGTGAGCGGCTGCCAGGTGACCCCGGCGTCAACCGATCGGAGGATGCCGTACTTCGAGGCGTAGAGGAGCGTGCCCGGCGTCTCCGGCGCAAGGATGAGCGATCGGTGCTCGAAGGCGGCTGGGAATTCCTCGAGACCCCGTCGGAGGTCCGACCACGTCGTTCCCTCATCAGGGCTCCGGTAGATGCCGGCGGACTTCGTTGCGACGTACACGATCGGCTTCGCACCGCTCCCGGCCGGTGGCGCAATGAGGATGCGCTCGATCCGATTGTCGAGCCGATGGATCGCGCGCCAGCTCTTCCCGCCATCCGTGCTCTTCAAAATGTCGCCCCGCGTATTCCCGACGTACAGCGTGGACGGGGATGTCGAGTCGATCGCGAGGGCGGACACGGTGACGTCAAAGTCGCTCGACTGCCAACTCCGCGCGCAGTCGGACGAGCGGAACACCTTCTTCCCCGCGGCGACGAACAGCGAGCACTTCTCCTTCGGGTGGACGGCGATCGCATCAACGGGCGCGCCGGCGAACGGTTGCCCGAGCGGGAACCAGCTCTCACCGCCATCCCAGGTGTAGAATGCGCCTTGGGCATCCGTCCCGACGTAGATCGCTTTGAGGTCCTGCGCATCCTGCGTGATGTTTCGGATGTTCGTGTTCCCGAGCGTCTGCTTCTGGCCGGATGTTGTTGGGATCGCGCCGCGCGGCACCCATTTCTCTCCACGATCACTCGTGAAGTACAAACCGCCATCTGCTTTCGTGCTCCCCTTGAATGAGATGCAGCCAGCACCCATGAGGGTGAGCGCGAGGAGAAGGCCGGCTACCACTGTTCGCGTACGCATAGGACCCGTGTAGGAATTTCTAATTGCTCTAATTCCTAATTGACCTAATCAAATCCCAATGCCTGAATGTCCAACTTTTGGATACGCGGACTCGTCATTAGGTTATTGGGGATTGGTCATTGATTAGAAATTAGAAATTCGTCATTAGGAATTTCGGTGGGGCACGTCACCACAATCGTCTCAAGCAGCAGTCGCGGATTGACGTTCGCCGCGAGGTGATCCGGCGCGCGTGCGAGGAGCTCCATCCATCGGGAGAACTCCGGCGTCGCCGAACCGGTTGACCGGAGCTGCTGGTGACCGAAGGAACGGAACGCAGCGATGAACCGCAGCGCTGACTGTGCCGCCGCCGATCGGTCGCTCCCGCGATCACGGAACAACGCGTCTATGCGACGGAGTCGCTCAGTCCAGAAACCACTGATCGCCGCCCGCGCTGCTTGCTGGAGCTCCTCGGCTTCTCGACGGTGCTCCGGGTTCTCGAGCAGCGTCATCGCGGCTCCAGGGCATCCATCGGCCGTTTCCGCAATCGTGCGCGCCTCATTGGATGCGGCCCCGCGCTCGCCGAGCGCCGCTTCAAGCGCTGCGCGCGGGACGCGTCGGCAGGCGACCATTGCGCAGCGTGAGGCGATGGTTGGGAGCACCGCGCGCCGATTCGTTGCCGTGAGGAGGATGAGCGTCTTCGCCGTCGGCTCCTCGATGGCCTTCAGGCACGCGTTCGCCGCCTCTTCGGTCAGCGACTCCGCTCCTTCCACGATACCAACCTTCCAACCAGCGAACAATGACGTGCGGCTGAGCGCGGTCGTCCACTCGCGCACGGCGTCAATTCCAATCGCCGCCCCATCTGCGCGAAGGATGGAGACATCGGGGTGCCCCCCTCGTGCAACTGCCGCGCATGCTTCGCACTGGTCGCACGGCCAATTCTCCCCCTCTCCCAGAGGGGGAGCTGGAGGGGGAGAGGAAGTGTGAGTGACCCGCTCACACAGTACGCGTTTCGCTACCCACCTCGCCACGGTCGCCTTCCCAACGCCGGTCGGCCCCACGAGCACGTACGCATGCCCGAGCCGCTCGGTCGTCACCAAACGATCGAATGTCGAGATGATTTCTGAATGGCCGATGATGGGATCCATGTACGTCGAGTATACCAGAAAGGAAGACCGCCCGGCGGTGAGGCCGGGACGGTCGAAAAACGTCGGACAGCACGGTGCGGACACACCTGACGGCGAACTGCACCGACCTCGTACTCGCCCCGCAGGGCGAGGTGCGCTTGCGGCGCACTGAGGGCACGTGGTCAACATACCGCGACGAACGACGCGCCGTGTCGCGCGGTACTCTCACGGACTGTCCGTTCAAAAAGAGTGGTGCGCCTAGGTGATCGGGAATCACCGCCCTCGCGATTATCAGTCGCGCGCTCTTGACCCATCTGAGCTATAAGCGCATCGGTGGAGGCGCCGGGAATCTCCGCCAGAGGCGCTTGCCCGCCTCTGGAGGGGATGCGCCTTTGGCGCAGAACCCGGGTGTGGTGGAGGCGCCGGGAATTGAACCCGGGTCCGAGCGTACTCTGCTTGAGGCACTACGTGCGTAGCCAACCATTTGGTTTAAGTTCTCGGGCGCCGGTCAGCGGGCTCCCTCGAACCGATCCTGCTTTGTCTTAGCTTGTAGGGCCCCTCAGGAATGGGTTCCTACGAGCGCAGTCTGATTGTGGCGCCCACACCGCAGCTCCAGACGGAAGCCGCGGGGGACGGCCGTGGCGCTAGGCCGCGGCGAGGACCGGCTGGTTGCCAGTTGTTGTTTCCCGCATTTTTTACGAGGTCTGCGGGGACCCCAGCACGCGCCTCTTCGCTTCGTACTCCCGTCGAAACCTGTTCGCCCCCGATGGGGAAGGATCACGATGTTCATGGTAGCACGATCCGCATCCGGTGTCAACCAGCGCCGTCATTTCTACGTCATGACGCCTTGAAATGGCCAATGGTCAGCCAAGACAAGTGCGCGTGATGGTTGGCTTCATGAAGCGAAAAATCTTATCGCTGTCTTACGCTCTTGACACATTTCGTCGCCCATGCTACCGTCGAGCTACGAGCAGTGAGCTCGTTTCCAAGTGGTGGTGAGGTCAAGCGGTGCACCGTGTGGTTCTGGACAGCATGACGGGTTCGGTTAGCAACGTGATTCGCGGTGCGCGGACGCTCAAGACCTCCACGAAAACGAAAAAGGAGGTTCGATCATGTTCGAGGTGAGCAGCAGCAGGACAGAGGAACGTGGGGGGATGGCACGCGCGCAACCGGTCGTCGCGTCCGGTGGACCATGGGGCGGCAACGCCGCGCCCACGGAGTTCGCTCGACGCAACGCGTACCGATGTCCAGACCATCTCCGCAACGCCGGAGACGACCGCATCGAACGCGCCGACGACGAGATCCCGGAGCTGCACCGCGCGACGCCGGAACACGCGCTCCTGAACTGATCCGGCACGACGCTCCCCACGGAGCCCCGATCCTGACCGATGATCGACACCGCCACACATGACACCCAGCCCCTTGCTCAGGGCTGGGTGATTACGTTGCGATCAGCTGCTCGTCATGCGGTACGCGGAGGGGTCGCCCCCTGCCACGCGAGCTTGAAGATCGAACGGAGCGTCCCCGCGAGCTCCTCGCTCTCGATGACCGCACCGAGGAGCTTCCCGCCGTGCGTGAATGCGAAGATCTTGTTTCCGAAAATCGTCACCTCGCCCTTCACCGGGAAGCGATCGGCGGGGACATGGCGGAACTCCCAGTGTGCGTACTGCCGGTGTACATCGTCTCCGAGATGCTCTCCGACGTGGATGAGGAACCCCTTGATCCCCTTCTCGCGAAGCTTCCGATCGTACTCCTGTGTCTCCTGCGGACTAAACACCGGGTGCTGCCGGATCGGCTCCATCACCGACCACATCTCCTTCGCGTCCGTCGCGAGGATCTCTTCACGAATCGCGCGCAGCCCCTCCGCGCCCTCAAAGAACCGCACGCGCGGGCGCTCACCCGACGTCGCGAGGATCGCACGGAGCTCCGGGAGGACCTGGGAGAACTCACGCTCCTGCTCTTGGAGTTCACGCTCCTTCACGCGGACGATCGAGAGGAGGCGATCCGGTGGCTCGACGGAGAACAGTCGCTTCTTCCCGCGCTCGAATGATGTCATGAGCCCACGCTGCATGAGTCCCTCGATCATGACGTACGTCGTCGCACGGTTCACGCTCGCCTTCCTCGCGATGTCCTGCACCGGGTGCGGCCCGAGCTCAAGCGCCGAGAGGTACACCCGCGCCTCCTTCTCGGAGAGCCCGAGCTTCATGAGTTCGCGTTCGAGCGCGGGATTCATAGGCTGATGTCATCACTGCCTGCCCGCCAACATGCGAAGCTTGTGGCGGGGATATGCGGATACTGATCCAAGGTTACAGGCTCTAAAAACTGTTGTCAAATGGACAGAACATGTTGCCGCAGAACATTCCAGGTCTGCTGAGCGCTGCGTTGCCACGTGAGGCCGGATGCGCGTTGTTTGCCGCGCCGGACGAGGTCGGCGTGGAGTTTCCCGTCGCGAAGCAGCCGCTCGATCGCGTCGACGATCGCACGCGGATCG
>Ga0137796_10000181_pt2 | contig 16693 bp, 16 predicted proteins | sample OV2TP3_FD_97704 | JGI IMG/M metagenome (GOLD analysis project Ga0137796, IMG submission 97704) | reverse complement strand
CGGCGGGAGAGCGGCCGGATTTCGGGCCTCTGATCGAGGCCTGGGGCGGCGTGACGATGTTCTACCGCAAGGGGATCAAGGATTCCCCGGCCTACCGGCAGAACCACGAGGAAATTCATGCGGCCTTGCAGGAAGGCATACGGCTGGCCGAGGGGATGAATCCGGTGGAGGCCATTCCCGACGAGTACGGTGCCCTCAAGGCCGTCAGGTTCGACAGGCTGGTACAAAAGGAAGGGAAATGGGTGAGCCGTGGCGAGGAGGCTATTATTCCCCTCAAGAGCCTCTTTATCGCCGCCGGCACCTCCCCCAATACCATCTACGAACAGGAACACCCGTACAGTTTCCGGATGGACGAGCGGTTCTTCCAGCGTTACGAACCCCACGGGGACGGCGCAGATACCCCCGACCTCATCCCGGTGAATGATGTTGCCCTGCCCAAGATCGGACACCCGGCCCCCCTGACGTCCTATCACAAGCATGGCAAGTTCATTTCCTTTTATGGCGACAACCATCCCGTCTACGCGGGCAGCGTGGTCAAGGCCATGGCCAGCGCCCGTGACGGCTTTCCCTACGTGGTGAGACTCTTCGCCGCGGAGCTTAAGTCCCTCGATCCCGCGCAGCAGGAGGCGCGCGACCGGCAGCTCCGGCGGTTCTACGCGCACCTGGATGACGAGTTGACCTCTGCCGTCGTAGCCGTCAACCGCCTCACGCCGACGATCGTCGAAGTGATCGCCCGGGCCCCCAGGCAGGCCCGCAAGTTTCATCCGGGGCAGTTCTACCGGGTGCAGAACCTCGAGTGCCGGGCCCCCGCCGTCGGTGACACCGTGCTGGCCGCAGAGGGCCTCGCCCTGACCGGCGCCTGGGTGGATAAGGAGCGGGGACTCATTTCACTCATCGCCCTGGAAATGGGCAATTCCTCCAAGCTCTGCGCCCTGTGGAAACCGGGTGACCCGCTGATCGTGATGGGCGTTACCGGCACGCCCACGGAGATCTGCGAGCACAAGACCGTGATGCTGGTTGGCGGCGGTCTCGGGAATGCCGTGCAGTTCTCTATAGGCAAGGCATTGCGGGCCGCCGGCAACAGGGTAATTTACTTTTCCGGCTACCGGCGCCCCGGCGACATCTTCAAGGTCAGGGATATCGAGGCCGCGTCGGATGTCATCGTCTGGGCCGTGGACGAGGCGCCGGACGGGCGGCCCATCGCCCCGACCCGGCCCCAGGACAAGACCTGCACCGGCAACATCATCGAGGCGATGGAAGCCTATGCGAAGGGTGACCTGGGAGAGACCCCCATCAAACTTACCGATGTCGATCACATCATCGTGATCGGCTCCGACCGCATGATGGCGGCGGTCAAGGAGGCGCGGTATGGCCGCCTCAAGCCCTACCTTCGGACCGGCCATACGGCAATCGCCTCGATCAATTCGCCCATGCAGTGCATGATGAAAGGCGTCTGCGCCCAGTGCCTGTGCAAGCACGTCGATCCCCATACCGGCGAGGAATATTTCGTCTATTCCTGCTATAACCAGGACCAGGAGCTGGATCGCGTGGACTTTGCCAACCTGAATGCCCGCCTGCGGCAGAATTCCGTCCAGGAAAAGCTCTCCAGCCTGTGGCTGGATTACCTGCTCGAAACCCGCCGGTAAGGAAACCGTATTCCCGGCGACCGTTCAGGGCACCGGTCACAAACCTGCCCGGCTGGGCCGCCTTCACCGCTCGACCGGCGTCCCCGCAGGCGGTGTGCGGCGGCCGGTATTCACAACCCGGGCCGAATAATGGAGAATCGGATTGCGCCGTATTTCCGCGAATGCTCTATAATCGTTGAAAGGATACAAAAAGACACCGGTCGACATGACTGCGGCATCACTACAGCTCCAGCTTCTTCGCAAGATACCGATATTCGCTTCACTGCCCGATTTCCAGCTGAAGCAGATCCTGAACGCCCCGGAAAACGGCATCGAGGAATACGCCCCGAAACAGCTCATCGTCCGGGAATCCGAGATCGGGGAATGCATGTACATCATCCTGGAAGGCTCTGTTGAAGTGATGATCCGGGCAATGGCCGGTGGACGCGACATCACCATCGCCACCCTGCGCGCCGGCGACTTTTTCGGGGAGCGATCCCTGATGCCGGGGAGCAGCGGGAGGCGCAACGCCAGCGTCCGGGCGGCGCATCCCGCCAAGGTCTTCAGGATAGACAAGAAATACGTCCTGCTCGGCGTCAAGAAAGAGGTTATCGCCGAGCAAGACATTTCGGAAGACGTGACGGAAATCGGCGCCCGGTTTGAACCGGACGAAGTCCGGGACACCATCCGGAAACTCCGCCTGTTCAAGAGCCTGAATCACGATGAACTGAAAACAATCAGGGACTGGACGGAAGTGGTGACCGTCGGGCCCGGGGATTTCATTCTCAAGGAATCACAGACAGGCGAACACATGTATGTCATCCTCGACGGTACCGTTGAAATATTCACCCTTGACAAGGATGGCAAGATTTTCATTCTCGCCACGCTCAAAAACGGCGATTATTTCGGCGAACAGGCGCTGATGCCCGACAGCAAGGGGAAACGCAACGCCTTTGCCAGAACGGACATGGCGTCGCGCCTCATCAAGATCCCGAAGGAATACTTCAGGCTGGTACTGAACCGGGACAGCAGGCTGTCGGAGGAACTGAAAAAAACCCATGAAAAACAAAAGCAGAAACTGAAGGATATAAGATAAGGTTGGGAAAATCCGCAGGGCCCCTGCAGCAACCGGCAGCACCTCTTCCTCCATCAACACCGTTACCGGTCCAGGCTCATCCCCCGCCTGGCGCGGCAGAGGCCGGCATGAACGCGGCATTTTTGATGAAAGCACTTGAAATAAAAAACCTGAAAAAGACCTATGCCAACGGCATGGAGGCGCTGAAGGGCATAGACCTCGGGGTGTCCGAGGGGGATTTCTTTGCCCTCCTGGGCCCCAACGGCGCCGGCAAATCCACGACGATCGGCATCATAACGTCCCTGGTAAAGAAGACGGGAGGAAAGGTGTACGTCTACGGTCACGACATCGATACCGATATCGTCGCGGCCAAATCCCTGATCGGCATCGTGCCCCAGGAAATCAACTTTTCCCAGTTCGAGAGTTGTCTCGACATCGTCGTCAACCAGGGCGGTTTTTACGGCATACCCAGGAAACGCGCGCTGGCCCGCGCCGAGATTTACCTGCGCAAACTCGGCCTGTGGGAGAAGCGATCCGACAGCTCGAGGACCCTGTCCGGCGGCCTGAAACGGCGGCTGATGATCGCGCGCGCACTCGTCCACGATCCGAAACTGCTGATCCTGGACGAGCCGACGGCCGGCGTCGACGTCGAACTCCGGCGTTCCCTGTGGCAGTTTCTGCGGGAAATCAACAACCAGGGCAAAACCATCGTCCTGACCACCCATTATCTCGAGGAGGCCGAGAGCCTGTGCAAGAACATCGCCATCATCGACCACGGCTGCATAATCGAAAATACCTCAATGAAATCACTGCTGGGAAAGCTGAACACCGAGACATTCGTGTTCGACCTGGCTTCGCCCCTGGACAGAAATCCCCTGCTGCCCGATTTCGCGATCAGCGTTCCTGATGCATTGACGCTCGAGGTGGAAATAAGGAACGGCCAGAGTCTGAACCAGCTTTTCAGCGCCTTTTCCAAGGAAGGCATCGCCGTCAAGAGCATGCGGAATAAATCAAACCGTCTCGAGGAGCTGTTTATCAGGCTCCTTGATGACAAGACAACAACCGACGGCTAACAGGTAAACTCCGATGTACAACAGGGTATTTCTGACCGCCTACCTCACCATCGTCACCAAGGAGGTCAGCCGCTTCCTGCGCATCTGGATACAGACGATCCTGCCGCCGGCCGTGAGCATGGCCCTTTATTTCGTGATTTTCGGTAACCTGATTGGACCCCGCATCGGCGAGATGGGCGGCTATACCTACGTTGAATTCATTGCGCCGGGCATCATCATGATGGCCATTATCAACAACAGCTATGCGAACGTGGTTTCTTCCTTCTTCAGCGCGAAATTCCAGCGGCATATCGAGGAAATGCTGGTCGCCCCCATTCCGAATTTCGTTATCCTCGCCGGCTACATTACGGGGGGGATTGTGCGGGGCATCATCGTCGGCATCGTGGTAACCGTCGTCGCCCTCTTTTTTACAAGGCTTTCCGTCAGCAATTACCTGATTGTTTTCGCGATCGTATTGATGACGTCCATTCTTTTTTCGCTGGGCGGATTCATCAACGGGATCTACGCCAGGAAATTCGACGATATTTCCATCGTGCCCACTTTCATCCTCACGCCGCTCATCTATCTCGGCGGCGTTTTCTATTCCATCGAACTCCTGCCGGCCTTCTGGCAGACCGTGTCAAGGGCCAACCCCATTCTTTACATGGTGAACGCCTTCCGTTACGGTCTGCTCGGCGTCTCGGACATTGACATCGCGTCCGCCTTTGTCATCATTGCCGGCTTCATCATCCTCCTGTTCATCATGAGTCTTTACCTGCTCAAAACCGGCAAGGGCATAAAGACCTGAATAAAGGGGTCAGAGCCCTTTTATGAATAAAGGGCTCTGACCCCTTTATGAGCGGAGGCTGTCCTGCAGCCTTTCGATCACGGCCCGGGTGAACTCCCGCATGCCCAGCCGGCCGCCGATGTCGGCGGTACACTGCCCCTCCGCGATGCATGCCAGGATGGCAAGACGCAGCTCATGCCCGAGGTCATACCGATCAATATGATCAAGCAACATGCCAAAGGCCAGCAGGATGGCCGTCGGGTTGCACTTGTTCTGCCCGGCGATATCGGGAGCGGTGCCCCCGGCCGGATCGAACATGGCGATATCGATCCTGTCGTCGTCCGTAAAACTGTAATTGCCGCTCGCACCGGTGCCGATGCTGCCGATCAAGCCGCTTGCCATGTCCGACAGGAAGTCGCCGTATTCATTCAGCACCAGGACAACCTCGTAATCCTCGGGATGCAGGATGATCTTCGCCAGCAGGGCATCGAACAGTTCCACATTGTGCGGTATGTCCGGGTAATTCCCGTGCACTTCGCTGGCGACGGTCTGGAACAGTCCGTCCGTCGCGCGCTGGATCGTGTGTTTCGAGGAGGAAGTCACTTTCAGCCCCTTTTTCCGGGCGAATTCAAAGGCAAAACGTGCGGCCTGCCTGCAGGGATCGCGCTCGACGATGCGTATGGATATGGCGGCGTCCCTGCCGATCATCCTTCCGGGGTCATCGTAAGTTCCGCCCGTGGCGATCCTCACGATATACAGAAACACCTCCTCCGTGAAATGGGTCTTGATGCCCTTGATCGATATCACGGGCCTCAGGATGACGCTGAAATTGCACATGCGGCGTATGATGGCGTTCGGACTGGAGGTTCTGGTAATGGTGGGATATTTCAGCGCAAGCCTGGTTTCGCGCATCGACTCCACTACCCTCTCGAACAATCCGCGATCCTCGCGCTCGCGGTTTTCAAGCGAGAGATCGTGGGGAATAAAATTGAAGTCCAGGGGCAATATGTCCGCCACCGCGTGAACGGATTCGCGCAGCTCGGGCCCAATCCCGTCCCCGAGCAGTTCAGTAATGTTAATCTTTTCCATTTCTGTGATACCCCTGTGGTAAAAAAACGATCAACCGGCCTTCATACCTCTTCGCCGCGGTATATACAGCCCGAGGTACAGGTCTCGCCCACCACCACTGAAGACAACAGGGGCAAGCCGGGCTTGATACGCTTCCAGATCCAGCGCGCGAGATTTTCACTGGTCGGGTTTTCGAGTCCCTCGATTTCATTCAGGTAACGGTGATCGAGCTGTTCAAAAACAGGCTGTATGGCTTCCCCGATATCGGCGAAGTCCATCACCCACCCAAGATGCTCATCCACCTGGCCGCTGACGTGCACCTCGATGCGAAAGGAATGGCCGTGCATGCGCCTGCATTTATGGCCGTCAGGCAGGTTGGGCAGTATATGAGCCGCTTCAACGGTGAAAATCCTGTAAAGTTCCATGCTTGAAGTTTACGGTTACCGGGATTGGCCGGCTACTGGTCAGCGCCGATGACGCTTGCCTTGTAACCCTGGTAAATTTCCACAGACTTCTTCCAGATCCTCCCCGGCCTGCCGTCGCCCACGGGCTGATCATCAAGCCTGATTACCGGCACGATCTCCCAGGTGGTACTGGTGATCCAGATCTCGTCGGCGCGGAACAGATCCTCCCTGGCAATCTTCTTCTGCAGGCAGGGGATCCCGGCCCTCGCCAGCAATTCAACGACAAGGTCGCGGGTGATGCCGGGCAATATACTGCCGTCTTCGGGCGGCGTACAGACAATACCGTCCCGCACCGTGAACACGTTACTCGCCGCGCCTTCGGTGACAAAGCCGTCTTTCAGCAGGATCGCTTCCATGGCCCCGGCCTCTGAGGCCAGATGCCTGAGCAGGATGCTCGGCAGAAGCGTAATCGCCTTGATATGGCACAGTTTCCAGCGTATGTCTTCATGGGTAATGGCGCGGATTCCGGCGGAATAATTCCGCTCAGGCAGCGGCCGGCTCATCGCGAATATCGTCGGCTCCCCGGCAATGTCAATGGCGTGATCGCGATCGGAAATCCCCCGCGTAACCTGCAGGTAAAGAGACTGGTCATCGGCGGGATTTTTCTCCACCAGCTGCATCAGGATTTCACGCCACTGATCAAAACCGAGGGGGTTTTCCATGTGTATGGCCGAGAGACTGTTTTCAAGCCGCTTCAAATGCTCCGCCAGCAGTAATATGCGCCGCCGGCAGACGAGCAGAACCTCGTAGACGCCGTCGCCGAACATGAATCCGCGGTCCAGCACCTGGATCCTGGCGTCCTCGAGGGGAAGGAAGCGCCCGTTAAGATAAACAAGGGGCATGCACAATCATTCAAACATCAGGCGGATGTCGTCCCTGAGACGGTTCATCAACCCGGCCTGCTCGATCGCGTTCATGGCGTACAGGGATTCCTGGAGGATCTCCCTGTCTGACAGCATCAGCTTGAGGCTGCCCTGTTTCTGTCCTTCCGCCACCGGCGCGATAATCCGTTGCGGCAGATCAAACAATACGTTCAGATTGTCGAAATGGCCCCGGGGGACGGTCACATACAGATCTTCCTTCAGGCCGAGGTCAATGCTCCCGGTTGTGCCTTTCCAGACTTTTGCCGTGGTTACAATCTCGTAGGCGCTGAAGATCTTTCTTGTCTCATAGAAACGGAACCCGTAATTCAACATCGCCTGGGTTGCCTCTGTCCTGGCGGCCTCCCCGTTCGCGCCCATGACAATCGTGATCAACCGCATGTCATCGCGTTTCGCGGACGCCGCGAGGCAGTAACCGGCGGCTTCGGTGTGACCGGTTTTGACCCCGTCAACCGTGCCGTCAATCCAGAGCAGCCGGTTCCTGTTCTGCTGCCTGATTCCATTATAGGTAAACTCCTTCAAGGAATGCAGGTGGTAAATATCCGGGAAATCCCTGATCAGCGCCGCGACGAGCAGGGCAATGTCGCGGGCGGTGGTATAATGCCGTTCATCCGGAAACCCGCTGCTGTTGACGAAATGGGTATTGGCCAGGCCGAGTCTTTCCGCATGCCGGTTCATCAGCTCTGCAAAGACGGTTTCGTCTCCCGAGACGTGTTCCGCCAGCGCCACGCTGGCGTCGTTCCCGGACTGGACGATGACCCCCATGATCAGATCGCGGACACTGACCTGCTTGTTGACCTCAATGAACATCCTGGAGCCCGTCATTTTCCAGGCCTTTTCGCTGACGGTAACCATGTCATCCATGCTGATGTTGTTTTGCGCCAGTTCACTGGCCACCACGTAGATCGTCATGATCTTGGTGAGGCTGGCGGGGTGTGTCTTCTGATCAATGTTCTCGGCGGCGATCAGGTGGCCGCTGTAAAAATCCATGACCAGGCTGGAGCTCGCGTTCACCCTGGGTGGTCCCGGGACAAGCACGGGCTCCGCCGCGGCGGCGTCCGCGAGGAAGATCAGGGCAAAAAGGCAAATCAGGTGTCTCAGTCTCATGGTATTCAGCAGGGACAGGGGTAAATCAGAAGATTGAAATGCCCAAAGCGATGTCAGTCGACCACAATCTGGTGATCATTGATGCCGAGGGCCGCGAGCCGGGCGACTATTCTATCCGCATTGTCAACATCGAGCAGCGGGCCTATGCGGACGCGATACAGCACCCTGTCCCCGGCCACGATCTGGCTTATCCTGACCAGCTGATCGCCGAGCACGCCGAGTTTTTCCTGCAGCCGTTCCGCGTTCACCAGCCGGGAAAAGGCACCGACCTGGATATAAAAACCTCCCGGGCCGCCGCCGGTCGAGACGGGCCTGGCGCGGGGCTTCCCGGCAGGGAAATCCCGCGGGTCAATGGCGCGCACTTCAACGAGGCCCGTACCATTGGCGACAATGCCGAGTTTGACCGCCGCCGTGTACGACAAATCGATAATCCGGTTGTCATGAAACGGCCCCCTGTCGTTGACCCTGACGATGACGCTCCACCCGTTCTCGAGATTAATGACCTCCACATAGGTCGGCAGGGGCAGCGTCCTGTGCGCCGCCGTCATCGCGTACATGTCGTAGGTTTCTCCGCTTGACGTGCGTCTGCCATGAAATTTTTTTCCGTACCAGGATGCGATTCCATTTTCCCTGTAGCCGTTGCCGTCCTTCATCACATGGTAGCGCTTGCCGAATACGACGTAGGAATCCGGGTTGCCGTATTTGCTGCGCTGTTCGATGCGCGGAACCGCATCCGGCACGGACAGAACGTCAACAGGCTCCGCCGGGGCGCCGTCGCGTTCGATGACGGTGCCGCATGACACCAGGATCGCGACGATTGAAAAGGACAGCGCCGCCCTGAAAAGGATCCGCGGCAGCGGGAAACGGCCGTTACCCGGAGCTCGCGACCCTGCCCTCATATTCCCTCAGTATTTCCCCGGACAGCTGGAAGACCGCCATCGCGTACAGGGCGCTGTTGTTATAGCGCGTGATAACATAAAAATTTTCGAGCCCCAGCCAGACTTCATTGCCCTCCGCGGTTTCCAGGTCAAGAATTTTCAGTTTCGCGTCGGGGGGAAGCCTGGTGGACTGGCTGATGTCGTAATCTGCGAGCTCCGAAACCCTGATATGGGGGTTCAGATCCCCCGTCAGTGCCTCAAGGTACCGTTCCCCCCTGGTTTCCGCCCTGACGGCGACCGCCCCCCCCTGAATCCAGCCGTGCTTGCTGAAATAATTGGCAACGCTGCCGATGGCGTCTGCCGGATTATTCCATATATCGGCCTTTCCATCATTGTCGAAATCCACGGCGTAATGCCGGTAGCTGCTCGGTATGAACTGCGGGATGCCCATCGCCCCCGCATACGATCCTTTCAGTGACAATGGATCGATGCCCTGCTCGCGGGCGAGCAGCAGAAACTGTTCCAGCTCGCGGCGGAAGAAACCACTGCGCCGTGGATAATGGAATGCGAGCGTGGCCAGTGCATCCATGACCCTGTCTTTCCCCGTGGAAGCGCCGTACTGCGTCTCCACGCCAATGATCGCCACGATGATCTGTGGAGGTACACCGTAAATCCGCTCCGCCCTCCTGAGGGAGGCCTTGTGCCTCTCCCAGAATGCCATGCCCTCACGTATGCGTTCGGGTTTCAGAAAAATGGACCGGTACCGGTACCATGGCAATATCTCGGCAGGGCGCTCGATGGCCTCCAGCACCCGCGAAGACCGTTTTACCTGATCAAACAACGACCGCAATTCGGCGGGATCATAATGGTGGCTTGCCGACATGTCCTCGATGAACTGGTTGACGGCGTTCCTGTCCAGCGCTTCCGCGTAAACATCAGTCGCCATGGAATACGCCAGCAGGGTGGCGGCGATCAGCCCGGTCACAATGTGCATGCAGACTATTCCGAAAGCATCCGTCGATGCGTATTGATGGACATGAGCACCCCAAAAGCCGCCATGAGGGTAACCAGCGACGTGCCGCCAATACTGATGAGGGGCAGGGGAACCCCGACAACGGGCAACTGCCCCGTCACCATCCCCATGTTGACGAAAATACAGGCAAAAAAAGTCAGTATCAATCCGGAGGCGAGAAGCTTGCCGTACAATTGCCGCACCGAAACCGCGATGGTGAGGCCGCGAAAAATTACGAACAGGTAAACCGCCATCAGCAGCAGGACGCCCATCAGGCCGAACTCCTCGCAAAACACGGCAAATATGAAATCGGTGGAACGCTCCGGCAGGAAATCCAGGTGCGACTGGGTGCCGTTCAGCCAACCCTTCCCGTACAGGCCGCCCGAGCCGATGGCTATTTTCGACTGGATGGTATGGTAACCCGCGCCCAGAGGGTCGAGCTCAGGATTCAGGAACGTCACGATCCTGCGCCTCTGGTAATCATGCAGGAAATGCCACAACACGGGGGCGCTTGCCATGATAATGGCTGTCATTGCACCCATCAGCCGCCAGCTGACTCCCGCCACAAACAGCACGAAAAACCCGGCTATCGCCACCAGCAGGGCCGTGCCGAGGTCCGGCTGCCTGGCAATCAGGACGACGGGGAGGATGATCATGAAGCAGGATACAAAAATCCGCCCCGTGGCGGGCGGCAGGGTCCTGCCGGCCAGCAGCCATGCCAGCCCCATGGGAAGGGCAAGTTTCATAAATTCAGACGGCTGGAACCGGAACAGTCCGAGATCAAGCCACCGCTGTGCCCCCTTGCCGGTGTATCCCGTCACCAGGACGGTAACCAGCAGCAACAGGCCGGCGAAGTAGATCCATAACGACCAGCGTTCGAGCTGTGCGGGAGGGACCTGGGCGATGGCGATCATTACGACCAGGGCTATAACCATGTGGATCGACTGTCGCAGAACGATTTGCAGGTTCTGGCCGCCCGCGCTGTATAAAACAACGAGGCCGATGCCGCAGAGCACTACCAGGCCGAACAGGAGGGAGACGTCAACATGCAGACGGCCGGCGATGGTTTTTTCTTCCATTTATCCCGCGTTCGTCCGGTTGTTGAGCAGATAATGATCGAACAGCCTTCTGGCTATGGGGGCAGCGGTTTTCGACCCGCTTCCGCCATTCTCGACGATAATTGCGACGGCGATCTTCGGCGTGTCCGCCGGGGCGTAGGCTATGAACAGGGCGTGATCCTGCAGCTCTTCCGGTACGTCACCAGCCTTGTATTCTTCATCCTGGGCAATGCCGAAAAGCTGCGCGGTCCCGGTCTTGCCGGCAATCCTGTACGGGGTCCCCAGGCCACTGCGCCTGGCGGTTCCGCGATCCGAGTGAACGACATCGACCATGGCGCCCGTCACGATCTTCCAGTAGGCAGGCTCGTACAGCGCCATCCTGCGGAAATTGTTGTTCTCCAGGACCGTGACCTCTCCGGTTATGGGGTTCCGTGCTTCATGGGCTAGATGGGGTGAAACCACCTTTCCATGGTTCGCAAGCGAAGCGGTTGCGGTCACGAGTTGTATGGGCGTGACCAGGATGGAGCCCTGGCCGATCCCGGCGATCACCGTTTCTCCCGGAAACCAGGGCTGGTTGTATACCTTGCGCTTCCATTCGGACGACGGCACAAGACCGGGTAATTCCCCGCTGATGTCTATCCCGGTCTTGCGGCCAAAACCGAAATCGGACAACGCCTCATGGATGCGTTTAATGCCGAGTTCATGGGCAAGGGAATAATAATAGACATCGCAGGATTCCATGATGGCATGCGTCAGGTTCATGTAACCGTGACCGTGTTTTTTCCAGTCGCGGTAACGGTGTTCACCGCCTTTAAGCGAATACCAGCCGGGGCACCAGATCGTTTCGTCACTGCCTCTGACCCCGTAGGCGAGGGCGGCCACCCCGAGAAACGGCTTGATGGTCGATCCGGGCGGATACTTTCCCTGCAGGACCCGGTTGATGAGGGGCGTATCGCTGGACGCGAGCAGCGCACGGTATGTCCCGGCATCGATGCCGTTCACGAACGGGTTCGGGTCGTAGCCTGGAGAACTGACCAGGGCCAGGACCTCGCCGTTATTGGGATCGATGGCGATGATGGCGCCCCGTTTATCCTGCAGCGCCTCGACTGCGACTTTCTGCAGGGATACATCCAGCGTCAGGTGGATATTCTTGCCCGGTTCAGGCGGGGTCCGCTCAAGTACCCGTATAATCCTGCCCTGCGCATTGACCTCGACCTGCTGGTGCCCCACCCGGCCGTGCAATAGTTTTTCATAGGCGCGCTCCGCACCGAACTTGCCGACGTGGATCGTTCCCGCGTAATTTGACTTGTCCAGGCGTTCCATGTCATTTTCATCGATCCTGCCCACGTAACCGACGACGTGCGAAGTATCGGCCCTGAGCGGGTAACGCCGGTAGGGACGGGCGATGACCTCCACGCCGGGAAATAAATGCCTGTCCACGGCAAATCTCGCGACTTCGTATTCCGACAGGTTAAAACGCAGCGGTACGCTCTCAAAACGCCGCTTCTCGTTCAACAGTCTCCTGAAACGCGCGATATCCTCGTCCTGGACAGAAACTATTCGGGACAGCCTCCTGATCAGCTCATCCAGGTTGTCCGCCTGCTCGGGAATGATCTCAAGGCTGAAGGCGGGCTGGTTATCGGCGAGCAGAACCCCGTCCCGCGAGTAAATCAGACCCCGTATCGGGGGGATGGGCAGGATCTTGACCCTGTTGTTCTGTGACAGCGTGATGAAATGCTCGTGGTCGATGACCTGCAGATGCACGAGCCGCGCGATGACCAGCAACATCAGCAACAGGATCAGCAGGGTGGAGCAGATCACCCTGCGCCTGACAAGCCGGGATTCCTCTACGATGTCCTTGAAGAAAAAATCAATCGGCATGTCCAGCTTCAGGACACGTGATACCTACGGCGTATATCTCGAAGTATGATGAACAGCCATGGCCACAGAACCATGCTCGTCAGGGCGGGCATCCAGTAGGTCCACGATGTCGGGGGGGCACCCGTGATACCGCGTACCCACAACGACACCAGCTGGTAAAACAGCAGCAGCAGGCAGACCAGCAATGCCTGCTGGACGAGGGGGAACATCCTTATCCGCTGGTGGGATTTGACGATGAAATACGCGAGGATGGCCAGGCCAAGGGCGTTCTGCCCCAGCAGCGTCCCCTGCAGGACGTCCAGCAGAAGGCCAAGGGTCCACCCCACGCCGATACCGATGCGGTCCGGCAATGCCATGCACCAGTAAACGAGCACCATGGCCACCCAGGCCGGGCGCCAGGAGATCGCCCATTCCGGCAACGGCATGGCAGTGAGCATCAATGCCGCGATGAAACTGGCAATGATTATCCACCTGCCCTGATGCCTGTTCCCGATCATAGGTTGATTGCAAACTTGTCGTCGTCCCCGCGAGGCCCGGCATGATCATCAGGCCACACGAGCAGCACTTCCCGGCTCTGTTCAAGCCTGGCGCTGGGTACCACCGTGACCTTGGCGAACGGCTCGGCCGGGTCCAGAACGATCTCGGAGACGGTGCCTACCGGATAGCCGGCCGGGAAGCGGCTTCCCAGGCCCGAGGACACGATCAGGTCGCCCATGCGGATGTCGGAATTATTCGGCAGGTACTCCAGCTGCAGGCTCTGCTTCTGCCCCGTGCCGACGGCGATGGCCCGCAGGCCGTTGCGGTTAATCTGTACCGGCAGGGCATGAGTCGGATCGGTGATCAGCAACACCGTACTGGTGAACGGGCCAACGTGCAGGATCTGCCCCATGATGCCGTCTGCGTCCACGATCGGCTGGCCGTCGTACACCCCCTCCCGAATGCCCTTGTTGATCACGATGATGTGGCGGAACGGCTGCAGGTCCACCGCGAGAAGCTCCGCAATGATCACCTTGTCATTCAGCCTGAACGATGATTCGAGCAGCTGCCTGAGGCGCTTGTTCTCCGCTTCGAGCACCTCGTACTTTTGCAGCCTTGAACTCAGCAGCAACTGCTGTTCGCGCAGGCGTTCATTGTCCGCGACCAGGGCATGGCGCGTGACGAGCGATTCGGTCGCCCAGGCGGTGATCTTCGCGGGAATGTTCACCGCGTACTGCACGGGATACACGATGAGGGAAAGCATGGAACGAACGGTCCCCAAATGGCCGTGACGGTGGTCTACGGTCATCAGGATGATGGACGCCAATATAAACACGATGACCTTTACATTGGCGGAAGGCCCCTTCAGAAACAGCGTAGTTATAGTCTGCCCCCCCGGTTAGACTTTCTTCTGCCGATTAATTATTCAACAACCAGTATATCGGTGCCATATTCATCTATCATTTCAAGATAGCGGCCCCCTCCCCTGGCCACGCAGGTAAGGGGATCGTCTGCAACGATCACCGGCAATCCCGTCTCCTCCATTAACAAGCGATCCACATCACGAAGCAGTGCCCCGCCTCCTGTCAATACCAGTCCCTGTTCGGCCACGTCCGAACCGAGTTCGGGCGGTGTTTTTTCAAGGGCATTTTTTACGACCCCTACAATGCCTGCCAGCGGTTCCTGCAGGGCCTCCAGGATCTCGTTGCTGTTCAGGGTGAAGCTGCGGGGAATGCCCTCGGCGAGGTTTCTCCCCCGCACTTCTATTTCCCGCACCTCGTTGCCGGGATAGGCACAGCCGATTTCAAGCTTGACGCGTTCTGCTGTGGCATCGCCGATCAAGCTGCCATAATTACGCCTGACATAATTGATGATGGCTTCATCAAAACGGTCGCCGCCGATCCGCACGGAATCGGAATAAACAATGCCATTCAGCGAAATCACGGCGACTTCCGTAGTGCCACCGCCAATATCCAGTACCATCGATCCGCGCGCGTCGCTGACCGGCATGCCTGCGCCTATAGCGGCCGCCATCGGTTCCTCGATCAGATGCACGGTTCTCGCCCCGGCACCCGACGCCGATTCGCGAATGGCGCGCCGTTCAACCTGCGTGGACCCGCAGGGTACGCATACGAGGACGCGCGGGCTCGGTTTGAACATGGTGGAGCCATGCACGCGCCGTATGAAATACTGGAGCATTTTTTCCGTAACCGTGAAGTCGGCGATTACGCCGTCTTTAAGAGGACGGATGGCCGTAATGTGCCCCGGCGTTCTGCCCAGCATGCGCTTGGCTTCCGTTCCGACGGCGCATATGGATTTGGCATTGATGCTGTCGCCGCCCTTGCGAATGGCGACCACCGAAGGTTCATTCAGTACTATCCCCTTACCGCGGACGTAAATAAGGGTGTTGGCTGTTCCCAGATCAATCGAAAGATCATTCGAGAACAGGCCGCGTATGGTGTTGAACATGAAAGATCAGAATTTCAGGTTGTCGTTATAAAATGGCCACCCGCCGCAGTGATTCAACATTACCGGCCGAGGCACCAGGGCAGACGTACAGTCGCGATGGAGATGAGAATCCGGTAAGACCCGCTCACGATATGAACTTTCACGGGTAATTTCAAGCTCCTGCAGGGATTTTAAAAACTAACACTATAACTTTACCAACAGCCATGGTTCAGGGCAAGCATAGAATATGATAAATTACTGACTTTTCAATAAATATTGGTCAATTCCCATGTCACTCGACCGGACCGACATCGAAAAAATTGCCCGGCTGGCGCGGCTGTCCATTACCGAGGACGATATCCCGAAGTATGTCCGCGATCTTTCCAATATCCTGGCGCTGGTCGCACAACTGGGCGAGGTCGATACGACGGGGGTTGAGCCCATGGCCCATCCCCTCGAGATCACGGCCCGGCTGAGACCGGACAGGGTCACGGAAACCAACCAGCGGGATCTTTACCAGAAAATCGCGCCCGCCACGGCCAGAGGCTATTATCTGGTGCCAAAGGTCATCGAATAGCATGAACCCGGCCCATGCGATGCAGGCAGTGGTTCAAGAAACGGGCGCGGGCCCGGTGGCCGCTTTTTAACCCTGGACCTTCGATTCCTGAGACGGCTGAACAACCCTGCCCATGCACCAGAAAACACTCGCCGAGCTCGCCCGGGCGCTGCATGCCGGGGAAATCAGCAGCGTGGAACTCACGCGCCTGTTCCTTGAACGGTGCGAGTCGAAAAATGCCCTGCTGAACTGCTTCATCACGTTGACGCCGGAGCACGCGCTCCGCCAGGCCATCAGCGCCGACGGGAGGATCCGGAACGGCACCGCGGGACCGCTGACAGGACTCCCCCTCGCCCACAAGGACATTTTCTGCACAAGGGATATCAGGACGTCCTGCGGATCGAAGATGCTTGACAGCTTCATTTCGCCTTACGATGCAACGGTGGTGGCGCGCCTGAATGATGCCGGCATGGTCACCCTTGGCAAAACCAACATGGATGAATTCGCCATGGGCTCTTCCAACGAGACCAGTTTCTACGGCAGTGCAAAAAACCCCTGGGATCGTGAACGTGTACCCGGCGGCTCATCCGGCGGTTCCGCGGCGGCCGTCGCCGCGGGGCTTGCGCCGGCGGCCACCGGGACCGACACGGGTGGGTCCATCAGGCAACCGGCGTCACTCTGCGGTATTACCGGCCTGAAACCGACCTACGGCCGGGTATCGCGATACGGCATGGTTGCGTTTGCGTCCAGTCTGGACCAGGGCGGACCGCTGGCGCGCACCGCCGAGGACGCGGCAATGCTCCTGAACGTTATGGCCGGCTTTGA
>Ga0137796_10000997_pt1 | contig 16718 bp, 24 predicted proteins | sample OV2TP3_FD_97704 | JGI IMG/M metagenome (GOLD analysis project Ga0137796, IMG submission 97704) | reverse complement strand
CGACCTCATCGTGCAGGTCGAAGCCGAAAATATGGAACAGCTCAGCAGCCTGCTGTTGTCGAATATCCGCGCGGTGGACGGCGTCACCAAGACCAACACCTGCTTCGTCCTCAACATCTAGCGCAACGCACCCGGCCCGAGACTGTATTTTTAGTTCCCTACCCCGCCGAGGTCAGTGCCACAACCTTTCGTTCCACCGCCACGCCAACCTCCCGGCGGGCGGCTTCCAATTCATACCGCTGTTGGAGGTTCATCCAGAATTCCGGTGTGGTGGAAAAGCAGCGCCCCAGGCGCAGCGCGGTGTCTGCCGTGATGCCGCGCCGCTCGTTGGCGATCTCGTTGACGCGCGCGGCAGTCACGCCCAGGCGTTGCGCGAGCGCGTTGGCGGACAGACCCAGCGGCTTCATAAATTCTTCGCGCAGGATTTCGCCCGGATGGATAGGCGGCAGCAATTTCTTGGGCATGGCAGTTCTCCTTCAGTGATAGTCTACGATCTCCACATTCTCCGCGCCGTCATTCCAGCAAAAACACACGCGGAACTGATCGTTCACGCGGATGCTGTGCTGCCCGGCGCGGTTGCCTTTCAGGGCTTCCAGCCGGTTGCCCGGCGGGCTCCGCAGGTCTTCCAGCTTCTTGGCAGCCGCTACCATCTCTAGCTTACGGCGCGCCACCGATTCGATGTGCACGAACCGCCGTACCCGCACGCCGTTAAACAGGCTTTCGGTGTCGGCGCAACGGAAGGTCTTGATCACTTGCTTATTGTATATCGGTTAACGATAATATTCAAGCGGACAAGAGCCGTCTGCGAACCCGTACCGGCGGAATAAAGGGGACCACAGCAAAAGCGCCTACAAGACGATCCAGCGCATCTCCGGCGTCAAGGCCGCGTACACCGTGAGCGGCAACTACGACCTCATCGTGCAGGTCGAAGCCGAAAATATGGAACAGCTCAGCAGCCTGCTGTTGTCGAATATCCGCGCGGTGGACGGCGTCACGAAGACCAACACCTGCTTCGTCCTCAACGTCTAGCGCCCGACGGTTCGAGCAGGCACCTCAGCGGAACATGGCGAAGAAGGCCTTGCCCGGCGGTTATCAACAAGCTACAATGGCGCCGATGTTGGACTGGAGCCAATGCAGCGCGGTCGAGCGCGTTCCCGGAAAGGTCAGTGGGGCCTGGGTGTTCAAGGGAACCCGCGTGCCGGTGCGCGCGTTGTTCGAGAACCTCGAAAGTGGGGCCAGCGCGAAAGACTTCCTGGAATGGTTTCCTGGTGTCACGCACGAACAGGTCGTCGCTGTTTTGGAGCACGCTGAACACAGTCTGATCGAGATGTAAGCCCGACCTGATAGATCGCGGCGGAGACTACCTCGAAATCTCGTTTTCTGGTGAGAAGAACCCGCCCTGATTCTGGGGAAGAAGAAAAGGGGGCGGGAGTCTTAATTACCTCTGACCTTCAAGAAAAGACTCCCGACCCCTTTGTTTCGCCCGGACTACAGAAAATCGAGTCTGACCCTAATTTCTCACTACAGCGGCCTGTCCGCTCTGGATTGAAGAGTTAGGGTGCATCTCTCGTTCTGCTTACCTCGTCAAGAGATGGAACTCTCACTGTCATGCCGTCGCGGGCAAGAAGGTCCGCGTATGTCTTCCGCTCCAAGTCCTTAGTGAAACGGTCACAAACGCTGTCGAACTCTGAAACCACCCACGCGTGCGCCTTGTCGGCCAACAGTTTTAGATTGTTCCAGTGCTCTTGGTTCAAGGTTTGGATAAACCCAGCAAGGCAAAGAACTTTTTCGATTTTGTAGTTCTTATCGCCGCGATTCAAAACAGCGGCGGGAAAACAGAGCGCATAGGAGTTTTCATCGTGGACTAAATGCTTGTCTCGCAGATCAGTAAAGAATTTGTGCGCGGCGAGTCCAAGTGGTTCGCCCTGGAAAATTTTTGCAGCGCTAAGCTGAAACCTCGCCTTAGAGGTTCCAAAACATTTGGCGTAATGAACAATGGCCGATCGCCAGAGTGCTTCGCGCTTCACTCGCTCGACGTCCGGGACTTGGTTGATTTCACTTAAACAGTCAGCCACAAAGTCTAGATCCAGCTTGTGTAGCCATAGATCGGCGAGGCGTCGAGCCATTGGCCCGGCAAGGCGAATTGCCTTGACTGCGTCCGGAAATCCCTCAATGTGAAATCCGGCTTCAGTGCGAGAGACGTGAATAGGCTCCATTTGCGCCCTAACTTTTCTGCTCAGGGGCCTCGAGCAGCGGCGCGCAGCGACGCTGCGAAGCAGTCCCCTGCAACAGCAGGTTAAGCATCCTTTTCATCATCGACCAACAGCCCACCAGTAGCCGCGAGCAGATGATCGGACTCGTGATGGCCAAACAATCCACCGAGGTAGATCATTAGTAGCCTAAACCGCTCCTTCGACTCCATTACCCATTCCCTTGTGATTTTGCTGTACCAATCAGGTTGCAAATCTTGGCTGTTCAGAAACCGATTCGCGTCATCTTGATCATTGAACACCGGGCCAACAATTCGCTCTGGCTTCCCATGAGCGAGCCTGTCTCTCAGCGCAAAGACCTCAGTTGCAAACTTGAGCGGGTCTTTACCCCAGTCGATCGATCTCTTGGCGGTCTTATGCAGGATTATCACTTTCTTCTTCCAGGGGAGCCGCTCCAGCTCGTTCCAGATTTCGAGCTGTCTTGCACCAATGGAGTTCACATATGACTCGATCGCGAACGCCAGGAAGACAACGATCGGAGTAAGTTCGATCCGCGCGGCCGAATCACGCTCCAACTGGGCGTACATGGACATAAGTGCGGAGACCGTTCTGCTCTGTGCAGTGAAATTGGAGAACGGTTGATACGTTGCCATGTCAACGACTGCTGCCTAACTATGGATTATCTGGTTCTGTGTAAGGCCCCAGCTTTTCCCGTCGGCAGTATAAACCCTCATGATTCGCCTGGCAACGGGCATGTCAAAGAGGGCGCATGGCCATGCGCCCCTACGTCGGATGATTCGCTGGAATGAAGAGGGCGGGGTGAACCCCGCCCCTACGAAGGCAGATGAGATCCCCCTCACCCTGACCCTCTCCCTCGGTGGGGAGAGGGAATCCGAGTGGGTGCCAAATGAAAAGGCCCCCGGAGGATGTCCTCCGGGGGCCTTCGTGCTTGCTTGAGCAGGGAGGGTTTAGTACATCCCTTCCATGCCGCCGCCGTGTGAATGGCCCATCGCCGGCGCTTTCTTCTCTTCGGGAATCTCGGTCACCATGACCTCGGTCGTGAGCATCAGCCCCGCCACGCTGGCCGCGTTCTGAAGCGCATACCGGGTTACCTTGGTCGGATCGATGATCCCCGCCTCGAGCATGTCCACGTATTTCTCCGAGGCAGCGTCGAACCCGGCCGTTTCTTTTTCCTTCTTGACGTGCTCCACAACCACGGAGCCTTCCATGCCGGCGTTGCCGGCGATCTGCCGGATCGGCTCCTCCAGCGCGCGCTTCACGATATTGACGCCCACCTGCTGGTCATGCTCCAGCTTGACCTTTTCCAGCGCCGAGACGCACCGGAGCAGCGCCACACCGCCGCCCGGCACGACGCCCTCTTCAACCGCGGCCTTGGTGGCATGCAAGGCGTCCTCGACTCGCGCCTTCTTCTCCTTCATCTCGGTCTCCGTGGAGGCCCCGACGTTGATCACCGCCACGCCGCCGACGATCTTCGCCAGCCGCTCCTGGAGCTTCTCGCGGTCGTAATCGGACGTGGTCTCCTCGACCTGCGCGCGGATCTGCTTGGTCCGCGCATCGATCTTCTTCTTGTCGCCGTGCCCTTCGACGATGGTCGTGTTGTCCTTGTCGATCGTCACGCGCTTGGCCCGGCCCAGATCGGTGAGCTTGACGTTCTCGAGTTTCAACCCGAGGTCCTCGGAGATCACCTGCCCGCCGGTCAGGATCGCGATGTCCTCCAGCATGGCCTTGCGGCGGTCGCCGAAGCCCGGCGCCTTGACGGCGGCCACGTTCAGCGTCCCCCGCAGCTTGTTGACGACCAACGTCGCCAGCGCCTCGCCCTCCACGTCCTCGGCGACGATCACCAGCGGCTTGCCCATCTTGGCCACCTGCTCGAGGATGGGCAGCAGGTCCTTCATGCTGCTGACTTTCTTTTCATTGATCAGGATGAACACGTCTTCGAGGGAGGCTTCCATCCGCTCGGCGTCCGTGATGAAGTAGGGAGAGATGTACCCGCGGTCGAACTGCATGCCTTCCACCACATCGAGGGAGGTCGTCATGGACTTGGCTTCCTCGACGGTGATGACGCCGTCCTTGCCGACCTTGTCCATGGCCTCGGCGATGAGGTCGCCGATGGTGGAATCATTGTTGGCGGAGATGGTCCCGATCTGGGAGATCTCCTTCTTGGTCTTGCAGGGCTTGCTGAGCTTCTTCAGCTCCTCCGCCACGACTTCGACCGCCTTGTCGATGCCGCGCTTGATGTCCATCGGGTTCGCGCCGGCCGTGATATTCTTGACGCCCTCGCGGTAGATCGCCTGCGCCAGCACGGTCGCCGTCGTGGTCCCGTCGCCCGCCACGTCGCTGGTCTTGGACGCGACTTCCCGGACCAACTGGGCGCCCATGTTCTCGTAGGGGTCCTTGAGCTCGATCTCCTTGGCCACCGTCACGCCGTCCTTCGTGATCAGCGGCGCGCCGAACTTCTTGTCGAGGATGGCGTTCCGCCCCTTGGGACCCAGGGTCGCCTTCACGGCATCCGCCAACTGGTTCACGCCTCTCAGAATCGCGGCCCTTGCATTCTCGCTATACTGAATCTGCTTCGCAGCCATTTCCGTCCTCCTTCATTCCTTGAATCGTCAATCCCCGTCTGCGGGGCTGATTAGTTGTCGAAAATGCCCAGGATGTCCTCTTCCTTGATGATGAGGTAATCCGTGCCGTCCACGTTGATCTTGCTGCCGGAGTACTTGTCGAACAGGATGAGGTCCCCTTCCTTCACGGACTTCACGTCGGCGCCGATGCGCTCGATTTTTCCCCGCTGGGGCTTCTCTTTCGCGGCATCCGGGATGTAGATCCCGCCGGCCGTGCGTTCCAATTCCTCGGTGTAGCTGACGAAGCACCGATCTTTGAGGGGCTTGAACCCCGCGGCTACTTTGTTCTCTTTCTCCTTGGTTCCCGCTGTCATAGCACTCACCCTCCTTTTTTACGTTGAATCTGAGACCTGGATTGATCTGCAAGAAGTACAGCGGCCTTTATAAAGCCGGTTTCGGCGCAATCAACCCCTCCAGGCACGTCCAGGGGTATTTTTTTACATCGCCCGTTCCACACGGTCATCCCGCTTCAGGGGACGCAAGTCCTTGAAAATCATCCAGGATTTCAGCAATTCCACCGCCTTCTGCAACTGCGGATCGTCGTCGTCCTTCTCTTTGGCCTCCTTGTCTTTCCCGGCCTCCTTATCCTTTTTCCCGTCCTTCGATTCCGGCTTGGGGGCCGGCTGGCTCTCCGGCGTCCCCTCCGGGTGGGGCGGCGTCCCTTCGCGCCCGGGCTCCCTGAGCGTTTTGTCCAGGTCCCGCTCCCGGATCGGCGGCGTCGCGGACGGCTTGCCTTTGACCAGAATATCAGGCGCGATCCCGACGCCGTGGATGCTGCGTCCCTTCGGCGTGTAATACTTGGCCGTCGTCAAGCGCAGGCCCGAGCCGTCTCCGAGCGGCAGAATGGTCTGCACCGAGCCTTTCCCGAAGGTCTGCACGCCGACGACGACCGCGCGCCCCCAGTCCTGGAGCGCCCCGGCCACGATTTCGGAGGCGCTGGCGCTCCCTTCGTTCACCAGCACGATGACCGGATAGTCCTCCGGCGGCTCCTTGACGTGGGAGATGTAGTCGTCCTTCCGGCCCTCGCGGGTCTTGATGTATACGATCAGGCGATTCAAGCCGACGAATTGCTCCGACACCTCCACCGCGGAGTTCAGCAGCCCGCCCGGGTTGTTCCGGAGGTCCAGGATCAGTGACTGCATCTTCTGCTCGCGCAGCTTGCGGACCGCGTTCGCCACGTCCTTCGCGGACTGGTCCTGGAACTGGGTCAGCCGGACGTAGCCGATGTTGCCGTCGAGCATCTTGAAGCGGACGCTCTCGATCTTGATGACCTCCCGCACCAGGCCGAACACGAGCGGCTCCACGACCCCTTCACGCTGGATCGTGAGCGTCACCTTCGTCCCCTTCGGTCCCCGCATCTTCTGCACGGCATCGATGAGGGTCATGTCCTTGGTCGACTCGTCGTTGACTTTGATGATGAAGTCCCCCGCCCTGACGCCGGCGCGCTCAGCCGGGGTCCCGTCGATCGGGGCGATCACCGTCAGGCGGTTCTCTTTTATCCCGATTTGAATGCCCACGCCGCCGAATTCGCCCTTGGTCTCGACCTGCACTTCCTTGTAAACATCGGGCGGCATGAACGCGGAATGCGGGTCCAGGGTCGAGAGCATCCCCCGGATCGCGCCGTATACCAGGTCCTTGCTCTTCACCTCCTCGACGTAATGCTTCTGCACGTGCGCGAGCACCTCGGTGAAGGTTTTCAACTCTTCATACGTTTCGGTCGCCAGTACGGTCCGGTCCCAGCCCTTGCCGAGGAACACCCCCAGGGCCAGGGTCCCCAGAAACACCACCACCCATCCCACTTTCGTCTTCAACCCCTGCTTTGTGCCTTCCATCACCGTGCTCCTTTTTCCTCGGACATAGTGCGGGTTATCGCCGCCGCGCCAGCCAGGCCAGCGGATCCAACGCTTCGCCGCCTTGACGCAGCTCGAAATACAACGTGCTCTCCCCGGTCAGCCCGGTATCGCCGATCTCCCCGATCGGTTGGCGGCCCCGGACGCTGTCCCCGACATTGACCAGCAGCTTGGACGCGTGAGCGTACAAGGAAAAAAACCCCTCGCCGTGATCCACGATGGCCAGCAGCCCGTACCCCCGCATCCAGTCGGCGAACGCCACGACGCCGTCGGAGACCGACCGGATGACGGTGCCCTGGCCGGCGCGGATCTCGATCCCCTTGCGCTGAATGTACGTCTCGAACTTCGGGTGCTTCTGGCGGCCGAAGAGGGCCACCACGTCCCCCTCGGTGGGCCAGCCGAGCCGGCCCTTGAGCCGGGCCAGCCCCTCGCCGGCCGGCGCCGTGCGCGCCGAGGCCGCCGCTTTGCGGCGCGCCTCGAAGTCGCGGAGCAGGCCCTCGATGCGCTGGGCGGACTTCTCCAGTTCCTCAACCGCCTTGACGTACATGACCTTCTCGCTCCGCACGCGCGCCAGCAGCCGGTCTTTCTTGGCCCGCTCGTCCTTGACGGCCGCCAGCTTGGCGGCGATCTCCTGCTGATACCCCTGCAGCTCGCCCCGGACCCGCAGCAGGCGCGACTCGGTCGATTCGAGCCGGGCCTGATCCATGCGATGGCCCTCCAACAGTTGGAACTCGCGCCGCGAGAGCCACCGCAGCGACGCCAGCCGGGCCTGCAGATCATTATAGTCGCTGGAGGCCAGCAGGAGCTTCAACTGCCCGTTCGGCCCCTCCTTGTACATCACCCGTAAGCGGCTGCGGATGGACCCCTCGCGCTGGGCGATCCGTTCCCGGAGCCGATGGAGCGAGGTGTTCGTCTCGGCGATCTCGCGGTCCTTTTCCCGCAGCCTCCCGTTCACCTGCGCGAGATCCTCTCGGCGGAGCTTGATCCGGTGGTCCGCCTCCTCGAGCTGTTGCAACACCGACGCTTCCTTGCGCTGGGCCTCATCCGACTTCTGCCTTTTCGCCTTGATCTCATCTTTCAGCTTATCGAGCGTCTGGCGCTCTTTCCTGATCTTATCGGACAGCGGTTCGCCGCGCTCCGGCGCGGCCAGCGCGGACGCGCCCGCCATGAGGGCCGCAACCACCGCCGCCGCCACAATCCGCATCAACTCCTCGCATCGCGAAACTGGATCAACGACACCAGGCTCCCCAGGCACCCCAGCATGATCCCGAGCAGCAGGAACGCGACGGTCACGCGATCCGGAAGAAACGCCAGACCGCGTCCCACCCCCCAAAAGGTGCCCTGCACAGCCAGCTTGCTTTCCGCCAGCCCGAACAACGTGCGCAGGAGAAACAGCGCGCACAGGGCGCCCGTCCCGCCCAGCAACGCCCCTTCGAGCACGAACGGCGTCTTGATGAACCCCGTCGTCGCCCCGATCAGCTTGAGGATCTCGATCTCCTCGCGACGCGCGTACAGCGTCAGCTTGATCGTGTTGGCTAGGATCGTGACCATGGACGCGGCCAGCACGACGCCGATGCCCACGCCCAGCAGCCTCAGGTACCGGACCGCGACGGCCAGGTTCTCGATCCAGTCCTGGCTGTAGAGCACCTCGTCCGCCTCGGCGAGAGCCTTGAGCTTCCTGACCAGCGCGCCGACCTGCTCCGAGGACCGATAGGCGGGGCCGACTTGGACGACCAGCGAGGCCGGGAACGGATTGTCGCCGAGCCCGCTGAGCAGGCGCTCTTCCGAGGGAAACTGCGCCCGGAACGTCGCCAGGGCCTGCTCGCGGGACACGAACTCGACCGCCGCCACGGCCGGATCCCGGCTCAACTCCTCCCGCAACTGCGCGATCTCCTTCGGCGCCGTCGCGTCCCGGAGATAGACGATGACCTTGATCTCGTCCTTCAACGACCCGAGCGCCTCCTGGGCGTTCAGGTACAGGAGCAGAAACACGCCCATCCCCAGCATGGTGAACGTCGTCGTGGCCAGCGCGATGACCGCGGTGGTGCGGTTGGCCTTGATGTTGTCGGCGGCTTCGCCGAGAAGATAGCGAAACCGGGTCAGGCCTCGAGACATCCGTCCTCCACCACGCGTCCCTGGTCCAGCCGCACGACCCGGCGACGCACGCGGCGCAGCAGGTCGCGGTTGTGCGTCGCCAGGAGCACAGTCGTGCCGCGCGCGTTGACCGTCTTCATCAGTTCCAGGATCTCGCCGGACAACTCCGCATCCAGGTTGCCGGTCGGCTCGTCCGCCAGGAGAATCTGCGGATCGTTCACGACGGCGCGCGCCAGGCACACCCGCTGCTGCTCCCCCGCCGACAGCGTCAACGGCAGCGCGTGCACTTTGTGTCCCAGCCCGACGGCCCCCAGGGTCTCGGTGGTCTTCACGCGCAGCACGCCCTCCGGCACCCCGCTGACCTTCAACGCCAGCGCCACGTTCTCGAACACCGTCTTCTTCGGGAGCAGCCGGAAATCCTGGAAGACGAATCCCATCGCCCGGCGCAGAAGGGGCACGGCGGATTTCTTGAGATGCAGCACGTTCCGGTTGTTCACCAGGATCTGCCCTTCATCGGGGGCATCGGCGCAGAAGATCAGCCGCAGCAGGGTCGTCTTGCCGGCCCCGCTGGAGCCGGTGAGAAAGACAAACTCCCCCTTCTCGATCTTGAGGCTGACGTCGTGGAGGGCCGGCCGGCCGTTATAGGACTTGGAGACATGAAAAAACTCGATCATGCGGTGGAACGGTTTGCCGGCGCATCAAACGCGCCGGGCAGCAGCTCAATCCGTCGGGTCCCGGGATCCGCGCCCCAGATCAGCACCACGTCGAACCGGCAGGGCCGCCCTCCGAGCCGCCGGCTCACCACATACTGCTGGGCCAGCCGGGCGATCCGGGCCTGCTTGGCGGGCGTGATGGCCGCGGCAGGCCCGCCGAACCGGTCGTTGCGCCGCGCCTTCACTTCGACGAACACCAGGATGCCCCGCTCCTCCGCAACCAGGTCGATCTCCCCCAACCGCGTGCGATAATTCCGCTCCAGGATCCGGTACCCGCGCGCTTCCAGAAATTCGGCGGCCGCGCGCTCGCCCTCCACACCGATCACGGTGCGGACGCTCATCGGCCGGCGACCTCCCGGACCGGCGCGAAACTGCGCCGGTGCAATTCGCACGGCCCGTACCGCTGCAACTGCCGCAAGTGCTCGGCGGTCCCGTACCCTTTGTGCGCGAGAAACCCGTACTGCGGGTAGCGGACGTGCGCCCGGGCCATCAGCCGGTCGCGGAGGACCTTCGCGACGATCGAGGCGGCGGCGATCGACCGGCACAACCGATCGCCCTTGATGACCGCCCGCTGCTCGGCCGCCACCCCCGGCAGAACGATCGCATCGAGGAGGAGATAATCGGGAGCCGGGGCCAGGTGACGGACCGCCCGGACCATCGCCAGACGGGTGGCCTCGAGAATATTCAGTTCGTCGATCACGTCGGCGTCCACGACCCCCACGCCGATATCCACGGCCGCCGTCAGGAGCTGCGCGTACAGGCGCTCGCGCTGCCGCTCGCTCAGGAGCTTCGAGTCCCGAAGCCCTTCCAGGCGGCCCCGGCGCGGCAGGACGACCGCCGCCGCGACGACGGGACCCGCCAAGGGGCCGCGCCCCGCCTCATCCACGCCGGCCACGCGCCGGAACCCCCGCACCCACGCTTCGCATTCGAACGCATCATCGGGGTCCAACGACACGCGGTCCCCGCCCGCTCTCAGGCCCCGGCCTTCACGGGTTCCGGCTCCGCGGCGTCCGGCTTGGGCTTGCTTTCCACCAGATACTCCCGCTCCGCCACCCGGGCCATCTTGCCTTTCTTCGATCGGAGGTAGAACAGCTTGGCCCGGCGGACCCGCCCCCGGCGCACCACATCGACCCGCTCGACGACCGGCGAATGGATCGGGAAAATCCGCTCGACGCCCACGCCGTACGACACTTTCCGGACCGTGAACGTCTCGGCGCTGCTCCCGCCCTTGCGGCTGATGACCGCGCCTTCGAACACCTGCACGCGTTCCTTCTCGCCCTCCACGACCTTCACATGGACCCGGACGGTATCGCCGATCTCGAAGGCCGGCACGCGTTTCTTGACCATCGCCGCATTCAACCGCTGGAGCCGATTCATGACAGTCTCTCCTCTCTCTTCCTGCTCGCCCGTCAGACGCTGCCTTCGCGCGAGAATTCGTTCAACACTTGCCGGTCTTCCGGCGTCAACTCCGCCCGCTCCAACAAATCGGGCCGCTTGCGATAGGTATTCCACAGGGACTGCGCCCGGCGCCACGCCCGGATGGCCTGGTGGTCGCCGGAGCGAAGAATCTCCGGCACCTCCAACCCTCTGAAGACCGGCGGGCGGGTGTAATGGGGATAATCCAGCAGCGACCCCGCGAAGGACTCCTCCTGAGCGGACTGCCGGTCCCCCAGCACGCCCGGCACCAGGCGGGCCGCCGCGTCCACCACGATCAAGGCCGCCAGCTCGCCTCCGGTCAGAATGTAATCGCCGACGGACAACTCCTCCGGCGCCAGGCCCTGCCGGACCCGCTCGTCGATGCCTTCATAATGCCCGCACACAACCACCACGCGCCGCGTTTCCGCGGCGAATTCCTCCGCCACGGCCTGGGTGAACAGCCGGCCCTGCGGCGACATCATCACCAGACGGAGGTCGCCATGCCGGGCGCGCAGATCGTCCACGGCGCGAAAGACCGGCTCGGGCTTGAGCACCATCCCCGCGCCGCCGCCGTACGGATAATCATCCGCGACCTTGTGCCGCCCTTCCGCGTACTCACGCAGGTTCACCGCACGGACGTCCACGAGACCGTTCTCCCGGGCCCGCCCCAGAATGCTGGCGCCGGCCACCGCCTCCACCATCTCGGGAAACAAGGTGAGAATGTCACACTTCATCTTGGGGCTCTTCATCCAGCAGTCCCGGCATCCGGCGGATGGTCATCAGCCGTCCCGCCACGTCCACCGCGCGAACCACCTCCCTGGTCGCAGGGATCAAGTGCTCGCGCCCGTCCGGCCTCCGCACCACGAACACCTCATTCGCCCCCGTGGGAAAAATCTCCGCCAGCGTTCCCAGCGGCCGGCCCTCTTCCGTCCGGACCGCCATCCCCACGAGATCGTGCTGATAGTACTGGCCGTCCGGCAGCGGCGCCGCCCGGTCTTGTGCGATCTGCAGAAGGCTCCCGACCAGCGGGGCCGCATCCTCGGGCCGGTCGATGCCCTCAAACGACACGAGGTAATCGTTCGCCATCGGCCGAACGGCTCGGACGGCCAGTGGGCGCCTGGCGCCGCCCGGCTCCGTCACCGTGACCTGCGTGAGCGTCGCAAAGCGCTCCGGCACGTCGGAGAGCGACCGCACCCGCACGTCGCCGCGCAGCCCATGGGCGCGCACGACCCGGCCGATCGTCACCAACTCGCCCTCCCCTATTCCAGAATTTCCAATACGCACCGCTTCCCCAATTTCGTCCCGGCCGCGTTCAGGATCGTCCGCATCGACCGCGCCGTCCGTCCCTGCTTGCCGATCACCTTGCCCAGGTCATCCTGGGCGACCCGTAGCTCGATGATCGTCGTCTTCTCCCCGTCCGTCTCCCGGACCGATACCTCGTCCGGTTTATCCACCAGGGCTTTCGCCATCAGTTCGATCAGCGCCTTGAGCTCGTCCATCGCCGCACCTCCTGGTAGGGATGCGGACGCCAGGATGGCACCTACGACTTGGCGGGCGCCGCCTTCAGCTGCTTGAGCACGCCGGCCTTACGCAGCAGATGATGGACCGTCACCGACGGCTGGGCTCCCTTCTTGAGCCATTCCAGCACCCGCTCCTGCTTGACCGCAACGGCAGCCGGTGTCTTCAGAGGATCGTACGTGCCCAGGACTTCAATGTACCGCCCGTCTCTCGGCATCCTGGAATCCGCTGCCACAATCCGATAGAAGGGCCGCTTGTGCCGGCCCCCTCGCGTGAGTCTCAATCGCACCACGTGGTTACCTCTCCTCTCTGTAAGGGTTGCACACACTCATGACAACATCCGCATCGATCTGGCGAACTTCTGTCGTCCGCCCTGCCCGGACAGCAGCTTCATCATCTTGCGCGCTTCCAGGTACTGTTTGATCAGCCGGTTCACATCCTGCACGCTGGTCCCGCTGCCTTTCGCGATCCGCTGCTTGCGGCGGCCGTTGAGCAGGGTGTGGTCGCGCCGCTCACGCGGCGTCATCGAATCGATGATCGCGGCCGTGCGCGCGATTTCTTTTTCCGGCATCGCGCCGGCGGCCGCGTCCTTGAGATGCCGCCCGCCGGGCAGCATGTCCAGGACCTGCTCCAACGACCCGAGCTTGTCGACCTGCCTGAGCTGCTCCCGAAAATCCTCCAGGGTCAGGGTGTTCGCCTGGAGCTTCCGGGCCATGGCCTCCGCCTGGTCCCGATCGACGGCTTCCTGCGCCTTCTCGATGAGCGACAGGACGTCCCCCATGCCGAGAATACGCGAGGACATCCGGTCCGGGTGGAACGGCTCCAGGGCGTCCAGCTTCTCCCCCGTGCCGAGAAACTTGATCGGCTTGCCGGTGACGGCCTTGATCGAGAGCACCGCCCCTCCGCGCGCATCGCCCTCGACCTTGGTCAGGATCACGCCGGTCAGGCCCACCTGCCGGTCGAACTGCCCGGCCATGGCCACCGCATCCTGCCCGATCATCGCGTCGGCGACCAGCAAGACTTCCTGCGGGGCCGTCTTCGCGCGGATCGCGACGAGTTCCCCCATCAAGTCGTCGTCGATGTGCAGGCGGCCGCCTGTATCCAGGATCACCACGTCGAACCCCTGGAGGCGGCCGCGCTCAACGCCGGCCTCGCACAGGGCGACCGCGTCGGGCCCGGGCGACTCGGCCCGGTGCACCGGCACGTCGAGCTGGGCGCCCAGCGTGACCAACTGTTCCACCGCTGCGGGCCGCCGGGGATCGGCCGCCACCAGCAGGACCCGCTTGCCGTTCGCTTTGAAGTGCCGGGCCAGTTTTCCGCACGTCGTGGTCTTGCCCGCGCCCTGGAGCCCGACCATCATGATGATCGTCGGGGGCATGGACGAGAGCGCCAGGCCCGTCTGCTGCGGGCCCATGAGGGCCCCGAGCTCATCCCAGACGATCTTGACCACCTGGTGCCCCGGCGTCAGGCTCTGGAGCACCTCCCGGCCGATCGCCTTGACGCGGACGCGCTCGATGAACTCCTTGACGATCTTGAAGTTGACGTCCGCCTCGAGGAGCGCCAGACGGACCTCTTTGAGAGCCTCCGTAATCGTCGCCTCGGTCAAGACGCCGTGGCCACGGAGCCGCTTCACTATGCCGTCAAATTTCACCGCCAGAGAGTCGAGCACGGCACCACCTATTTATTGAAAAAATTTAGAGATTTGGATTGTTAAGTCTACTGGAACCCGGCTTGGACTGTCAAGGCGCTTGCAGGATCGGCAGGACCCGGAAACAGACAGGTTTTCGCTCGTTGCGCAATCCGTGGGCAGACGCATCCAGATTGATCATTATTGGTGTTTGCATAGGCTTTTGGCTTGACTTCTGCGGAGATACCTTAGTAGATTACGGTATGCGTAAATCTCCCTGGATCCTGGTCACCTGCGTCATCGTGGGCGGCCTCTTCGGCGGGTTGCTCGGCGAAGTCCTCACCGCCGTCTTTCCCCCGGGCGTCATCCAGAACATCTTCACGCAGGCCGTGCATCCCGGCCTCGCCCCCCCGGTGACGCTCGATCTCTGGCTGCTGAAAATCACCTTCGGGTTCACCCTGAAGATGAACCTCCTCACCTTCATCGGCATGCTGCTGGGCGTCTTCGTCTACAAACAGATCTGACCGGGAGGCTCCCGCCTTTTCCGGCTCAACGTTTTTTGCGCTCCCGCTCCTCCCGTTCACGGGCCACCTGCAGATCCTCCTTGTTGGAAGTACGGATCGCCACCATCGCGGACGCCCACGTGGGATCGTTGGCCTTGCTCTTCATGACGCTCTGCACTTTCGCCAGGTGGGCCGTCGCATCACCGACCTGGTCCGCCACGGCGAGCGCGGCATCGAACGGCACCGTACTGGCCCAGGCCCTGATGGTTTCCTCGCCGAACGGCGGGGATATTTTGAACTCAGCCACGGCGCCCTCATCGCCGAACGAATACTTTTGCCCGCCCTGAATGCGCGCTTCGGTGGTGAACACATTCGGCACCAGATGCACCACCTTGCCGTCCGCCGTGTAGTAATCCAGGTTCAGGTACGCGTCCTTCTCAGACTCCACGTAGATGATCAGCCGTTCACCCTCCACGAACGGCTCATTCTTCTTGTTCGTCCAGACCTTCAACCCGAAATTGGAGGACACCGACGCGACCGCCGGATCCTGCGCCTTCTTGGCGAGCTCCTTGGCGCTCACCCGCTGCTCGATGAGCTTGGCCACCTCACGGGAATTGGGCGTGGCCTGCAACCAGACACACACCTGCCTGGCCTTCACCGTCTGTTTGGTGATGCGTTCGTTGCTGAGTCCGACCCGGCTGGCTGCGGCAATGACTTCGTTCTCAAGTCCGTGATCGCTCAGCCGGCCGGCGCTTTCGGCAAAGGTCCTGATCTTTTTGAGCGCGTCTTCCCGGGCCAGGGCCAAAGCCTTCTTCTGAGCCGACAGGAGGCTGTCGCCCTCGTCCAACCGGTGGCATCCGGAGCCCTGCACCTGGCCGATGTCAGCGGTGGACTTTGTTGTCGGATCGGGAGCCAGTTGCGGCCCCGCCCACACCGGACCGGCGAACAGGCCGGCCAGCAAACCCGTCACTGCGATGTGTGTGAACTCTGGGGACCGCATCGAACCCTTCCCGCTTCCTGCATGGAGCCTGCCCTATTTCTTCACACCCGTGGGGGGCGCGTCGCCCCCGATCAACTCATCGTGACACAGCACCGCGCCGTTGGGCCACACCACGGCATCGCCCTCCACGCTGGCCGCGCGAAAAAGCGACGGATCGAGGAGGATCGGCGTAAAGAGCGGCCCGTTCATCAAGGCCTCCACGTCCCGCTCAACCACGGACCCGTCGGTCAGCGTCAAGCGCAGGCGATACCCTTCCAAGGGATTCACGCTTTGAATGTACACGGAGGCCACGGCGATTTCACCCTACTACAAGGGGGCCACCGGTTGCAAAGGAAGAGCGCGGGGGGAAGAAGCGGCTATAATCAGGACACAGCATGACCCGTCGTCGCCTGATACCAGAGTTCACCTTTCCTGATCCCCGGGAGGCCGATGCCGAGGGTCTGGTGGCCTTGGGCGGCAGCCTCGATCCCGGGCGTGTGCTGGCCGCCTATGCGCAAGGCATTTTCCCCTGGCCCTACGACGCCGACGCGCCCGTGCTGTGGTTCTCGCCCGACCCCCGTATGGTGCTCCGTCCTGATGAATTGCACGTGAGCAAGAGCTTGCGGAAGATCATCGCCAAACAAACGTTCGAGGTGCGGTACGATACCGCGTTCGCCGAGGTCATCCGGCGCTGCGCCGCCGTCCGGCGTCCCGGTCAGCGGGGCACCTGGATTACCGGGGAGATGATCCGCGCCTATGAGCGGCTCCACGAAATGGGGTTCGCCCATTCCGCGGAAGCCTGGAGCAAGGGACGGCTCGCGGGCGGGCTCTACGGCGTTTCGCTGGGCGCCGCGTTCTTCGGCGAATCCATGTTCACGCAGGATCCGAACGCCTCCAAGGTCGCCTTCGTCCATCTGGTGCGGCACCTCCAGACCTGGGAGTTTCACCTCGTGGACTGCCAGGTGTATACCGAGCACCTCGCCCGTCTCGGCGCCGCCCCGTGGCCTCGCGCGCGCTTTCTCGACACCCTTGCGAAAGCCCTCATGGTGCCCACGCATCAAGGACTGTGGAGGGTGTTATAGATAATATGAGCGTGCGCCTTTCCGATTCGACCGCAGCGGTCGAATCGGCTACAAGGTGGAGAGCAGGGAATGACTCTTCACCAA
>Ga0137796_10000996_pt1 | contig 16723 bp, 15 predicted proteins | sample OV2TP3_FD_97704 | JGI IMG/M metagenome (GOLD analysis project Ga0137796, IMG submission 97704) | reverse complement strand
TGATGGATAATTTTTTGGGTGAAAATTCTGAGAGTGAGGTAAAGATATGGAGGTCTTTTGATTCCGAATTCTTGCAAACTTTAAGAATAGTCTTAATTAATCTTTTTTGGTTTTCAAGTAATCGATTTGAAATCAATAAGAATTTTATTCATTGGTTAGGGTGGAAAAAAAATCACGATATAAATATCAAATTTTATAGGAATAAGCTAGTAATAAAAAATGACTCCTTAAGAGACTAAGTCTAAAATGCCCCCTCTCCTCTCAAAAACAAAATATCTTTATGGAATTCAATGCCCAAAACTATTGTGGATGGCAGTGCATGAGCCTGAAAAGCTGCCGGAAGTCGATGAAATTACGCAGCACAGGTTTGACGAGGGGCATCTTGTCGGAGAGTTGGCCAAGAAAGTTTTTCCAAACGGCATAGACATTAAAACTGATGATTTTAATGAAAGCTTAAAGAAATCCAAAGAACTTCTAGCTAAAAGAAAGCCATTATTTGAAGCTGCTTTTAAGAATGAAAATATTTATTCCAGAGCCGACATATTGTTTCCATCCAGCAAAAATGAATGGAATGTAATTGAGGTAAAAAGCTCCACTCAGCCAAAGGAATTGCACATCCATGACCTTGCCTTTCAGAAATATTGCTATGAGCAAGCTGGCTTGAAAATAAACAAATGTTTCTTGATGCATATAAATGGTGAATATGTAAGGCAAGGCGATGTAAATCCTAAAGAGTTATTCTCTCAGCAAGATGTTGATGAGCAGGTTAATGAAGCAAGCAAAGATATTAAGGATAAAATTAAAGCAATGCTGAACATAATTTCTGCTGAAAAAATGCCCGGTGGGAAGATTTGCAACGAATGTAAAGGGCCTGGAAGCTGCCCATTGCCTGAAGAATACTGGTCTTTTCTGCCTGAAAATAATGTTTTTAACTTATACAGAGGAGGGAAAAAGGGATTAGAATTATTCCAATCAGGAGTCTATTCAATTAAGGATATACCGGTTAGCTATAATCTTTCTGCAAACCAAGTCATTCAAAAAAGATGCGAGGAAACTGGCAAACCTTATGTTGATAAGAAACACATTAAATCTTTTATTGATTCTTTAAAGTTCCCTCTTTATTTTCTTGACTTTGAGACTTACAACACCGCAATACCGTTGTATGACGGATTAAGCCCCTACCAGCAGATTCCCTTCCAGTTTTCCTTGCATATATCAGATTCCATAGATTCAGAGCCTAAGCACCACTCTTTTCTTGCTGAAGGATATAAAGACCCGCGCCTGGATTTCTTATCAGCATTGAAAGAAGTTATAGGGAAGAAAGGAAGCATTATAGTTTACAACCAATCTTTTGAAAAAAGGATTATGAATGAATTAGGCAGGGCTTTTCCTAAAAATGAAGGATGGATTAATTCATTAACCGGCCAGTTTGTTGACTTGCTTGCCCCTTTCCAGAAATTTTATTATTATGATTCTAAGCAGCAAGGCAGTGCTTCCTTAAAAAAAGTGCTCCCTGCCTTAACTGGGAGGGCTTATGTGGACTTGGAGATAGCCAGCGGAGAGTCTGCCAGCTTGCAATATCTTTATATAACTCATGGAGCGACTGATGGAACTAAGCCTGCAGAAAAGGAAATATCGGAAATAAGACAGAATCTGGAGAAATATTGCAGTTTGGATACAGAGGGGATGGTTGAGATATTAAGAGTATTAAATAAGAGAGTATTAAATAAAATTGAAAAAAATGAAAAAGACAAACAAATGAGTTTAAAATGACCGAGTATATTGAATTCTGGGCTAAATTTGGTGGAGAAATCCGTAGCGATACTTAAATAAGGATAATAAATGTACAAATTTTTCAATCTAAAAGATTAAAAACTTTCATAATTTTCAGCTTCAAAACCATAAAATACCCTGCTGCTAACTGCGAAAGCCCGAGCTTTGAATTGCCCTTTGTCCTGTCAACAAATGTTATCGGGGTTTCCTTTATTTTAAATCCTTTTAGATGGGCTTTAAACAGGACTTCTTGGACAATCGCAGGGCCTTTTGATTCAAGCTTTCCAAGGTTTATTTTTTCTAGCACTTTTCTTTTAAAGCACCTAAAGCCAGAGTTGCAGTCTTTAACTTTCAGCCCAAGCATTAGCCTTATGTAAAAGTTTGCTCCAAATGTCACAAATCTCCTTAACAAGCCCCTTCCAATCTCTTTTGATCCCCTGACCATTCTTGAGCCAAGAACCAAGTCAGCATTTTTCAGCTCCTTAAGCATTAAGGGTATGCACTTAGGATCATGCGACATATCAGAGTCCATCTCAACAACAACATCAGCGCCGTGCTTTAAGCAGTAAATAAATCCATCTCTTCCTGCTGCCCCTCTTCCTTTGTCCTTCTTTCTCAGCAAAAGGTGGACATTCCTGTTTTTTCTTGAAATTTGTTCCACAATTTTCCAAGTCCCATCCGGGCTGTTGTCATCTGCAACAACAATATGTAAGTCTTTGATTTTTAATTTTAGAATTTTATCTATCAAATTCTCTATGTTTTCTTTTTCATTGTAGGTTGGGATCATTACAAAGGGTTTCATCAATATAATGTCATAGGGGAGTATTTATAAATTTAGTTGTCTTCTCTTATTTTAGAGTAAAATTTAAATAAACTATGGTTAATTGTATGACAAAATGAGAACAATACCATTTTTTATAACTCACTTACTATTTTTGATGCTCTTAGCTGCATCTGCCAAAGCACTCCCTCCAAATATCACTCTTAATAGCCCTATTAATTATTATAATACTACTCTAACAAATATTACACTTAACTTCACAGCATTGAGTGATTTAGAAACATCATTAACATGTAATCTGACAATCAATAATATAGTTAATTTAAGCACTATTTTAGTCATTAATAACACACCGCAGATTACAGCTATTAATGGTTTTAATGATGGAACATATCACTGGAATGTAACGTGCCGGGATAATTTGAATAATACAAATAAATCTGCTACAAGAAATTTTACGATAGATACCTTACCGCCTACAACAAGATTTAATGGAACAAGCGCCACACTCATAAATCCAGAACAAACAGTTTATGTAGGGTCAAGATGGAAAGACACAACAACAGGCATTAAGATTGTTGAATTAATAGTCAACGGCATTGCTAATAATACAAATGCAACAAGTTTAGCAGCTGGCTCAGAAGCTATTTTTAATTTCAGCTATGCTGTATCATCATCGCAAATTGGAAGTACCTTAAATTTTACAATTAATGCAACCGATTATGCAGGAAATGAGATGTCTACTGAGATAATGCAGGTTGATGTAGTCGATAATTTACCGCCAAGCTTGGTATTATTATCTCCAATAAATGGGCATAATTCAAGCAACACTAATGTATCTTTACAATTCAATGTTACAGACAACTATGCTTCAGTTGTTTATTGCAATATTACGTTAGATGGGGTTATGAACATTACAACTAATGACACTGCAATTACTTCCAATAAATATAAAACCATCACTACATTAATTACGGGCTTATCAGATTTAATGCATTATTGGAATATTACATGCTGGGATTCTTCCAATAACAAAAATATTTCTGCCACAAGAAAGTTTTCTGTTGACATAGTCCCTCCAATAATCTCTAATTTAAGAAATACATCAACCATTAATGAAAATAGCTATATAGAATTTGATTGCAATGAGAACTGCAATTATTCAATTTCATGGTACAACTCTGTTGGAGTGGTAGGCTCTCTTAATAATAACACTTTTGCAACCTCTCATAAGTCATTTTTATCAAGTTTGGCAAATTCAACAACATATTTTGTTAATTTAACAGTATGGGATATTGTCGGAAATAAGGCAGTAAATAACACTTTTAATTTTACTACAGCTAAAAGTATTGTTGCAGATATAACTCCTCCAATAATTAACTTGGATGCACCTTTGAATATAACTACTAATGTTACTTTATTATTTGCCAATTTTTCTGATGATGGTGGTTTAGGAGGGCTTATTACTATAAACGAATTATCAGATAACTCTAATAAAAAAAATATCACATTCAAATCTAATGCATCTCAAGGTATTTATTTGAATTTGCCAAAAAAGGCTACTATAACTTCCGCGACATTGGATTTGAGAGGGTATAGCTACAATGATTATGTTTACTATTCTTTTGAAAATGAATATTACACCTCTCTTCAAGGAGGCCCATGGGGCGGCGAATGGTCAGGCTTCCTATTCGGTTATATTAGTGGTGCCGGTACTTTTAACCCGCATGTTATAATAAAAACCGTTCCAATTGACTTTACACTTAATAAAATAAAAATTTTTTATAGGAGAGAATATGGAGATGACATTGCCTTCCATTATCAGATTGGAATTTGTAATGTAGACAATAGCAATACATGTATAAACCCTGTAGTCCAAATAGTAGATGATTTTAGAGTTTACGATTATGAAAATAATACACAAGATATAGTCTTAAATAATACCTATAACTTAAAAAAAGGAGAAAGATATAAAATCAAGTTCTCTTGTTTAGAAAATTGTAAAGGTATCCCCTCCACCTATTATGTAGGGCATGTTGGAAATAGTGATGAACTATTATTTTATCACAATATAGCAGAATATCCTGCTCGTGCAAGTCTCTTAAAAATAAAACTTTTTCCCGTTCCTGAAAATCCTAAATCTCCATCAATTGATATTGGAAATAATAGTATCTTTGAATGGGCTTATTCAGGAAGTTTATTGAACACCACTACGGTTTCAAATTTAACAACTGCAACAAATAATTATCTCTCAACTTGTCAAGCAGATAATAATGGCTATTGTTCTGTTCCAATTGTTTTTAATTCACAGTCAATTGGAATCATGGATGTGTCAAACATCAATGTAAAATACCCAGGAAATAATTCTTGCGAAGTTTGTATTGCTTCAGATGGAATTTGCGATACAGAATGGACAATTAATAATGTAACAAATACTCTTAATAATGATTATCTAAGTGGAAACTGCTCTTATTCCTGGAATGCCTCAAACTACAATGATGGCATTTATAAGGTTAGCATTAGAATAAAAGATACTGCTTATAATACTGGTATATCCTCCAAAAAGATAACCTTGGATAGAGATGGTCCGATATTTAAATATTACCTTCCATCTGATAATGGCGCATTTAACGTAAACAGGACAAATAATGCGGATCCACAAAATGCGACTTTTGAGTTAACTTTTCAGCATGAGTTAAATGACTTGTCTCCAATATCTAACTGTTCTATAATAATAAATGGTATGTTAAACCAGACGCACACTTTGGTAGAGAGAGAACGATACCGGAAGTTTATAGTAAATCTATCTACAAGTATATCTGGAATCCAATATAACAACTGGAGCATTAAATGCTTTGACATATTGGGTTTTGAAAGCAATACCGATACAAGAAAATTTTCTTTAATTGTAATAGGCAATTTTTCAGGAGACACTACAGACTTCAGTAAAGTCAATATGTCACGTATAGAAAATTTGACCTTTGAAAAAGTCAATTCTGGTAAGATAAAATTTTCTGACTTTGTAGACCTTAGCGGGATAGCAAACATTGATGACTATGTAAAACTTTCTTATAATAAGATTGAGATAGACGCAGGAGTTATTTCATTATTAAACAAAACTGCTACCCTTTATATGTATAATTTGACATATAATCAGACTCCAAAAATTATAAGGAACAACATTACTTGCCCAGACACAATCTGCAAAATAATAAACTATTCAAATGGAACTTTAATTTTTAATGTGACTCAGTTTAGTATTTATACAACTGAAGAAGTTCCAGTTACTAGTGGTGGAGATTCTGGTGGAAGTTCAGGAAGCAGTGGAAGCTCTGGCGGCGGAGGAGGGGGTGGAGGCGGTGGCGGAGCAGCAGGGTTTATATGCAATATGGAGTGGAAGTGCAGCGAATGGTCAGCATGTGAAGAAGGATCAGAAACAAGGCAATGCAATTTTGTAAAAGTTCCACAGCATTGGCAGGAAACGCAATGCCCAATCTTGTCAGACGCTCCGATTAACAGTCAGAAGTGCGAAGTTAAAATAATAAATCCTGCAACGACTATAGCGGAAACAAAGGATCAATCAAATCCAATTTCTGCAGAATCAAGTTCGACAACAATCCCTCAAATTAATGGAAGCGCAAACCAGATAACAGGAAATTTTATAGCTCGTTTGGCATCAAATCCAAAAGCTATGAAAGAATTAATAATAGGAGCATCCATAATGGCCACTGCTGTGTTTGGAATATTCGGATACAAATTTGCATACAAAAGAAAGCAGTCAATAAAATGATTATTTTTTCATAACAAAATAATACCTTCTTGTATCTCCTTTTGAAAGCTTAAACAAGGGCAAAAAAAGCTTTAATAAAGTTCTGCTTAAAATCTTTGTTATGGTATTCTGCTCAAGATAGTTTAGGCAATAAGCGAGCATAGGGTGCGTGCCATATTCAACGGTTAGCTCGTATTTCCTGTTCTTTAATGCTCTCTGTATTTCGTCACCTTTTGGCGCGCCTCCATGAGTATGCTCTTTCAAGCTATTTATGAGATGGCTTTTTTTCCATGCCTTAACCATTTTTTCGTGGTATTTTGTAAAGCCAACAGGGTATGTAAATAATATATGCTTCTTTGCAACCCTATAAGCCTCTAAAACCATTTTAATTTGCTCTTTTCTCGCCAGATGCTCAAGAGTATCAACAGATACAACAGCATCAAAACTATTATCTTTAAATGGAAGGTGAGTGGCAGAGCTTTTTATGAACTTTAACCTCGGATTTCCATAAGGCTCTGGCTCAATGTCAACTCCGACAACTTTGCCGTCATAAAACCTCGTTATGCCTATGCTTCCAGAGCCGATCTCAAGGACTTTTAAGCTTTTATTATTTTTTTTATTATTTTTGCAGATATTCTTTAATTCCTTTACAATAGGCGCATACCTTAAAATGAGGTTTATGTTTTTCTCTAAAGGAGAATTGTATAATGCTTTCAATATTTTATTTTTTAATTTTATTGCATAAGTCATTTCAAATTAGCTTCTTGACAGCCTTTATGATTTTTTTGATATCGACTTTAGGAGGATATTGGCATTTTGCTTCATAGGAGCAGTAGGATTTGCCTTCCCAGATGATTTTTATGCCTCTGGAATACAGTTCAATCTCTTGGGCGCTGGTGGGATAAAACCATACAACAACCTTCTTCTTCAGCGCAGTTCCAATATGCAAAGCCAGGCTGTCGCCTGTTACAAGCACATTGCATAAATTGATCAAAGAAGCAAATTCCATCAATGAATTATTGCATCCAGCATCTATAACTTTTGTTTTCATTATTTCCTTTATTTTCTTATTTCTTTCAGCTTCTTCCGGCCCGCCAAGGAGCATTATCTTCGCATTTTTTATTTGAGCATTCAGCTTGTCGATTAATTCTGCAGTTTTCTCCGCGCTTAATTTTTTGTCCTCCCATCTGCCGCCTGCGCCTGTGTTGACTCCAATGAGAATATCTGATTTTTTTATGTTATTTTTTTGCAAAAATTTCTCACCAAAAGTTATATCTTTTCCATCTGATTTTAATATCGGCTCTTGCTTTTTGTGCTCTAAATTAAGAATTTTGTACATTATCTCCTGATAAGTTTTTTTGTTTTTGGCTTTTAATTGATCAGCTTTTTGCTTTCCAAATTTTGAGATTAACCCCATATCAAACCATAAGGAAGAATCAGGGGTGTATGCCCTCTGCCTTTTTCCCATCTGCCCTTTTTTTAGATATGCCCCAATTATCTTTTTATGCTTTATTCTCGCTGCCAATTCACAGGCAGAGTATTCATCATCCAGACTGATAATTAAGTCGTATTTTTTATCCTTCAATGTATTGCTTCCATCTATTAAATGGGTTATGTTTATCAAATCATTATTCTTCAAAACATTAAATGAATCTTTTTTTGTAGCCCAGTCTATTTTGCAGTCCTTGTACTTTGCTTTTAATCCTGGAAGTATAGAAGTAGTCCTTATCACATCTCCTATTGCCCCAAGCTTGATTATTAGTATGTTCATTTGATTATCAGCAGACTGTTTATGAGTAAGGACTATACAAATATTTAAAAACCTAATTATTTAGCGTATTCTGATGAAAATTAATAAGAGCTACCTTGAGGCTGGAATATTTATACTTGTCTATTTATTTGCCTTGTATTTGTGGACACTGCCTTTCCATGACAATCAAGTGCCTTATGGCGACTGGGATGCAATATCCCATTGGGAGCTTGGAGACTTCATTGCCCAGAGAGATAAAACATTCGTCTATCTGCCGCCGTTTTTGGATTATTCTTATGGCAACGACAACAGGTTTAAGCCGCATACTTTGTGGTATCATCCGCCTTTTCATACGGATCTTGCCATAATATCCACATTCTCAGGAGACAGAATGGTGCCTATCTACCTTACAAATGCAATATTTGCAAGCTCTATACTCATATCGATATTCTTTGTAATAAGAAAGTTATATGGGTTTCTTCCTGCAATATTGTCTTCTTTTCTCCTTGCATTTTCTATGAGGGACATACTCCCATACTTATGGGGCCAATGGCCAGAGAGGCTCGCTTACGCTTTCATACCATTAATATTATACTGTTTTTATATGTACTATATCACTTATTCAAAAGAAAGCAACAAGCCAATTTATCTCTACGTAATGTCTTTATTGCTTGCAATTGATATGCTAATTCATCCTTTGATATTCTTTCACTCAATTATTGGCATTTTTGTGCTTGGAATAGCGCTATTTATAAAAGACAGAAAGATGGCATTCAATTTAAAGCACATTGTAATTGCGCTGCTGTTATTTCTGATCTTGTTTATGGTTTTCCCCTACCAAACAGGAAATGTAATTAAGTCTTTTCAGAGAGACTCTGCTGAAGGCGCTGGAGGCAAAAAGCCCCCAATTTTAAGATTGCTGCATTGGGCGCCAAACCCGGAGGATTTTAAAGGCTCAGTCCCTGAGTCATATTTTTCATTTAGGGAAATGCATGGCTTATGGACACTGCCTTTTCTTTTAGCTGGAATGGCTATTCTTTTAATAAAGCGGGAAAGAAGAGACATTTTTCTTTTGGCATGGCTGCTCAGCCTGTATTTAGTCCTGCACCGTGACTTGATAGGGAAAACCGCATTTCTTCATAGATCGCTCTCGGCAAGCGCGCATATCTTTGCGCCAATAACCGTTATAGGAGCGCTCTCATTTTTCTCTTTTTTTAAGCTGCCGCAAACTTATAAATCTTTTTTGAAGTATGGAATGGCGGCATTGATAATTATATTGGCTCTTATTTACAGCCTGCCTCAGGCATATTCAACATTAAGCCAGGTTTATGATTCACCATTTTCAAGGCTTAATTCAGCGCAAATTGAAGTCAGCGAATGGCTAAAATCCAATCTTAACGAAAACCAAAATGTTTCTGTGATTGGGACCCCTTCAGAAATAATGCAGAAAGTGTGGTGGATGGCTTCTTATTCGCATAGAACAAGCTTTTTCTTTGAGGGATTCTTAACATGGAAAACTTTTGAAAAAAATAGGGAAGAGACAGTGAGGCAGCATCTCTTGAATGATTATATAGTAATGGATTATAGCGATATATCATTATTAAAGGATAAGGCACTGACTGAGCGATGGCAGGAATTTGAAAACAAGTTTCTTGCAAATCATACTAGGTTGTACAATAAAGACAATATAAGGGTATATAAATATGAAATATGAAAATCCCTAAAATTGAGCATATAGGATTTATTGGAGCTGTAATAGCTTTAATGCTCGCATTTTTCTATCTTGTTCTGGGCATTTCCGGAATGATGTCAGTACTAGGCATAATGCTGCTTTTTATTCTGCCATTCTATCTTATTCTAAATAATCTACAAAATAATTTACATCTTGAGCAGGATGAGAAGATAGTATTTTCATTCTTCATTGGAGTCGGCATATTCCCGTCAATAGCTTATTGGCCGGGGATGCTTATATCGTTTAGGCTGTCTATTTTTGTTAGTTTTTTTGTACTGCTGATTGTAGGTTATTTAATCAATAGGGTTAGAAAAGGAGAGTAAATTTTTGAAATTTTTCCAATCATTTGTTTTGTATCCAGCTAATCATCCTAACAGGACGATTCTTTATTCTTTAACTCTAATCTTCTTTTTTATTTTGCAGATATTTATTTATCTGTTCCCAATCTTTAATAATATCTTTTCCTTATCATCAAAAAATTTCAGTTCAATATATCTTCTTTATTCACAATAATTACTTTATCTTTAGTCTCAATATCATTTATTATTTGTGTAAGCTGTTCTTTATCTACTAAACTCTTCAAAAATAGCAATATTGTTTCTAAATTTGCCACATTTATGTTGAACCCTTCCGCAAATTCGATAGCCTTATTATCATTTGTTACTAATGCTGCACCTCTTACTTTGCATAAGCTGATACATTCACTTTCCCCAATTCCCAACTTTTTTTGATTATGAATATTTTTTGCCAAATCCAATTCATATTTGCTAAGCGTTGCATGCTGAAAAAATTTTGATGTATTAATATCCCTCACCAAGTACGATTTTGAACGAGACAAATCCAAGTAAACAGATGGAGTTATCAAAAGTTTGTTTTTTCCAAAAATTTTTGCTAGAAGGTATAATCTTTCAATCTTAGCAAATGTGCTGATCACATCCGCATCAAATACAAACTCCATTAATTCACCTTCTTGCTTTTCTTATCAAATGCAGTCCTTTTGCTATATTTTTCTTAGAAGACTTAATGTAACGCACAATGCCCCTGTCGCCTAATTCTTCCTTAAAATCTGGCGTGCTCATTTCTGCAATCTCTGCAGCCTTACCTATACTAATCTCCCCAGATTTATACAATTCAACTGCTACACTTATCTTTAAATGGGGTTTATGCTCAAATAAGCACCTCAATGCATCTTTTGCAACATCTGATTGACTGGCATAAAACCCAGCTTTAACTAATGCAGACATCTCATCCATCATTATTTCTGACAAACTAAAAGTTTTAGCTTCTGGCATATTTTCACCTTTTATATTATATGAATTAATAATGTCTATTCTTATTTAGCAATATTTAAATTTTTGTGTTTATTTTAGGATAAAATCCAATCGCAATGCCTCCGCCAATCAGAACAACTGGCAGCAGATAAATATGGTATTTTATATGTATTCCTGCCAGACCAATATAATAGCTCAAAAGCCCTATTACAGCTGTGCCTGCACAAATTCCAATTATAAATCTTTCAAAAAACTTAAGCTCTTGGCTCCAATAAAACATTATAAAATAGCCCGGTATAACTATAATCCAGAAGATGCCTGCAACAGCCCTTAAAACGACAAAAAGCTCTTCTTTTGCGAATATAAATTTTATTATTATAAGCAATATAAGGAACATTGCTCCAATCAATGGCAATTCTCTTTTTAACTGCTCAAAAACTTCCTTCCTCAATGCAATTACCTCTTGGGCTTTTGTTTTTCAAGATCAGCACTATCTCGTTGTTAAATACAGGCTCAGCTGCTCCGCTTTTTAGTAATCTGTCAGCTACTAATAAATTATAATTTGCAAGCGCCTGCTGCCTTGAAACCTTATCAAAAACAAAATAATTAAACTTGCATATATCATTTGCTCCAAAAAATTCTGACCTGTTCATATCTTTTACGTGGTAATCAAATGAAAAAAAAGACTTTCTATACAAATAACCTGCGTCATCGGCAGCAGCAACCTCTACATTATACTCTCTCTTAATTTTCCTTTCTTTTATGGCATTTACAAAATCATCCATTGATATTCTGTAAGAGACTCTTTTTTGATTCCACAGAACTGCTTCTTGTGTATATGGGTCGCCATAGAAAAACAAGATTTTTGCGTCTTTTGGCGTGTTATCCCTTATCCAGAGAAGGCTGCGCCAATGATATTCTGTCACTATGCCGCTGCTTGCGCTCTTTTGGTAGTATCCATAAGTAATAGAAACAGCCAAAATCAGGCTTATAAAAATGCTATAAGCTGTTTTCCAATTCCTCTCAAAGAGGGCTTTGGAACGCAAGTGACAAAATTTTATTAATGGCTTTAGCGTAAAATACACCAAAACACCAAGAAAAACACTAAGGTATATTGGCCAAAAGTATCTTGTTTGCAATGCCCTGGGAGCAAATGAAGGGGTAATATTTGTGTAGCCGATCAGCAGCATAAAAAGCCCAAGCAGCAATGCTGTGCTGTAATTTTTTGTTAAAAACAGCAATAATGAGATTATCGCTCCTGCAAATATAACAAGCCTGAACAGCCCAAAATGGCTTATTATAACATCAAACCATTCTGGCGCCTGATAAGCGATCTTAGTATCAACACCGCCTGCTGCATACCCGACTTTGAAGATTATTAAATAATAAAATGAGAAGAGCAATGCTAATATTACGGCTAAAATGAGATTCTTCATTTCGCTTAGCTCAAGCCTTTTTCTTATAGCCTTCAAAACCAAAAATACTGCTGTAAAAGCAAAAAGAAAAAATGCTTCAGTGATATGGGTCAATGCAGCGCCGCTTGCAAGAACCGCAAACAATACACAGCTGAATTTCAATTCAAGCTTATTTAGCGCCCATACAGACGAGAGCAATAATGCAGTTGCCATAACAACATCCCATGAACCCCATGTATAGACAATCCTGAAATTTCCTATGTACAGGAATATTGAAAGAGGCAGGGAGATTAGCGCTATATTTCTATTAAATTCCCTTATTATAATATACATAACTAATACGCCAACAATTGAAAAAAGATAGCCAATGAACAACAGCGAATCCCAAACAGGCAAGCCGCTGGCCAAAGAAAAAAGAGCTGCTATGTGGTTGAATATGGGCATGTGGAATGGGACATTATCTGTGAAGCCTGCTCTTATGTAATAGGGCAGAAATTTGTGATTTCCTGAGTCTATTATTCCCTCTGTGTAGGCTATTTCTCCAAATGCGTCCGATGCAGAAAACCCATAGGGAAAAGAATGCTTAAGCCCGTAGTTCATTGTAGCTGCCATGCCAATATAGGCTAAAAAAATAGAAAACAAAAACACATAAAGCCATTCTATGGAGTTTTCAAGATTAAGTTTCATTTGTTTACTGGGTTGATACCACGCCGCTTGCGGCGGTTGGGATTTTTATTTTTCCAAAAGAATATTTCTTACCATTCTATAGCCATGCTTTAGCAATGACAATTTTGAGCTTCCTTCCCTCTTTTCATAGTTTATTGGAATTACTTTGTATTTGAGCCCTCTGCTTACAATCCTTTTTGATAAAGCTGTGATAAAATCAAGCTCTTTTGGCAGAGTTTCAAAATCAATTTTTTTAAGCGCGATTGTCTTCACTATTCTTTGTCCGGATGAGCAGTCATAAACATTCTTTCCCGTTATCAATAAAAAAATTAATGTAAACAGCCTATTGCCTATCTTTCTTATAAGCGGCATTTTGTTTTTTGTTCCGCCAAACCTGTTGCCCCATACACAATCCAAATCATATTTTTTAATATGCTCCAGCATTATAGGAAAATAGCATGGGTCATAAGTAAGGTCTGCATCAAGAAAGGCAGTATATTTGCTCTTTGCCATTCGCATCCCTGTCTTGAGGGATTCGCCATATCCTTTATTTGCATTATGGGATACCACAAATGCCCCTTCTTTATTTGCAATTTCCTTTGTAGCATCAGAACTGCAGTCATCTACCACTATAATCTTTGCTTTTGGAAGGCACTTTCTTATGCTGATGACTGTGCTGCCTATTGAAGATTCCTCATTATACGCCGGCACTACAACAGTTAATTCCATGATTAATCAATTATTAATGAATTGATATATGAGTAAAGTATGAGTGTATTTAAATTTTTATTTTATCTGTCTAATGTTATTTCCACAATATTTAAAAAACTGCCTATATTACCATAAGTATAATGTCTATCCTGAAGAATGTGCCTGTATTAAAAAAATTGATTGATATAGGCTATGCAATGCTTTTTGTAATAGTATTAAGCGCTTTAGTTGGATTGATACTCGCTTTGCCTGTCATGTTACTGTGGAATTTTGTTTTCGGAAGCTTCCATAAGATAAGCGTGCTTCAGGCATGGGCGCTGAATGTTTTAGCTGGAATTCTGTTTGGATATAGGAGCGCTAAATAAAAAATTTTTACTGTAAAGCGATCAGGTTTTTTATATCGACATATTTTTCAAAATTATCAGCCAAATCTTTAATATTTTCAGAAAAAGGCACTAATCCCATAATTGGTAAATTATTCAATGTGCCGATTATCTTCTTATTATCCTCTTCAATTATTCCGCCTTTAAAGTAATTTAGAATAACCCCCATTATTGGTATTTCAAAAGATTTCAGAGTGCTTACTGTTAAGCTTGTATGGTTAATTGTTCCCAATCCTGCTCTTGCAACTACTATCACAGGAACTGACAAGTCTTGGATTAGGTTAAGCACCGTGTACGTTCTTGTTAACGGCACAATTAAGCCGCCGGCGCCTTCAATAAGAACAATGTCATATTCTTTTATTAATGACTTTATACGGCTTTTAATAATACTGATATCGACTTTTGCTTTGTCATGCTCGGCTGCTAAATGAGGTGATGCTGCTAATTTGAAACAATAGTCATTAGCTAAATTAGTATCTGGAAGTTTGCTTAATTCCTTAACTAATGCTAAATCAGGAGATTTGATTTTTCCTTCGAGCAAGCTACCGCATTGGACTGGCTTGTAATAGGCAACTTTTTTCCCTGCTCTGCTCAATGCAGCTGCAAGACAGCCGGCAATTACTGTTTTGCCTACGCCAGTGTCTGTGCCTGTGATGAAGATGCATTTGGCCATTTGTAGATTATTAACGCTTTAAAATCTCTTCTTTATCAATAATTTTAGACATATGTCCATTTAAATAGACACTTGTTTTATAGTTTTTGTTTCAATCCTACAATAGTTCTATTAAAACTTCGTTAAGTGCCTAATCATCTCTCCAACACCGCAAATGGCAACTTTGCACCTCTTTACCGTTTTCTCTTTGCCCGTTGCTTCATAACCAACTATGAAAGCGTATGGTGGATTATAAGTGCTAATGAAGGACATTAAGCTTCTCTCAACAGAATCAGCGTTGAGCTTGCATTCGATTGGTATGATTTTTTTTCCAATTTCGACAACAAAATCAACCTCAGCGCCCCCCTTAGTGCGCCAATACCTTGGAGAAAACCCTGCTTTCAACAGCTCTGAGAATACATAATTTTCAAACAGATTGCCGCCAACATCCGATGCAAAAGTCCGTGAAATAGCGTTCCTCATGCCGGTATCGACAAAGTAAGCCTTGGGCTGTTTGCTAATCTCTTTGTTCTTGTTCTTGAAGTACGGAGGAACTAAAACAACAAGATAGCTCTTCTCCATGGCATCCAGATACTTCTTAAGTGTAGGAAATGATATGCCCAGAGCCTTAGCAGCCGAATCATAAGAGAGTACGCTGCCAACATTATTGGATAAATATCTGCTCGTCTTTTCCAGAGAGCTAATATCCTCAATCGAGAAAGTGCGGGCAACATCTTTGAGTAGCATGGTATCATACAAATCCTTTAGAATAATCTTCTTTAATTCAGTATCCTCTGCTAAAACAACTTTCGGATATCCGCCATAAGTCAAATGCTCCCAAACAAGCCTCTGCTCTACCTTTTTCAGCATCGCTTTCTGGCCTTTTGCTGTCAGAAATTCACCAAATGAAAAGGGATAAAGCTTCAGTATCGAAACCCTGCCGACAAGGTAGGACAGAATATCCTTTCCTAGAATAATCTCAGAAGAGGAAGTAATCCACATCTTATACATGCTATCGGCTAAATACTTGAGTTTAGGACCTGCCACCCTGCAATATTGAATTTCATCAAAAACTGCTAAATCATGATCTAAATACTGCTGCTCAAACTTTTTGATGTCCGATTCAAAAAGCTCCCTTATGTCAGGATCATCAAAAAGAAGATATTTAGCTTTAACACCTTTTATCTGCTCTTTAAGAAAAGTAGTCTTGCCAGCCTGCCTGGCACCCACTACAGCAATAATTGTATAGGCCTCCCTAATTTTATTGAATACCCCTTTGATGGACCTTTCAACATACATAAATTATAAGGAGCTGAACTTATATATAAATCTTACTAAAATTAAACTATGAATTAATTATAGTATGCCTAAAATTAAACTATAAATCAAGAAAAGTAAGTTCCAACTATCACAAAAGACCATGAGGCTGAGGAAAAATAAGTCATTATCCCCTCTTCTATGTCTAAAAACCGTGATCCCCCCCTCCTCTGGAATAAGGAATACTCTATTTCAATCCTACACTAGTTCTATTAAAACTAAAGAAATAAATGATTTGTGCGAGAAACATAAGATATTTCAATCCTACACTAGTTCTATTAAAACGCCAGAGCAAAGGCAGAAGGAATTATTAACAATCGGATTTCAATCCTACACTAGTTCTATTAAAACTTTCATAAACTCAATGTTTAAAATAAAATAAAGTGAATTTCAATCCTACACTAGTTCTATTAAAACGCTAAATTTATGACGATAACTTTTGATTGTTCTGATATTTCAATCCTACACTAGTTCTATTAAAACGCAAAAAAGTATAATAAATA
>Ga0137796_10000266_pt1 | contig 16735 bp, 18 predicted proteins | sample OV2TP3_FD_97704 | JGI IMG/M metagenome (GOLD analysis project Ga0137796, IMG submission 97704) | reverse complement strand
CTCGAAGGCAAGGCCGATTTTGAAAGTTTGCCGGTGGCCGGCAAACCATTTGTCGTAGTAACCCCGGCCGTAGCCGATGCGGTAACCATTCGGGCTGAAGCCGACACCGGGCGTCAGGGCGAGATGGACGTCGCCGGCATACGGTTCATCGACCCTGGGGGTGAGAATGCCGAGCTGGCCGGGCACCAGGTCGTCCCACGAGATGAACGGGGTGGCGATCATGTGATTGGCATTGATAATCTTCGGCACGAGCAACGTCCGGCCTTCCTCGAGAAAGCGATCCAGGAGGTCCCGGGTGCCGACCTCGCTGCCGCAGGAGATATAGCAGAATATTGTGCCAGCCGCGGCCACCTCACCCAGCGCCAGCAGCTGCTGCCTGATGATCGCAGTCCAGGCCTCGCGTTCTTGTTCCGGGATGGCCGATCGCTCCTGTTTCAGCCTTTGCCGGATTTCAGCCTTTCGTTGCGCCAGTTCGTCGATCGTCATGCCCGCAGGGTGAGCCGCCAGGCGGCCGGTTGGCTTTCTTTTTAGGCGATTTCCCGTACAATAGGCGCCCTTTTTTAGCAGGCGGCCTGCCTGTTGGATCATAACGGCAAACTCGGCGGGAGGTCATTGGGTTCATGGTTAAAATACGATTGTCACGCGCGGGCACCAAGAAGCGCCCTTTTTACCATATCGTGGTCACGGATAGCCGCAACAAGCGTGACGGCAGGAGCATTGAGCGCCTGGGATTTTTCAACCCCATCGCCGCGGGCCAGGAGCAGAAACTCAGCATTGATACGGAGCGCGTCGATTACTGGGTGTCCCGGGGCGCGCAAACCTCTGAACGCATTGCCCGGCTGCTCAAGGAGTATTCCGCAGCCGCCCGTTAACGTCTCGCGTCACGGGTTCCCCTCGCGGCAACCCGGTCGGGGCAACCATGCGGGATGAATCAAAGCGTATCGTAATGGGCCGGATAGCCGGCAGCTACGGGGTCCGGGGCTGGCTCAGGGTACAGTCTTTCACCCGCCCACCGGCTAATCTCCTGGCATATACGCCGTGGCTGGTGCAGCGGGGCGAGGTGTGGGAGGAATATGCGCTGCTGGACGGGAAGGTGCATGGCAAGGGATTAGTCGCGCAGCTTGCCGGGATCGGCGATCGCAGCACGGCGCAGTCGCTTCGCGGCGCGCGCATCGCCGTGCATCGCTCCCGATTGCCCGCTACCGGACCCGGCGATTATTACTGGGATGATCTTCTGGACATGCAGGTGATCGACCAGGAAGGCAGGCGGCTTGGGTCGGTGACCGGGATCGTGGAGACCGGCGCCAACGATGTCCTGGTTGTCGATGGGGACGAACGTCTCCTGATCCCCCTGGTCTGGTCAGTCTATGTGCGGGATATCGACCTAGCGCGGAATACAATCCGGGTGAATTGGGAATGACCGCTCCCCTTAAATTTGCGGTAGTTACGCTTTTTCCGGAGATGATTGCCGCCGTAACCAGCGGCGGTATCACCGGGCGGGCAGCCCGGAATGGCCTGATAGAGGTCGCGACCTGGAACCCCAGGGACTATACCGATGACAGGCACCGTACGGTGGATGATCGCCCTTATGGCGGGGGACCCGGCATGGTCCTGCGGGCGGCGCCCCTTTGTGCGGCCATCCGGGCCGCCCGAGCAGCCCTGTGCGAAACCGCCACGGTTATCCATCTGACACCGCAGGGCAGGCGGCTGGACCAGGCAGGTGTGGAGGAGCTGCGGCAACGGCAACCGCTGATCCTGGTGGCGGGGCGGTATGAAGGGATCGATGAGCGCGTTATCGAGATCGAGGTGGATGAAGAATGGTCTATCGGGGATTATGTGCTCAGTGGTGGTGAGCTGGCGGCGATGGTGCTCATTGATGTCCTGACCCGGTTCTTGCCGGGCGCACTCGGACATCAGGATTCGGCCGCTGAAGATTCATTCTTCGACGGGCTCCTGGATTACCCGCATTACACGCGGCCGGAAGAGGTTGACGGACGGCGTGTGCCGGCTATATTGCTCAGCGGCGACCACGAGGCGATCCGGCGCTGGCGCCTGAAACAGGCCCTGGGACGGACCTGGTTGCGCAGGCCGGAACTGCTTGAAGCGATCAGGCTGGATGAAGAGCAGCAGGCCCTGCTCGAGGAATACAGGCGACAATACCGGGAAAACACCGGGCTTAACCGCGAGCGGTAAACGGCCGGCGCGATGATAACTTCGGAGCAGCAAGATGAATAACATAATCGAACAACTCGAAAGCGAACAGATCAGGAAAAAGATCCCCCAATTCTCCCCCGGCGATACCGTGGTGGTGGAAGTCAAGGTCAAGGAGGGCCAGCGCGAGCGCCTGCAGGCCTTTGAGGGCGTCGTCATTGCCAAGAAAAATCGCGGACTGAATTCCTCTTTTACCGTGCGCAAGATTTCCTACGGAGAAGGCGTGGAGCGCGTGTTCCAGACCCACAGCCCGAGCATTGCGAAGATAAAGGTCAAGCGCAAAGGTGACGTGCGCCGGGCCAAGCTCTATTACATGCGGGAACGCGAGGGCAAGGCCGCGCGTATCAGGGAAAAGATCAAGACCACCTCCTGACACCGTTGTGTCCTGTCGCGGGGGCCGGCCGGTTTCCGTTCGGCGGTTATCAAGGCGATATACATTAAAACGATCGGCGGTATACTGTGCCACCATGCGCGAACCGAAGGTGGTTGACGGCCTATACCCGTCGCCAATCGGGTGGCTGGGATTCATCATGGACGGTGATCGCCTGGCACACCTCGATTGGCTGGAGCCGCCTTTACCGGGCCGCCGGCAGCACCGCCTGTCACCGCCGGCACGTGAAACGATCCGTTGTCTCGACAAGTATTTCAAGTCACCTCACACCGCCCCCACGCCCCGTCTTTCTCTGCGGGGAACCGCGTTCCAGTTGAAAGTCTGGCGCGCCCTGCAACGGATCCCGCCGGGCACGGTCAAGACCTATGGCGAGCTCGCGGCAGAACTCGGAACAGGGGGCCGGGCGGTGGGCCAGGCCTGCCGCAGCAATCCCATTTCCCTCTTCATCCCGTGCCATCGTGCGGTGGCCGCCGGTGGACTGGGCGGATATATGGGCAAGACCGGCAACACGGCATTGAAGGAGTGGCTGTTACGGCATGAAGGTGCCTGCTGAGGAACCTGCCACTCCTGACCTCCCTGGCGACAGCCAGCCGATCATCGACTCCTTCCTGGATGCCCTGTGGATGGAGCGGGGAGTCAGTGACAATACCCTGACCGCCTATCGCACAGATCTGAAGTCCTTCGCCCGCTGGCTGGATCACAGGGGCCTGGCCCTGCACCGGGCGCAGGACGCGGATCTGCGCGCCTACCTCGGCAGTGACAGGCGCCGATCGGTCCGTACCCTGGCGCGAAGGTTGAGCACGTTGCGTCGGTTTTACGGTTATCTGGTCCGCGAGGGGATCCTGTCCGAGGACCCGACCGTCCGGGTTGAATCTCCGCGTACCGGCCGGCCGCTGCCCAGGTCGCTGACGGAAAAAGAGGTTGAAGCCTTGCTCGAAGCGCCGGATCCTGACCAACCCCTCGGTCTGCGCGATCGAGCCATGATCGAGGTGCTGTATGCCACCGGCCTCAGGGTGTCAGAACTGGTGCGCTTGACCGCTGTTGAGATCAATATGCGCCAGGGCGTGGTGAGGGTACTGGGCAAGGGCGCAAAGGAACGCCTGGTACCGCTGGGTGAAATTGCGCTCGACTGGCTGCGCAGGTATCTCGAGTCTGGCCGTCCTGAAATCGTGAGAAACCGGGCGATAGACGCGCTGTTCCCGACCATGCGCGGCGGCGCCATGAGCAGGCAGGCCTTCTGGCACCTGATCCGGCGTTATGCCCGGAAGGCCGGCATCCGCAAACCGCTCTCACCGCATGTCCTCCGGCACGCCTTTGCGACCCATTTGCTGAATCATGGCGCGGACCTGCGCGTGGTCCAGATGCTGCTCGGCCACAGCGTCATATCGACCACCCAGATCTACACCCACATCGCCCGCGAGCGCCTCAAATCCCTGCACGCCCAGCATCATCCAAGGGGATAACTGAAAGTTGAAAGTAAAAAAAGTTGAAATTTTAAAAAAACCTGGACCTCAGCACTCAGTCCTCAGTCCTCATCCGCCGGAATCACCGCATAGATCTCCTCGAGAGTGGTTAATCCTTCCGCGATCTTCTGCGCGCCGCTCAGGCGCAACGTGCGCATGCCCTGCTTCAGGGCCGCGGACCGGATCACTTCCAGATCGGCCGAGGACGAGATCAGGTTGCGCAGGGTTTTGTTGACGGACAGTGCTTCGTAGATGCCGATGCGGCCGAGGTAGCCGGTGTGCCGGCATTCATCGCAGCCGACTGCCCGGTACGTCTTTTCAGGTGTACTCATGTTGAACGGCGCGACCAGCTTGTGCCAGGCGTCAATGTTCAGCTCTGCAGGCCGTTTGCAGTGTGGGCAGAGTATCCTGACCAGGCGCTGCGCGAGCACCCCGAGCAGGGTCGCGCTGATCAGAAACGGCTGGGCGCCGATGTCGATTAACCGGGTTATGGCAGACGGCGCATCATTGGTATGCAGGCTGGACAGCACCAGGTGGCCGGTAAGGGCAGCCTGAATGGCGATGTCCGCGGTCTCGAAATCGCGGATCTCGCCGATCATGATGATATCCGGGTCCTGGCGCAGCAGGGTCCTGACACCGGAGGCAAAGGTCACCCCGATGACGTTCTGGACCTGCATCTGGTTTAGCTGGGGATCGACCATTTCTATCGGATCCTCGATCGTGCAGATATTGAATTCCGGCCTGGCGAGGGTTTTCAGGGCGGAATAGAGAGTGGTGGTCTTGCCGGAACCGGTGGGTCCGGTGACCAGGATGATCCCGTGGGGGTTGTCCGTCATCGCCGTCCAGCACCGCTGTTCATGCCTGGTGAAGCCGAGTTGCGCGAAACTCTTGAACAGCATTTCGGGATCAAAGATCCGGATCACCAGTTTTTCGCCGAAGGCCGTTGGCATGGTCGAGAGCCGCATTTCGACTTCATTGCCCGAGGGTGTCCTCGTCTTGATGCGGCCGTCCTGCGGCCGGCGCTTGTCCGTAACATCCATACGACCCAGTGATTTCAGGCGGCTGGCGATGGCCCCCATCAGGATGATGGGAAATTCATGGACCTGGTGGAGTACGCCGTCGATCCGGAAGCGGACCCTGCCCTTGTCCCGTCGGGGTTCAAGATGGATGTCGCTGGCGCGTTGTTCGAAGGCATACTGCAGCAGCCAGTCGACGATGCTGACGATGTGCTGATCGTTGGCGTCCGGCTCACCCATCTTGCCGACCTCGAACAGCTGTTCGAAATTCTGGATACGGGAGATCGTCTCGTTTGATTTGTCGAAGACGGCACCCAGGACGGAACGGCTGATGCCGTAGAATTCAATCAGGTATCGCTCGATGTCACGGGGATTGGCGATGACCCGCCTGATCCTGAGGTTCACGAGGCGTGAAAGTTCGGATTCCCACTCGGAGAGAAACGGCTCGCACGTGGCCACCGTCAATACCTTGCCCGTCACCTCGATGGGCAGGATGTTCATGTAGGTCGCGTAGGCCTGGGAGACCATGCGGGTAACCTTGTTGACATCGATCTTCAGCGGATCGATGCGCAGGTACGGGAAGCCCGTCTTTTTCGCCAGCCATTGGGTCAGCCGCTCCAGCGTCAGGGGGACTTCCGGTTCTGCAGCGCTGTACCAGCCCTGGTCTGCCACAACGACCAGCGGGTGCAGGGAGGAAGAGGATTTGCCGGTGCGGACCGTCAGCTGTGACTGCTGCTGCTCGGTAATCATGCCATCATGGCACAACTGGTTGAGCACGTAATCGAGTTTCAGTTTTTCCTCGGCATTCAGCAGGGCAGCGGAACGGGGCATCGTATTTGACGGTGTTGTGCAGGAAAAATAACTGTAACACTCTTCGGCAGAATATAAAATATCCGCCCGCTGCCCGGCCAAACAGGAACAGACAGGCCGTACGGTTGTCTGATAACATGCACGGCGGTTAACGCAACACCGCCGCGCGTATCGTTCACTACCGGTCCACGGAGCTTCCGGATGAGATGGGTTTACCTCCTGATCCTTGCCGTTTCGTCCGCCGCCGCACGCCCGGCGTACGCTGAACAGGCGCCGGAAGAGGTGATTGCCCGGGCGCTTGAGGCCTTCTGGCCGGAAGTTGAAATTACCCGCATCTCCCCGACTCCGATAGCCAACCTCTACGAAGTCACGATCGGCCCCGACGTCATCTACATGTCCGGGGACGGGCGTTTTGTGTTACGGGGGGACCTGCTCGATCTCCGGGAGCGGCGGAACCTGAGTGAAGATCAACGGGAAGAGGTGCGCAAGGCCATCCTCGAGAAGCTGCCGGCGAAGGACTACATCGAATTCGCGCCCGCGAAAACGGAACACATCGTGTATGTGTTCACTGATGTTGATTGCAGTTTTTGCCGCCGGCTGCACCGTGATGTGCCCGAACTGAATGCTCGCGGCATCGCCGTCCGCTATCTGGCGTTTCCCCGCGGTGGCGCCGGGACGCGTACTTATGACGTCATGCAATCCGTGTGGTGTTCGAGCGATCGGCGCCAGGCGTTGACGGACGCGAAAAACGGCAAGGCCGTGAAACCCAGTCAATGCGCGAGCCCCGTGGCGAGCCATTTGCAACTGGGCCAGAAATTCGGCGTGCGGGGCACACCCGCCATTTACCTGGAGAACGGCCAGGAACTTCCCGGTTACACGCCGCCGGATGAATTGCTCAGTATCGTCGGCAAGTGACCGCGGCTGATCAGAGGCCGGCAAGGGATTCGATGATCGCGGTCGTCTTCAGCCCGTCCTCCTCGGTGTGCTCGACCTTGACGGGGAGGTACTGGTACGCCGGTGCGCACCAGAAGACTGACAACCGCCCGTCATTCACTTTCCGGCGCAGCAGCTTGACGGTGTCCAGGTCGCCAAGGGGGGTGAACACGGTTTCCCCGCCCAGACGCTCGAAGACATAGGTCTTGATTTTCCCGCCGTCGGCAACGGTGTAGGTATCGGGGACCTGCCCGTTTTTCAGGTCGAACATGATGGCATACTGGTAGAGCAGTTTGTCCAGGACGCCGGTCACCAGCGGCATTTCCCAGGCATGGTCATTGACCCGGTTGATGATCAGGCGCCTGTCCCAGTCAAAGCGGATATGCACATCGCGATCCTTCTTCCCCCCTGAATGCCGGTAGGTATAATCGAGCGGATAAAGTTTTTTTCCGTCGAACCTCCACAGGGACTCCTCGAGAATGCGATCGTTGCGGATCAGTGAAACGATGCCTGTCGCGCTGCTTTCCGACCGATACACATATTTGTCGTCATTGACGCGCGTGAGGGTGCGGCTGATGACGGCAATTTCCGCGCCGCCGCTGTACAGTTTGTAGGTGGCGTGAAAGGAGGCCGGAGTGCTCTCGCCGGCAAGCGACGGGCCGAAAAACACCACCAGGAGGGAGGCGGCAAGGCTCCTTGTATTCAGCATGTCAGGCAATTGGACTGCGCGGGTATGATAAGATTCATGGTGGCTTCCACTGATCATCGCAGCGGGTGATCTTACTTTCAAGGCGGCATAATTCAGGGTGCATTGCCACAGCGGGCCTGGCTTACGCCGACACGCCGTGAATACATCCCTGTAGGCTCGACGCCGGCATCCCTGCCGGCGACGGTCGGCTTTAAGCCAGGGCCCGCTGTGAGGATAAACCCTGTTGCGATGATCGGTTTATTCCACGCAGCAATTATAATAACCATGAATTCGTGCAAGTATAACGGCATTTTTATTACCCCGGAAAAATGAGCCTGCCATTCATACCCGCGCAAAATGCCGCTGTCCTCGTGGTCGGCGATGTCATTCTCGACCGTTATGTCCATGGTGTCACCACCAGGATTTCGCCGGAAGCCCCCGTACCGATCGTCAGGGTGCAGGATACGGAGGACCGTCCCGGCGGGGCCGGCAACGTCGCCCTGAATATCGCCCGCTTGGGCGTAGGGGTATGCCTGGTGGGTATCACCGGTGACGACCCGGCCGCCGATACGCTGGCCAGGGACCTGTCGGCAAACGGGGTCGAGTGCGAATTTTTCCGGCAGGCGGGTTTTCCGACCCTCACCAAGCTGCGCATCATCAGCCAGCACCAGCAACTCCTGCGGCTGGATTACGAAACGCCGGCGGAGCCCTCGAATGGCGATAACCTGTTCAACCTGTACCGGGCGCAGCTGGACAGGGCGGACATCGTGGTCCTGTCCGATTACGCCAAGGGCAGCCTGGTGAACGTAGAAGCGTACATCGCCGCCGCGAACCACGCTGGCAGGAAAGTGCTGGTGGACCCCAAGGGCGCCGATTTCACCCGCTACCGCGGCGCAAGCCTCCTGACGCCGAATCTCAAGGAATTCGAGGCGGTCGCCGGGGTTTGCGGAAGCCTGGATGAACTCGTTACCAGGGGCCGGGAAATGTGCCAATCCCTCATGCTCGAGGCCCTGCTAATCACGCGGGGTGAACACGGGATGACACTGCTGCGCCGGGATGAAGCACCGCTGCACCTCGAGGCACAGGCGCGGGAAGTGTTTGATGTCACCGGCGCGGGGGATACCGTCATCGCTACCCTGGCGGCGGCGCTGGCGTCCCGTTACGACTTCACTCAGGCCACGGCCCTCGCCAATCGCGCCGCCGGCCTGGTCGTCGCCAAACTGGGGACGGCAACCGTGAGCGTTGAGGAACTCAATCACGCCCTTGACTCGGAACAGCCGGAAGAGCGCGGCGTCCTGGAGGAAACCCGGCTCAGGGAGATCCTCGGCAGGATCAGGCGTAGGGGTGAGACGATCGTCATGACCAATGGTTGCTTTGACATCCTGCATGCCGGTCACGTGGCCTACCTGCAGCAGGCCAGGCAGCTCGGCGATCATCTGCTCGTTGCGGTAAACGATGATGCGTCCGTCCGCCGCCTGAAGGGCGCTGGGCGGCCGGTGACGCCATTGCCGCAACGGCTGGCGGTGCTGAGCGCCCTGAAGCCGGTAGACTGGGTCATACCTTTTTCGGAGGACACCCCGGAACGGCTGATATGTGATATTTCACCGGATGTCCTCGTCAAAGGCGGTGATTACCGGCCTGACGAGATCGCCGGTGCCGACTGCGTCAGGCGAAACGGCGGGAAGATTCACATCATTCCCCTGCTGGCCGATTGTTCCACCAGCCGGATCGTCGGCGCGCTGCAAACAGGGCGCGGTAAAAGACGATGATCGTCGTCACGGGCGGGGCCGGATTCATAGGCAGCAATCTGGTTCGCGCACTGAACGCCAGGGGGAAGGAAGACATCCTGGTGGTGGACGATCTCACTGACGGTGAAAAATTCAGGAATCTGTCGGATTGCCGCATCATGGATTACTGGGACATCGGTGAGCTGGACGTTTTTTTAAGATCCGATCGCGATTTTCCCCTGGAAGTTGAGGCCGTTTTTCATCAGGGCGCCTGCACGGATACGACGAACACGGACGGACGATTCATGATGGAGAATAATTTCAGGTATTCGAAGCAGCTCCTGCATTATTGCCTGGACCGCCTGATTCCCTGCATCTACGCCTCGAGCGCCTCGGTGTACGGGGTATCCCGCCGCTTCGAGGAAGAGGCGGGTATCGAAGCCCCGCTCAACGTGTATGGTTATTCAAAATTCCTATTTGACGAGTATGCCAGGCGCCAGCGCCGCGGGACAAAAAGCCAGGTGGTGGGCCTGCGCTATTTCAATGTGTACGGGCGCGGAGAGCAGCACAAGCGGGCCATGGCCAGCGTGGTGTTCCAGTTTAACCGCCAGCTGTTGATCGGGGGCGAGGTGAAGCTGTTCCGGGGCAGCGGCGGATTCGGCGACGGCGGGCAGCGCCGTGATTTCGTTCACGTGGACGACGTGGTTGCCGTAAACCTCTGGTGTCTCGATCACCCGGAGGTAACGGGCATCTTCAACGTCGGTACCGGTCGGAGCCGGAGTTTTAACGAGGTCGCCCGTATCCTCATTGACTGGCACGGCCGGGGTGAAATCACCTACATAGATTTCCCCGAACATTTGCAGGGAAATTACCAGAGCTTTACCGAGGCGGATATCCGCGCACTGAGGCAGGCCGGCTACACGGAGTCTTTCCTGGATCTGGAAGAGGGTGCCCGGCGCTATCTCGGCTGGCTCAACCGGGACGCGGCGTGAAGCCGGCGGCGATCTGACCGGGGCCCTCTCGCTTGCGACAGTTTTATTCAGCCGTTCTCTATTTGCTCGTCCCCCTGGTCATTTTGAGGCTGATCTGGTCGTGCCTGCGAAATCCGGACTACTGGTCGAGATGGCCTGAGCGGTTTGGTTATTGCCCGGGGCTTGATGAAGCGCGGCCGGTGTTGTGGATCCACGCCGTATCGGTGGGGGAGGCCCACGCCGCGAGGCCGCTGATTGCCCGGCTGCTGAACGAGTATCCGCACTGCCAGGTGCTCGTCACCACCATGACACCGACGGGTGCGCGCACCGTGCGGCAAAGCTTTATGGACGCCGTCAGCCATCGTTATATCCCCTATGATCTGCCAGGGGCGGTCAGGCGTTTTCTCGAGCGCATCAGGCCCAGACTTTGCCTGGTCATGGAAACCGAGTTGTGGCCCAACCTGTTCCATGGCTGCCGCTCGCGCGCCATACCGGTGGTGCTGGCCAACGCCCGGATGTCCGAAAAATCGCGCCGTGGTTACGCCTGCCTGCCGGGCCTGGTGCGATCCACACTGGCGGACGTGAGTCTGATCGCCGCCCGGGGCCGGCCGGATGCGGACCGGTTTCTCGGGCTGGGCGCGGAGGCGGAGCGCATCGTGGTTACGGGCAATCTCAAGTTTGACATCCGCATACCGCGGAGCCTGATCGAGCAGGCGGAGTCCCTGCGCCGGGACCTGTCCGTCAACAGGCCGGTCTGGATCGCCGCCAGTACCCACGAGGGCGAAGAAAAACCGGTGCTCGACGCCTTTTTCAGGGTGCTGGCGCGGCATAAAGACTGCCTGTTGATCATCGCACCGCGCCATCCTGAACGCTTCGGCGCGGTCGCCGATCTCTGCATTCGGGCAGGTGCCAGGACAGCGCGCAGGAGTCGCGGGGTGGCGGAATTTGCGGCGGTCCAGGTACTGGTGCTGGATACTCTGGGCGAGTTGCCGCTGTATTATGCGGCTTCCGATATCGCCTTTGTCGGCGGCAGCCTGGTTCCGACCGGCGGCCACAACATGCTGGAACCCGCGAGCCTGGGCGTACCCGTGATCACGGGGCCGCACGTCTGCAATTTTTCCGAAATCAGCGATCAGTTGAAAAGATCGGGGGCGGCCTGGACGGTGGCTGATTCACGCGAACTCGCCGACACGGTGTGTGAACTGTTGGGAGACGCGAACCTCCGCCACCAGGCGGGTGAAAGCGGGAAGCGGCTGGTGGAGGAGAACCGGGGCGGCATAGACAGGCTGATGCACAGCCTGCAACCCTACCTTTCGCAGGGTGCAACTTTTGGTGCCGGCGGTATCTAAGACATGGATATCGGGTCAGCTACCCTGGGTTGGCCGGGCTAACGGCTGAACGAGGCGATATATTTTGCTAGTATCCTGTTCCACAAACAACTTTCGAAATTCCAGGCTGCCGGGCCGTCCTCCGGAAGACACGCCGTGAATTACGTCCCTGTAGGCTCGGGTGCCGCTGTCCCTGCGGTACACGGTCTTCCGGAGGACGGCCTGGCAGCATGAATAAAGATAGTCGCCGGGACACTGCGCTAGCATGACCCGCTTAAGATTTCAGCACTATGCCGGAGATGACAAGATGAAAATCCATGCGCTTGTATTTATTTCATTGTTTGCGCTGTCCGCCAGCGCGCCTGCCGATGACTATCCCACCCTGGAATCCGTCAGGTACGTACTGGATTGCATGGCGGAACTGGGCGCCCAGACGGAGGAGAATCTTTATACCTGCGTCTGCCGCCATGACGTGATCGCCGATGCCATGCCTTTTGATGAATACGAACAGGCCACGTTTTTCGAGCGCTACAACAGGATGCCCGGAAAACGCGGCGGACTGGTCCGGGACAGCAAAGAGGGGGAAAAACTCCGTAATAAGCTGACCGAGATCAAGAAGGAAGCCGGCGCCAAATGCCTGGTGGTAAAGCACGTGGAAAGAAAGCCGGTGAAGTCCGGCGAATAAACCGATTGTGATACCCGACGGGATGATCAGACCGCATCCCGTGTGCGGCGTGATGATCCCCGTCAGGAAGACAGGGTGATCTCCCGGGTACTGCTGAAATGGTTTTCCTTGGTATCCACGCCCCTCACCGTCATTATCCCTTCCTTCTCGGGCACGAAGAAAAACCGGAAGGCCGGGTCCATGCTGACTGAAAAGGTCAGTTCGGCCTTCATGATGAGCTGGCCGTTGTAGTCTACTTCAATGTATTTGACGAAATGGGCCGGCGGGCGGACATGCGATCCGATTTTCAGCGGCGCAAGGCCGGTAATGTTCGGATGCCGAATCTTGACCTGCATCAGGTTCGGCTCACCCAGTTTCAGGTCACCGATCGTCTCCATTTTCATCTTGCCGAGAAGCTTCATGGATTCCTCCATGCTGGCGGGCGGCGGCGCAGAGCAGGCGCCCTTGGCGCGGACGAAGCTTTTTGCCATGTAAAGTTCACCGGTGTTGAGCTCGGCAATGGCGCGCACATAACTGAAGTCGTCCACGCGCAGGCGCATCGCCAGGTCCGCGCGGCCGCTTTGCGGCGTGAATTCGAAGAGACCCACCAGCGGTACCGGGTTTTTATCGATATAAACGTGGATCTTTTCGATGTACTTGTCCGCTGTCTGCGGGATCATGGCGTGGACGGATACCGGGACGATGGTCGCGTCTTCAGCGGTGTAGGGGGCCTTGATTTCCAGGATGTCCTGGCCGGGGCCTTCCACGATCACGCGATCCTGGAATACGGGATTCCGGATGTGCTCCTCCCAGTGCTGGTCCGACAGCTGCTGGCGGTAATCGGGTGGCGCGACGTCGGCAAGTGCCAGGCCGGAAAAACCGGCCAGCAGTACCAAAGCCAGCAGGCCGGTACCGAATTCCTGGTATCTCTGCAGAGTCATGGTCTCTGTCCCGTGGGCATATATTAATGTATGAACGTTATCCTGTTGATTCTAATATATAATAATATTCTGATAAGTCAATATGTAATATCTCCCTGCGGCTTCAGGCCACGCGTTTTCAGGCAAATCCGGACAGGGTCCGGATGCTACCCCTCCCCCGGAAACCCTTCACCGGCAACGCCCTGCGCCGTGTTAAGTTTGTGCAGGCAGGTGACGCTGAAAGTCATCATTGAAGCCGGCGTGCTGTGGCCTGGCGGGATCGGTGAGTGGTCCAGACTGATTTTAATATTATTTATGAGTAAGTTCATATATCCTTCTGATAAGCATGGGCTTATTAATGTATCTCATTGACGTGTTCAGGATCTGTACCCACGCCGTCGAGGGATGCTTGCGGCAGGGGGTTAAATTACCTAGAATTCTCTAAGACTTAACGGAAAGTGGTTACAGAGACAAATTAAAGTAGTCTCGCAGGGAGGGCGCAAAAATCCTACGGCTTTCAAGGCGATAATTATTTGATGTCGCCACGATTAAGGATATAATCTTTATTATAAAAATGCGATTGCCGGATAATAACCATAAACGCAGGAGCATGACGCGCGCTGTCTGTACCTCAGGCGGTTTCATTCACCTGTAAGGGACGAGATGCAGAACAACAGATAATAAATGTATAACCACACTCCACATCGCAACACTGCATCATTTCTGAATTCATCCTGCAGCAGCTTACCGGAAAGCGCCGTTCCGGGCAGCCGCATCACCGCCGCAAATTTTCAATTCAAACCGGTTTCTGACTCTCTGGTGCTTTTTGATCTCGAGGCAACAGAGGGTTTTTCCATGTAGCTTTAGAGATCAAAACACATGATCAACTAACAATAGAGGAGGAGGTCATGAGTAAATTATCATTAACCAAATGGCTAGTAGCCGCTTTGGCCATGATAGTTTCGGTTTCAAGCTTTGCGAACGAGGAAGTTCTCAAGCTGACCCAGAACCCGAACTATTGGGCCTATCCCGGCGGTAACTACTGGAACTGGCGCTATTCTGAGTTGGATCAGATCAACAACAAGAACGTCAGCAATCTGGTAGCTGCCTGGACGTTTTCAACCGGGCGTCTGCAAGGCCACGAAGGTGGACCGCTGGTCCTGCCGGGCAGTGCTACCGGCCTGGGTTCAGACCACCTGTACATCCACTCTTCATTCCCGAATGATGTCTTTGCCATCAATCTGGATACCCTCGAGATCACCTGGTACTTCGAGCCCCAGCAGAACGAGCAGGAGACTGTGCCCGTGATGTGCTGCGACATCGTGAACCGGGGTCTTGGCTACAGCATGGGCCAGATCTATCTGCAGCAGGCGGATACCTTGCTGGTTGCGCTGGATGCAAAGACAGGGGCAGTGAAGTGGACGGCCGAAAACGGGCGTGACATCGGTTACGGTCCGGCGGCGGGTGACACCAACACCAACGCCCCGCAACCGATCAAGGACAAGGTCTTCACCGGATGTTCCGGCGCCGAGTTTGGCGTGCGCTGCTGGTTTGCCGCCTTCAATGCGAAGGACGGCAGCCTGGCCTGGCGCGCCTTCAGCATGGGCCCGGACGAGGACATCCGGTTTGATCCCGACAAGACCACCTCGTTAGGCAAGCCGGTCGGCAAGGATTCCTCCCTGCGCACCTGGTGCGCCGAGACGGATTGGCCGGCACCGGCAACCAAGCCCAATGACTGCAAGAAGCGCAGTGATCAGTGGAAGATCGGCGGCGGTTCCGTGTGGGGCTGGTGGCCCTGGGACAAGGAAGAGAACCTGGTGTACTACGGTTCCGGCAACCCCGGCACCTGGAACCCCGTACCGCGTCCGGGTGACAACAAGTGGTCGATGACCATGTTCGCCCGCGATGTCGATACCGGCATGGCGCGTTGGGCCTACCAGATGACCCCGCACGACGAGTGGGACTTTGACGGCGTCAACGAGATGATCCTGGCCGACATGAACGTCAAGGGCAAGATGACCCCGGCCCTGGTGCACTTCGACCGTAACGGTTATGGCTACACCATGAACCGCAAGACGGGCGAACTCCTGGTCGCCGAGAAGTATGACCCGGCCGTCAACTGGTCAACCCATGTGGACATGAAGACCGGCTATCCGCAGACCCAGAACAAGTACAGCACCCACTATAACGGTGAGGATGTTGTCTCCAAGGACATCTGCCCGGCCGCTCTGGGCACCAAGGACCAGCAGCCCGCGGCCTACAGCCCGCGGACCGGCTTGTTCTACGTGCCGACCAACCATGTCTGCATGACCTATGAGCCCGTCAGCTATGCCGCGGGTGGCAACCAGTACACGGCAGGCCAGGCCTATGTCAACGCCAACCTGACCATGTATCCCGCCGGTGCAGTTTGCCCCGATTGTCCGAACAACAACGCCACCAAGGACAACATGGGCAACATGATCGCCTGGGATGCGGACAAGGGTAAGATCGTCTGGTCGATTCCCGAGCAGTGGTCGGTGTGGAGCGGCGTGCTGGCAACGGCCGGTGACGTCGTGTTCTACGGCACCCTGGACGCCTACATCAAGGCAGTGGATGCGAAGACCGGCAAGCTGCTTTGGAAGTTCAAGGCACCGTCCGGCATCATCGCCAACCACAACACCTGGGTGCATAAGGGCAAGCAGTATGTCGGCGTCCTGTCCGGTATCGGCGGATGGGCCGGCGCTGTGGTGGCCATCCCGGGCCTGGCGGCGGCGCCTGACACGGCCGCCCTGGGTGCGGTCGGCGGCTACAGGAAGCTGCTGCACTCCGCCCGTAACAGCGGCGTGTTGATGGTGTTCAGCCTGCCGTAACAGGCGACAGCTTCAAGCAAACACAGGGTTTGCGTACACAAAGCTATCCCCGGCACCTTGGACAGGTGCCGGGGATTTTTCTTGATAAATCGGTATAAACTGGAGAGTGCGCAGCCATTTGATCTTTTGCCGGAAAGTTCCCTGAAGGACCCCAGAACTTGCGGATCGAACGGCAGTCTCATGCACCAGGAAGCTATTCAGGGAGCACAGGCCGGAAGCATCGCTGATCGGCGGAACGCCTGTGGGATGAACAAGCATTAACCTCTTGACCTGAAACAGAAATAACGGAGATTTTCACAATGAACTTTGCACGCGTGTTTTCGATGATCCTGGTCTTGCCAGCATTGCTGCTCTCGAATGCGGTTTTTGCAGCGGAGGTTGTCGTCAATGCCCAGACGCGGGTCTTTGCGCCGGATATCGTTTATATTCAACCCGGCGATAAGGTCCTGTGGACAAACATGACGTCGCATAATGCCGTAAGCTATATCGTACCGGAAGGTGCGGCTGGATTCGGAGAGAAAGGAAAGCTTCCCGGCGGGAGCTTCACCGCATCTCCGGAGAAGGAAGGCATTTATGGTTACGTCTGCGAACCGCATATCGGATTCGGGATGGTTGGCGTGGTCGTCGTCGGCAACGCCAGCCAGGAGATGAAGGACGCGGCGCTGGGCACCGCCGACGCCACCCTGGAAGGGCCGTTCCGACGTCTGATAGGCAAGCTGAATAATGTCGAGGTCAAGTAAAGCGCTTTCCATCGGATTGCGGAA
>Ga0137796_10000992_pt1 | contig 16744 bp, 13 predicted proteins | sample OV2TP3_FD_97704 | JGI IMG/M metagenome (GOLD analysis project Ga0137796, IMG submission 97704) | reverse complement strand
GAAGAAAGCGGGCGTGAGCCTGTTTGAAGCGACCGGGAACCCGCAGGTGTTTGGCCAACTCGAGTGCGATAAGGTGGAGGCGAATTCCGCGGGCTTGACCGTCCACTACGACCGCCAACTGCCGGCGGATGGCGCGAATGGCAACGCCGTGACCGTCCAACTTTGGCGCCGCGACCCGTTGCCGTAACGTGTCTGTGGAAAACTTTTGTGGCTGTTGATAACTTTAACTTATTATGAATAATTGAGTTATAAATTATTTCTGCAAAATTTCTGCAAAGTGCCTCATTTTTGTGGTATAGTTAGATTGACAACTGAGAAGACCAGGTTCTCTCGATAAAGGCAAACCAGCCGAAAGGCTGGGACGCCCGCCTGCCTTCAGGTAGAGGTCGGCGGGTCTGCTCGGCCCTGGCAGTGGTCAGGACAAGCAGGCAAAGCTATGGGTCTACGGTAAGCCTCGGACGGGCTTAACTAGGATCGCCAAGCTCCCGAAAGAGACCCTTCGACTGCGCGTTGAAGGGCAGGCTTACACGATCGCCAGCTATCGAGTTCGGCTCGATAGATGGCGATTTTTGTGTGGTGACTTTGATGCGCATGTGGCAAACGATCCAACGCGATGTACCGCAGCTCCTGCAGCGCCGGGGGATGGTGCTCATCACCTCGTATTTGGTGGTGGCGGTCCTCCTCATCTTGCAGAGCGCCTACTTTACACGCATCGTCGAGGACCACAAGCTCTCCTTGCGCCACGTCCAGCACGTCAAGGCCCTCCACTACGCGGACGCTGGTCTGGACCGCGCCTTTGAGGAGCTGCGCAACGATGGCAATTACCCCGGGACCAGTGGGGCCATAGCCCTGGGGACCGGCGCCTACGACATTGACGTCACCACGCATCCCGCGGATTCGAGTCTCCGCATCGTAGACCTCATCGGCTACTACCCTGATCCGAGCGCGAATCCGAGCGCCATCACCGAGCGCCTCCAGGCCCTCGTCCGCGTGGATGATGACCTGTTTAGCTGGGGCATGTTCGGGGATGACAAGGTGGATATGGTGGGCAACATCACGCTGGATGGCTACAACTCGAACAACGGCCCGTATGCTGGGGCGAACCGAGGGCTAGCACCTGCGGACCTGGGCACCAACAGCATCGCGACGAGGGCGGTGGATATTGTGGGCGGTCTGGCGCCGCCGGCGGGGTTTGCTGCGGTGACCAAAGTCTACTGTGGCGTGGGCGGCAACCCTGCGACCTGCATTCGCATTACCGGTAGCGCCAACATCATCGGGCGATTTGCGTTGGATGAACAGAAGTCATTCCCGACGATCCTGATCCCGCCGCCGCCCTACACACCGACGGATTTACCGATTACTGGCGGCACCTGGACCTTTGACCCCACCGATCCCGTCTTAGGTCCCCGCCTGTTTCAGGCGCCGAATGCGGCCCCAGGAGAGTATGTCGCGGTGTTGCGGAATTTCGCCATTAGCGGCAATGCCGTGGTGCGAGTGGGGCCCAACGTGTCGAGAAAACTCATCATCTACGTCCAAGGCGCCCTCGCCATCAGCGGCACGGTGGTCGTCGGTGACAACGTCACCCACAAAGCGCCGCTCTTCGTCGTCTACCACGCGCAGAATACCGCCAACTGCTCGGTGAGTCTCGGCGGCGGGATGATCCTCTACGGTGCGGTCTACACGCCTAACTGCGAGGCGAACATTGGCGGTGGGGCCACGTTCTACGGCGCCGCCGTCGGGGAAACGATTACCGGCAACGGCACCGTCGTCATCCACTACGACCAGGCGCTCGACATCACGCCAGGGACAGCCGTCAGTAAGGTCGAGCTGGTCACCTGGACTCGCCAGTAACAGCTCCCTCTTGACGCTCGGCCATCCATCGCGTAGGATGCTTGCCATGCAGCCCATCGCGCTCCTCGTCGCTGAGCAGTACCAAGATCAGGAAGTGTGGTATCCCTACTACCGTCTGCAGGAGGCCGGCCGGCGCGTCGTCGTCATCGGCCCGAAGCGGCAGACGTATCCCAGCAAATTTGGGTATCCGATCACGGCGGAGCTGGCCATCGCCGACGCGCGCGCGAGCGATTATGATGGCGTGATTATTCCCGGCGGGTTTGCGCCCGACTTCATGCGGCGCGAACCGCTGATGGCGCAGTTCGTCCGCGAGGCCCACGCGCAGGGCAAACTCATCGCCGCGATCTGTCATGGGCCGTGGCTGCTGTGTTCCGCAGGCATTGTGCGCGGCAAAACGGTGACGTGTTTCGTGGCGATCAAAGACGACGTCGTCAACGCGGGTGCGACCTACGTGGATCGCGAGGTGGTGCGCGACGGCCAGCTCATCACCTCCCGCAAACCTGAGGATTTGCCTGCCTTCATGACCACCTTCCTGTCGGCGCTTGCGGAGCGTCAGCCAGTCGCCAGCAAGGTCTCCTACTCCTAGCGCAACAATCCCCCTCTCGTCAATCGAAAAAAAGTATGTAACTTACTCTAAAATAACGAGTTAATATGCTTACTCAAGTGAGGTCCTGTTATGGTATACTCAGTATTGATGACTTACGTGCGGGGAGGGTGGGGGCGGAGGGATGTATGCGGGGCGGCCAGAATCCTATCCTGACATCACAGCGGGGCGTTGTCCTCATTGCGCTCTATTTGGTGGCCGCGGTCCTGTTTTTGATCGAAGGCGCCTACGTGATGCGCATCACCGAGGACCACCGTGGCGTGCAACGTCACACCGAACACCTCAGAGCACTCCACTACGCCGAGGCCGGCCTTGACAAGGCCCTGGTGGAACTGAACAAGCCAGGTAACGAGAACTACAACGGCACCCCAAGTCCGGTGGCTTTAGGCCATGGTTCTTATACAGTGACGGTGACCCCTCGCGGAACGACGCTCAAAATCATTGATGTGGTGGGCTCCTATCCGAACACGGATCCGAGCCCACGCACAGAACACATTCAAGCGCTCGTGCAAATGGTGCCCGATGATTCCACGCTCTTGGGGTTGTATGCGGAGGTCCTCGCGCGCGTCGGCGAGTTGCACATTGATGGCTACGACTCGCGGTTTGGGCCGTACGGTCAGCAGATCGGCTCCTTTACCAACCAGGGCCTGCCCACGGCTATCGGCACCAACAGCACTCAGCACGTGCCCTTCGCCAAGGGGATCGAATTCACCAACATTTTCTCTGGCGGCGGGACGACGGCGTGGTGTGGACCAGCGCCAGCAGGCACGCCAGATTGTGTGTCGGGAGACGAGAGTGATTTAGTGGCGATCAAACGCTTAGAGGCGCCCATTACGCTGCCTCCGCCACCAACAGACCCACCCAGACCGCCCGCGATCGCGAGTCTGAACGTCACGGGCGGCATTCACACCCTCAACAACAGCACACTGTCAGCCTACGGAGCTGTCGAGGTCAAGCCAGGTCACTACGTTGTCTCCTTAAATGCGTTGGTTGTCAAGGGAACCGCCAAGGTCTATGTGGCGGATAACATTTTCCTCGAGGTCTATGTGAATGGCCCCATCGAGGCCTCAGGCAGTGCCGTCGTCCAGCCCTTGGGCAACCCCCACGATGCGACCAAACTGATCGTCAACACTGTCGGCACCCCTGCATCGGGAACCAGCGTTAACTTGAGCGGCAATGCGACGTTCACGGGCGCGCTGATTGCCAACAACATTGATGTCTCGATGAGCGGAAACTTCACCATGTACGGCGCTCTGTTCGCCAAAAACATCACGTACACTACGATCGTAAATGGTGATCGCATTACCTTGAACTACGATCGCCACCTAGAAGAAATCCTCCACCTCATCAGTGGCTTCACGAAACCCAAGATGATGAGCTGGAAGCGCAACTAAACCTCCCTGCTCGTTTCTCTCTCCAACCATGAATACACATAACACATTGATAGCAATGATATTACACCTCGTCAACCCCAGTAATTGTTTTTAATATTGACAAGTTTAGTCAGATATCATAGAGTAGTCCATTAAGGAGGACGATTCCAGTGCGAGTCTCAACACGCGTCATCTATGGGTTGCGCGCGATGTGTGTCTTGGCCCTCCAGCACGGTCGGGGGCCGATTTCGGTGGCGCGCATCGCAGCATCCGAACAAATCTCCTTTCCGTACCTTGAGCAGCTCCTCAACCGCTTGCGGAAGGAAGGGCTGGTCAAGAGCTTGCGCGGCGCCAAAGGCGGCTACGTCTTGAGCGCAGCGCCCCGCGAGATCACGGTGGGCCGCATCGTCCAGTCGCTCGAAGGACGCAACGGCGCGCAGTTCTTTCCGTGGAACGGCAAGGAGCAGGTAGCCACTTCACCGGCCGCAGCGGTGGTTGCTGGCGTGTGGGAACGGCTCCAGGAAACGGCCTGGGAATTCCTTGAGCGGATGACGTTGCACGATCTGCTCGAGGAAACCAAAGAGGCCACGGTGGCTCCGATGGACCACCGGTTTACGTTTCACATTTAAGTTCACAACACCACAAGCCTGGAGTGTTCCCACGATGATCTATCTCGACTACAACGCCACCACCCCACTGGATCCCCGCGTCGGTGAAGCCCTGCAACCGTATCTGGCTGACCGGTTCGGCAATCCTTCCAGCCTCCACCAGTTCGGACGCACCATGCGTACTGCGATGGACGAGGCGCGACGGGCGCTTGCCACGAGTATCCACGCGCAACCGGATGAGCTCGTGTTCACCAGTGGCGCGACCGAGGCCAACAACCTGGCGTTGCGCGGCCTGGCAGAGGCGCGCCGTGCCCGTGGTCGCCAGCTCATCACCACGACCATCGAGCATCCATCGGTGTTGGGCGTGTGTGCCGCGCTCGAGCGCGACGGATTCCAGGTCACCCACGTACCCGCAGATGCGACCGGCCGTGTGACGGTGGACGCGATCGCCGAAGCGATTACCTCGGAGACGACGGTGATCGCGGTGATGGCGGCCAACAACGAAGTCGGCACGATGCAACCGGTCGGCGCCATCGGAGCCCTCGCCCGAGCACGCGGCATCGCGTTCCACGTAGATGCGGCGCAGGCGTGGGGCCGGATGCCGGTGGATGTGGAGGCGTGGCAGGCGGACACGCTGACGCTCTCGGCGCACAAGGCATATGGCCCCAAGGGGGTCGGTGCGCTCTATGTGCGTCGCGGGGTGGAGCTGGCCCCGGTCCTCGTCGGTGGGCATCAGGAAGCCGGTCGTCGTCCAGGCACCGAAAACGTTCCCGCCATCGTGGGGTTTGGGTGTGCGGCGACGCTGATGCGCGGGCAGCTAGCTGAGGACGTCGCCCGGATGCAGCGGTTGCGCGATCACTTGCTGACGGGCGTGCAGGATCGCATCGAGGACACCGTGCTGAACGGCCATCCGACAGAGCGGCTGTGCAACACCGTGAACGTTCGTTTTGCCGACGTGAGTGGCGAAGCGCTCGTGATGCGGTTGGACCTCGAAGGGCTGGCCGTCTCGACGGGCGCGGCGTGCAGTTCAGGTCGTCGTGAACCCTCGCATGTCTTGCTCGCGATGGGGCGCTCTGTGGAGGAGGCCAAGCAGTGCGTGCGCTTCTCGCTTGGCCGTTTCACCACGGAGGAAGAGATTCAGGCCGTCATTACCGTCGTGGAGCGCGTGGTGCCAGCGCTCCGTACGATCACCGTGGCGCATGCCGCTCGTGGCTGAGGATGTACAGGCTCAGAAAGCGCAGTGGCGACAAGCGCTCGTGGCGCGGCTCCGTCAGCAACGGCCGGAGGAACGTCGTCGGCGCAGTCAGCAGATTACACAACAGGTGGTGACATCGGAGCGTTTTCGGCAGGCCCGTACCGTGGCAGCGTACGCGTCCCTCGACGAGGAAGTGGATACCTCTGCCATCATTGATGCGGCGTTGGCCCAGGGGAAGCGCGTGGCGTTGCCCCGTGTGGAACCGATGACGAAGCGGCTGCTACTCTACACGATTCGTGATCGCATGACGGACACCGACGTCGGACCCTACGGCGTGCGGCAACCCCGTCTCGATGCCGGCGTCGAGGTCGCAGCAGCAGACATAGATGTGCTCCTCGTGCCAGGTGTGGGATTTGATCGCGCCGGGCATCGCCTCGGCCATGGTCAAGGTTATTACGACCGGTTCCTCAAGACACTCCCTCCCACGACGGTGCGGATGGGATTGGCGTTTGCGTGTCAGGTGGTTGAACAATTGCCTGTGGAGCCTCACGATGCCACGGTCACGACGCTGGTGAGCGCGTAGCCGATGGATGCTGTGACTCAACAGCGCATGAGCAAAGTACACGTGGAGGGCGGGACCGATGGGACACCTCCAGAGCGTCATGGGCTACGGAATCGTCGCCATCAGCAGTGGGCTGGTGGCGTTGCTCCTCGGGTACCAGTTACGGAAGCAACGCGCTGAACGACTCCTCGGCACTGCGGAACTCACCGCCCAGCAACGCCTCGCTGACGCCCAGCGTCAGGCCGAGACCATCCGACGAGACGCCGAGTTAGCGGCGAAAGATCTGCTCGTGCGGACGCGCCACGAGTTCGACGTGCAGACGAAGGAGACGCGGCAGACACTGGGCACACTGGAGAAACGTCTCCAACAGCGCGAGGAAAACCTTGATCGCAAAGTGGATCTGCTGGATCGGAAGGAACGCGAGCTGGAGGAGCGCCAGCGTGGCGTGAGGACGACGGAACAGCGCCTGAGTCAGCACGAGCAGGAGTTGACCCAAGTCATCCGTCAGGAAAAAGAGCGGCTGCAAAATCTCGCCGGCTTATCGCCACACGAGGCCCAGGCGTTGTACCTGAGTAAACTCGCAGCCGACTTGCGCCAAGAATCAGGGCGGCTGATCAAACAGGTCGAGGAAGAAACGGCTGCCGAGGCGCAGCGTCGCACGAAAGACATCCTGGTCCAGGCGATGCAGCGCTGTGTGTCGGAATACACGGTCGAGTCGTCGGTGAGTATTATGCAACTGCCGAACGAAGAGATGAAAGGACGCATCATTGGACGCGAGGGGCGCAACATCCGTGCGCTCGAGTTAGCGACGGGCGTTGATATCATCGTGGATGAAACGCCAGAGACGGTGACCCTCTCGGCGTTTGATCTGGTCCGTCGGGAAACGGCCCGTATCGCCCTCGAACGTCTCATGGCGGATGGGCGCATTCATCCCGCGCGCATCGAAGAAGTGGTCGAGAAAGTCAAGCGCGAGATGGAAGACACGATTTGCCAGGAAGGGCAGCGCGCCGTCGCTGACGTCGGCATCACCGACATGCATCCTGAGCTGGTGCGCCTCCTGGGCCGGTTGCGGTTTCGGACGAGCTACGGCCAGAATGCGCTCATCCACCTGAAAGAGTGTGCTGCGCTCATGAACGTCGTGGCCTCTGAATTGGGCGTCAATCCCGCGTTGGCGCGTCGCGCGATTCTCCTGCACGATATCGGCAAGGCCGTCAGTCACGAGGTGGAAGGGCCGCATGCGCTCATCGGGGGAGAGCTCGCGCGCAAGTACGGCGAGCCACCCGACGTCGTCCATGCGATTGAATCCCATCACAACGACATCGAGCCGCAAACAATCATCGCGGTCCTGACGCAAGTGGTGGATGCCATCAGTGGCTCTCGGCCAGGCGCTCGCGGCGATACGCTGGAGAATTACATCAAGCGCTTGAAAGCCCTGGAAGACCTGGCGGCGTCGTTTAAAGGCGTGGAGAAGTCGTATGCGATTCAGGCCGGCCGTGAAGTGCGCGTGATGGTGCAACCCGAGCGCGTGACCGACCTGGAAGCGATTGCGTTAGCGCGTGACATCCGAAAGCGCATCGAAGAGAGCCTGGAATTTCCTGGACAGATTAAAGTCACGGTCATTCGCGAGACACGTGCGGTGGAGTTCGCGCGATAATGAAAGTACTGCTGATCGGTGATATCGTCGGTAAACCGGGGCGCAGGGCCGTGGCTACCGTTGTGCCTCGGCTCAAGCGCACGGAGGGCGTTGACTGGACGATCGCCAATGCGGAGAATGCGGCGGGTGGCTCAGGAGTCACCCCAGACATCGCCGATGAACTCTACGCCACGGGCGTTGATGTGCTCACCTCGGGCAATCACATCTGGAGTAAAAAGGAAATCTTCGAGGTGATGAATCGCGACCATCGGTTGCTGCGGCCCATCAACTATCCGAATGGGGTGCCGGGCGTCGGGGCGTGGAGTTACCAGTTGCCGACAGGGCCACGGATCGGCGTCATCAATGTGATGGGACGCGTGTTCATGGATGTCTGCGAGTGTCCGTTTCGGACCACGACGGAGGCGGTGGAGCGTCTGCGCAAGGAAACGCCCATCATCTTCGTGGATATGCACGCCGAGGCGACGTCGGAAAAGATCGCGATGTCGTGGTATCTCGACGGACGGGTCACGTGCGTGTTTGGCACACACACGCATGTGCAGACGGCGGATGAGCGGATCCTGCCCGGCGGCACAGCGCACATCACCGACTTAGGAATGACCGGTCCCTATGATTCCGTCATCGGGCGGCGCACCGATCAGATTTTACAGCGGTTCCTCACCCACATGCCAGTCAAATTTGAAATGGCCGACGGCAATCCGCAATTGCACGGCGCCATCGTGGACGTGGATCCTGCCACGGGTCGTGCCGTGAGTATCCGACGTGTCCAGGAGCGGATCACATGAGTCCTATGCAAATAGCAAGCAGCAGACAACCGACAGCCATCAGCAGGCGTGAGGCTGTACGCAAGATCTACCGTGTCAGTGAAATCATCCGTGACGCGAAGTTGTTGCTGCAACGGACGTACCAACGGATCTGGGTGGAAGGCGAAATCTCCGAGTTTGAGGTCTCACAACACGGGCATGGCTATCTCACCTTGAAAGACGCGGAGGCGAGTTTGAAGGGCATCATCTTTCGGTCGCGCCTGGCGCAACTGCGCTTCACTGTGACGACCGGCTTACAGGTCATCTGCCGCGGCTCGTTAGATATCTATCCGCCGAGCGGTAAATTCCAACTCACCGTCGAGGATGTGGAACCGAAAGGATGGGGCGCGCTGCAGTTGGCGTTTGAGCAACTCAAAGAGCGCCTCGCGAAGGAAGGCCTATTTGATCCGGCGCACAAACGACCCTTGCCCCTCGTGCCGCAGCGCATTGGGATCGTCACCTCACCAACGGGTGCGGCCATTCACGACATGCTCCAAATCCTGAAGCGGCGCTTTGCCGGGCTGCACATTCTGATCAATCCAGTGCGGGTGCAAGGGGAGGGCGCTGCGTTGGAGATTGCCCGTGCGATTCACGAGTTCAACCTGCTCCATGCGCGCCTGCCACTGGATGTGCTCATCGTCGGACGGGGTGGTGGCAGCCCTGAAGATCTCTGGGCCTTTAACGAAGAGGTGGTCGCCCGTGCCATCTATGCCTCAACGATTCCCGTAATGTCAGCGGTGGGCCATGAGGTGGACTACACGATTGCCGATTTCGTGGCCGATGTCCGCGCGAAAACACCCTCCGAAGCAGCAGAGCTCGTGGTTGCCACTCAGCAGGATTTGCTCGATCGCGTGGCCCTGGCGCGCGACCAGCTCCAGGCGGCGATCCATGAGCGGCTGAACGAGCTGCGACAGCGCCTCGAGCTCCTGCAGGCGCATTACGTCTTTCGTCAGCCGACGCAGGCACTGGAACAGTTCCAACAACAGGTGGATGAGGCGCTCCGCCGTGTCCATCAGGCGCTGGGACACCAGGTGACACTCCGACGACAACTGATCACCGGTCTCGTGGGCCGTCTCCACGCCCTCAGCCCTCAGCAGCAGATGCTGCGGCTCTCGTTACGCCTCCAGCATGTCCAACAGACGATGACGACGGCCCTGCAACATCACGTGCAGCAGTGGCACGCGCTCATTGGGAAATTGGCCGGACGCCTGGACGCCTTAAGTCCGGTCGCGATCTTGGCGCGTGGGTACAGTCTGACATTTCTCGAGACGACGCAGGAGCTCTTGCGGTCAGTGCGGTCGGCTCGTGTGGGCGACCGTCTGCGAACCCGACTAGCCCAGGGTTCGCTCATCAGTCGCGTCGAACAGATTGATCACGTAGGCGAGGGACAGCATGAGTGAACAGATGAAACGCGCGAAAACCGTTCCAGCGAGCCCGGGCGATTTCAAGTTTGAAGACTCGCTGAAACGACTGGAAAAAATTGTGGATGAGTTGGAACACGGCTCACTGACGCTGGAGGTTTCACTCAAGCGCTACGAGGAAGGGGTGCGGTTGGCCCACCAACTCTCGAAGCGCCTAGAGCAGGCCCAGCGACGCGTGGAGCTGCTGATGAAGGACGGCGCTGGCGAGTTCACCGCGCAACCCTTCGAGGACGCCGCGGAGCCTGACGCGCATGATTAAACGTGCAGCAGCATCCCCAGCCGCTCCCATGTCTCCGCAGCTCCAGCGGTATGTGACGCAGCGCTCGCGTCTGATCAACCGCGCGTTAGCCGCAGCCGTCCCACGGAAGGACGCCTTTCCTCCCATCATTCACGAAGCCGTGCGCTACAGTCTGTTGGCCGGTGGCAAGCGATTGCGGCCCATCCTGTGTCTGGCGGCCTGCGAAGCCGTGGGCGGCCAGATCACCGATGTGTTATCAGCCGCGTGTGCGCTCGAGTGCATCCATACCTACTCGCTCATTCACGATGATCTCCCAGCCATGGACAATGCGGCGGTGCGACGCGGCAAACCCACCGTGCACCGTCGCTACGGTGAAGCGATTGCGATCTTAGCGGGCGATGCGCTGCTCTCGATGGGTTTTGAGTTGTTGGCCCGCGGCAATCACGCAGCCCGTCGGTTAGCCGCGCTGCAGGTAACGGCGCAGATCGTTGGAACGAAGGGCTTGATTGGCGGTCAAGTGATGGACTTGGCATGGCAGCGCACCAGCGCAAGGCTCAAGGCCCAAGGCTCAAGGAAACTGTTAGAGTACATTAATGCACATAAAACAGCTAAACTCATGTCGCTGAGCACGAGGCTTGGCGCACTGTTAGGCGGTGGGACGCCGCAGCAGATCCGCGCCTTCGAGCGTTACGGCTTTTGGTTGGGTATGGTATTTCAAATCACGGATGATCTGCTGGATCGCGAAGGCCTGACCCTCGTCGTCGGCAACGAGGCGGCCAGGCGACAGGCGCTTGCGGCTGCTCGTCGCGCACAGCGCTGCTTGCGCGGGCTGGATCGCCGCGCTGAGCCCTTGCGCCAGTTAGTGGACGCCATCGTGTGGCGGACGCAGTAGGAGGCGTGTTGTGGGACGACTCTTAGACCGCATCAACAGCCCGCAGGATGTGAAGGCCTTGCGCCTGGCACAGCTTCCCGAGCTCACCCAGGAGCTGCGGGAGACCATTCTTACAACGGTATCTCACGTGGGCGGTCATTTTGCTTCGAGTCTCGGGGCCGTTGAGCTCATCGTCGCCCTGCACTACGTCTTCGACGCACCGACTGACCAGATCGTCTGGGACATGGGGTATCAGGCCTACGCGCACAAGTTGCTCACTGGTCGTCGCGAGCAATTTTCCACGCTCAAGCAGCTCGGGGGGATCAGCGGATTCAACAACAAAGAGGAAAGTCCGTACGATCTGTTTACGACGGGACATGGCGGCACCGCGATCTCGACGGCGCTGGGTTTGGCGACGGCGCGCGATCTCACCGGTGCTCGACGGCGTGTCGTCGCCGTGCTCGGCGACGCCAGTCTCGGTGAAGGGATGGCCCTTGAAGCGCTCAATCATGCGGGGCACGTGAAAGAACGCGATTTCCTCGTCATCCTCAACGACAACAAGTGGTCCATCGCTCCCAGCGTCGGAGCGATCAGTCGCTATTTGAATCGCGTGATCACCGCGCCCGTCTACAACCGGCTGCGCGACGACGTCGAGTCCCTCCTCAGGCGGACGCCCAAATATGGGTCGCGTCTGCTGCGTCTCGCCAAGCAGATTGAAGAGGGCGTCAAAGGCATGTTGGTTCCCGGACGTCTCTTCGAGGATTTGGGGTTTCGTTACTTTGGACCGATTGACGGCCATGACCTCAACGCGCTCATCACGACGTTACGGAACGTGAAACGATTGCACGGCCCCATGCTGATCCACACGATCACGCAGAAGGGCAAAGGGTGCTCCTGGGCGGAACGCGATCCCGAACGGTTCCACAAAGTCGAGCCGTTTGACCTCAAGACCGGGCAGCCGAAGCGGGTAGAGATCAAGCGGCGGAACGGTCGCGAGTTTACGAGTTTTACCGACGCGTTTACAAAAACGCTGGTGCGGCTGGCCACCAGCGATAAGCGCGTGGTTGCGATTTCGGCAGCCATGCTCGAAGGCACGGGATTGCGACCTTTCCAGGAACGATTTCCCGACCGCTGTTTCGATGTGGGGATGGCTGAGCAGCACGGCGTGGGCTTCGGCGCTGGCCTCGCGCGTGGGGGCCTGCGGCCGGTCATTGCAATGTACTCCACGTTTCTCCAGCGGGCCTACGATCAGCTCTTCCATGAAATTTGTCTCCAAGATGTACCCGTGGTCTTTGCGATTGACCGCGCCGGGCTCGTCGGTGAAGATGGCCCCACCCATCACGGCCTGTTTGACATCGCGTACCTGCGCGCGTTTCCGCGGATGACGATCTTGTCGCCGAAAGACGAAACCGAACTCGCCCAAATGCTCACTTTTGCCGCGACATTTCCTGGGCCCATCAGTCTCCGGTATTCGCGCGGCAGTTCCTTGCCGCTCTCATCGCCACTGCGCAAGGCCACGCAGCCGATCAAACTGGGCCAAGCGGAAACGTTGATCGCTGGCGAAGACATTGCCCTGTGGGCACTCGGGAGCATGGTCTATCCCGCTGTCGAGGCGTCACGGAAGCTCGCTCAGCAGCACGGTGTGCAACCCACCGTCGTCAACGCGCGGTTTGTCAAACCGTTGGACCGCGCACTGCTGCGCGAGATAGCCCAGCGCCATCGGCTCCTCATCACGCTCGAGGAGGCCGGCCTTGAAGGGGGTTTTGGGAGCGCAGTGTTGGAAGCCGTTGAGGAAGAAGGGTGGCGGGATCTGACGGTGGTGCGTCTCGGCATCCCCACGGCGTTTATCCAGCATGGGCAACGAGACCAACTGCTCGAGCAGGTCAAGCTCACACCCGCCGGCATCGTTGAGCAGGTGGCGTGGGCATTGCAGCGTCATGAATTGACTCCGAGTTATTCGGTGGTGCGTCGCGATGGATGAGCGGTTCCTGCAGGCCTCAGGCATTCAAGCGTATACGGGGAGCGAGCTCTTGCTGAAGGGAGCGCTGGAAGGGGGCGTTGCTCTCGTGACAGGGTATCCTGGCAGTCCGCTCGCCGATTTCTTTGACATACCTCGCCAGCGACAACAGCTCCTCGATGAGTACGGCATCGCCTTCCACATGGCGAACAACGAAGCGCTGGCTGCGGCACGACTGAACGGCTCGCAGATGGCGGACCTCAAGGCGATGGCGGTGATGAAGAGCGTCGGTGCCCATGTGGCCGCCGATGGATTGGCCTTGGGTAATTTGGCCAAGCATGGGCATCGCGGCGGCGCGATCGTCGTCATCGGCGATGATCCATGGAACGAAAGCACGCAAGTGCCGGCGGATTCGCGCTTCATCGCCCAGCATCTGCATCTGCCCGTCATGGAACCGAGTACGTTTCAGGAGATCAAGGACTGGATCAAGCATGCTTTCGACCTCTCCGCGACGGCGGATCTGTTCATCGCATATCTCGTGACGACGAATCAGGCGGATGGAGGAGGCACAGTTCGCGTGTTTTCCAACCAGCCGCCGACCATCAGTCGCACGCGGCCCATTCAACTCGAGCCCACGACGTTTGCGCTCGAAGAGACGGTGCTCTTGCCACCGCGGACGAGTCAGCAGGAAGCGACGCTGGAGGAGCGATTTGCTCGGTTGATCGCACGAGCCAAGGCCCTCCAGCTCAACCAGATTATCCGAGGACGTCCTGGCGAGACGGTGGGCTTCATCAGCTCGGGGATGGCGTACTGTTACCTCGTGCAGGCCTTAGACCAATTGGGATTGACCGGCCGGTATCCGATGCTCAAACTCGGCGTGTCGTATCCGCTCGATACGCAACTCATCGCCGCCTTCGTCGCACCGCTCACCGAGCTTGTCGTCGTCGAAGAGAAGCGCCCCTTTGTGGAATCACAGGTGACGTACCTGATCAAAGAACTCCACCAACAGGGCCAACTGCGCCAGTTCCCGCGCATCTGGGGCAAGCACTTTCCCGACGGTCTGGAGGGGTTTCCTCAGCAGCGAGGGCTCAACCCATCCATGGTCGTGGAGCGGTTGGTGCCGTTCCTCCAGCGTCGGTGGTCCGTCACGGAGGATGGGCATGAGTCACGGGAGCGCTTGACGCAGGTCTTGCAATTTCTCCAGGAAACGCAGCACGAGGAGGTGTCCCTCCCGCAACGCACGCCGACGTTTTGTCCCGGCTGTCCGCATCGCGATTCGTCGAGTGTGCTGCTCGACATCCAACGCGCCTTCCACGATGCCAACTACATGCGACGCCGCCATCATCGGGAACCCGTCGAACTCGTGTTTCATGGGGATACGGGCTGCTACACGATGCTCATGTTTGAACCCAACACCTCGCTCATGCACAACTACTCCGGCATGGGCTTGGGCGGCGGCACCGGCGCCGGGATTGACCCCTTCATTACGAACAAGCAAGTCGTCTTCATGGGCGATGGGACGTTCTTCCACGGCGGGATGGTGGCAATCTCGGATTCGATCAAACACCAACAGGATATCACCTACGTCATCCTCGATAACAAAACCACCGCGATGACCGGCCATCAGCCCACGCCGGGAGTGGACGTGGATGTGATGGGCCATGCCACTGTCATGCAGAATATCGAGGCGATTCTCCAGGGTATGGCGCAGGGCACCGCCGTGACGATTGAGCGAACCAACCCGGCCTATCACGCGAACTATCGCGCCTCCCTGGAAGAGACGATTCTGAAGGACGGGGTGAAGGTTGTCATTGCGGACAAGGAATGCGGGATCACCTTCCACCGTCGGCAACGCAAGGAGCAGCACGCGGTCATCAAGGCGCAGGGCTTTCTGCCAGAGGAACGGCACGTCAACATTACACCCGAAGTCTGCGAGTATTGCCTCGAATGCACCAAGGCCACCGGCTGTCCCGGCCTGACGATGATCGAGACCCCTTACGGCAAAAAAATCGCTACGGATCTCTCTAACTGCGTCGCGGACAAGGCCTGCACGCAGCGCCTCGTGTGCCCATCGTTTGAAGAGGTCATCGTCCATCGTCAACGACCTCCACAACAACAGCCGCGCTCGGTTGACTCCGCACCGCTACCCGAGCCACCTCGCTGTGCCTTCGACAGCGCGTGGTACGCCTACTTAGCCGGCGTGGGTGGCATGGGGGTCGGTGTCATCGCCGCGATTCTCGTCCGCGCGGGGATGCGGGACGGGTTCGAGGTGAAGTTCTCTGATCGCAAGGGACTGGCGATTCGGAACGGCGGTGTCTATTCCTACATCGGCTTCTTCACCCATGACAAACCCATCTCACCGATCATTCCGTATGGCCATGCCGACCTGTTGCTCGGCATGGACATTATCGAGGCGGTGCGCAGCATTGATCCGCACACGAATTTCCGCGTGGCGCATCCGCAACGCACCACCGCGCTCATCAATACCTTTGAGACACCCACGATCACCATGTTGGTGGGCAAGGCCGAGGCCGCTGATACGATACAGCTCGAGCAGTGGCTCAAGCGCGCGACACGTCCCGAGACCTACACCGGTTTCGATGCCTCCGCCCTCTCGGAAACGCACTTCGGCAATCGGTTGTATGCCAACTTGATCATGTTGGGCCTCGCGTATCAGAAAGGGTTGCTGCCGGTGTCGGGGGCGTCGTTAGAGTGGGCGATTCGTGAGTCGGTGCCTCGCGATGAGCGAGACACGAACCTCGCGGCGTTTATACTGGGCCGTCGTGTGGCGTTAGGCGAGATCGCGATCCTGCGGGAGGAGGTCACCGAATCCCTCGAGGCCGTCGTCGCGTTGAAACGGCAGGCGCTGCGTCGCGGCTGGGGCGGTCGCCGTCGGGTCGCGTGGTATGACACCACGATCCGCCACGCTCAAGCCGACTGGCAGTTACCCGTGTCGCTGTTGACGCCGTTTGCGAGGCGCGTGGCCGATCTCATCGAGTATGAAGACATCGCCTACGCTGCGCGCTATCGCGCGGTGGTGGAGCAGGTGCATCAGCGCGATCGTGCCGCGTTTGGTTGGCGGGCCACCGAGGCGGTGATCTGGTACGCCCATAAAGTGATGGCCATCAAGGATGAAGTGTATGTGGCGCAGCTCCTCACGAGTCCCGAAAAACTCGCGCGAGACAAACAACGATATCGCGTGGATGAGGCGAACGGCGATCGCATCGAGTACCTCCATTGGAACCAACCCCAGTTCACGATCTTCGGTCGCGACATCACGTTTCGTCTCAATACGCGGAATTGGCACTTGCGCCTCATGTGCCACGCCACACTGCTCCGACGGCTCTTGCCGCAGTGGCACCGTCGAGAGAAAGCCTTTCGCGAGTGGTACCTCCAGCTCGTAAACGGGTTCGCCTACAGCGATCGCACGACCTACGACCGCTACGTCGAGATCCTGCGCGTGCCGGAGACGGTCCGCGGCTATCGCGACGTGCGCTATCCGACCATGGAGGAAGCCCAGCGCGCGGCCGAGCGTCTCGCAGCCACCCTCAGCACCCCGGTCCACCAATCCGCCACTGCTGAGTCGCTGGTGGGGGCCGACGCGTAATGG
>Ga0137796_10000181_pt3 | contig 16784 bp, 16 predicted proteins | sample OV2TP3_FD_97704 | JGI IMG/M metagenome (GOLD analysis project Ga0137796, IMG submission 97704) | reverse complement strand
AAAGTACAAAGCGAAAAGTTTAAAGAATTACTCCTTCAACTTTTAACTTTACACTTTCAACTGTTCTGGCGGAGAGGGAGGGATTCGAACCCTCGATGGGCTTTTGGCCCATACTCCCTTAGCAGGGGAGCGCCTTCGACCACTCGGCCACCTCTCCAAATCAGTTCAAAGTATAAAGTTAAAAGTTGAAAGTGCCTTCAGTGCTTCTGTCTTTATTCACGTTTTGAATGCATGCCAGCCGGGCCGGTAGTGATACAACGGAACAGGAACGCCGCGCCGGTCAACAGCGCAGGTCAGGACTGATCATCTTCCTTTTTGACGTTGCCGGATTTTTCCTGCTGAATGCGTTCGTAGATTTCCTCGCGATGAACCGCGACTTCCTTCGGGGCATTCACGCCGATGCGCACCTGATTGCCCCTGATGCCCAGCACCGTAACGTTGATGTTGTCGCCAATCATCAATGACTCGCCAACTCTTCGTGTCAAAATCAACATCTTGTCTTCTCCTATATCCTTTTCCTTATACGAATAACCACCTGTACGGCCATGAAACCGGGATTTCACGGCCCGCCCGCAGGGATAAGTTTACGCCCTGCTTTCTCCCTCTACCTCAACCTGGTTTTCCAGGCCGAATTCGGAATGAAGCGTCCTTACACCAAGTTCCAGGTATTTTTCATCCACGACCACCGATATTTTTATCTCCGAGGTGGAAATCATCATGATATTGATTCCTTCCCGGGCCAGTGCCCTGAACATCCGGCTCGCGATCCCGGCGTGCGATCGCATGCCTATGCCCACGACGGAAATCTTGACTATCGACAGGTCGCCGGTGATATCCCGCGCGCCGATTTCGGCGATATTTTTCCTGAGGACCGCCAGGGTTTTCTCATAGTCGTTTCTGTGAACGGTGAAGGTGAAATCGGTCTTGTTGTCCGTACCGACGTTCTGGACGATCATGTCAACCTCGATATTGGCGTCCGCGACGGGTCCCAGTATGCTGTAAGCGATCCCGGGTCTGTCCGGCACACCGACCACAGTCAATTTCGCCTCATCGCGGTTATGGGCGATGCCTGAAATCAACGGTTCTTCCATACTTTCATCCTCACCACAGATCAACGTGCCCGGTCCTTCCTTAAAAGAGGATAGCACACGCAGTTGGACATTATATTTTCTCGCAAACTCCACGGACCTGATTTGCAGGACCCTGGAACCGAGGCTGGCCAGTTCCAGCATTTCTTCATAGGTCAGGTACTCGAGCCGCCTTGCCTTCGGCACAATCTTCGGATCAGCCGTGTAGACGCCGTCCACGTCCGTATAGATATGGCATTCATCCGCCTTGAGCGCCGCGGCCATGGCAACGGCCGTGGTGTCCGATCCGCCGCGCCCCAGGGTTGTGATGTCGCCATGCTCGTCGATGCCCTGAAAGCCCGCGATGACAACCACCTTGCCCTCTTTCAGGGTCTTCGTCACCCTGGCCGCGTCGATATCAACGATGCGCGCCTTGTTGTAGGTACTGTCCGTCCTGATGTGGACCTGCGCGCCCGTGTAGGAACGCGCCGGACATTTTCTTGCCTCGAGCGCCATGCTGAGCAGGGCAATCGTCACCTGCTCACCGGTGGCCAGCAGGACATCGAGTTCCCGGCTATTGGGATCCCTGCAGACTTCATGCGCCAGCTTCAGCAGCCTGTCCGTCTCCCCCTTCATGGCGGAAACCACGACGGCAATTTCATGCCCGTTCTTGCGGGTAGCTACAATCCTGTCCGCGACGGCATTGATGCGTTCAATGCTGCCGACCGATGTGCCGCCGAATTTCTGAACGATCAACGACATGACAAGTTACCGTACTCCCGAAAAAGGGGGGGATTCTAACGAAATAAGACCCGATATGAAATGGCAAGGCTAGCCCGACAATTGCCGGCGCACCCAGTCCGGAACGCTGGCCAGGGCCGCCGCCAGGCCCTTGGGGTTATTGCCGCCCGCCTGGGCAAGGTCGGCGCGACCACCGCCCCGTCCACCGACCTTTTCCGCCACGAAATTGACAAGGTCGCCCGCTTTAAGGCGTCCGGTCTGATCCTTGGTCACACCCGCCACCAGGCTGACCTTGTCATCCTGCACCGACGCAAGCACCAGTGCCGCACTGCCCAGCCTGTTTTTCAACTGGTCCACGGTATTCCGCAGGGCCCTCGGATCGGCGCCGTCCAGGGTCCGGGCGATGACCTTGATCCCCTCAACATCCACCGCCTCGGCCGCGATATCTTCCCCGGCGCTGCTCGCCAGCCGTCCCCTGAGCTGGTCCATTTCCTTCTCCAGCTTGCGCAACCGCTCCACCTGCTGGCCGAGCCGGGTTTCCAGATTTTCCACATCCGTCTTGAGCAGGTGAGCCGCGCGGGATAATTTGCGCTGGTTATTCTCCACCCAGGCGAGTGCGCCTTCGCCGGTAACGGCCTCGATCCGGCGAATACCGGCGGCGATGCCGGTTTCGGAAATGATCTTCATGAAGCCGATATCGCCGGTACGCGTGACGTGCGTGCCGCCGCACAATTCCGTTGAAAATTTCCCGCCGATCTTCAGCACCCGCACCGTCTCATCGTATTTTTCTCCGAACAACGACATGGCACCCGATTTCAGCGCCTGCTCGCGCGGCATGATTTCGATCACCGTCTCGATGTTTTCGAGGATCTTGCTGTTCACCAGCCATTCTATTTTCTGCAAGTCCTGCCCGGTCAGTGGTTCGGGATGCGAAAAATCGAACCGCAACCTGTCCGGCGCCACCAGTGAACCCTTCTGTGTGACATGATCGCCGAGTATTTTTCTCAGGGCGGCGTGCAGGAGATGGGTCGCGGAGTGATTGCGCACCGTGTTGATCCGCTTGTGGGCATCCACGCGCGCCGTAACCTTCAGCCCCGGCGTGAGTCTTCCCTGCCGGAGATGTCCGAGATGCACATGGGCCTTGCCCTGCTTCTGGGTATCAACGACGTCGAACAGGATGCCCTCTCCAGTCAGCTGTCCCTGGTCTCCCACCTGGCCGCCAGCCTCGGCATAGAATGGCGTGGCTTCCAGGATCACACCGCCGAATTCACCTTCCCTGATTTCCGTAACCGTGCGGCCGTCCTGGTATAGGCCAGTGACGGTGGATTCCTGCTCCAGCGTGATGTAGCCACTGAATTCCGTGGATTGATCCAGGTCCGCGACAGTGGATAAATCCACTTCAAACCTGCTCGCCGCCCTCGCCCGCTCCCGCTGCGCCGCCATGCACCTGTCAAAACCCGGCATGTCAAGCGCCACGCCGCGTTCACGCGCGATGTCAGCCGTAAGGTCCACGGGAAAACCGTAAGTATCGTACAGGCGGAAAATATCCTCACCGGGCAGCGTGTTGCCGTTCACCTTTGCCATGGCGGATTCGAGATGCCTGAGTCCCTGTTCCAGGGTCTCGGAGAACCGCTCCTCTTCCTGCTTTAACGTGGCAGCCACCTCTCGGGCGGTGTGCTCCAGTTGCGGGTAGGCGTCTTTCATGACCTCGGCCAGCGGCTGGACGAGCTTATGGAAGAACGGTTCCCGGATGCCCAGTTTATGCCCGTGGCGGATGGCGCGGCGGATGATGCGCCGCAGGACGTAGCCCCGCCCGTCATTGGCGGGCATCACCCCCCCGGCAACGAGAAAGGCGCACGAGCGGATATGATCGGCGATGACGCGCGCCGAGATAACCTCCGGCTGCCTGACAGGAGCAAGGTCGTTCACGGCCTTTACCAGGTGCCGGAAGATATCGATCTCGTAATTGCTGTGCACCCCCTGCAAGACCGCCGCGATGCGTTCAAGGCCCATACCGGTATCCACGGAAGGATGGGGTATGGGCGTAAGAGAGCCATCGGCGCCGCGGTTGTACTGCGTGAACACGAGATTCCAGATCTCAACGTAGCGGTTTCCTTCCTCTTCCCCGCTCCCCGGCGGGCTTCCGCTCAGGGTGTCACCGTGGTCGTAGAAGATCTCGCTGCACGGCCCGCAGGGGCCGGTGTCCCCCATCGACCAGAAATTGTCCTCCTCCCCGCTGCGGCTGAACCTCTCCCTGGAAACACCAATCTCCTTCAGCCAGATATCGGCCGCTTCGTCATCGTTTTCATACACAGTTATCCAGAGACGATTCTCGGGCACTCCAAGGGTGCCGGTCAGGAGCTCCCACGCATAGGCGATAGCCTCGCGTTTGAAGTAGTCCCCGAAGCTGAAATTTCCCAGCATTTCAAAGAATGTGTGGTGGCGTTCGGTATAGCCGACGTTTTCGAGGTCATTGTGCTTCCCCCCCGCGCGGACGCAACACTGCGAGGAAGCGGCGCGCCTGTAGGGACGCTGATCGATGCCGAGGAACACATCCTTGAACTGCACCATGCCGGCGTTGGTAAACAGCAGGGTGGGATCATTGGCCGGGACGAGCGGGCCGCTCGGGACGATTTCGTGGCCTTTGCTCCGGAAATAATCCAGGAAAATCCTGCGGATGTCAGAGGTACTCGTCATTCATCACCCGTATCCAGCACGCGCCGGATGTGATCCCCGGAAAATCCGCGATGGCGCAGAAACCGCGATTGCCTGGCCTTTTCTCCGAGATCAGCCGGTGGTTGGGGTCCAAACCGTTTACGTCGCACCCGTGACGCGAGCTGCTGCCATTCCGCCGCCTGCCTGTCGACAAGGAGATGGATCAGTTCATCGCTGACGCCCCGCTCCCTGAGTTCCTGCACTATGCGGACCGGACCGTAGCCTTTCTCTATTCGGCTGTGGACAAAGGCCTCCGTAAACCGCCTGTCGCTTTGCAGTCCTTCTTCCTGAAGTGCTTCAATGACCGACCTGATGGTTGCCGGATCATGTTCCCGCACCCCGAGTTTGCGCTGCAATTCCGCCGCACTGTGCTCTCTTCTCGCCAGGAATCCGAGCGCCTGCTTGCGGATTTTCAGAGCGTCCCCGGTCAGGCTTCCGCTTCCTCCGTGGCCGCGGCGGTCCGGATATCCGGCAGGGCCTTCTGCCGGATGGCCGCCTCGATCTCTGCTGCGGTTTCGGGATTGTCCCTGAGAAAGTTGCGGGCGTTGTCCTTTCCCTGGCCGATGCGCTCTCCCTTGTAGCTGTACCAGGCGCCCGTTTTGTCGATCAAGCCGTGCTGCACGCCGAGATCGAGGATTTCGCCTTCCCTCGAGATCCCCTCACCGTAAAGAATGTCGAAAACGACTTCCTTGAACGGCGGCGCGACCTTGTTCTTGACGACTTTCACCCGGGTCTCGTTGCCGATGACTTCATCGCCTTTCTTGATGGCGCCGATCCGGCGGATGTCCATGCGCACCGAGGCATAGAATTTCAGGGCATGGCCGCCTGTGGTGGTTTCGGGATTGCCAAACATCACGCCGATTTTCATGCGTATCTGGTTGATGAAAATCACCAGTGTGTTGGAACGCTTGATATTCGCCGTAAGCTTGCGCAGGGCCTGTGACATTAACCGCGCCTGCAGGCCCATGTGGCTGTCTCCCATCTCGCCTTCGATTTCGGCCTTCGGGGTCAGGGCCGCCACAGAATCGATAATCACCAGGTCAACTGCACCGGACCGCACCAGCATGTCGGTGATCTCCAGCGCCTGTTCCCCGGTATCGGGTTGGGATACCAGGAGATCGTCGATCTGAACGCCAAGTTTGCCGGCATACGCCGGGTCTAAGGCATGCTCGGCATCCACGAACGCGGCTGTTCCCCCGGCCTTCTGGATCTCGGCCGCCACGTGCAGGGCCAGCGTCGTCTTGCCGGATGACTCCGGCCCATAGATCTCCACCACCCGGCCACGCGGCAGGCCGCCTACTCCCAGGGCGATGTCCAGTCCCAGTGAACCGGTGGAAACCGGTACCACATCGCGGACTACTCCCGCATCGCCCATACGCATGATGGATCCCTTTCCGAACTGCTTTTCAATCTGGCTGAGCGCTACGCCCAATGCCTGTTTCCTTTTCTCATCCATAATCTTCCACCTATGCTGTGTTAATCGTCTTTTTATTATCCCACAATTTCATTTAAATCGACATGCTCGAAAAGCCGTGAAAGGTCGCAAGTGAAAAGGTTAAAGACTCGGAAAAACATCGATATGGTTAACATTCAACTTTCACCTTTCAACATTCCACTTTCCACTATTTTTCCGGCTTGCACCGTCACGAGGAACGCCATACCGGTTCATAGCGGGCGCCCGAGGGCAGCGTCTCCGCGCGCATGAGTGAAAACTGCCGTACGTCCCAGATAACCGGCTCAAATTCGGGCAACCGGGGTTTCCTGAACACCTTCCGTGCCAGGGTCATGTGCGGGGAGTAGGGGCGCCGCTCCGTGGCGATGCCACAGCCGGACGCCAGTGATGCAAGTTGTTCATATAGTGCCCGCAGCACCTCCGGCACCGTTGCCGGTGCTATCCAAAGCACTTGCGACTTGCGCCACCAGCCCGGCCTGTCCAGTACGAGCGTGAAAGGCTCCATGGGCACTGTTTCCACGCCGGCCAGCAAGCAGCCGAGGCTTGTTTCGTCAATATCGCCCAGAAAAACGAGCGTAATGTGGACGTTACCGCTCTGGACCTTTCTTCCGCAGCCGGGAGGCAGCCGGTCACAGATCGAGGTTATTTTCCCTGATACAGTTTCGTCTGGCCAAAGCGCGAAGAACAGGCGGGACATGCAAGCAGTGAAAAGTGGAAAGTTAAAAGGAGAAAGTTAAATGTTAACCATATCGATGTTTTTACAAGTCTTTGTACTTTTCATTTGTAACTTGTCACTGTTTTTCAAGCATCTCGATCAGGCCCTGCAGGGCCAGCAGGCAGGCCTGGCGCCGCACCTCCAGCCTCCCGCCCGTGAAAACGGTGCGCGTGACCACAGGTTCGCCGCTGCCACGCAGCCAGGCCAGGCAGACTGTGCCCACCGGTTTTTCCGGCGATCCCCCTTCCGGTCCCGCAATGCCCGTGATGGCAACAGCCACGCCGGCCCGGCTGTTGGCTAACGCTCCCCTGGCCATGGCCGCCGCGGTTTCTTCACTGGCGGCGCCGTACCGGGCGAGGGTATCCACAGCTACTTCAAGGAGATCCTGCTTGGCGGCATCCGAGTACGTGACGAACCCGCGTTCAAACCAGCGAGAACTGCCGGGAACGCGGGTGATGATTTCAGCCAACCCGCCGGCCGTGCAAGATTCCGCCGTGACCAGGCATTCGCCTGTACGCTCGAGAAGCGCCCCCAGCCGTTCCGCCATGCCATACAGCACCTCGTCGCTCATAAGCCGGCCCCGCGCTTCTGCCTGAAGAATTCCTGGAGTACGGCGGCGCATGGCGTCGCCAGCACTCCCCCGGCCACCTGCGGCCTGTGATTCAGTTGATCGCTGCCCAGGAGATTGAAGACACTGCCGGCCGCGCCATAGCGGGGGTCATGAGCCCCGAACACCACCCGTTCCAGGCGGGCATGGATGATGGCGCCCGCACACATGACGCAGGGCTCGAGCGTGATATACAGCGTGGCGCCGCACAGGCGGTAATTTTTCAGGTGCCGCCCCGCTTCCCGCAAGGCGATGATTTCTGCGTGGGCCGCGGGATCGCTGTCGGTAATCGGGCGGTTCCATCCCCGGCCGATGCATTCGTTATCCAGGACCAGCACCGCACCGACCGGTATCTCGCCGGCCAACCGGGCCTGGCCGGCCAGGTCCAGGGCCTGCCGCATCCAGTGTTCATCGTTCACTGCCTTTCTATTCCCACTCGATCGTGGCCGGCGGCTTGCTCGATATGTCGTAGGTCACCCGGGATATGCCGCTGACTTCATTGATGATCCTGCTCGAGACCGTTTCCAGGAATTCATAGGGCAGCCTGGCCCAACGGGCGGTCATGAAATCCGTGGTTTCAACGGCGCGCAGCGCGATGACATATTCATATTTCCGGACGTCGCCCATCACCCCGACCGAACGCACCGGGAGGAAAACGGCAAAGGCTTGGCTGACCTTGTCGTACAGATCGTGCCTGCGCAGTTCCTCGATATAGATGGCATCGGCACGGCGCAGCATACCGGCATATTCCCGGCGCACCTCGCCGAGTATCCGGACACCCAGGCCGGGACCGGGAAATGGATGGCGGTTGACCAGGCCAGACGGCAATCCCAGGCGGACCCCGATCCGGCGGACTTCGTCCTTGAAGAGTTCGCGCAGGGGTTCGATGAGCTCGAGGTGCATCTTTTCCGGCAGGCCGCCGACATTGTGGTGGGACTTGATGACATGCGCCTTGCCCGTCCTGGCGCCGGCGGACTCGATCACGTCCGGATAGATCGTCCCCTGCGCCAGCCAGCGGATGTCCTTGAGCCTTGCCGCCTCTTCCTCGAATACCCGGATGAATATCCGGCCGATGATCCTGCGTTTTTCCTCGGGATCCTGGACACCCGCGAGCGCCTCGAAAAACCTGTCTTCCGCATCAACCTTGATGACGTTTACCCCCATATGGCCGGCAAGGGTGCTCATGACCTGCGCGGCCTCGTCCTGCCGCAGCAGGCCGTTATCCACGAACACGCAGACGAGCTGATCGCCAATCGCTTCGTGCAGCAGGGCGGCGACCACGGAGGAATCGACGCCGCCCGAAAGGGCGAGGAGGACGCGATCCCCGTCCACCCGGTTTCGTACCGAATGGATGGCATCCTCGACGATATTTTCGGTCGTCCACAGGCCCTTGCAACCCGCGATCTCGTATAAAAATCTCTGGAAGATCGCCGTGCCCTGCCGGGTATGGGTCACTTCGGGATGAAACTGCAGGCCATAGAATTTTTTTGAATCATCAGCCATCCCCGCCACCGGTGAATTCTCCGATGTGGCGATGACCTTGAAACCGCGGGGTATTTCGATCACGCGATCCCCGTGGCTCATCCACACATCCAGCAGGCCGTAGCCTTCCGGGCTGGTGTCATCCTGTATGCCGCGCAGAAGCCCGGAATGACCGCGGGCGCGTACCCGGGCGTAACCGAACTCCCGGAGTGTCGAGGACTCCACGCGGCCGCCAAGCTGCTGCGCCATCGCCTGCATGCCATAACAAATACCGAGCACAGGGACGCCGAGTTGAAACAGGCGGTCGGGCGCTCTCATGCCGTTGGCTAGCGTGACGGAATCCGGTCCGCCGGAGAGGATGACGGCGCAGGGGTTGAAATCCGCGAGCGCCTCCCCCGGCATGTCGAACGGATGGATTTCGCAATAGACCTTTGCTTCGCGGACGCGCCGGGCGATCAACTGGGTGTATTGGGATCCAAAGTCCAGGATTAACACCCGTTCCGAGTGGATATCTCTGGTCATGGAACCCTCCCTGGTGCTGTCTTCCGGCCCGGCCATCCGTGGCCGGTCGCTCGCCGGCACGAATGTTCACCGGACATTCGTGAATTCCCGGCTCGCCCTATTCCATCCGATAGTTGGGCGGTTCCTTGGTGATGGTAACATCATGCACGTGGCTCTCGCGGATTCCCGCGTGTGTCAACCGTACAAAGGCAGGCCGCGTACGCATCTCCTCGAGCGAACGGCAGCCGGTATATCCCATGGCCGCGCGCAGGCCGCCCAGCAACTGGTGAATGATGGCGCCGACATTCCCCTTGTAGGGGACACGGCCTTCGATTCCCTCCGGCACCAGTTTTTCTATTTCATCATTTTCCTGGAAGTACCGGTCCGAAGATCCGTGCTGGAGGGACATCGCGCCCAGCGAGCCCATGCCACGGTAGGACTTGTATGATCGGCCCTGGAACAGTTCGACCTCGCCCGGTGACTCCTCGGTGCCGGCAAACAGGCCCCCGATCATGACTGACCAGGCCCCCGCCGCTATCGCCTTGGCGATATCACCGGAATAGCGGACCCCGCCATCGGAGATAAACGGTATCCCGCTGTCTTTCAGTGCATCCGCCACGGCCGCCACCGCGGTCAACTGGGGGACGCCCACCCCCGTCACCACACGCGTCGTGCAGATGGAGCCGGGACCAATGCCCACCTTGACGGCGTCCGCGCCGGCCTCTACCAGGGCCCTTGCACCATCCGCCGTGGCCACGTTGCCGCCGATGACCTGTGACTCCGGGTACTGCGATTTTATCCAGCGCACCATGTCCAGTACGCCGGCAGAATGCCCGTGTGCGGTATCGACGACCACCACATCGGCCCCCGCGCCGACCAGGGCGTCAATACGTTCCCTTGATCCCGGGCCCACGCCTACGGCGGCGCCGACGCGCAACTGTTCATGGCTGTCCTTGCAGGCATCGGGAAACTCGTGTGCCTTCTGGATGTCCTTCACGGTCACGAGACCGCGCAACTGGAACCTGTCATTGACGACCAGTACCTTCTCGATGCGGTGTTTGTGCAGCAGCGCCTTGATCTCCTGGTCATCCGCGTTTTCCCCGACGGTCACCAGACGCTCCTTCGGCGTCATGATATTTTTCACCGGGTCTTCATAGCGTGTTTCGAAACGGAGGTCGCGGCTCGTCACGATCCCCACCAGTTGTTGATCATCCACAACCGGTACGCCGGAAATATTATGGGCGCGTGTCAATTCGAGCACTGCCCTGATGCTGGTGTCCGGCGTCACCGTTATGGGGTCCTTGATCACACCGCTTTCGAATTTTTTGACCGTGCGCACCTGTTGTGCCTGGGCCTCGGCACTCATGTTCTTGTGAATAATCCCGATGCCGCCTTCCTGGGCAATGGCGATCGCCAGGCGCGCTTCCGTAACGGTGTCCATCGCCGCCGAAATTATCGGTATATTCAGTGAAATTTCACGCGTCAAAAGCGTTTTAAGTTCAACATCGCGGGGCAGCACCTGCGAGAAGGCGGGAACCAGCAGGACATCATCAAAGGTGAGGGCGGGCTGCTCCGGGATGCGCATTACTTGATTCCTGCATGGGGGTAAAATAGCCGGCTATTATAGGGTCTGGCCCGTAGGGGGTAAACCACCACGGTCGTCGCAGGCCGCTCACCCAACTGTGGTGTCCCTCGACTGTATTTTAATAACCAGTCTGGCGGGCTGTCCTCCGGAAGACCGTGTACCTCGGGGACAGCGGTACCCGAGAATGCAGGGATGACTTCACGGCGTGTCTTCCGGAGGTCTGCCCGGCAGCCCGGAATTTCGATAGTTGGTTTTGGGACAAGTTACAGGAGACGCATGGCGCAAATCATGACCGGCGCAGTTACGGCAGAAGGCGAACACCGGGACGTCTACACTGTGACGCGCCTGAATCGCGAGGCGCGGATGATACTCGAGGGGAGCTTTCCGCCAATCTGGGTCCAGGGGGAGATCTCCAACCTGTCGCGGCCGTCATCCGGTCATCTCTACTTCTCGCTGAAAGACCAGCACTCACAGGTACGCTGCGCCATGTTCCGAAACCGCAACGTAGCCCTGAGATTCACGCCGGAAAACGGGATGCTTGTCCTGGCCAGGGCGAATGTCAGCCTGTACGAGGACCGGGGAGAGTTCCAGCTCATCATCGAGCGCATGGAACCCGCGGGCGACGGCTTGCTGCAACGCGAGTTCGAGGAGCTCAAGCAGCGCCTGTACCGGGAAGGGCTGTTCAGCGAGGAACATAAAAAGCCGATACCTGCGATGGCCAGGACCGTCGGCGTGATCACCTCACCCACGGGCGCGGCGATCCGCGACATCCTGAGCATACTCAGGCGGAGATTCCCGGCGACGGTGATTATTGTTTATCCGGCGACCGTGCAGGGTGAAGGGGCCGCCGATCAGCTCATCGCTGCGATCACGACGGCCGGACAGAGAAAGGAATGCGAGGTACTCATCCTGGCGCGCGGCGGCGGATCGCTGGAAGATCTCTGGCCCTTCAACAATGAACAACTGGCGCATGCGATCTTCCACTGCCCCATCCCGACAGTCACCGGCGTCGGCCACGAAATCGACTTCACCATCGCCGACTTTGTCGCCGACCGCCGTGCCCCCACGCCGTCTGCTGCGGCGGAGATGGTCAGCCCGGACCAGGTGCAGATCAGGGCGGCCCTTGCACAACAGGTCAGGAAATTATCGCGCCTCATCCGGAACCGGCTCAATGAACTCCGGCAGCGGGTATCCCAGTGTTCAAAACGCCTCCAGGATCCCGTCCGGACGATACAGACCATCAATCAACGGCTTGATAACCTGAACATGCGCCTGGTACACCTGATGCGGACACGCCTCGGGGAAGCAGACGGCCAGGTTACCGGGCTGGCCTCCCGCCTCGGCCGCAAAAATCCTGCCTACCAGCTCCGCGTGTACAGTGAACGCTGCGAGCATATGCAGCAGCTGTTGCAGCTTGCCATTCGCCAGGCGATCAGGCAGTGCCACGGCAGTCTCCTGACTCTCGGCCGGGCGCTCGAGACGGTAAGCCCGCAGGCCACCCTCGACCGGGGTTATGCCATTGTCAGCAAACCGGCCACGGGGGAAATCATCCGCGATGCCGGGCATTTGACGACGGGCGAGGATATCAACGCGCGCTTTGCCCGCGGACAAGCCGAATGCCGGGTCAACAAAATCACCGATCGCGATTGAAGTTCACCGGCCCCTATAAGCCGGATCATATGCCCGGCGCGATCCGGGAATGATGGAACATCCGGTGTATTGATTGAAGAAATTTACGCAATGCGCGCGCCAATCTGGACGCCGCTTGCCTGCAGATCCGCGTGATAGGATGAGCGCACCATCGGGCCGCTGGCGACGTTTCTGAAGCCGAGATCGCGGGCGTACACGGCCAGCCGGCTGAATTCATCGGGATGCACGTAGCGTTCAACCGGCAGATGGTGGCGGCTCGGCTGCAGGTATTGGCCGAGCGTCAGCAGGTCGCAGCCATGGGCGCGCAGATCGCCGAGGACCTCTTTTATTTCGTCCGGTGTTTCGCCCAGGCCGAGCATCAGGCCGGACTTGGTCGGGATTTCCGGATGCAGTTGCTTGAAACGCGCGAGGAGATTGAGCGATCCCGCATAGACCGCGCCGGGGCGCACGCGGCGATAGAGCCGGGGGACGGTTTCCAGGTTATGGTTGAAAACGTCCGGCGGCGATGACCGTAAAATGTCCAGGGCGACGTCTTCGCGCCGGCGGAAATCCGGCGTGAGGATCTCTATCGTGATGCCGGGGGCCTGCTCGCGCACGGCGCGGATACAGGCGGCAAAATGCCCGGCCCCGCCGTCTTTCAGATCGTCGCGATCCACCGAAGTGATCACCACGTAGCTCAGATGCATCCGCCTGACGGCGCGGGCGAGGTTCCCGGGTTCGTTTTCATCCAGTGGCTTCGGCCGGCCGTGGGCGACGTCGCAGAACGGGCAGCGGCGGGTGCAGAGATCGCCCATGATCATGAAGGTCGCCGTGCCCCGGGCAAAACACTCGCCGAGATTGGGGCAGGCGGCCTCCTCGCACACCGTGTGCAGTTGATGTTCCCTCAGCAGTGCCTTCAGCCGGATGACGGCAGGATCGACCGGAGCGCGGGCGCGAATCCAGGGGGGCTTGCGCGGCAATGGGATGCCAGCCGTAACGGCCCGCACGGGAATACGCGTGATCTTCAGCTTGCCGCGCTGATCGGGGGACGGTTTGTCTCGTGGTTCGTTTTGCATTCGTTCGCCCTGTCAGAAAGGAAAAATGGATTAAGTGATATATCGCCGCGATAACCGAGGTTCTCCAGGAGATGCGGCAGCAGGCAGGCAAACGCCGTGTCGATGTCCATCCTGCAACCCAGATCATGCAACTGGGTCACCTGCAGCCCGGGATCACCGCAGGGATGGATGCGCGCAAACGGCGCAAGGTCCATGTCAACGTTCAGCGCAAGACCGTGATAGCTGCAGCCGCGCCTGACCCGGATACCGAGGGCGGCGATCTTTTTCCCCGCCACGTAAACACCCGGCGCGCCGGGCCGGCGTTCCGCAAGAATGCCGAGGCACCGGCACATGTCTATAATCGCCTGTTCCAGATCGAAAACGTATTGCTTCACCTTGATGGCCCGGCGCCCGAGATCGAACAGCGGATACACCACAAGCTGGCCGGGGCCGTGATAGGTCACCTGCCCGCCCCGATCGGTCCGGGTGACGGGAATGGCACCGGGGTCGAGCACGTGCTCTTCCCGGCCGGCAAGCCCGAGGGTAAATACCGGCGGATGTTCGAGGTACCAGAGCTCATCCGGGGTGGTGGCGTCGCGCCGGCGCGTAAAACCATCCATGAGGGCATATGCGCTGGCATAGGGACAGAGCCCGAGACGCCTGATAGGCATGGTGACGGCCATGGACTAGAGAGCGATCAGCACGCGCTCATTTGCCGTCAATTCCCGGTAAATATCATCAAGCTGGCGCCTGCTTTTCGCATCAATGGTGACGGTAATGGACACGTACCGGCCATCACGACTGTAGCGGGTCCTGATGAAACTGTCCGCGATTTCGGGCGAATGCTTGCGGATGATCCCAACCACGAGGACGTCAAAATTTTCCTCCGCCCTGCCCATGGCCTTGATGGGAAAGCGGCAGGGAAACTTCATCAGCGTGTCCGGGTTCCCGGCCATTATGTACCAAGAGGTTGTCCTGTCATCCCTGCCTGTCCTGCCCTGGCGGGAATGGCAGGCGTAAAAGCACTGAAATCAGGCCAAACATTATATATACTGTTGATCCTGCACATGTAACGGTTTTTTGACCAATATCCAACCATTGCGGATAGGGGGGACAATGAGCACCGATGAGACTTCAAAAAATAAAGATGAGCTGTTAACAAAAATCAAAGAGAATGCAAAAGATCCCGACACGTGGATACCCGTCCTGTTTCTTATCGTTTTCGGTATCGTAATCCTGTTCCCGGTATTGTTCTGGATTGTACTCGTGCTCTTTTTCGCCCAGTTTCTTCTCAAGCTCGTGACCGGGGAGACCAACAGGCAACTGGCACAAGTCAACAGCGGCCTGTCAGAATATATTTATCAGGTCCTGCTCTATATCACCTACTCGTCCAAACAGCGGCCATTTCCTCTGGGTTCCTGGCCCGGCGCCGGTGGAGGGGGTGTAGAGAAATCCCCCAATTACACCGGAGACTAGAAGCTCCAGTCTGGCGGCGGCCTTCACGCGCTTTGCCCCCCTCGGCCCATGCCGGGATACATCCTGGGGGTAGCCAGGCACGGCGAGTGTGCTGCCCCGTGACCATCTTTCAATAATCGTGCTGCCGGGTAAACCCCCGGAAGACACGCCCTGAAGTCATCCCTGTAAGCTCAAGTGCCGCTCACCCTGCGGCACACGGTCTTCGGAGGGCTACCCGGCAGACCGGAATTTCGAATGTTATTTATGGGACACCACACTAATAGTGTTGAAAATGGTGTACTGCACCAAAAGCGTATAAACCTGTTTATATTTATGCCTAAAAACTATAAAAATGTAGGTATTAATTACTTTTACTTCTAGATGGTGTCGGCTACATTTGCGCCCCTTGATTTAATCCTGCCCACAGCTTGCACCAATTACTGTACTAGCGGCGAGGTAACCCTGTTTGGCATCGATCCCTGAAACACTGGATTTCCCACAACTTGCGCTGGGGATCCCCGGATTTTCTTACTTCGATCTCTACCGGCCGGAACGGCTGGCCCGCCTGCTCGAAGTTTTTGACGCCACACTAAAACAGGCCGACCCGGCGTTGTACGACGACTACCAGGCCTACCGCGCGTGCCAGGGGACAGGCATGACGCCCCGAGCCATCTCCGACCTGCTGGTACGCCTGGCACCCCACGTTGGCCGGTTCATCGCCCGGCTGTTCCGTATAGAACAGGAACATGCCGCCCAGCAGGTGGCCATCCAGGAAGAGGTCAACACTGTCTTCGCGTTCAAAAATGAAATCGTCGCCAGGCTGGCACAGCGCTTCAAGGATGAAGATCCTTCCGGATGGGACATCGCGGCCATCAAGACTCAACTGGAACACCTCAAACGCGTGGCTTTCCCCGAAGCCCACAAGGACACGGACCTGGAACGCGGGGTCTGCACCCTCGGCGCCACGCTGGCCAGGCTCGACGCCCATTACCGCCATCCCCCCCACCATGAGGCGGGTGATGCCAGCCAGGCGGATCGGATCGTCAATTCATTGCGGCAGCGCCTGGCGGCGGATCCCGAGACCCGTACCCTGTTCAGCACCTCCCTGGCACTCGCTGAAGCAGGCGATTTTGTCAATTCCCTGCTGGACGTGGTGCAACGCTGGGCCTGCGCCGCACAGCACGATGAGGAACTGGGCAGGACGATCTCAGGCTGGACGAGCTTCAAGGCGCCCCGAAAGACGGATTTCCAGCACCTGGTTCCCCACGAAACCCGCCGGCATGAAACGCTGGCGACCTGGGCAGGCCCACGCGCCGAATTGAGACGGCGCGACGGTTTCACCCTGACCGATCGCCGATTTGACCGGCGCCAGGTGCTGTATGAAGTCAATCACTGCATTTACTGCCACGAGCGGGACGCGGATTCCTGCTCCAAGGGGATGCGCAACAGGCGCGGGAATGATTTCAGGACCAACCCGCTGGGCGTAGCCCTCACCGGCTGCCCGCTCGGCGAAAAGATCTCGGAAATGCACGTCCTCAAGCGCCAGGGTGACAATATCGGGGCGCTTGCGCTGGTCATGATCGATAATCCCATGTGCCCGGGGACGGGTCACCGGATCTGCAACGACTGCATGAAGGCCTGCATCTACCAGAAAACGGAGCCGGTCAACATCCCGCAGATTGAAACCAATGTTCTGACGGACGTCCTGTTCCTGCCGTACGGCTTCGAGATCTATGCCCTGCTGACGCGCTGGAATCCCCTCAACATCCGGCGCCCGCA
>Ga0137796_10000985_pt1 | contig 16838 bp, 16 predicted proteins | sample OV2TP3_FD_97704 | JGI IMG/M metagenome (GOLD analysis project Ga0137796, IMG submission 97704) | reverse complement strand
CCTGGTCTCGGAGGAAATGGAGGACCCGCGGCCCATCCCGACGCACTACCCGCGCGGCGAATACCTGCTGCTGTTCGACCCGCTCGACGGCTCCTCGAACATCGACGTCAACATCTCGGTCGGGACCATCTTTTCCGTGCTGCGCTGCCCGAAGAACGCCGACGGCAGCCTGTGCACTCCGGCCGAGCAGGCGTTCCTGCAGCCCGGCCGCAGCCAGGTCGCCGCCGGTTTCGCGGTGTACGGGCCCACCACGGTGTTGGTGCTCACCGTCGGCGACGGCGTGTACGGCTTCACGCTCGACCGCGAGACCTACACCTTCGTGATGACCCATCCCGACGTCCGCATCCCCGCCGACACGCAGGAATTCGCCATCAACAGCTCCAACATGCGCCGCTGGGAGCCGCCGGTGAAGCGCTACATCGACGAGTGCCTCGCCGGAAGCGACGGCCCGCGCGGCAAGGACTTCAACATGCGCTGGGTGGCCTCGATGGTCGCCGACGTGTTTCGCGTGCTGTCGCGCGGCGGCATCTTCATGTACCCGCGCGACGCCAAGAACAAGGAAGGGCGGCTGCGCCTGATGTACGAGGCGAACCCGATGGCGCTCATCGTGGAGCAGGCCGGGGGCGCTGCGACCGACGGCCACACCCGCATTCTCGACATCCAGCCGCAGCGCCTGCACCAGCGCATCGCGGTGATCCTCGGCTCGAAGAACGAGGTCGAGCGGGTCACCGCCTACCACTCGAGCTAGATTCGCAACGGCTAGAAACGACAAGGCCGGGGATCCCCCGGCCCTGTTTTTCTCCCTGAGAAACCTTACTTGAGGTGCTTGTTGACCAGCTTGGTCATCTCGAACATCGAGACCTGGCCCTTGCCGCCGAATACCGGCCTGAGCTTCTCGTCGGCATTGATCATCCGCCTGTTTTTCTTGTCCTGCAGCCCGTTGCGCTTGATGTAGCCCCAGATCTTCTTGGTCACCTCGGTGCGCGGAATCGCGCTCGACCCCACCACTGCCGCGAGCATCGCGCTCGGGGTCATTGCCTTCATGAAGGCCGCATTTGGCTTGCGCTTCTTGCCGGCCTTCTTTGCCTTCTTTTTCGCCATCTCGATTCTCCTCTGAACGGTACGATACGTTTTTGCGATCCCGGATTTCCCCGCCGGTCGACTAGCGGTGACGAGAAGATGCCGAATCCGCGATGGCATGTCAACGACTTTCAGAGGGAAAACACGCTGTTTTGCCTCGGGCGTTGCGTTTACGACGGTAGAATCCCTGCATGAACGTTGCCGACCTGCGCCAGGAATACATGCGCGCGGGCCTGTCCGAGGCCGACGCCGACCCTGATCCGATCAGGCAGTTCGAGCACTGGTTCGACGACGCTTTGCGCGCCCGCCTGCCTCTGCCCAACGCGATGACGCTCGCCACGGCGAGCGCCTCGGGCGCTCCTTCGGCGCGCGTGGTGCTGCTGAAAGGCATCGACCGCGGCGGCTTCGTCTTCTATACGAACACCCGCAGCCGCAAGGGCCGCGAGCTCGACTCCCGTGCCGCGGCCTGCCTGGTTTTTCTGTGGTCCGAGCTCGAGCGGCAGGTGCGCATCGCAGGCGGCGTGGAAAGGGTCGGCGACGCCGAATCCGACGAGTATTTCTCCACCCGCCCCCTCGGCGCGCGGCTCTCGGCATGGGCCTCGGAGCAGAGCGAGCCGGTGCCTTCGAGAAGGATTCTCGAGAACGCCATGGAGGACGCGCGCAGCCGCTACGGCGAGCGCCCGCCGCGCCCCCCGCACTGGGGCGGATACCGCGTCATCCCGCAGGAGATCGAGTTCTGGCAGGGTCGCGCCGACCGGCTGCACGATCGGCTTCTTTACGCCCGCGCAGAGAGCCCGGAACGAGCCGAGGCAGCCTGGAGGATCGAGCGGCTTGCGCCCTAGCGAGGCTTCGCAGCCGCGCGAGGCGATCCTGCTGCTTGCGCTGGCCGGCGTCATTTCCGGCATCTCGCTGCGCTGCGTGGAGCCGATGCTGCCCAAGCTGGCGACGGACTTCGGCACCAGCGTGTCCGCAGCCGCGACCGTCGTCACCGCCTTCGCCATGGCCTACGCCGCTTCGGTGCTGCTGCAGGGCCCCCTCGGCGATCGTTTCGGCAAGCTGCGTGTAGTGACCATCGGCGCCGCGCTCGCGGGCGCCGCCTCGATCGGCTGCGCCTTCGCCTGGGACATCTCCTCGCTCGCCGTGCTGCGGCTGCTTACCGGCGTGCTCGCGTCCGCCTCCGTGGCTCTCGGCATGGCCTATATAGGCGACGTCGTGCCGCTGGGCGAGCGCCAGGCGACGGTGGCGAGGTTCATCGCCGGGTCGCTTCTCGGGCAGACGCTCGGGCCGCTGTTCGGCGGGGTCTTCACCGACTCGATCGGCTGGCGAGCGTCGTTCGGCGTGCTCGGCGCCGGGTTCCTCGCGGTCGCGCTGGTCCTGTTCGTGCGCACGGGGGCCGGCTGGCCGGCGGTGCTGCCCGGGCGCTTCGAGCCTGTCGCCACGCACGCCCGCCTGCTGGCGCGCCCCGCGGTGCGCTGGCTCTTCGCGATCGGCGTCGCCGAGACCTTTTTCTTCTTCGGCCCCTATGTCTTCCTCGGCGCTTTCCTGCAAATGCGCTTCGAGCTCTCGTTCACCGCGGTCGGCGTGCTGCTTGCCGGATACGGCGCCGGCGGGATCGTGTACTCGTCGGTGGTCGGCTGGCTGGTGCCGAGGCTTGGCCAGCGCGGCCTGGTGGCTGCGGGCGGCGTGCTCGGCTTCGCGCTGTTCGCGCTGATCACCGTCGTCCCGCACTGGGCTTACGCGATCCCCTGCACCGTCGGTCTGGGCATCGCCTTCTACCTCATTCACAACACGGTGCAGACCAGGGCGACCGAGGTCGCGCCCGACGCGCGGGGCTCGGCGCTCGCCCTGTACGCCTCGGCATGGGCGACCGGACAGGCGGGCGGCGTAGCCGCGATGGGCTGGGCGGTCAGCGCGCTCGCCTATGCGCCGATGATCGCGGCGTTCGGGCTCGGGTTCGGCCTGCTCGGGCTGTGGCTGCGCTCGAACCTGTGGAGGCTCAGAACCCGATGAGCCTCGGCAGCCAAAGGCTCGTGGCGGGGAGGTAGGTGACCAGCATCAGCACGCCAATGAGCGCCCAGAGGAAAGGCATCACCTCCCGGTAGACATCGTTCACATTGACCTTGGCGATGCTCGCCGTGGCGAAGACGAGCACGCCGAGCGGCGGCGTCAGCGCTCCGATGACCAGGTTGATCACCATGATCACTCCGAGGTGCACAGGGTCGACGCCCGCCTGCACCGCGATGGGCATCAGGATGGGCACCAGGATCACAAGCGACGCGATGAACTCCATCGCCAGACCCACGATCAGGAGAAACACGTTAAGCACCAGCAGGAAAAGCACCGGGTGCTTCGCCAGATCGCCCATGCTCTCGGCGATCCGCTGCGGGATGCGCTCGATGCCGAGCGCCCAGCCGAACGGCGCGGCCGCTGCGACGATCAGGATGATGACCACAGTGTCGCGCAGCGCCTCGCGCAGGATGCCCGGAACCTCGCGCCAGTCGAACCGCCTGTAGGCGAAACGGCCGATCAGCAGCGCGTACACGACCGCCATGGCCCCTGCCTCCGAAGCCGTGAACGCCCCCGCCCGCATGCCGCCCACGATAAACACCGGGACAAGCAGGGCGGGAACGGCATCGCGCAAAGCAAGCAGCCGCTCGCGGATCGTCGCCGGCGCCCTGCCGCCCTCGTAGCCGCGCCGCCCGGCCTTCCAGTGCACCACCATCATCAGCGCACCCGCCATCATCAGCCCCGGGACGATGCCGGCCGCGAACAGCGCGCCCACCGACGCCATGCCGACGGCGGCGAAAATGATCAGCCCGATGCTCGGCGGTATCAGGTTGTCGATGGTCGCCGCCGAGCTCGTCACCGCGCAGGCGAAGCTCTTGGGGTAGCCGCGCTTTTCCATTTCCGGCACCAGGATCTTCGCCGTGCCCACGGCGACGGCGAGCGACGAGCCGGACAGGCCCGCCATCACGGTGTTGGTGACAATGTTGACCTGCGCCAGGCCGCCGCGCATGTGGCCGACGAGAGCGGAGGCAAAGCGCACCAGGTGGTGCGTGATGCCGCCCGCGTTCATGACCTGGGCCGCGAGTATGAAGAACGGGATCGACAGCAGCAGAAACGAGTTGACGGACGACGCCAGGTTCTGTGAGATCGGGAGCAGCATCAGCTCGCCCTGCTTTGCGAACGAGGCATAGGCCGCGACCACCAGCGCGAACGCGATCGGCACGTCGAGGAACATCAGGCCGATGCCGATCACGTGCAGCGACCAGCCGACGCTCCAGTCGAATTCCAGGAGCGGTTTCGCGGAGAGCAGGACGTAGAAGAGCGCGCCGCCCGCCGCCACCGCGGCGATCCCGCTCCATGGATACCGCGGGTGCCCCTGGCCGGCGACATAAACCAGCGTCAGCAGCGCGCCGGCCGGCACCGCCATGTACAGGTACTTCGTCGGCCACTCCAGCGCACCGGTGGTGCCGGTGACGCGCGCGCAGAATTCCCAGCCGTGGAAGAGCATCGCCACGCAGGCGGTGGCCACCACGATCAGGCCGAAATAATCGAATGCCTGCTGCGTGCGGGCGGACACGCGCCCCTCGAGAAACTGCACGCGCATGTGCCGGCGCTGCCCGGCGATGACCGCCATGCCGAGGAAAATCGCCCAGACGAACAGCCAGCGCGCCAGCTCTTCCGACCAGCTCAGGGCGTCGTTGAGAACGTAGCGCCATACGACCTGCACCACCGTCAGCACGACGGTCGCTGCGAGCAGGCCGACGCACAGCCATTCGAGCGCCGCGTCGGCGGCCTGCGCAGCTGCGAGGAGGCGACGCACCGTCAGTCGGCGAGCTGCGGCACGTCCAGCCAGGCGGACTGCGACCAGCTGCGCAGCGCAAGCTCCGCGAACTGCACGCTTTTCGCCCCGTCGAACAGCGTCCACTGGAAAGGCGCAGCTTCCGCGACGTGCCGCAGGTACAGCTCCCACTGCCGCCGGAACGCATTCACGTAGGGTTCGACCTCCGGCAAACGCTGCCAGTCGGCGTAAAAGTCCAGCGGCGCCGCCATGTCAGGGCTCCACTGCGCCCTTGGCGTCGCCATGCGCGGCTGAATCCAGCAGTGCTTCAGGCCTGCCACCGCGGAGCCGCCGGTCCCGTCCACCTGCATTTGAATGATGTCGTCGCGGCGCACCCGAACGCACCAGGAGCTGGTGATCTGCGCCACGATGCCACCCTCCAATTCGACGATCGCGTAACACGCATCATCGGCATCGGCTGCATACGGCTCGCCCCGCTCGTCCCAGCGCTGCCGGACGTGGTTCGCCCCCAGGCACACCAGCCGCCGGGCGGGGGCGATCAACTCCTCGAGCATGTAGCGGTAGTGCGGCATCATGTCGAGAATCATGCCGCCGCCGTCCGCCTTCCGGTAATTCCATGACGGGCGCTGCAACGGCTGCAGATCGCCCTCGAACACCCAGTAGCAGCCTTCGATGCGCACCGTCAGGATGCGGCCGAAGAAGCCCGAGTGCACCAGCTTGCCCAGCTGGATCAGGCCCGGAGACCACAGCTTGTCCTGTACCACGCCGTGGCGGATCCCCGCTTTGCGCGCGGCGCGCGCGAGCCCGAGCGCATCCTGGAAGCGTTCCGCAGTCGGCTTCTCGCAGTAGACATGCTTGCCGGCGGCGATCGCCCTGGCGAGGTTCGCCTGGCGCAGCGCCGTAGTGACCGCGTCGAAATAGATCGCGTAGTTGCGGTCGGAAAGCGCGGCATCGAGGTCCAAGGACCAGCGCTCCACGCCGAGCTCGGCGCAAAGCGCCTTGAGTCTGGCCGCATCGCGACCGACCAGCATCACCTCGGGGACCAGCCTGCGGCCGTCCGAAGCCACCAGCCCCCCTTCCCTGGCAATCGCACACAATGAATTGCGCAGATGCTGGTTTCTCGCCATGCGCCCCGTGGCGCCGTTGACGATGATTCCCATCTGGATTTCTGACACCGCCCCTCCCTGACTGGCACAAACGTCCGCATAATACGGTTCGAGAGGGAGGAAACGCCATGTCAAAGCATCCGAATTCCCGCCGCAGATTCATGCAAGCCGGCCTCGCCGCGGCCGCCGTGCTGCCGTTCGGCCAAGGCGCCCGCGCGCAGGCACCGTTCACCTGCCGCATCGCGCACGTCGAGGCGATCGGATCGCCGCTCACCGAGGCGCTCGACAAGTGGGCAAAGCTTCTCAAGGAGAAAAGCGGCGGGCGCATCGATGCGCAGCATTTCCCGGCCGGCCAGCTCGGCAGCTACACCCAGCTGATCGAGGCGAGCCGCATCGGCACCATTCAGGTCACCACGGGAGGACCCGACACGGAGGAATCGGTCGCGCCCGAGATCGCTGCCACCGGCGGCGCCCCGGGATTCATCTTCAAGGACGAGGCGCATGTCGACAAGGTCCTGCAGGGACCCATCGGCGACGAGGTTTCGGCGATCGCCCGCAAGAAGACCGGGGTCGAGTTCGTCGCATTCGGCGAGGTCGGGTTCCGCCACCTGCTGTCGAAGCGCCCGGTAAGCGCGCTGGAGGAGCTCAAGGGCTTGAAAATCCGCGTTCCGGAAATCAAGGTCTGGGTGGATTTCTGGCGGCGGCTCGGCGCCAACCCGACGCCGCTGCCTTACGCCGAGCAATACAGCGCCCTGTCTTCGGGCGTGATCGACGGGCTGGAGGCCGACTTCTTCTCGATCCGCGGATTCAAGTGGCACGAGCAGGCGAAGCACCTCACGCTCGCGTATCACTGGTTTCTGCCGAAGGCGATCCGCGTCAACGCGAAGTGGCTGGACGGCCTGCCCGCGGATTTGCGCGCGCTCGTGCGCAGCTCGGCGAAGGAGGCCTTTGCCGAGCAGCGCAAGCTGAACCGCGCCAAGACCGGCGACGCGCTGAAGGATCTGGAAAAGGCCGGAGTCCAGGTTCACCGCTTGAGCGACAAGGAAGCCGCCCGCTGGTTTGCCGCGGCGCGGCCGCTGTTCGACGAGTTTGGCTCGAAGAGCCCGGACACGAAGGCCATGGTGGGCAAGATCCTCGCCTTACGCGGTTGAGCGCTTTCGAGTTTCGTAGCGAGGCAATCGACCTGCCTCGCGGTGCGTGGGCGAAGACGCATCGGCGCCGCCTCAGCTGGAACGCGCGCGAGATGACAAGCTTCACTCAGGGTGCGTTCCGGCCCTACCTTTTTCCGGTATTCACGCCTGCGGGCTTCGCCGTGACCAGCGAAAGCCCCGCCGATCATCCCCATCACCACTCGCTGTGGATCGGCGCCGACCACATCCACGTGCAAATGCCGGCGGCGGATGGCCGCACCGAGGAGTACACGTACAACCTGTACGTCAACGAGAACTTCCAGGGGCGGGCTCCGGGGCGCATCGTCGAGACGGCGATCGACGGAACCGAGCTCGGAGATGACTTCCAGGTCGCCCAGCGCCTCGAATGGCGCGGACCGGCGGAATGGGCCGCCGCCGAAGGCCGCGTGCTGCTGACCGAAATGCGCCTGTGGACCTTCCGTCCGGGCGAGCGCTTCCACCTGATCGACGTACGATCGGAGCTCGCGGCCGCGCAATGGGAGCTGACGCTCGGGCCCACTCGCCACGCCTACTTCAACTTCCGGGTCGCCGAGTCGATGCAGGCCGCACGCGGCGGCACCATCACCCGTGGCGACGAAGCCTGGCTGGATTACAGCGGCCCGGTCGGCGGGGGGAAGACCGCCGGCATCGCCCTGATGCCGGGGGCGCCTGGCGCACGATGGTGGTGGTTTGCGACCGACTGGGGCGTGGTGACGACCGGACCGTTCCGCGAGCAGGCGCGGCGGCTGCGCCCGGGCGAGACCTTGATGCTCGCGGCTCGATACGTCGTGCACGACGGCAATGCCGCGTCGGTGCAGCTCGGAGAATTGCATCGCGAATTCCTTGACACCGGAGAACGCAAATGAAGTTCGTACGCTATCGTGCCGACGCACGGCAACACTACGGCCGGCTCCACGACGACGGCACGATCGAGCGCCTGAAGGGCTCGCCGCTCGAAAGCTCCGCCCCGAGCGGCGAGCGTGACCGGCTGGCGGCCGTCAAGCTGCTCGCCCCGGTGGACCCGCCGCGCGTGTTCGGCGTCGGGCTGAACTATGCCGCCCACGCCAGGGAAGCGGGGCAGCCGGTTCCTCAGTTTCCCATGCTCTTCATGAAGCCGCCGACTGCGGTGATCGGTCCGGAGGATCCAATCGTTTATCCGCGCCAAGGCAAGCGCGTCGACTACGAATGCGAGCTCGCGGTCGTCATTGGCCGCAAGGTGCGCCGCATCCCGGAAGCCCAGGCGCTCGAAGCGGTGTTCGGCTACACCTGCGCGAACGATGTCAGCGAGCGCAGCATTCAGTTCGCGGAAATGAAGACGGGCAGCATGGTCATCGGCAAGAGCTTCGACAGCTTCTGCCCGCTCGGACCGGTCATCGCGACCGGGATAAGCCCGGGGAACCTGGATATTTCAACGCGCCTGAACGGCGAAACCAAGCAGAAGAGCAACACCTCGGACCTGATCTTCGGCGTCGCGAAGCTCGTCGCGTACCTGAGCGACGCGATTACGTTGCTGCCCGGTGATGTCATCATTACCGGCACGCCCGCCGGCATCGGCCCGATGCAGGCCGGCGACACCGTGGAGATCGAGATCGAGAAGATCGGCGTGCTGCGCAACCCCGTAACAGCGGAGTGAGAGCGCAGGCGACGGACAGCCGCTCGACGATCGAGCAATCGCTCGTGCGACTCGGGCTGGTCGATCCCGGCGCGTCGCCGGAAATGACGCCGTTGGCGGGTGGCGTCTCGTCGGACATCTGGAAGGTCAGCCTGCCGGCCGGCCCGGTGTGCGTCAAGCGGGCGCTGCCCCGGCTGCGCGTGGCGCAGGTCTGGGAAGCGCCGGTCGAGCGCAACCGCTACGAGTACGAGTGGTTTCGGGCCGCCAGCGCGGCGGTTCCCGGGGCGGCCCCGCATCTGCTCGCGCTCGATCCCGAGGCAGGCCTGTTCGTCATGGAGTACCTCGACCCGGCGCGCCATCCGGTATGGAAGGACAGGCTGCGGCAAGGCCGGGCTGACCCGGCCTTTGCGGCGAAAGTCGGGAAAATGCTTGCGGCCATCCACGCCGCGACTGCGGGGCGCGAGGACGTGGCGAGGCGCTTTCCGACGGATGATATCTTCCACGCCATCCGGCTCGAGCCTTACCTCATCGCTACTGCAGCCAGGCATCCTCACCTGAAAGAGCAGCTCGTTTCGCTCGCGCAGCGCACGGCCGCGACAAAGCGGTGTCTCGTGCACGGTGATGTCAGTCCGAAGAACATCCTCGTCGGGCCACGCGGACCCGTATTTCTCGACGCCGAGTGCGCATGGTACGGCGACCCGGCGTTCGATCTCGCGTTCTGCGTCAACCACCTCCTGTTGAAGTGCTTGTGGGTTCCGCAGGCGAAGACTCTATTCCTGGACTGTTTCGAGTCCCTTGGGAACGCGTATCTGAGCGGGGTCAGTTGGGAGGCCCGGGCGGAGTTGGAACGGCGCGCAGCTTCGCTGCTGCCGGGATTGCTGCTCGCGCGGGTCGACGGTAAGTCGCCGGTGGAGTACCTCACGCACGACCGGCAAAGAGAAACTGTTCGTGAGCTCGCGAGGCGCTTCCTCGTCGATCGGCCTTCCAGGCTCTCCGCAATCGGACAGGCATGGCAAGAATCATCGACATAAAGGGCCGGCAGGTCTGGGATTCGCGCGGACGGGCGACGGTGGAGGCCGAGGTGATCGTCGGCCGGGGAACGACGCCGCTTGCCTGCGGGCGCGCCATCGCCCCGGCGGGCGCGTCCACCGGCTCCGGCGAGGCGAAGAGCATCGACGTCGCCAGGGCGGTGCGCAACGTCAATACCCGGATCCGCGATGCGCTGCGGGCGCTCAGCGTGTCGGACCAGGAGGTGCTCGACCAGCGGCTGATCGAGATCGACGGCACTGCCGACAAGAGCCGGCTCGGGGCCAACGCCATGGTCGCGGTTTCGCTCGCCTGCGCGCAGGCGGACGCTGCGGCACGGAAGATTCCTTTATGGAAGAAATTCTCGGGGGAAAAACGCGTAGCGCTCCCGGTGCCGCAGATCCAGATCTTCGGCGGGGGCGCGCATGCCCGCGGCCGGGTCGACCTGCAGGATTACATGGTCGTGTGCACCGGCGCCGGCAGCTTTGCCGAGGCGCTCGAGTGGACCTCGCAGATCTACGCCGCCGCCGGCGCGCGGCTCGCGAAGCGGGGCGCGCTGCAAGGGGTCGCCGACGAAGGCGGCTGGTGGCCGAGCTTCAGGTCCAACGAAGAAGGCCTCGCCGAGCTGGTCGGGGCGATCGCCGACGCGGGCCTGGAGCCGGGCACCGACGTGTGCATCGCGCTCGACGTCGCGGCGACGCAGCTCTGGCGCGGCGGGCGCTACCAGCTGGCGCTGGAGAACCGCGCCCTCGCCGCCGAGCAGCTCCACGCCATGCTGCTGCGCTGGATCGAGCGCTATCCCATCGTCTCGATCGAAGACCCTTTCGCCGAGCACGATGCGCCGGCAATGCAGGCGTTCACCAGGGCGGCGGGAATCCAGGTGGTCGGAGACGATTTCTTCGTTACGGACGAAAAGCGCGTCAAGTCCGCGAACGGCGCGTGCAATGCCGTGCTGCTCAAGCCGAACCAGGTCGGCACCGTCAGCGAAACCCTCGCCTGCCTCAAAGCGGCGAGCGACGCCGGCTACCGTGCCATCGTCTCCGCGCGCTCCGGGGAATCCGAGGACGTCTCGATCGTGCACCTCGCCGTCGGCTGGGGCGTGCCTCAGCTCAAGGTCGGAAGCTTCTCGCGCTCGGAGCGCATGGCGAAATGGAACGAGGCGCTGAGGATCGAGGAAGCGCTCGGCACCAAGGCGCTTCCCTACCCGGCCAGGAAGCTTTTCAGGAAATGAAGGTCCCAAGCAAAAATAGGGACAGACCCCATTTTTCTCATTACCACGTCCAATGAAGGTTCTGTTCCGCTTTGACGCAAGCGAGGCCTTGATCCGCAAGGTGGCCGCCCTGTCGACTGGAACAATCGAAGTCGCCTGCGCGCCTGAAGCGCAGGATGCTCCTTACGAACGCCTGCTCGCGGACATCGACGTGCTCTGGCACGTGCTCAAGCCGATCGACGAGCGGCAGATCGGCCTCGCGCCGAAGCTCAGGCTGATCCAGAAAATCGGCAGCGGCGTGAACACGATAGACATCGAGGCGGCGAAGCGCCGCGGCATCGCGGTGTGCAACCTGCCCGGCACCAACAGCCGCGCCGTCGCCGAGATGACGCTGCTGCTGATGCTCGCCTGCCTGCGGCGCTTGCCGGACTTGAATTTCAATGCCAAGAACAGCCTTTGGCTCGAATCATGGCAGTTGCAGGACCACTTCGGCGAGATCGGCGGCCGCACCGTCGGGCTAGTCGGCTTCGGCGCGATACCGAAAATATTGAAGCCGATCCTCGAAACCATGGGCGCTCGCGTGCATCACTGGTCGGCATCGAACAAGAACGTCGAATTGGAAGTGCTGTTATCGACTTCGGACATCGTCTCCCTGCACCTGCCGCTCACGCCCGAAACCGAAAAGATGATCGACCCGCGGCGAATGAAGCGCGGCTCAATTCTCGTCAACACGGCGCGCGGCGGCCTGATCGACGAAAAATATCTTCTGGAAGCCCTGAAGAGCGGTCGCCTCGCCGCCGCGGGGCTCGACGTGTTCGCCGCCGAGCCGCCGCCGCCCGATCATCCGCTTCTGAAACTTCCCAATGTGGTCTGCGCGCCGCACCTCGCGTGGCTCACGCAGGAAACCCTGGAGCGCAGCCTGAGCATCGCGATGCACAACGTGCGGCGGTTGAAGAAGGGCGAGCCCCTGCTGCATCGCGTCGCGTGAACTCGCCCCGATTTGTCGACCGCGATCACCCGCCCCTGCCCTCGCAGGCGAGCTCACGCAAGCGCCGCCACGACGCCCCCCTGAGCGAGGGCTGCAGGCCCTTGCCGCGGAAGCTCGCTTTGCGCAGCCGGAAGCGGCTGCTGCGCTTTCCCTCTTCGAGCGCCTGGCGCAGCCCGCGCTCGATCAGGGCGCGAACGGTGGTACCGTCGCGCGCGGCAACGCGCTTGGCCTCGCGCAAGAGCGCGTCGGAAATCTCTACGGTAGTCTTCATATGGCTAACCCATATCACGCGAGCCATACTGCCGCAACCCGGGGTCCGTCCTAGCGCAGCGCGCTCAAGCCTTCGGCGGTGAGCCGGTAGCGCCGGTCGCAGCCCGCCGCGGCCTGCTCGGAGTGCGTGGCCAGTATGGCGGCGGCGCCCCTTGTCCTTACCTGGGCCCTGAAGAGGTCCAGGACCTGCCGCGCGTTGTCCGGATCGAGGTTGCCGGTGGGCTCGTCGGCGAGCACGAGCTTCGGCTCGCCGACCAGCGCGCGCGCGATGGCCACGCGCTGCAGCTCGCCGCCGGAGAGCTCGCGCGGCGAGCTCGCCTCGCGCCCGGCCAGGCCCACGGAAGCGATAGCGGCTTTGGCTCTGGAGGAAATCTGCTGCTGCTTCATTCCCCGCAAAAGCAAAGGCAGCCCCACGTTCTGCTCGACGGTGAGCTGCGGCAGGACGTGAAACGCCTGAAACACGAAACCGAAGTTGTCGCGCCGCAGATACGTCGCGGCATCGTCTCCGAGGCGGGTGACCTCCGAGTCCTGGAACCGGATGGTTCCGCCGTCCACCGGCTCCAGGCCGGCGATGACGTTGAGCAGCGTCGACTTGCCGATGCCCGATTCGCCGAGCACGGCGACGTACTCGCCGGCGCCGATGTCGAGGGAAATGTCGTTGAGGACGGTTCGCCCGCCGAAGCGCTTGGTGACGCCGGAGAGGCTCAGCACCCTAGAATCGTACTATGTTCATCGAACGGCACGGCCTGTGGACGGACGAGCAGCGCGCCCAGGCCGGGGAATTGCAGAAAAGATTAAAAACAGAAAAGCCGGATCTGGTGCGGCTCGCCTGGGCCGACCCGCACGGCGCGTCGCGCGCGAAGGCCGTCACGCTTCCCGTCTTCCTCGAGGCGCTGGCCGGCGGCTACAACGTCAACGTCGCCACCACGACGCTCGACGGCGCCGGCGGGCGCGTCTTCCAGTCGTTCACGCCGGGCGGCGGCATGGGGCTCGACGAGATGACGGGCTCGCCGAACCTGGTGATCGTTCCCGATCCGGCGACCTTTCGCCTGCTGCCCTGGGCCGGCGGCGTCGGCTGGGTGCTGTGCGACGAGTATTTCCGCGACGGCAGGCCGTTCCACTTCTCGCCGCGCCACCTGCTGAAAAGGCAGCTGAAGCGCATGAAGCACGACCTGGTGGTCGGCCTCGAGGTCGAGTGGTATCTGGCGCGGGTCGTGGAAGAGATTTCCCAGGAAAATGTCGGGCTGCCGGGAATTCGCGGGCGGGCCGTGCGCACTTCGCCGATCGAGCCCGGCTATTCGTACCACTCGGAAACCAACATGGACCTGATGCAGCAGGTCTTCAGCGAGCTCTCGCGCGCCTACGCCGCGCTCGGCCTGCCGCTGCGCTCGATGGAGAACGAGTGGGGGCCGGGCCAGGTCGAATGCACGTTCAGCGCACAAACCGCGCTGCGCGCCGCGGATGACCTGCTGCTTTTCCGCACCGCGACGCGCCAGGTCTGCAGGCGCATGGGGTTTCTTGCCACCTTCATGTGCCGGCCCGCGCTCAAGGGCTACTACGCGAGCGGCTGGCACTTGCATGAGTCTCTATCTGAAAAACAGAAAAATCTGTTCATGCCCGAAACCGCGCGCGCGCCGCTGTCCCGGCTGGGGTTTTCCTTCCTCGCCGGCCTGCTCGAGCACGCCCTCCCGGCGACGGTGTTCGCCACACCCACCGTGAACGGCTACCGGCGCTTCCAGCCGAACTCTCTCGCTCCCGATCGCGCCGGCTGGGGCTACGATCACCGCGGCGCGATGATCCGCGTGCTGGGAGGTGCCGGGGACCCGGCGACGCGGCTGGAAAACCGCCTCGGCGAGCCCGCCGCCAATCCCTATCTCTATATCGCCTCGCAGATCGTCTGCGGCCTGGACGGCATCGAGCGCAACCTCCAGCCCCCGCCGCGCGACGACGCACCCTACAGCGCCGAGCGCCCGCTGCTGCCCAAGAGCCTCGGCGAGGCGCTCGATGCGCTGGAGCGCGACCCCCTTTTCCGCCGCCAGCTGGGCGAGGTCTTCCTCGATTACTACCTGCGCCTGAAGCGCAACGAGCTGCGTCGTTTTCAGCAATGGCAGGAGGAGAATCCTTCCACGGAAGAAGAACCGACCCAGTGGGAACAGAATGAATATTTCGACTTTTTCTGAGCTGGTCTTCGAAGATCGCGTGCACCGCTCGATCTACACCGATCCCGCCATCTTCGAGATCGAGATGACCCGCGTGTTCGGCGCGGTGTGGGTCTATCTCGCGCACGAAAGCCAGATCCCCGGCAACGACGATTTCGTCGCCGCCCGGCTCGGGCTGCGCCCGCTCATCGTGCTGCGCGACATGCACGGCAGGATCCGCGCGCTGTACAACCGCTGCGCGCACCGCGGCGCCCGGATCTGCAGGGAGGCACGGGGATCGGCGCGCAGCTTTCAGTGCCCCTATCACGGCTGGACCTATCTCAATACCGGCAAGCTGCGCGGCGTGCCCTGGCCCGAGGGCTACGCCTGCGACTTCAAGGATGCGAAATTCAACCTCGCGCAGCTGCCGCGCGTCGAGAGCTACCGGGGGTTTGTTTTCGGAACACTGAATCCCGATGCTCCCGCGCTGAAGGATTATCTTGGCCTGGTTGCGAAACCGATCGACGAGTGGCTCGACCGGCATCCCGGCGGCAAGGTGGCCGTGCGCGAGGCGAACCGGCTCAAGTTCAAGGGAAACTGGAAGCTCGCCTACGACAACGCGGCCGACGGCTACCACGTGCTGTTCTCGCACCGCTCGCTGCTCGAGATGGAGAACCGCCTCCAGGACGAGGCGACCAAGGGCATGTCGTTCTACATGGGCAAGCCGGACGAGGCGCCGATGTATGTGAAGGTTTTTTCCAATGGCCATCACTTCAAGGACAAGCGGCCCAACGTCGAGAAGCGCCCCGGAGCGCTATGGGAGCTCGAAGCCGCCCACCCCGGAATGGAGCATTATGAGCAGCTGATCAGAAGCAAACTGAAGGAAAAAGCCCCGCGCGCCCTCGACCTGGCCGCCTCCGAGCCGGTGAACATCAACGTGTTTCCCAACCTGTCGATCCTGGGCAACCACATCCAGGTGATCGAGCCGCTCGCAGTCGACGAGACCGACACGACCTGGTACGCCACCGCCGTGGTGGACGAGGCGGACGAGCTCGGCGGCGCCGCCGACGAGGTGAACGCGCTGCGCATGCGCACCCAGGAAGCCTTTCCCAGCTTCGGCGAGGTCGACGACGCGGTCAATTTCGAGGAAATCCAGCGCGGCCTCGCCGCCTGCGAGGACGAGTGGGTCTACATGCACCGCGGCCTCGGCATACCCGGCCGGGTGCTCGAGCAGCCCGACGGCAGCCTCAAGGCCCCGGCCACCGACGAAGTGTTCATGCGGGAGCACATGAAGGAATGGAAACGCTTGATGAGTTCGCAGCCCAGGGTGTCCGTCACACGGGACCCGCAAGCTACGTAAACGACGAGTTTTACGAGAAGCTCGTCCGGGATTTTTCCGGGTGGGATGAACGTGAGCCCGGCGATTCGGCCCTCCGGGAGGAATGCCGGATGCTGCTCGAGCGCGAGGCGCGCCTGCTCGACCAGGGGCGCTTCGAGGAATGGCTCGGCCTTTTTTCCGCCGAGTGCCTCTACTGGGTGCCCGCCACGCCGGCCGGCGGCGATCCGCGCCGCGAGGTGGCGGTGGCTTTCGACGACCGCCGGCGCCTGGAGGACCGGATCTACCGCCTGCGCACCGGCTCCGCCTGGTCGCAGACGCCCGCATCGAGAACGGTTCGCATGGTCACGAACGTGGAGGTGTTCGGGAACCGGATGGTGCGGGCGAATTTCCTGATCAGCGAATTCCGCGCCGGCGAGACGCGCCCCTGGTCGGGCTGGTACGGCTACCGCCTGAAAACCGATGCCCTCCAGATCGAGGTGAAGCAGGTCAACCTGATCGATTGCGACCAGAACTTGCGCAATCCGAGCATAGTCCTCTAGACTGCATAAGTCTCGGTTTTGACGGAACTATATTTCCCAGAGGGGGACAGGATGCCAACACTTCGCACCGTACTCGCCGGCGTCATCGCGGCGGGCGTCGCGTTCGCCGGCCCGGCGATCGCCCAGCAGAAGCTCAAGATCGGCTTCATCACCACGATGACCGGCCCGCAAGGCATCATCGGCAAGCACATGAAGGACTCGGTCGAGCTCGCGCTCGACCATCTCGGGCGCAAGGTCGGCGGCCTCGAAGTGGAAATGATCTACGGCGACGACCAGTTCAAGCCCGACGTCGGCGTGCAGCTCGCCGAGGAGATGCTCAAGAAGCACCAGGTCGATTTCGTCTCCGGCATCATCTGGTCGAACGTGATGATGGCGGTGGTGCCGGTCGTCACCGGCGCCGGCAAGATCATGGTCGGCACCAACGCCGGGGCGAGCCCGCTCGCCGGAGCGCAGTGCAGCGAGCTCTACTTCTCGACCTCGTGGAACAACGACCAGACGCCCGAGGCGATGGGCAAGTTCATGCAGGATCAGGGAATCAACGACGTGTACGTGCTCT
>Ga0137796_10000984_pt1 | contig 16851 bp, 18 predicted proteins | sample OV2TP3_FD_97704 | JGI IMG/M metagenome (GOLD analysis project Ga0137796, IMG submission 97704) | reverse complement strand
CGCCTCAGGGTTCTTCCAGTACTCGAGAAAGTGCACCGGGTCGCGCATGCCGTTGCATTCCCGGTGTACTGCCACCTCGCCCAGCTCGCCGCGCGGCACCTCGTTGCCCTCGGCATCCAGCACGGCGACGCGGTGCCCCGGGTAGGGCCGCCCGATCGAGCCGGGCTTCACCGGCCAGGCGCCCTGGCAGTTGCCGACGACGTAGTTGATCTCGGTCTGGCCGAACATCTCGTTGATGGTCACGCCGAGCTGCTCGCGCGCCCACTCGATCACGGTCGCGCCCACGGCCTCACCCGCGCTCATGATCGAGCGCAGCCGCAGGTCGTACTTGCCTTTGGGCTTGGGCACCGCCTTCATCATCAGCTTGAGCGCGGTGGGGAAGAGGAACGAGTTGCGCACGCCGTATCTGTCCAGGAGGTCGTAGGCGCGCTCGGCGTCGAACCGGCCGCGGTAGCCGAGGATCGGGATGCCGAAGAGCCACGCCGGCAGCAGCGCGTCCATGAGCCCGCCCGTCCAGGCCCAGTCGGCGGGCGACCAGAACATGTCCCCCGGCTGCGGGAAGAAGTCGTGCGAGTACACGAACCCGGGCACGTTGCCGAGCATGATGCGGTGGGGCTTGAGCGCGCCCTTGGGCGGCCCGGTGGTGCCGCTGGTGTAGATGATGAGGCAGGGATCCTCGGCGGCGGTATCAAGCGCCGCGAAGCGGCGGCTCGCCTTCTCGAGCAGCGTCTCCCAGCCGAGCACCCCGGTCTCGCGCGCCCCGCCCACGCCGATCACGTGCTCGAGCGCGGGGAGCCGCTGCCTCACCGCCCACAAGCTCGCGATCGTGGTCGGCTCCACGATCGCCACCCGCGCCCCGGCGTGCGCCATGCGGTACTCCAGGGCGTCCGGCCCGAACAGGTGCGACAGCGGCAGCGCGATCGCGCCCATCTGCAAGATCGCGACGTACGCGATCGCGGTCTCGGGGCGCTGGGGCAGCACGATCGCGACGCGCTCGCCCCGCCCCACGCCGAGCGCGGCGAGCGCGTTGGAGAGCCGGTTCGCCCGCTGCTGGAGGTCCCAGAAGCTGTACGCCGCCGTCTCGCCCGACTCGTCCTCCCAGTAGAGCGCGAAGCGCGTGCGGTCCGCGGCCCAGCGGCCGCAGCAGGCGTGCGCGATGTTGTAGCGCGCGGGGACTTCCCAGCGCCAGCCGCGATACAGCTCGTCGTAGCGATCGGTCATGCGCGGCGCAGCGGCCTCATTTTCCGGCGGGCTCGGAGGCCGGCTCGGCAAGCCGGCTTCTTTGCCCCCTGCCCGGGGGCAGTTTAACATCGAAACCAAATTCTCCCGCCGATACCGGAGGTTGCATCGTGGCACGCGTGCTGGTGTTCGACGCCTACGGCACCCTGTTCGACGTGCATTCCGTCCAGGCGCGCTGCGAGACGTACTGGCCCGGCCAGAGCGCGCCGCTGTCCCGGCTCGGGTCCGAGGCGCCCCTGGATCGCCTCGGCATCGCGCCCGACGGCCTGCTCGCGGGATTGGGCGAGCCGTGAAGTTCTGCGCCAGTTGCGGCGGGCTGCTGGCGCGACGCGTGCCGCCCGGCGACTCGCTGCCGCGCTTCGTCTGCGACGGCTGCGGCGACATCCACTACCAGAACCCGAAGCTGGTCGTCGGCACGGTGCCCGAGTGGGAGGGGCGGCTGCTGCTGTGCCGGCGCGCGATCGAGCCGCGCTACGGCTACTGGACGCTGCCCGCGGGCTTCATGGAGAACGACGAGACTGCGGGCGAGGCCGCGGCGCGCGAGACGCTCGAGGAAGCCGGCGCGCGCATGGCGCTCGGCGCCCCCTTCAGCCTCATCTCGGTGCCGCGCGTGAACCAGGTGCACCTGTTCTACCGGGGCCGGCTGCTCGACCTCGAGTTCAAGCCCGGGGCCGAGAGCCTGGAGGTGGCGCTGTTCGAGGAGGCCCGCGTGCCCTGGAAGGAGATCGCGTTCCGCACCGTGGGCCTCACCCTGCGGCACTGGTTCGCCGACCGCGCGCGCGGCGCCTTCGGGTTTCATGCGGAGGACGTGAAGTAGCGGCATCTGCGGTATGCTTCCCGCCGGTGCCGCCATGCACCCGGAAAACACGTTCCAGGGGAGGGACTTGTCCATGTTGAAGCATCCGTGCACCAAGACGCTGCTCGTCTTGCTCCTGTCTTACGCTTCCCTCGCCGCCGGCGCCGAGCCACCCAAGCTCGATGCCGCCAACACCGCCTGGATGCTGACCTCGGCGGTGCTGGTGCTCTTCATGACGCTTCCCGGCCTGGCGCTGTTCTATGCCGGGCTGACGCGCGCCAAGAACGTGCTCTCCGTCCTGATGCAATGCTTCTCCATCACCTGCGTGGTGACCCTCGCCTGGGTGGTGGTCGGCTACAGCCTCGCCTTCGGCGACGGCGGCGGCCTGAACGCCTGGTACGGAGGCTTCGGCAAGTCGTTCCTCTCCGGCATCGAGGCGAAGACGGTCAAGGGCAGCATCCCGGAGACCGTGTTCGCGATGTACCAGCTGACCTTCGCCATCATCACCCCGGCGCTGGTGATCGGCGCCTACGCCGAGCGCGTGCGCTTCAGCGGCATGCTCGTGTTCAGCGTGCTGTGGCTGCTCGTGGTGTACTGCCCGATCGCGCACTGGGTCTGGGGCGACGGCTGGCTGCAGAAGATGGGCCTGATGGACTTCGCGGGCGGCACCGTGGTGCACCTGAACGCGGGCGTCGCGGCGCTGGTCTGCGCGCTGGTGCTCGGCCGGCGCAGGGGATTCCCGGAGACGCCGATGCCGCCGCACAACATGACCATGACGGTGAGCGGCGCGTGCATGCTCTGGGTGGGCTGGTTCGGCTTCAACGCCGGCAGCGCGCTGGAGGCCGGTCCCACCGCCGGCATGGCGATGCTGGTCACGCACATCGGGGCGGCGACGGCCGCCTCGGCATGGATCGTCTGCGAATGGCTGCGCTACGGCAAGCCCTCCGCGCTGGGGGCCGTGACCGGCATGGTGGCGGGCCTGGGCACCATCACGCCGGCCTCGGGTTTCGTCGGGCCGATCGGCGCGCTCGCGATCGGCGCCGCGGCGGGGATCGTCTGCTTCTTCGCCACGAGCTACATGAAGCAGGCGCTCAAGGTGGACGACTCGCTCGACGTGTTCCCGGTGCACGGGGTCGGGGGGGCGCTCGGCACCATCCTGACCGGCGTGTTCGTCGCGTCCGCCTTCGGCGGCGCGGGCTATCCGGAGAAGGTCGGCATGGGCGATCAGCTCCTCGCGCAGCTCGCCGGCGTGCTCGCCGCCGCCGTCTGGTCGGGCGTGCTGACGTTCGTGCTGCTCAAGCTGAGCGACGCGATCGCGGGCATGCGCGTGAGCGCGGACGAAGAGACCGAGGGTCTGGACACCGTGCTGCACAACGAGAAGGGCTACAACCTCTAGCGCGCTAGAATGCGGCGCATGCAGCGGCGCGACTTCGTCAAGTTCTGCGCCGCCTCGGCGGCGGCGGCGGGGGCGCCGCCGCTGCCCGCCCGGGACGCCCGGGCGCACTTCTACGCGCGCGCGCGGCTGGTGGATGAGTCGGGCGCGCCGCTGCGCGCCGGCGCCGTGCCGGCGCGCAGCAATCTCATCTTCCACTACCCCTATACCGCCACGCCCTGCTTCCTGCTCAATCTCGGGCGCCGGGTCGGTCCCTCGGCCCGGCTCGCGACGGCCGACCAGCGCGCCTACGAGTGGCAGGGCGGCGTAGGGCCGCTGCGCTCGATCGTCGCCTACTCGGCGATCTGCGCCCACCGGATGGCCTACCCGACGCGCGACATCAGCTTCATCTCCTTCCGCCGCGAGAAGAGCGCCCGCAACCGCCACGCCAACGTGATCCACTGCTGCGCCGAGCACAGCCAGTACGACCCGGCCGAGGGCGCGCGGGTGGTGGCGGGCCCGGCGCCGCAGCCGCTCGCCGCGATCCTGCTCGAGCACGTCGCGGGCGAGGACGCGCTCTACGCGGTGGGCACGCTCGGCGGGGAGATGTTCGAGGATTTCTTCGCCAAGTACCGCTTTCGCCTCGAGCTCGAGAACGGCGGGGCGCCGCGCCAGCCGGTCGACGGCAGCTGCGTCGTGCGGCGCCTCGAGGACTACTGCCGCCAGCAGGTGAAATGCTGACGTGGCTCGGGCGTGATGACCCCTTTCCCCCGGTAGAGAAGGCGCTCAAGGACCCCAACGGCCTGCTGTGCGCCGGCGGCGACCTGTCGCCCGGGCGGCTGCTGGAGGCCTATCGCCGGGGCATCTTTCCCTGGTACACGGGAGACGAGCCCATCCTGTGGTGGTGCCCGGACCCGCGCATGGTGCTGTTCTGCGGGGAGCTCAAGGTGCCGCGCTCGCTCGCCAAGAGCATCCGCAACAAGGGCTACGAGGTGCGCGTGGACAGCGCGTTCCGCGCGGTCATCGAGGGCTGCGCGATGCCGCGTGCCGACGGCGGCGGTACCTGGCTCGGCGAGGACATGCGCCGTGCCTACCAGCGGCTGCACCGCGACGGCCATGCGCACTCCTTCGAGACCTGGCAGGGCGGACGCCTGGTCGGCGGCCTCTACGGCGTCGCCATCGGCCGCATGTTCTACGGCGAGTCCATGTTCTCGCGCGCCACCGACGCCTCGAAGGTGGCGCTGGTGGCGCTGGTCGAGCGGCTGCGCGCGCGCGGCTTCCCGCTCCTCGACTGCCAGCAGCGCACGCCCCTGCTCGCGTCGCTGGGCGCCCGCGAGATCGGCAGGGCCGCCTTTTTGCGCCGGCTCGCGTCGTTGGTACACTATCCCGAGCCGCCTGGAAGCTGGAGCCGTGTCGCGACTTAACGACCTGCCGCACGCCGTACTGCAGTTCTACGTGACTGCGCCCTACCCGTGCAGCTACCTGCCGGAGCGCATGGCGCGCTCGCAGGTGGCGACGCCCAGCCACCTCATCAACACCGAGCTCTACGGCGAGCTGGTCAAGGCCGGGTTCCGGCGCAGCGGCATCTTCACCTACCGGCCGCACTGCGACAGCTGCCGCGCCTGCGTCCCGGTGCGCATTCCGGTGCGCGAGTTCGAGGCGAGCCGGTCGCAGCGGCGCGCCTGGCGCGAGCATCGCGAGCTCGCCTCGCAGGCGCAGCCGCTCAAGTTTCGCCTCGAGCACTATGCCCTGTACCTGCGCTACCAGTCGCGGCGCCACTCCGGCGGCGGCATGGACAACGACAGCCGCGACCAGTACTCGCACTTCCTGCTGCAGAGCCGCGTCGACACGCGGCTGGTGGAGTTCCGCGACCAGGGACAGCTGGTGATGGTCTCGATCGTCGACTACCTCCCCGACGGCCTGTCCTCGGTCTATACCTTCTTCGAGCCCGACCGCAGGAGCGCGAGCTTCGGCACCTACAACGTGCTGTGGCAGATCGACGCCTGCCGCGCGCTCGGCCTGCCCTACCTCTACCTCGGCTACTGGATCGACGAGAGCCCCAAGATGGCCTACAAGGCGCGCTTTCGCCCCATGGAGGGCTTCGTCGCCGGCGCGTGGCGTCGCCTCGGCGCCAAGGACCTGGGCGCGCCGGGATGAGACCGTAGCGGCGTGCTGTACCGGCTCGCGCGCCCGCTCCTCTTCGCTCTCGATCCCGAGACCGCGCACGAGCTGACCCTCGGCCTGGCCGACGCCCCGCTGCGCCTGGGGCTGCTGCGCTTTGCGCGTGCGCCCGCGCGCCCGGTGCGCGCCATGGGGCTCGAGTTCGCGAACCCGGTCGGGCTCGCCGCGGGGCTGGACAAGCAGGCCGAGCACGTCGACGCGCTCGCGGCGCTCGGCTTCGGCTTCCTCGAGCTGGGGGGCGTGACGCCGCGCCCGCAGCCGGGCAACCCGCGGCCGCGCCTCTTCCGGCTTCCCGCGGCGCGCGCCATCATCAACCGTTTTGGCCTGAACAGCGTCGGGGTCGAGGCTTTCGTGGAGAACCTGAAGCGCTCGCGCGCGCGGACCATCCTCGGGGTGAACGTCGGCAGGAACCGGGACACGCCCAACGAGGACGCGGCCGCGGACTACGAGCGCTGCCTGGAGGTCCTCTATCCGCACGTGCACTACGTCTCGATCAACGTCTCCTCGCCCAACACGCCGGGCCTGCGCGAGCTGCAGGAGGCCGCCGCGCTCGGTGCGATGCTCGATCGGCTGCGTGCCAGGCGCGACGCGCTGCGCGAGCGCCACGGGCGCCAGGTCGCGCTGGTGCCGAAGATCGCGCCGGATCTCGACGCGGCCGCGGTCCGCGCCATCGCCGACGTCCTGCGCCGCAGCCGGATGGACGGCGTGATCGCGACCAACACCACGCTCTCGCGCGAGGGCGTGGAAGGGCTGCGCCATGCCGAGGAGCTCGGCGGGCTCTCGGGGGCGCCGCTGCGGTCGCGCGCCACGCGCGTCGTGCGCGCGCTCGCCGCCGCGCTCGGCGGGGAGCTGCCCGTGATCGGCGCCGGCGGCATCCTCGGCGGGGCGGATGCCGCCGAGAAATTCGCGGCCGGCGCGGCGCTGATCCAGCTCTACACCGGGCTCATCTACCGGGGCCCGGGCCTCATCGCGGAGTGCGTCGATGCGTATCGGCCTGGCGCGTGAGCTGAAGGACGGCGAGTTCCGCGTCGCGCTCACGCCGGCGGGCGTGCGCAGGCTGTGCGAGGCCGGGCACGAGACCGTCGCCGCCCCCGGCGCCGGCGCGGGCCTCGGGTTCACGGACGCCGATTACGCGGCGGCGGGTGCAGGTGCCGGCGATCCCTGGTCCTGCGAGCTGGTCGTCAAGGTGAAGGAGCTGCAGCCCTCCGAGTACGGGCTGCCGCGCGCCGGGCAGCTGGTGTTCTGCTTCCAGCACTTCGGCCCGGAGCCGATGCTCCTCGAGGCGGCGCTCGCCTCGCGCGCGACCTTTGTCGCTTTCGAGACGGTGGGCGAGGCCGGCGGCGCGCTCCCCATCCTCGCGCCGATGTCGGCGCTCGCCGGGCGCCTCGCGGTCCAGGTCGGCGCCTGGTGCCTGCAGAAGCAGAACGGCGGCTCGGGCGTGCTGCTGCCCGGCCTGGAAGGGGTCGCGCCGGGCCGGGTGGTGATTCTCGGCGCCGGCAACGCAGGCTCGAACGCGCTCGCGGTCGCGCACGGCATCGGCGCGCGCGTCGCAGTGCTGGCGAAGACCGCAAGGCGCATCGATGCGCTGCGCGCACGCTATCCCGGGGTCGAATTCCGGATCGGCATCGGCGACCTGCCCGGGCTGCTGCGCCAGGCCGACCTCGTGATCGGCGCAGTGCTCACGCCCGGGCAGATGTCGCCCAAGCTCGTGACGCGCGCCATGCTGCGCTCGATGCGCCCGGGCTCCGCCCTGGTGGACGTGGGCATCGATCAGGGTGGCATCGCGGAGAGCTCGCGTGCGACGAGCCACAGCGCGCCCACCTACGTGGAGGAAGGAATCGTCCACTACTGCGTGCCGAACATGCCCGCGGCCTGCGCCCTCACCGCGAGCCTGGCGCTGGAGCGCGCGCTGCTGCCGTTTGCCCTCGAGCTCTCCGCCGGCCGCCTTTCGCCGGCGCTGCGCACCGGGGTCCAGGTGCACGCGGGACGCGTCACGCACGAGCAGCTCGCGCGCGATACCGGACGGCCGTTCCATCCCCTATGAAGCGGCGGGCGGTGGCGTTCATCGACGAGGCGCGCTGCATCGGCTGCGCGCGCTGCCTGGCCGCCTGCCCGGTGGACGCGATCGCCGGCGCCGAGGGCTTCCTGCACACCGTGATCGCCGATTACTGCACCGGCTGCGAGCTGTGCCTCGCGCCCTGCCCGGTCGACTGCATCGCGCTGGTGCCGCCCCCCGCGGGCCACTCCTGGGACGAGGCCGACGCGCGCGCCGCGAAGCTGCGCCGGGCGGCCTTGCGCGAGCGGCGCTCGCGCGCGCCCCGTCCTCGCAGCAGCGCCGAGCGGCGCGCCGTCATCGCCGCCGCGCTCGCGCGCCGGCGCCGGAGCGCGCCGCGGTGAGCCCGGCCCGGCGCCGCGCGCTTTTCGAGCGGCTGCGCGCCGCCAACCCCGAGCCGCGCTCCGAGCTCGTCCACCGCAACCCCTTCGAGCTGCTCGTCGCGGTGGTGCTTTCGGCGCAGGCGACGGACCGCTCGGTCAACCTGGCGACGCCCGCGCTCTTCGCCGCCGCGCCCACGCCGCAGCGCATGGCGGCGCTGGGGGAAGCACGCGTCGGAGAGCTCATCCGTACCATCGGCCTGTTCCGCACCAAGGCGAGGAACGTCGTCGCGCTTTCGCGCCTGCTGCTCGAGCGCCACGGCGGCGAGGTGCCGCGCAGCCGCGAGGCGCTCGAGGCGCTGCCCGGCGTGGGCCGCAAGACCGCCAATGTCGTGCTCAACGTCGCCTTCGGCGAGCCGACCGTCGCGGTGGACACCCACATCCTGCGCGTCGCCAACCGCACGGGGCTGGCGCCGGGCAAAGAGCCGCTGCAGGTCGAGCGCAAGCTCCTCGAGCGCGTGCCGCCGGAGTTTCTGCAGCACGCGCACCACTGGCTGATCCTGCACGGGCGCTATGTCTGCGTCGCGCGCAGGCCGAAGTGCCCGGCCTGCCCGATCCGCGACCTGTGCGAGTTCCGGGGCAAGACGAAGCATGTTTGATCCGACCCGGGAGCAGGTCCGCGGGCTGTTCTTCGAGACCTGGCGCAAGTACCGGTCGGGTGTGCCGCTCGCCGGCATCGAAAGCGCCGCGCTCGACGTCGTCCTGCTGCATCCGGAGTATCACGCGCTGCTCGGCAATCCGGACCGGTACCGCGACCGGGACTACGCGGACGAGCCGAATCCGTTCCTGCACCTGAGCCTGCATCTCGCGCTCGAGGAGCAGCTCGGCATCGATCAGCCGTCCGGGATCGCGCAGCGTTTCGGCGCGCTGCTCGCGCGCGCCGCCGACCGCCACGACGCGGCCCACGAGGCGATCGAGTGCCTCGCCGAGACGGTGTGGCGCGCGCAGCGCGCCGGGGCGCCGCCGGACGCCGCGGCGTATCTGGGCTGTCTGGAGCAGCGCCTGCGCCGCTAGCGCTGGAAATGCAGGTTCGATTTCTGGCTCGCGAACCAGGCCGCGAGATCCTCGATTTCCTTCTTCGACAGCGGCTCGGCGAAGCCCTTCATGAGGGCGTTGGCGCGCTTGCCCGACTTGTAGTCGCTGAGCGCCTTGACCAGGTAGTCGTAGTACTGCCCCGCCAGGATCGGGTTCTCGGGCGCGGTGGGCTTGGCGCCGTCGGCGCCATGGCAGGCTGCGCACACCTGCGCCGCCTTCGCCTTGCCGGCCTCCGCGCTGCCTCGCGCCTGGACGCCCGCGGCGAGCACCAGCATCGCAGCCGCAAACAGGACGCGGCTCACTTGTGACCTCCCGCGTAGTACGCCGCGAGGTCCGCGATGTCCTTGTCCGAGAGGCTCGCCGCGATGCCGCGCATCGAGGGATGGCTGCGCTGGCCCGACCTGTAGGCGTTCAGCGCCGCGATCAGGTACGCCGCCTGCTGCCCGCCGAGCTTGGGCACGTGGTAGACGTCCGGGTACGCGGTGCGATAGCCGGGAATGCCGTGGCAGCCCTCGCACATCGCGATCTTCTTGTGCGCCTCCTGCGGGTCGCCGACCGGCGCGGGCTGCTGCGCGCCGGCGCCGCACGCGGCGGCGAGCGCCGCGGCCGCAGCGATGAGGCGGATGCGCTGAGCCATTCTCGTTCGGTTCGTGGAAGTCGGGCGCGCAGATTCTAGCGGAACGCCCGGCGCGCCTCAAGCCTGTTGATATACTTGCGCTTTTCCGCCCGGACGAGACGATGCGCTTCAGCGGATCCGCCGAATACGTAGCGACCGACGACCTCACGCTCGCGGTGAACGCGGCGATCACGCTGCAGCGGCCGCTGCTCGTGAAAGGCGAGCCCGGCACCGGCAAGACGATGCTCGCGGTGCAGGTCGCGAAGGCGCTCGACGTGCCGCTGCTCGAGTGGCACATCAAGTCCACCACCAAGGCGCAGCAGGGCCTGTACGAGTACGACGCGGTGTCGCGGCTGCGCGACTCGCAGCTCGGCGACTCGCGCGTGCACGACATTCACAACTACATCGTCAAGGGGATGCTGTGGCAGGCGTTCACCGCGGACTCGCCCGTGGTGCTGCTGATCGACGAGGTCGACAAGGCCGACATCGAGTTCCCGAACGACCTCTTGCGCGAGCTGGACCGCATGGAGTTCTACGTCTACGAGACCCGCGAGCTGGTAAGAGCGAGGCACCGGCCGATCGTGTTCATCACCTCGAACAACGAAAAAGAGCTGCCCGACGCCTTCCTGCGGCGCTGCTTCTTCCACTACATCCGCTTCCCGGACAAGGAGACGATGGAGCGCATCGTCGGGGTGCACTACCCGAGCCTCAAGAAGTCGCTGCTGCGCGAGGCGATGGAGGTGTTCTTCGAGGTGCGCGAGGTGCCGGGGCTGAAGAAGAAGCCCTCCACCTCCGAGCTCCTCGACTGGCTGAAGCTGCTGCTCGCCGAGGACATCCCGCCGGATGCGCTGCGCTCCAAGGACCGCAAGACCATCATCCCGCCGCTGCACGGGGCGCTGCTGAAGAACGAGCAGGACGTGCACCTCTTCGAGCGGCTGGTATTCATGACACGGGCGAAGGGCGGCTGAAGACAGCCGGGCCACGATCCGGTGCGCGTCTGAGAACATGGTCCGGCCCAGATTTCCGCGATGCTGATCGACTTCTTCCTCAAGCTCAAGAGCCACCGCCTCCCGGTCTCGATCAAGGAGTACCTGACCCTGCTCGAGGCCATGGGCAGCGGCGTGATCGGGCCCTCGGTGGACGATTTCTACTACCTGTCGCGCACCGCGCTGGTCAAGGACGAGGCGAACTTCGACAAGTTCGACCGCGCCTTCTCCGAGTTCTGGCAGGGCGTGGAGACGATCCCGGGGATCGAGGCGAGCATCCCGCTCGAGTGGCTGCTCAAGCAGGTGGAGCTCCAGCTCACGGAGGAGGAGAAGAAGCAGATCCAGGCGCTCGGCGGCTGGGAGAAGCTGATGGAGACGCTGAAAGCACGGCTCGAGGAGCAGAAGGGCCGCCACCAGGGCGGCTCGAAGTGGATCGGCACCGGCGGCACCTCGCCCTTCGGCGCCTACGGCTACAACCCCGAGGGCATCCGCATCGGCCAGGACAAGGGCCGCAACCGCAGCGCGGTCAAGGTCTGGGATGCGCGCGCGTACCGCAACCTCGACGACTCGGTGGAGCTGGGCACGCGCAACATCAAGGTGGCGCTGCGGCGGCTGAGGAAGTTCGCGCGCGAGGGCGCGCCGGACGAGTTCGACCTCGACAACACCATCCAGTCGACGGCGAAGAAGGCCTACCTCGACATCCACATGCGGCCCGAGCGGCGCAACGCCATCAAGGTGCTGATGCTCATGGACATCGGCGGCACGATGGACGATCACATCAAGCTCGCCGCGGAGTTGTTCTCGGCGTCGAAGACCGAGTTCAAGCACCTCGAGTTCTACTATTTCCACAACTGCCTGTACGACTTCGTGTGGAAGGACAACCGGCGCCGCCACTCGGAGCGCACCCGGACCTGGGAGCTGCTCCACAAGTACGGGCACGACTACAAGGTGATCTTCGTGGGAGACGCCACCATGAGCCCCTACGAGATCCTGCAGCCCGGGGGGTCGGTGGAATACTTCAACGAGGAGGCCGGCGCGGTGTGGGTGAAGCGCGTCACCGACGTCTACGCCAAGTGCGTCTGGCTCAACCCCGAGCCCGAGGAGATCTGGGGCTACCGCCAGTCGATCCAGATCCTCAAGGAGTTGATGGGCAACCGCATGTATCCCACCACCCTCGCGGGCCTCGAGCAGGCGATGCGGGTGCTCGCCAAGTAGTCCTAGTCGACATCCAGATCGAAGCTGCGCGCCCGCGGATGCCGTCGCGAGCTGCTATCGCTGACAGGCTCACCGTATGAGCCCGCGCCTCTGGTAAAAGGGGGGCGAGAGCGTGGAGGCGCGCTGGAAACCCCGTTCGACCGGCTGATCACCGAAGCAGCGCTGGCGAAGCTCGCGGGCGACAAATCGTTCGCGCGTGGCGCGGGCTATTTCGACGCCGGCGCCGTGGCGGATCTGGTGCGGACGCGCGACGCGATCACTGCTACCGTGATCGGCAACGAGGATTACCGGGTCGTTTTGCGGCCTGCGGGCCGCGCGCTGGAATGGTCCTGCACCTGCCCGCTGGGCGAGGAGCGCACCTTCTGCAAGCACGCGGTGGCTGCGGGCCTCGCCTGGCTTGCGCGCGAAGGCGGGGATGACCTTGCAGGGGTGCGCGCCCATCTGGAGTCCGAGAGCCGCGAGTTGCTCGTCGAAACCCTGGTTGAACAGGCGGCCAACGACCCGGACCTGCGCGCGCGGCTCGAGTCGGCCGCCCTGCGACGCGATCCGCCGCGGGACATGACGGCGCTGAAAGCGGCCGTCGGCAAGGCCTTCGCCGTGCGCGGCTTCGTCGGCTACCAGAACATGCGCGCCTGCCTGGCTCGCGTCGACGGCGTCGAGCATCTGCTGCGCGAGCTCTCGAGGAGCAAGCGCGCATCGCAAGCCGTCGAGCTGGCCCACTACGCGCTGCGCCGCGGCATCGCCGCCTACGGACGAATCGACGACTCCGGCGGCGCCTTCGGCCAGATGCTGCGGCAGCTCGCGGCCCTGCACCTCGAAATCTGCCGCGCTGCGAAGCCCGAACCCGAGGCGCTCGGCAAGCAGCTCTTTCGATTGCAGATGCTCGACGACTGGGGTTTCTTCAAGCTCGAGGACTACGCGCCGCTGCTCGGGAAGAAGGGCCTCGCCCGCTACCGGTCGCTCGCCGATGCGCAATGGAAGAAGGTGCCCGCGCTCAGGCCCGGCGACGAGCGCGATTGCGGCGACGGGCGCTCCATCATCGCCGGGATCATGACAGAGCTCGCGAGCCATGCTGGCGACACGGACGCGCTGGTCGCGGTCATGGCGCGCGACCTGTCGCACCCCTACCGCTTCGTCCAGATCGCCGAAACCCTCGCCAAGGCCCGCCGCCACGCCGAGGCGCTCGCCTGGGCCGAGCGCGGCCACAAAGCCTTCGCGCAGAAACCCGACTCGCGCCTCGTGGACTTCCTCGCCGACGCCTACCGCCGCGAAAAACGCGACGCCGAAGCGATCGCGCTCGCCTGGGCGTACTTCGCCACCCATCTGCGCCTCGACGCCTACCAGCGCCTCGCCCGCTGCGCCGGCCGCGCGAAGGCCTGGAAGACATGGCGCGCCAAAGCCCTCGCCCACATCCGTGCCGAGCTCAAGCGCCCCGACCGCAAAACCGGCCCCTGGGACGGCTCCGCGGCCGGCCGCACCCTGCTCGTCGAAATCTTCCTCCACGAAGGTGACAGCGACGCCGCCCTCGCCGAGGCGAACGCCGGCGGCTGCACCGAAGGCGCCTGGATGCAACTGGCGCAGGCGCGCGAGAAGGACCACCCCGCCGACGCCGCCGCGATCTACCGCCGCTTCATCGACGGCACCATCAGCCGGGCCAACAACAGCGCCTACGACGAAGCCGCTGAACTCGCCGGAAGGATCAAGGTACTGATGCAGCGCGCCAAGCAGGCGCGCGAATTCGGCGAATGGCTGGCGGCGCTGCGTGTGAAGCACAAGGCGAAGCGTAATTTCATGCAGAGGATAGAAGGGTTGAGATGAGATTTCGCCCTTGCGCTCGCATCGAAGAACCTGTGTGGTTTTCAGTGCCTAGGGATACATGCGAGCTTGAATGAACGGCCAGTTGGCGAGCTATTCTCGATACTGGGGCAAAGCCAGGCCGGGTAACGATCCGCCTTACCACCAGTTGGCGTTCCATTGTCTGGATGTGGCGGCGGTGGGACGGGCTTATCTTCTGGGTCATTCCCGTCTGTTGAGTTTTTTCTCGCGGGCGCTGGGTGTCTCCGACCGCGCGATGCTGGACTGGCTCGTGTTCTGCTTGGCCTTGCATGACCTCGGCAAGTTCGCCGTCACGTTTCAAGGGCAGCGGAAGGATTTGCTGCAAGAGCTTCAACAGCGGGCAAGTGCGCGCCCCTATACGATTCGGCACGACACGCTCGGCGCAAGACTCTGGCTCAAGCTGATCGAATCGTCGCCACAGGTTCTGGGACTGAGTCGTGATGCCGCGCGCTACCGAAGCCAATTGCAACCCTGGATGGACGCAGTTACGGGTCACCACGGTCAGCCACCGGGAGTGATGCCCGGTTCGCTGTTGGCGCATTTCGATTCCGCCGATATTGAAGCCGCCGGCGCGTTTGCCGAAGAGGCGCGTTCATTGCTCCTGCCGGACCAGTCGCTGCAAGAAATGCTAGCTCTGGATCCGGAGCAGCATGCGGGGCAATCGCGGCGTATGTCATGGTGGTTCGCTGGCGTCGCGGTTCTGGCCGACTGGCTGGGTTCGAATACCCGTTTCTTCAGGTATCGCATCCAACCTCAGGCGCTGCCCGAATACTGGGAGCAAACGCAAAGAATCGCAGAGCCTGCCTTGGCGGCAGCAGGTGTGTTACCCCGATCCCCGGCTGAGGGACGAACGCTACAAAGCCTGTTCACCGCAATACGCATTCCGAGCCTTACACCCTTGCAGCATTGGGCGGAAACGACCCGTTTGCCCGAAGGTCCGCAGCTCTATCTGCTGGAAGACGTTACCGGCGCCGGGAAGACTGAGGCCGCGCTGACGCTGGCTTACCGCCTGATGGCCGCAGGGCCTGATCGTGCAGGCGGCATCTTCGTAGCCTTGCCAACGATGGCGACGGCAAATGCCATGTTCGATCGCGTAGTCGAGATGGCCAATCGCATGTTCGCCCCGGGCTCGGCGCCGAGCTGCGTCCTGGCGCACGGCCAACGCCACCTATCGCAGTCCTTCCAGAAAGCGGTCATGCCCGCGACCCAGGCCGAAGCGGATGTCCAGCAACAGGACGAAACCGCCAGCGCCCGCTGCGCGGCCTGGCTGGCGGATCACAACAAGAAGGCCCTGCTCGCCTCAGTCGGCGTCGGCACGGTGGACCAGGCGCTGCTGGCGGTGCTGCATGCGCGGCACCAGTCGCTGCGGCTCCTGGGCCTGTTCGGCAAGGTGCTGATCGTGGATGAAGTCCATGCCTGCGATGCCTACATGCTGGAATTGCTGGAGCGTCTGCTGCATTTCCATGCCGCAGCCGGCAGTCACGCCATCCTGCTCTCGGCCACCTTGACGCGGGGAATGAAGCAAAAACTGGCGGCTGCTTTTGCGGCCGGCGCCGGTTGGCCGGCACACAAGCTCGCCGGCATCGCCTATCCACTCGCTACGCGGGTCCATCGCGGCTTCGACGCGGATGTCGACGAGCAATACGTTAATACCCGCGAAGCCGTTCGCCGCACTGTGCGAGTGAATTACTCCTGGGACAAGGACGTGGTTCTGGATCGCATCGGCTCTGAATTGACCGCTGGCCGCTGCGTGTCTTGGGTTCGCAACACGGTGGCGGATGCCGTCGAGGCATGGGAGCGTCTTTCGACGGAGCTGCCGGAAGGACATTGCACGCTCTTCCACGCTCGCTTTGCGATGAATGACCGCCTGGAGATCGAGCAGCGCGTGCGCGATGCCTTCGGCCCAAAGAGTAATGCCGAGTCTCGTCGCGGAAGGTTGGTGATTGCCACGCAGGTCGTCGAGCAGTCCTTGGATGTGGACTTCGACGTATTGGTTTCCGATCTTGCCCCCATAGACCGGCTGATCCAGCGTGCCGGCCGCATGCAACGGCACATTCGCGATGCGCACGGAAACCCCGCCAGCGGCAGCGATCAGCGCGGCGGCGCCGTGCTCTATGTCTTCGGGCCGGAGTGGACGGACGCTCCGGAAGCAAGTTGGTTCAAGTCGACATTCGCGGGCGCAGCAGCAATCTATCCCCATCACGGGCAGATCTGGCTGACGGCAAAGTTCCTCCGCGAAGGTGGATTCTCGATGCCGGAAGATGCGCGCTGCCTCATCGAGGGCGTGTTTGGTGAGCAGGTTGAGCATCCCCCGGGGCTTCACCGTAGTGCCGAGCGCGTGGAGGGGGAAAACTGGGCCCGGGCCAACTTTGCTGCGGCGGAAGCTCTATCCTTGAACACTGGCTACAACCGCAGCGGCATGAACTGGCATGCGGACGACGAGACGCCGACTGTTGGCGCGCTGGACGAGTGGCAGACACCTGCCAGCACACGCGCCGGCGAGGTAACCACTACCGTGCGTTTGGCCATATGGGAGGCGGGACGTATCGTGCCCTGAGTGCGGCGGCGATGGCGAAGACGCTTGGGACTTAAGCAGTCTGCGTGTTGTAAAGCGCCTGATCGCGGAAACGGCAATTCCGGACACGCGCAAGGCCGCGATTACGGACGCACTGGCCGGACTGCCGGACGAGGGCAAATGGAGCGTGCTTTTGGTGTTGAGCCCGCAAGAAGGTGACGTCTGGCAGGGGGAGGCATTGGACGCGCAGGGCCGACAACGCCTTTGGTGCTATGACAAGCTCCGCGGCTTGCGCGAGCAGCGGGCAACCACGGGCTCAGGAAGTGAGCCTCGATTGTGATTCAATCTCGACGAGGCAATCCTTGGGGGAAGTGATGAATCTGCTGGAAAAGTCCTGGATACCTGTTCGCCGCGCGTCCGGCCAGCGTCTGTGGATTGCTCCGTACCAGATCACCGATGGCATCGGGCAAGACCCCATCGTGGCTCTGGATGCCGTGCGGCCCGACTTCAACGGCGCGCTGATCCAGTTCCTGATCGGCCTCGTGCAAACGGCCTGGGCTCGCGCTGTCACTGATCGCCGTAAAGGAGCCGGGGATGATCGGCGTAATGGAGCCAGTTCTGGGTGAG
>Ga0137796_10000983_pt1 | contig 16853 bp, 26 predicted proteins | sample OV2TP3_FD_97704 | JGI IMG/M metagenome (GOLD analysis project Ga0137796, IMG submission 97704) | reverse complement strand
ACAGCAACCGTTGCAAGAAAAATCGCACCAGCCAATGTTATCCGAATCAAAATGTAGTTTAGGTAAGAAGCGGTAGCGTTACCTGGTCTTATTCCTGGTATAAAGCCTCCGTATTTTTGAATATCTTGCGCAATTTTTTTTGGGTTAAAAATTACTGCTGTATAAAAGTAGGTAAATCCTACTACCAAAAGAAAATATAAAACATTATAGACAGCGTTTCCTGGATTAAACCACACCAGAATATAGCCTGTCATACGAGCAACTACGGGATTGTCTGATGTAGAAAGAAAATTTGCAATCATAGAAGGCATAAGCACCAAAGAAACTGCAAATATTATTGGGATAACTCCTGCTTGATTTAAGCGAAGAGGAAGATGCGTTGATTGTCCACCAGTTCTGCTACCCCTTACTCTTCTTGCGTAAAAAACAGTAATTCTTCTTACTGCTTCGTTTATAAAAACGATAGATGCAATAATAAATATACCTAATGCTACAAATGTAACTGCGTTAAAAAAATTCTCGGCATTGATTGTAGATATGGTTTGACTAAAAACAACAGGTATTCTTCCAACAATTCCGGCAAATATCAAGAGAGATATTCCATTTCCTACGCCTCTTTCGGTAACTAATCCTCCAAGCCAAACCAAAAGCATAGTACCTGCTGTCATCGTAAGCAAAAAAGTAGTCAAAGACATAACATCAAGACTTCCAATAATGCTTTGACTGCGAAGAAGCACATACATCCCGATTGACTGAACTACCGCCAACGGCACTGTTAAAAATTTTATGTATTGATTTATTTTTTGTCTTCCCATATCTCCTTCTTTAGACAACTCTTCAAGCTTGGGAACAACAAGGGTCAAAAGTTGCATGATTATGGAAGCATTAATATAGGGATTAAGACCTAAAGCCATAATAGAAAAATTAGCAAGTGTTCCTCCAGAGAATATGTCTAGAAGCCCTAAAAATTGATTTTGCGCAAAAAGATTTTTTAGCGCCACAAGATCAACACCAGCAACGGGTATATGTGCAAATACTCTAAAAATAGCAAATACGAAAGCTGTAAATAGAAGTTTTTTCCTTACTTCTAAAGAGGTTATGCTACCTTTAAATAGTCCTAGAATATTAATCATAAAATTTCAAATTAACTTTCTACTTTCCCTCCTGCTTTAACAATTTTCCGTTCTGCTCCTTTTGAAACAGGCAATTTAACGGTAAGAGAAATATCAAGACTACCGTCACCCAAAATTTTTACTCCACATCTTTTTGCATCTTGTTCTTTTACTATTCTATTTTTGATTAAAGAATCCAAATTAACAATCTCGTTTTTTTTAAGAAGATTTAAGGCATCTACATTGACAATTATGGGCTTTTTTCTAAATGGTTTATTTTTGGATTTTCCCCTCAAGAACGGAAGCCTTTTAATCAAGGGCAGGGCTCCTCCTTCAAAGGAGAGTGGGATTTTGTTTCTTGCTTTTTGTCCCTTGGTTCCTCGGCCTCCCGTTTTACCGCGACCAGAGCCGTGACCAAGGCCTAGTCGTTTTTTCTTATTCTTTGTTGTTTTTGGCAGACTTTCCAACTTCATACTTTCCTAAGTCTTTTATACCTATCTGCTATTTTTTTCAATGCAGTCATCGTCGCGTAAACATTACTTGCTTGATTTTTTGTCCCTAAAACTTTAGACGAAATGTTTTCTATTCCACAGGCTACGACCACGCTTCTTACCGCGCCTCCTGCAATTATTCCGCTACCTTTGGGTGCTGGCTTTAACATAACTTTAGCGGCTCCAAGCTTAATGCTAGCATCAAAAGGAATAGTTCCGTTGATAATTGGCACCTCAATTGTGTGTTTCTTGGCAAAAGTTACGGCTTTTTTTATCGAGGCAGAGACATCTCTTGCTTTACCAAGACCGACTCCAACCTTCCCTTTTTTGTCTCCAACTACTGCCAAAACGGAAAATCCAATTTTGTTCCCTCCTTTAGTTTTTTTAGAAACTCTGTTTACCTGAACAATTTTTTCTTCAAAGTCGTTGTTCTTCATGCTAAAACTTCAATCCTCCTTCTCGCAAACCTTGCGCAAAAGACGCAACTCTCCCACCATAGCTATAACTTCCTCTATCAAATACAATTTTTTTTATTTTCTTTTCCATTGCCTTTTTTGCCAACAACAATCCCAAAGCTTTAGCTTTTTCTGTTTTTTTTGTGCCTTTTACTTTATCCGAGTGCTTTTCCGAAACATCAAGCATTGTTATGCCTTTCTCGTCATTTATAATTTGAGCATAAATATAACGATTCGATCGAAAAACAGATAGCCTAGGTCTTTCTTTGGTTCCCTTTACTCTTGATCTAACCCTAATTTTTCTCTTCAACTTTTTATCTAGCTGTTGCATATAATTTTAAATTTGAAATTTTTAATTTTCACTGAATTTTCAATTATTTCGTTCCTATCGCCTTAGCCGCTTTTCCCACCTTTCTTCTTACTTTTTCTCCCACATATTTTATACCTTTCTCTTTGTAAGGATCGGGCAACTTAACTTTTCTTATTTTCGCTGCTGTATCCCCAACTAAAGCCTTATCCATGCCCAAGACTCTTATTACATTATCCGCAACAGAGTAAGCTACTCCATCAACTGCTGCTATTTTAACAGGGTGAGAAAATCCTACATTTAAAATCAAGTCCTTTCCAGAAATAGACGCTCTGTATCCAACGCCCGATAATTCCAGCTTCTTTTCAAAGCCTTCAGATACTCCTTTTATCATATTGGAGAGCAAAGCTCTTGTTAATCCTAAAACCGCGCTAACATCTTCTTTCTTGCCATTCGGCATAACACGTAAAAATAAGCCCTCTGTCTTAATTGTTACGCCTTCAGGAATGCTAAAAGACAATATTCCTTTTGGGCCACTAACTTTAATAGCGCCATTTTCAACGTTTACAATAACACCTTCTTTTATAGCAACAGGAATTTTTGCTAGTTTAGACATAATCGCTCACTCCGTTCGCTCAAATTCAAAGCTTAAAAATCAAAACTCAAAAGTACTCGCCTCGCTAAAGCTTTGGCGAAGCGGGCAATTCAAAATTAAAAAGTATTAAAACTTTTGACTTTTTACTTGCAATTTTGACTTTTGAATTTTAACTTTTGACTTTTTTATTACCATATCTTAAAAAGCACTTCTCCTCCTATACCTTTTTTGTAAGCATCTTCTCCAATCATTATCCCTTTAGTCGTAGATATTATTGCTATGCTTCTGCCTTTTTTTTCGATTTCCGGTATCTGTTTAGAAGAAGCATAAATTCTCAAACTTGGCTTGGATATTATTTCTATATTCGATATAACAGGTGTTCTTCTGTCAAACTTAACTACTACTTCCAAATGCTTCTTGTCCTTAACTGTCGCTTCCTTTATGCTTTCTAAAAATCCTTTTTTAACCAAAACCTTTCCAATCTCTAAAACTACCTTGCTATAAGGCGCGACAAATTTCCTTCTTTTGGCAAGACTCGCGTTTTTTATTCTTATAACAAAATCCCCAATTCTATAATTCATATCTCCTTATACATCTATTTAATATCTACTATTTGATATTTAATATCTTTACTACCAGCTTGCTTTGACTACTCCTGGTAACTGACCTTTAGACGCAAGATCTAAAAAGCATATCCTGCACAAACCAAAATGTCTCATGTATGCTCTTGCTCTGCCACACAGATTGCATCGGTTTCTTTGCCTAACTTTGTACTTCTGTTTTTTCTTAAACTTTACAATATTTGATACCTTAGCCATAATCGTTCACTCTGTTCGCTCAAGTTCAAAGTTAAAAGTTAAAAATTCAAAATTAACTTTGAACTTTGCACTTTGAACCTTTAACTTTTCATAAACGGCATGCCCATCGCTTTAAGAAGGGCATATCCTTCCTTATCGTTTTTTGCCGTTGTTACAATAGTGATCCCCAACCCCTGTCTGCCAACTGATAAATCAACTTTTCCAGGATCAATTTCTGGAAAAACAGTGTTTTCGACAAAACCAAGAGTATAATTGCCTCGGCCGTCAAAACTCTCCTTTCTCACTCCATGGAAATCTCTAAAACGGGGCAAAACAATAGAGACTAATTTTACAAAAAAATCATACATTTTTCTACCTCGCAGTGTTACAATAAGACCTATCTCGTCTCCCTCTCGTAATTTAAAACCAGAGATCGATTTCTTAGCTACAGTTACTTTTGGCTTCTGCCCAGTAATCTGTCCAAGTGCTATAGCCGCTTTTTCAATATTTTTTTTATCTATCAAAGCATTCTTTACTCCCATGTTAACTACTATTTTAGAAAGGGCTGGAGCAGCCATGAAATTTTTTACTGCCAGTTCTTTTTGCAGTTCTTGTGAAACTTTATTTTTAAAATCTTTATAAAGATTTTCCATAGTCTTAAGTCTTAAGTTTTAAGTCTTAAGTCTTAAATAGCTTCCTTGCATTTCTTGCAAACTCTTGACTTTTCGGTTCCTACAATCTTAAAACCAACCCTTGTTGTTTTTCGGCAACGGGGACAGATAAGGGAAACGCTATAAGCAGAAATAGATTTGGCAATAGTTACAATCTCGGACTTTTGCCCCTGCGTTTTCCTCTTTAAATGTCTTTTATATTGATTAATATTAGGGATTAAAACTTTGTCTTTGCCAATAACCTTATCTATGATTCCTGTCCTTCCTTTATCTTTCCCTCTAATTATTTTTACCTCATCTCCTTTCTTAAGCTTCATATCTTCCCCACAATTATTTTTGATTTTTGATATTTGATATTTGATATTTTATAGTACCTCCGGCGCCATGCTTGCAATCTTTGCAAATCCTTTCTCTCTCACTTCATTTGCAATCGGTCCAAAAATTCGCGTTGCTCTTGGATTTTTATCTTTCGGGTTATCTATCACAACACCTGCATTATCGGAAAACCGAATATACGACCCATCTTTTCTTCTATATTCTTTTTTTGTTCTCACCAATACTGCCTTTACAATTTCTCCGTCTTTAACCTGACCTGTAGGCGCTCCCTCCTTAACCACGCAGGTTAATATATCACCCAAATACCCAAATCTTTTTTTCGATCCGCTAAAAACATGAATCACCATCAATGATTTTGCACCCGAATTATCCGCAGATCGCAAAATTGTTCTATGCTGAACCATTTTTTATAACCTCCACTACCCTAAAATGTTTATCTTTAGATATCGGTCTTGTGGCCACAATTCTTACTCTATCTCCAATTTTTAGAGAATTACTGCCAGTATCTGCCTTAATCTTTCTATCCCTCTTTACAAGTTTTTTATAAATAGGATGAGGCTTCTTAAAGACAACATTAACTACTACAGTTTTTTGCATTTTATTTGACACAACTACTCCTGCAAAAGTTTGCTTCATGTTTCTTTCCCTCCTTTTTTTAAGCTTTCCAATAATTCTTTTTCGCGAATTAGCGTCAGTATCAATGCTATCTCTTTTCTAGCCCAAAACAAAAGTTTTGTATTTTTAAGTTTATGCTGACTTTTATCAAGTCTTAATTCAAATAACTCGTTACGCTTTTCTTTAAGCAAAGTTTTTAGTTCTTCAGTCGTCTTTTCTTTCAACGCCTGTTTATCTTTTTTTTTCATATACTTTCTCTTTTTTCAACTATTTTTGTTTTTATTCCAAGCTTGTGCCCTGCAAGTTTTAACGCTGTATAGGCAACGTCTCTTGTAACCCCAGCCATCTCAAATAATATCCGACCTCTCTTAACTGGAGCCACAAACTCAAACACATCTCCTTTTCCGCCCCCCATTCTAGTTTCTGCAGGTTTCTTGGTAATAGGCTTGTGCGGAAAAATTGTTATCCAAAGCCTTCCTCCTCTTTGGGTATAATGCGTAATAGCTCGTCTTGCAGCTTCTATTTGTCTACTTGTTATTCTACCCCGTTCTTCTCCCATAAGAGCATATTCTCCAAAAGAAATTTTTGTGCCCTTGTGAGCATTGCCTTTTGTTATCCCTTTGAATGCTTTTCTATATTTTGCTCTTTTTGGAACAAGCATATTAGTCTAATTAGACAAATTAGTCTAATTGGTTATGACCTATTTATCCAAATCTTCACTCCTATATACCCCTTTTTTGTAAGGGCTGGAACGCTTGAAAAGCTAATATTTTCTCTAATAGTTGAAAGGGGAGCTTTTCCAACCTGTATCTTCTCGCTCCTTCCTATTTCTGCTCCTCCAACTCTACCCGCAATAACAATTCTTATCCCTTTTGCTCCTGCTTCCATTACTCTCCCAATCGCTTGAGCCATCACTCTCCTATGCGGCATTCGCTTCACTAATTGATCCGAAATAGTTTTTGCAATCAAATAGCTATCCAAGTTCGGTTCTTTTATCGGTTCTATTTTAATATCTATTTTTGGAGATATCTTTGATTTTTTCCCAACATTTAAAACTTTATGCAAAAAACTCTTAAGATCTTCCAAACCGCTGCCACCTCTTCCAATAACTATACCAGGCCGTGCCACATGCACAGTTAACCTGACGCTGTTAATAGATTTTTCTATTTCTATTTCGGAAAGTCCAGCGTTTTTGAGCTTATCAGTTAGAGCCTGTCTTATTTTATAATCTTCAAGAACGTTCTCCTTGTACTTTTTGTCCGAATACCATCGGCTGCTCCAGTTGTAAACTGTTCCTAATCTTAGTAGTTTTGGATTAATCTTCTGACCCATATCCTGACAATTTCTAATTACTAATTTCTAATTAACCTAAATATTTTAGAAATTAGGTTAATTAGGTCAATTAGATCAATTTCTCCTTTCTTCAAGTATCACCTTTATGTGGCTGCTTCTCTTCTTATAAGGGTGCACTCTTCCTTTTGTTGATGCTCGAAATCTTTTCAACATTGGGCCTGGTGTTACTTCTATTCTTTTAATAACTAGCAGGTCTTTATTTAACTTGGCATTGTTAACTGCATTTGAGACTGCGCTTTTTAAAAGTTTGTAAAGAGATTTTGCTGGCCTTTTTCTAATAAGCATCAAAAGGCCAAGCGCATCCTCAACATTTTTTTTGCGAATAATTTGGGCGATAAGCCCTACTTTTCTGGGAGTTATTCTTTCTGTTTTTGTTGCTGCTTTCACTTCCATAGTTACTTTACGTCTTAGTCATCTCCCGCGCCACCACTCTTCCATGACTTCTAAATGTGCGGGTATGCGAAAACTCTCCCAACCTATATCCCACCATAGCCTCTGTAACAAAGACATTAACAAAAATTCTCCCATTATGAACACCAAAAGTATGCCCCACAAATTCTGGTGGAATAGTACTTGCTCTTGACCATGTTTTTATAACGCTTTTGTCTCCTGTTTGTTTTTGCTTTATTGCTTTCTTTAACAATTTTGGATCAACAAATGGACCCTTTTTACTGCTTCTCATTTTTCCTCCTTTGTATTATATATTTATCCGAGTACTTTTTTTTTCTTGTTTTTCCAATAGTTTTGGTTCCGCTATACCTCTTGGGAGTTGGCATCCCAATTCCGCTTCTGCCTTCTCCTCCTCCGTGGGGATGAGATCTTGGATTCTGGGCCACTCCTCGAACAGTGGGCCTTATTCCTAAATGCCTCTTTCTTCCAGCTTTACCTATAACTTTATTCTTTGCCTCTATATTGCCAATAGCACCCACAGTCGCAAGACATTCTCCTCTTACTTTTCTTATTTCCGAAGAAGGAAGCTTTAAGTGAATATACTCTTCTTCTTTGGCGGCAACTGTGGCATATGTTCCTGCCCCTCTTGCAAGTTGCCCTCCTTTTCCAATCGTCAATTCTATGTTGTGCACTAGTGTACCAAGAGGCAACACATTCAAAGGAAGAGCGTTTCCAGTCTTAACTTCAACATCTTTGCCACTTTCTATAGTATCGCCTATATTAAGACCCAAGGGTCGAAGTATATATCTCTTCTCGCCATCCTTATATAAAACAAGAGCAATTTCTGCGTTTCTGTTTGGATCGTACTCTATAGAAACAACTTTTCCCTCAATGCCTATTTTGTCACGGTTAAAATCAATAACTCTTAAAAAGCGCTTATGCTCTCCACCCTGGTGTCTTACAGTAATACTTCCTGAAAAATTGCGACCTGACTGCTTTTTCCCAATAAACTTTAATTTCCTCATAACTTTTTATTCCTCTTCTTTCCATCCCCTTGATACTTTTGATACTTTTATTTTTTCTTCTCTCCTATCTCAAAAAGCGCAATCTTTTGCCCTTCTTTTATCTTAACAACAGTTTTCTTCCAAGGGCTTTTCAAAATCTCGCTTCTTTTCTTGCCAACTTTCATGCTTCTTCCTTTTACGATTAGAGTCGAAACGCTCAAAACATCCACATCAAATTTTTCTTCAATTGCTTTCTTGATATTTTTCTTGTCTGCATGCAAGTTTACCTTAAAGGTAAATTTGTTAGATCTTACCTCTTTCATGGATTTCTCTGTTATAATAGGCTCTAAAATAACATTGTTACTATCCATGTTTTTCCTCCTTTTTTAGAAATGTGTCCTCCATTGTCTTTAAAGAATCTTTGGCAAAAAGCATAAGATCGCTATTTAAAACCGCATATACATTAAGAAGGCTTGCGTTTAATACTGTTAAACCCTCTATATTTCTCCCTGCTCGATAAAGGTTTTGAAAGTCTTCCTTTGTAGAAGGCAGTACCAAAGCTATTTTTTTGTATTTATTGTCAATGCCTATCTTGTTCAAAGCAGCGGCAAAAATTCTGGTTTTGGGTTCCAATTTTTCAAATCCCGCTAAACCTTTAATTGCTCCTTCTTTAAGTTTTGAAGAAAGGCTGGAAAAAAGAGCAAGTCTATTCATTTTTTTAGAAAGCTTCAGCGAAAAATCACGGGGTTTTGGACCAAAAACAACACCTCCATGGACAAAAATTGGCGCTTTTCTTGATCCATGTCTTGCGCGACCAGTACCTTTCTGTCTCCAAATCTTCCTTGTTGAACCATGCACCTCTCCTCTTGTTTTTGTAGAGGCAGTACCTACTCTTTGATTAGCCAAATACACTCTTACAGCCTGTGCCATAAGAGAACCATTGATCTTTGCCCCAAACATTTCCTTTGGCAAATCAACGGTCTCAATCGCTTTCCCTTTTATATCAAAAAAATCCAAGACCAAACCCTGTTTTTTTGTCGCAACAATCGGTCTTGTAGTCTCTTTTTTAGAAACCACGGCTTTCTTTTTTAAACTTTTAGTTTTGAGACGCGGTTTTGACCGCGTCTGACGCGGTTTTGAGATTTGAGATTTGCCCGCTTCGCCGAAGCTCCAGCGAGGCGAGAGATTTGAGATTTTACTTATTGGCATCTTTTACCTCCTCTTTTCCTACCTGTTCTACTTTCTCTACGTCTTTATAAAGCGGTACAAACTTTTTATCTTCCCCCACTTTCTTAATTGTCAAAAAACTCTTTATTACCCCTGGAACCAATCCCTTAACTGCTACAAATTTTTCACCAACATCTACAATTCTTAAATTTTTAATAGTCGTCTTCTCTTGTCCCATTCGACCTGCCATTCTCTTTCCTCTATAAACTCTACCAGGAGTCGTGGCTTGGCCAATAGATCCAGGCGCTCTTTCGCGGTCTGACTGACCATGAGTTCTTGGACCTCCTTTGAAATGATGTCTCTTAACTACTCCTGCATAACCTTTGCCTTTGGAAACTCCTGTCACATCTACTATATCTCCTGGTTTAAAAACTTCTGTTGGATTTATAAATGTTCCTGGGCGGAAAGTAGAGGAATCGGAAGAATCAAGTCTTATCTCTCTTACAACTTTGGGCCAATAATCAATCCTTGCCGCTTTTGCAAGCCCAAACATTGCCTGAGTTGGATGCTTCACCTTTCCAAACCCCAGTTGCAAAGCTGTATAACTGTTTTTTTCTTTTGTCCTAATGCCTACAACAACATTTCCGGAAGTATTTATAAAAGTTACAGGAATTCTTGTACCATTTTCCAGAAACATTTGAGTTTGTCTTGTCTTTTGTCCCAAAATTGCATCAATCATAAAAAACAAAAAGCGACCACATAGTAGTCGCTTCGATCTTAGGGGCTTATTCCCTAAATCTTTTTTGCTATGTAGCCCAATTCACCTCCATTTGGTTTATCATGAATTAAGATAAAGTAATTATATAATGCAAAAAGAAGAAATGCAATATGGGCTACATCTTAATTTCAATATTCACTCCTGCTGGAAGTTCCATGTGGGTAAGACTATCTATAGTTTTATCTGTTGGAGAAATTATGTCTATTAATCTCTTATGTACTTTAATTTCAAAATGGGATCTTGCGTCCTTGTCTATAAATGGAGATTTATTTACCGCATACAAAGTGCGCTTAGTAGGAAGAGGAACAGGACCAACAACTTTTGCACCAGTTCGAATTGCCGTATCCAAAATCTGCTGACAACACGAATCTATAACTCTTGAATCGTAACTTTTTAAACGTACTCTAATTCTACCTTTTGGCATTTATTTTTAATGTACTTTAAGAAACGGGCTCTTAGGAGATTATCTTTGTAATCACTCCTGCTCCTACTGTTTTTCCACCCTCTCTTATTGCAAATCTTAATCCCTCCTCAAGTGCCACAGGAACTATTAACTTAACGCTCATTTTTGTGTTATCCCCTGGCATAACCATTTCCACGCCCTTAGGTAGTGCCACCTCTGCGGTAACATCTGTTGTTCTTATGTAAAATTGTGGTCTATAACCAGTGAAAAACGGCGTGTGGCGGCCACCTTCTTCTTTGGTAAGAATATAAGCTTCTGCTTCAAACTCTTTATGAGGCGTAATGCTTCCTGGTTTTGCTACCACTTGTCCTCTTTCTACATCATTTTTCTCAATTCCTCGAAGAAGTAGTCCTACGTTGTCTCCAGCTTGCCCCTCATCTAACTGTTTTCTAAACATCTCAACTCCTGTTACAACAGAAGACTTCGTAGCTTTTATTCCAATAATTTCAGCGCTTTCATTAATTTTAACAGTGCCTCTTTCTATTCTACCTGTTACTACAGTACCTCGTCCTTTTATGGAAAACACATCTTCAATAGGCATCAAAAATGGCTTGTCTATGTCACGCTTGGGTGTTGGAATAAAGCTATCAACAGCTTCCATTAATTTCATAATTTGCTTTTCTCCCTCTTGGTCTCCTTCCAGTGCCTTAAGAGCCGACCCTCTAATTATTGGAACTTCATTGCCCAAATATTGATATTTTGTGAGAAGCTCTTTTACTTCCATTTCTACAAGATCCAAAAGCTCTGGATCGGCAACCATATCTGTCTTGTTAAGAAATACTACTATTGAGGGAACTCCAACTTGTCTTGCTAGTAAAATGTGCTCTCTTGTTTGAGGCATAGGTCCATCTGGAGCAGAAACCACCAAAATAGCGCCATCCATTTGTGCAGCACCGGTTATCATGTTTTTAATATAATCGGCATGACCTGGAGCGTCTATATGCGCATAATGGCGCTTTTCTGTTTCGTACTCTATGTGAGAAATGTTAATAGTTACTCCTCTGGCTTTTTCCTCTGGGGCATTATCTATGTCTTCGTATTTCTTGGCTTCTGCCATTCCTTTTTTTGAAAGAACCGTTGCGATTGCGGCTGTTAACGTAGTCTTACCATGATCTACGTGCCCGATGGTTCCAATATTAACATGAGGTTTTGTTCGCTCAAACTTTTTTGTAACTGCCATATAACAAAATAAGTCCTTTATGCTCAAGGACGAATTCAATATTACAACATTTTGTTTTCCCCGTCAATACCCAAAATGGGGGTATACCTACCCTGTTGGCACAAGTCTTAATGTGATTAGCAAGTATTGATAAGGAGAACTAAAGATTTCGGGTCTGCAAAATCTGAAGTAAAATTCGCACATATACTCTGGAAACTTTTTTACTGTAACATGATGATACATTCTTCTTATGAAGGTTCGCAATACTCCAAACATTCCCTCTATTTCTGAGGTATTGGTAAATTCAAATTTTTTGTGAATATCAAAGACGTGTTCAACAGGAAAACGTTTATCAATTCCCTGATAGATTACTGATCCATCTGTAGCAAGTTTTGTTTCTGGTTTAATATTGTTTCTTAGGAAATTGATAGCGTCAAGTTTCCCTGGAGCATCTGAGGTAAGAATTTGATAGGCTAGTTTTCTTGTCCCAATCTGCTTACCCAAAAGAAGGGACACCTTACCAAATCTTCCAAAGTATGCCTCATCTAACTGAACTATTGCCTCTAGAATTGTTTGATCTTGAGGCAAATGGTTCCTAAAAGAATCAAACCAATATCTAACTCCTTTTTCTGAAAGTTCACTTAATGCTTGTGTTTGCTTTACCGGTATTTGATTTGTCCATGACCAGAGTATTAACCAAAACTGCTGTAGAGGAAGCCTCATGTTAGACAACCATGTATGAGAAAGAAGGGAAAATCTCATGCGACATTTCCTACACCAATATCTATTCTGTCTAAAAAGCACATCATGCCTTTTGCATAAAGGACAAAAGATGTGTTGACCAAACAAAATCTTTTTCAAAAACTTTTTAATCTGTGTTTCTGATGGGATATCTCTTAGATGGTACATTTCCGTAATTCTAATGGATTTGTGCCATCAAGGTATGATTACCCACTAATTGGTACTTGACAAGGGCTTTACTGTTTGTTTTAATTGTTTTAATCTATAAAAAATAGTTACTTTTTTGTAACAATAGTTTAAGAAATAAATATACCTTAATATCAAAGTATAACATGAATATACACTGCCTGACATTATTACCCCCTGGTACTTTTCCTCTCTCTCTCTCTCTCTCAATAACCTTCTTATTACTTTCCCAAAGAAGTCAACCAATATTAGTTGTTGCGTGTCCTGCATAACACTTACCTCCTCCCGAGGCTTACAGCCTCGCGTCGGAGGGGCGTGTAGGCAGGACATAAGAAACTCTAGAATACTTCTTCATTGACATTCAGAATTATTAATATTAAGAGTTTCTAATGAAAGGGGGTGAATAAAATATGGCCGTAGAGAAGTCGATGGCGTCTTCCAGTCTTGTTGAGGTTGTTGACCGCATCCTTGATAAAGGCGTAGTAGTTGACGCTTGGGTCAGAGTTTCTCTGGTAGGTATTGAACTTTTGGCTGTTGAAGCCAGGGTTGTAATCGCATCAGTTGAGACCTACCTGAAATACGCCGAAGCCATTGGGTTAACTGCTTCTGCAGCAGCCTAAGGGTTAGGGAAGTGAAATTAAGGCGTCCTTTCTAGGCGTAAAAGCATCCATAAAGGGTCCTTTTACAGAAAGCATGCCTTAATGTCTAACAAATATGAAACAGATTATAAATTTTTTTAATAAGATTATTAGCCAAATAAAAACCTTTTTAAATGGATTAAATAAAAAGGTTAGTTAATAAGAACATTAATAAGAGTTTTAAATGAAAGACTAACTATGAAATATCATGAATGTGTTAAAAACAGTCCCAAAATCTCGCAAAGGGTTGCCCCACGTGTTCCCCTTTGCGAAAACAACTAAGGGAAGATCGTTGGGAAGAAACCGTAGGTTTCGTCCCAGATGAAAGGAGGTGAAAAATGAACATTGCAAATCAAGTCAAATCATTAACTGAGGATATTGAAGCTTCTTATGGAACAAGGATAGCGGCAGTTTCTGATATTGTCAAAGAGACTCGTCAAACCCTAAGAAATTTCAACCGGGAACACCAAAAGATGTCCGGTGATCTGAGGCGATCCCTTGCTTCTAACCAATCGGGTCGGGCACGCGAAGTGCGAAAAATGAGAACTGAGAATGTTGAACAGCTAAAAGAAATGGCAAAAGATCTTTTAAGTTTTCTCTCTTCCGCCAACTCCGCGAGAAAAGATGAAGTTGTCAAGCTAATGAATGAAATTAGAGGCTTTATTCGGGAGGTGGAAAAAGGAAGCGAAGAAAGAACGGATAGAGTCAAAGATCTGCTGGAAGACTTTGCCGAAGAGCATCAAGAAAGAGCTGCCTCATTGAAACGCGAGCTTTCATCCTTTCAAAGACACTTGAGTTCGGTGGTAGAAGATATGAGAGCTGTCAACTCCAGCGACCACAGGCAAGCCCGCACTCATTGGCAAAATCTGGCCAAAGTGATGGCTGCAAAAAGAGCCGGTAAATCAATTCCGGCGCCACGAGCAGAAATGGGTGTGCCAACGGCAGTAAAGGAAGCAGCCGAAGAAGCTTTTGAAGGGGGCGAGCTAAAAGAGAGGGTATTGAGAGTGATTCAGGCTAATCCCGGTGGGATAAAATTATCTCAGATTGGAAAGGTCTTAGGGATTGCTTTCATTCGTGCTACAAAACCAATACAAGAGTTGTTGGCAGAAGTGAAGATTACCAAACGGGATTCGGAATATCTGCCCGCCTAAGGAAAGTTTAAGCCTTACTCTTTGCGCCACGTCAAACCAAGTCAGACTTGGTCAAACGTGGCAGGAACGTTTGACGTTCCGCTTGGGACATAAAAGGTCATTGTTGTAATGGAAACTTTTGTGTCCCAATCGGAAGGAGAAAAAGTTTATGGGAGACAAAAAATTGGAAGTAAAAAATTTGCCAGAGGAAATCGCGGATTTTTATGATGCTATTGTGGAAAAGGTAGCAGCTTTGCGGTTAAGCGCTCGCGAGACTATCGCCAGTGTAAAAAAAGAGCAGGAGGAACTTGCGTCTAAGTTGCAAGAGAATTTGGCCAAGGGAGAATCCTTAAGAAAGTCTGATTTTAAGAAGCTATTGGGTGAGATTATTGAAAAGCGTAAGGGCAGAGAGCAAGAAGTAATGGAGATGCTCTCCCAGTTTCAAAAAGAAGAGCAAGAAATGGCGGAGGGACTTAAGAAACTTTTTGGTACGGGCAAACAAGTTCGATTAAGCGATTTTAAGAGCTTTATTGCGCAAACCAAGAGAGCGACAGAGGCACGAAAAGGGGAAATTGAAGAAATCACCAAAGCCAGTGAGGTTATAAGAAAAAGCGCTGAGGAGACAATAGCTAAGTTTCGTGAAGAGCGGGAGGAAATGGCGAGGAGCTGGAAAACATTGGCAGAAAAAATGCAAGGAAAAAGAGCTAGGGTAAAAGGAGGAGAAAAGTAAAAATGACTAACACAACAACAATTAAATGTGCTTTTTGTCAAGGAAAAGGCAAAGACCCTTTCAAACTTTTATCAGAGTTGGCAACGTGCCAAGTGTGTAGTGGTGAGGGAAAGGTAAATGTCATTTCTCCCTATGATAGCTGTTCTTTCTGTGGGGGGTCTGGTATTCAACCTCACACTCGCTTGGTCTGCACGGTTTGTGCTGGCCATGGAGTAATCAGTCATCAAAAGGGCGGCGAGGATTGTCCAGCCTGCGAAGGTTCCGGGAAAAACAGACAAAACGATTTACCTTGTTCAACTTGCGGCGGAAGCGGCAAGGTTGAGTAGGGAAAAGATAAGGAGGTGATAAAACATGAGTCTTATTGATAGTATGCAAACACTTAAAAATGAAATCAGAGCAAGCCGCGGGAAAAGGCGACAAGATCTAAAAGACATCAGGCAGGATACTAGAGAAGTTCAGCAGGATGCCCGTAAAGCTATGGTTGATTTTAAAGAGACAAGGCAGGAGGAAGCCGAAAATTTGGCCAAAGACTTGACTTCTTTTACGAAAAATTTGACCGCGGATGTAAATACTTTACAGAAAAGGTTCCGACAAGACCAGGCAAAGATAAGAGAAGATGTTTCAGGTGCAAGCCGCGTTTGGGCAGGAATTGCATCAGCGACAAAAAAGCCAGAGGCGAAGGAGGAGGGTGAAGAAGAATAGTAAGATCGGGAGATAAGAAAAATATGAATGAAGATAAAACACTAGATACTTTATCTGTGGGTCCGTCAGAGGGCTTTATAGAGACACCGGCAGTTAAAGAAATTATTAACAGGGCAATGTCATATCTTGAAACCGGCTTTCCGGTTCATTTCACTGGTCCAACCGGTACCGGTAAAACTACTTTGGCTATGCATTTGGCTTATAAACTTAACCAGCCAATGATGCTAATGTTTGGTGATGAGGAATTCGGGACTTCGGATTTAGTTGGAGACAAAATGGGTTATCGCAAGAGAAAGCTGATTGATAATTTTATTCATTCAGTTTTAAAAACAGAGGAAGATGTATCGCAACGTTGGGTAGATAATCGTTTAACTACTGCTTGTAAGGAAGGCTTAACCTTAGTTTACGATGAATTTAACCGTTCAAGACCGGAAGCCAATAACGCGCTTCTTTCTGTTTTGGAGGAGGGAATCTTAACTTTGCCGTCGTCGGAAGGAGAAGAAGGTTATATTAAAGTCCACCCTAATTTTAAGGCCATCTTTACCTCCAATCCTCATGAGTATGCCGGGGTTCACAAAACCCAGGACGCACTGCTAGACCGGATGGTCACCATGCGCTTGGATTATTTTGATGAGGAGACAGAAACAGCTATTGTGCTTGCCAGGACTGGTATAACACCGGAAGATGCCAAAAAGATCGTCGGAATTTTACGGGATTTCCGTCAGGCTGTTGGTCTTTATCAACCGGTTAGTATCAGGCCGGGAATTATTATTGGAACAGTGCTAAAACAAAAAGAGGGGCATGCGGAGAAACACAATTCCCTCTTTGTTGATATTTGTGTTGATGCATTTATTTCAGGGAGATATAACAATAACGAAAGAGACAAAATGGCAGAGATTGTTATTAGTCTCATTAACAGACATTGTCTATCTGGACTTTCAACTATAAAACCCCCGCCCGCCTTGCTTCGCAACGCGAAGCGGGCAGGCAAGACATCTTCTAACGGGGACATTAAGAAGAAGCGGGATGTAAG
>Ga0137796_10000981_pt1 | contig 16879 bp, 18 predicted proteins | sample OV2TP3_FD_97704 | JGI IMG/M metagenome (GOLD analysis project Ga0137796, IMG submission 97704) | reverse complement strand
ATATGGGCATGGTTAAGCTGTTAATGCTCCTTATTTTCTCACGTTTTAGGTGTAGTAAACAGCCCTGGGAGCTCGACGTGGAGTGATGGGTGGTGCGCATTTTGTTCAAAAAATTTTCGCGCTTTTGCCCATTTTTTCGTGAGACCGTGAACGGTGAGATACTCCTCAATATCTTTTCGAAGCGGTGCGATGACCATGGGATTTTACGTACGAAGATTTAGAGAGCCCGGACGCGAGATCATCAAGAAATTCGTCCGAGTAGAGATCGGTCGTGCGAAAATCAGCTACGACATCGTCAACAGGGTCTCGCAAAATTGATTCGAAAAGGTTCCCCGCCAAACGACGGTACGCCGATGCCTGCCGTCGTAATCTGCTATATTCATTTTTCGACACCGTGATAGTAGCCATGTGTACGCATCGTAGCGTGAGCCCTCCAAAAAAGCAAATGGCGCGACACGAATGTGTGTCTGCGCCTGTCCGCGTCCAGTCTGAGTGGTTCTGCGCAGGTCTGCGTTTAGTCTGCGAGGTTCTGCGCCTATTTCTTCTCTTTATACTCCGCATCCCGCACGCCCCCGTCTCCCCCCTCGTCCTTTTTGTCCCCTTCGCTGCCCTTTTGCTGCTCTTGCTCTGCTTTATACATCTGTTCGCCGATTTTTGAGATTTCTTGCGAAAGGGCTGCGGTCGCGGCTTTCACAGCCTCGGCATTGTTCTCGTCGCGCGCTTTTTTCAGCACCGCCAGTTTTTCCTCGACTGCGGTTTTCACCGCGGCATCAACTTTGTCTCCCGCATCGCGGAGCGCCTTTTCGGCGGTGTAGATCAGCTGCTCGGCGCTGTTGCGCGCCTCGGCCTCCTCGCGCTTTCTCCGATCATCCTCGCCGTGGCTTTCCGCGTCTTTTCTCATGCGCTCAATATCTGTCTCCGTGAGTCCCGAGCGCGCCTCGATGCGGATCGCCTGCTGCTTGCCGCTCGCCTTGTCGCGCGCGGTTACGTTCAAAATGCCGTTTGCGTCAATATCGAACGTGACTTCAACCTGCGGCATACCGCGCGGCGCAGGAGGAATACCATCGAGCATGAAGCGGCCGAGCGACTTGTTGTCAGTGGCCATTGCCCGCTCGCCCTGCACGATGTGGATCTCGACGCTGGTCTGGTTATCGTCCGCGGTGGAGAACACCTGCGTCCTTGAGGTTGGGATCGTTGTATTGCGCTCGATCAACTTTGTCGCAATATGGCCGAGGGTCTCGATCCCGAGCGAGAGCGGGATTACGTCAAGAAGAAGCACGTCTTTCACCTCGCCGCGGAGAATCCCACCCTGAATTGCCGCGCCGAGCGCAACGACCTCGTCCGGGTTGATAGATTTATTCGGTTCCTTGCCGAAAAATTTCTTCACCGCGGCCTCAATCGCGGGCATGCGCGTCTGTCCCCCAACGAGTATCACCTCGTCAATCTCGCCGATCTTAAACGGCGATGCCTCCATCGCGCGCTTGGCGATCTCGATCGAGCGGTCAAGGTACTCCCGAGAGAGCTCCTCGAGCGTGGCGCGCGTCATGGTCATGAGGAGATGCTTCGGGCCGGAAGCGTCCGAAGTGATGAACGGGATATTGATCTCGCTCTGGGTCGTGCTCGAAAGCTCGTGTTTTACTTTCTCCGCCGCCTCATCGAGCCGCTGGAGCGCAAGCGGGTCTGCGCGAACGTCAATACCGCTCTGTTTGCGGTACTCATCCGCAATCCAGTGGATGATTTTCTGATCAATGTCCTTGCCGCCCATGTGCGCGTCGCCGTCCGTTGACTTCACCTCAACCACGTCATCGCCCACCTCGAGCACCGAGACGTCGAACGTGCCGCCGCCGAAATCGAAGACGACGATCTTTTCGTCCTTTTTCTTATTAAACCCGTAGGCGAGCGCGGCCGCCGTCGGCTCGTTGATAATGCGCTTGACATCGAGCCCCGCGATGCGTCCCGCGTCCTGCGTCGCTTTGCGCTGGGAGTCGTTGAAGTATGCAGGCACCGTGATGACGGCCTCGGTGATCGGGCCGCCGAGTTTGGCCTCGGCGTCGGTCTTGAGCTTCTGGAGGATCATCGCGGAGACCTCCTCCGGCCGGTACCATTTCTCCCCCATCTTCACCTCAACGCCGCCACTCTCGGATCGCCGCGCCTCGAAGGGCACTGAACCCTTATCTTTTTGTACTTCGGGCTGGTCGAAGCGGTGGCCGATGAAGCGCTTGATGCCGTAGATCGTATTTTTCGGGTTCGTCACTGCCTGGCGCTTGGCGAGAAGCCCCACGAGCCGCTCGCCGGTTTTGGAGAGCGCGGCAATCGAGGGCGTCGTGCGCGCCCCCTCCGCGTTCTCAATAATGCGCGGCTCGCCGCCCTCGACGACCGCAACCGCCGAGAACGTCGTGCCGAGATCTATGCCGATGATTTTGGACATACCTTCAGTAAGATTACACTGATAATTTCACCTGAGTCGTCTGGAATCCTGACTATTGTAAACATCTTTATCGTCCAGCGCAAAGCGCAAAGCGAAAAGTGCAAAATAACAACGCAAAAGCTAAAACAGTTCCTTTGAATTTTGACTGTTATTTTGCATTTTGCGCTTTACGCTTTGAGCTCGGCTGCCATTTCACTGACTAACCGATATAAGACGCCTTACAATCTCGAATAACATTACGGTTGTTCACTGTACACCCCCACCACGACCCTCGCCGGCTGTATCAGCTTATCATACAATCGATAGCCGCGGCGGACAACGGAGATGATCGTGTGGTCTTGCTCCGCGCTCTCGACTGGTCTCTCGCCTGCCGACTCGTGTTGCATAGGGTCAAATTGCTCTCCGAGTTTTGGATTTACCTGCTCTAGGCCGCTACGCTCAAGCACCGCAACGAGCTGCGCATGGATGTGCTCGATGCCTTTACGCCACTCAAGCGGCGCCTGCTCCCAGGCATCGCGATTCGAAAACGCCATCTCAAAGCTCTCGAGCACCGGCAGGAGTTCGCGGATCAGCCGCTCTGCGGCGTAGCGCACAAACACCACACGCTCGCGCTCCTCGTCCTTGCGTGCGTTCACCAAGTCCGCCTTCGCCCGCTGCCAGCCCGTGAGGTACTCCTGCCGCTCACTCTCGCAGGTCTTCAGTTTGGCGCGGAGCTTGTGTAATAATGCGGAGGGATTATTTTCGTCTTCGTCTGACACCACATCGGGCGTATCCTCTGCGGTGTTTGTTAAATCTTGATCATTCTCTGGCATGACAAAAAGGTGTAAAGCGCAAAGCGAAAAGTGCAAAATAACAACGCAAAAGCTAAAACAGTTCCTTTGAATTTTGCACTGTTATTTTTCGTTTTGCGCTTTGCATTTTACGCCATAACATGTCCGTGCACTACGGTTTGTTTAACTACTCGCCCCGCTCCTTGAACATCTACAGGTAAGCCTACCGCTTGCTTCACTGCGTCGCTCCGCTCCTTGAGAACCCACGGTTCTCAACGCTCGTCGTGCGCTCCTCGCTGCTCTCCTCCACGGGGAAACTACAGTTTCCCCGACCCCCTTCGCCCACAATGGAGTAAACTACCGTTTACTCCATTGTGGCGCCTTGCGCGCTTTCTTGAGCCCGAACTTGCGGCGTTCCTTGGCGCGGGGGTCGCGCGTGAGAAATCCGGCGCGTTTCAGTGGAGTCCGGAGGTCAGCGCTCGATCGCGTGAGCGCACGCGCGATACCATGACGCACCGCCTCCGCCTGGCCGCGAATGCCCCCACCAGCAACGTGGACGCTCACGCTAAAATGCGCTGACGCCGCGAGGCCGAGCGGTGAGAGTACGCTCTGCGCCAAGGCGGCAACCGGAAAATACGATTCGATTGAGCGATCGTTGATCAAGACGTTCGTTTTTGAAGCAGGCGTGATCCGCACGCGCGCAATGGCGGTCTTGCGGCGGCCAACCGCCTCAATGTAGCGGTCGGACTTTTTTGGTTTGGTGGTGGTTGAGGGAGTCATGGGTTTATAAAAAACGTGCCGAAGTCAATGATTAAGAATGCACCAAGTCAAAAGTCAAAGCGCAAAAGTCAAAACCACAGCCAAAAAGTCAAAAGTTTTACGGCTTTGCGTTGTGGTTTTGAGCTTTGACTTTTGAGCTTTGAGTTTAACGTGAGTGCCTGTACATGCTATTTCGGTAATTTCAATCCATGTGCTTGCTGCTTTATGCAATCTCCAACCTCTTCATCATCCTCGGCCGCAGCTTATTTTTCGGCAGCATGCCGTAGATTGCCCGCCGCAGCGCCTCGGCATATCCTCTCTGCTGCCCTCGTTTTGTGATGAGCGCGGCGAGCGTTTCGCGCTTGAGAGAGCCCGGGTAGCCGGAGTGGCGCGAATATATTGTATGCTTCTTTTTTCGCTCGTCAATTTGGAGCGCTGCGGTGTGCTCTATGCGTACGCGCTGCCCATTTATCCGATTGCGCTCGTAGCGGGGCGTGTGTTTGCCCATAAGTACGCGCGCTGCATCGGCGGCAACCCGCCCGAGGCGCTGTGCTCGGGCATTGATTGTATAGAATGTCTGGTCGGTGGTTGTCATACAAACTCAATGATCGCCTGCCGCGCCCTGTCGCTGACGCGCGAAGGCAGTTTTGTGATACGCGTGTAGCCGCCCGGGCGGGTGCTGTAGCGCGGGGCGATATCATCTACGAGTCGCCGAACGGCAAGCGTCTCTCCGTGAAGTCGCGCGCGCGCCGTACGCCTTGCGGCGAGCGTACCGCTCCGCGCGACGGTAATGAGGCGCTCGATAAATGGCCGGAGCTCCTTTGCTTTCGCTTCGGTCGTCGTGATCCGCTCATGGCGGATGAGGGATGAGGCGAGCGAGGAGATCAGCGCTTTCCGCTGTCGCGCTACGCGGCCGAATTTTCTGATTTTTCTATAATGACGCATGACGATAATCTCAAAAGTCAAAGCGCAAAAGTCAACGCAGCAGCCTAAAAGTCAAAAGTTTTACGGTTTTGCGTTGTGATTTTGAGCTTTGACTTTTGAGTTTACTTTAACGTGACTCCATTTTTCCCGAGTGCTTCTCGTATCTCCTGAATCGCTTTCTCGCCGATACCTTCAAGCGCCAAAAGGTCCTCCGCCTTCTTGCGCACGAGTCCGCCGACGGTGCGGATGTTCGCTTCGGAGAGCGCGTGTGCCGTGCGGGCAGAGAGGCCAGCAAGCGTTTCGATGCGGGTCTTCAAAAGTTCTTTATCGAGCTCCTCGCGCGGCGCACTGCTCCGAGCGTCCGGGCTCGCTGTCTCACCACGCGAGAGAGCAGGCGCGCCATGCGTTTCGTCCACGCCCTCTGTCTCATCTTCTACTTTTTCCTCAAAACCGATCACCGCCTGAAGCTGACGAACCATAATCTCGATCGAGTGCTCAAGCGCCTCGCGCGGCGTGAGCGTCCCGTCCGTTTCCACAAAGACCCGCAGGCGGTTAAAGTCGGTGCGATCACCGACCCGCATGTTTTCCACCTCATAATTGACACGGCGGATCGGGGTAAAAATCGCGTCCGGCGTCATCACGCCGACCTCGACGCGCTCTTTCTCAAGCACTTCTTTTGGCACATACCCGAGTCCCCGTTCAACCGTGAGCTCCATCTCAAGCGTGGTCTTCCCCGTCACCTCTGCGATATGGATCTCAGGGTTGAGAATGGTAACCTGTCCCGGCGCTTCAATCAGGTTTCCTGTAATCTCGCGCGGTCCTTTCACCTTTAGGGTCATCGTCTGCGGCTCGTCTCCGGTGAGCGAGAGCCGGAGGCGTTTGAGATTCAGGGTAAGTTCGACGACGTCCTCCTTGACGCCCTCGATCGTCGAGAACTCGTGCGGCACCCCTTCGATCTTGATGCGCGTTATTGCCGCGCCGGGGAGCGACGAGAGGATGATGCGCCGAAGCGAATTCCCGAGCGTATGCCCGTAGCCCGGGTAGAGGCCGTCTATCTCATACATACCGCTCATCCCCTCCTCAAAGACGACCCGGGGCTTCGAAGGCAGCGCAATGTTGTAGTCTGGCATAAAAAAAGATTAGTTTAGTAAGTAAAAACATTATACGCCTTAAAAGGCTAACTGTCAAAAGATGCACTCCCTGCCAGCTTAAAACTCAAAAGTCAAAGCTCAAAACCACAACGTAAAAACCTTAAAATTTTTGACTTTTAAGCTGTGGTTTTGACTTTTGCGATTTGACTTTTGAACTCCCCCCCGTTCAAAGCTCAAACGCGACGACTTGGTTTTGGAAGTTGGAAATTGTGAATTAGAGAAATTGCTTTAGCGACTATAAAACTCAATCACCGCCTGCAGATCAAGCGACTGCGCTCCGGCATTCTCCGCGGCGGGCCAGGCGCTTACAACTCCTTCCATTTTCCCGCTGTCGAATGAGAGCCAGACCGGGGGTATCGTCGTATCCGCTCCCTCCTTAAGAAGTTCGCTGCGCGAAGCAAATACTCCGCGATCGCGCTTGCTCTGCCTAACCCCAACCCGCTCGCCCACGCGCACCGCATATGAGGGCGTGGTCATCTTCCGGTCATTGATTGTAATGTGGCCGTGCGAGACGAGCTGGCGCGCCTGCGCTCTCGTGCGCGCGAGAGACAGCCGGTACACGACATTATCGAGACGCGACTCAATTCGTCGATAGAGCGCCTCTGCGGGCTTCACGCCGGTTGACCGCGCCGACTCTTTGACATAGCGCGCGAACTGCCTTTCCGAAAGGCCGTAGGTGAACCGTACGCGTTGTTTTTCAAGCATGTGTTTGCCGTAATCCGTGCGCGATGGCCTCCCGCCTCGCTTTCCTCCCCGCCTCGTTTTCGGAGTGCGGCTCGCGACCAGCGCAAACCGCGGCGTCTGGCATTTCTCAAAGACGTCGGGGCCGAGGCGCTTACAGATTTTGTACTTGGGACCAAATTTCATAGCTTAATGCAAAATGCAAAGCGAAAAGTGCAAAACAACAATTAAAACTCAAAACAAGTCTTTTAACTTTTGCCCTGTTGTTTTTCGTTTTGCACTTTACGTTTTGAGCTCCTATAACTACACCCGCCGTGGCTTTGGCGGTCGCGGGCCGTTGAAAGGCACGGGCGTTGCGTCACGAAGACTGCTGATGCCGATCCCGCGTGAGATGAAGCCGCGGACAGACGATTCCCGGCCTGCGCCGACGCCCTTTATTATAATATCCGCGTCCCGCATTCCCATCTGCACTGCTTTCTCGCCAATGAGTTCCCCAACCTTTGCCGCCGCATACGGCGTACCTTTACGCGCGCCCTTGAAGCCAAGCGCGCCGCTCGATGAGGCGCAGAGTACCGTACCCGAGGCCTCGGCGAGCGTGAGGAGCGTATTATTGTATGTGGACTGGATGTGGAGCACGCCCTTTTCGATTTGCCGTTTCGGCCCACGAGAGAGCGCGCGGGACTTGAGCCCGCTGTCGTAACCCCCACCGCTTTTTTTTATGATGCGTTTCTTTCCCATGCTGTTAGATCTATGCCAAAATTTACCCTCAACTCATATCGAACGCTCAGTCACACTATCTCCTTAAACTCAAAACTCAAAAGTCAGAGCTCAAAACCACAACGCAAAACCGTAAAACTTTTGAATTTTAGGCTGCTGCGTTGACTTTTGCGATTTGAGTTTTGACTTCACGCACCGGTTTTGGGTGTAAGTAATTTTGGACTCTTAATTTCGGTACATCACTACTTCTTTTCTACTTTCTTCCTCCCCGACCCCATAGTCTTACGCACATTACCTCTGACCGTGCGTGAATTCGTTTTCGTACGCTGGCCGCGCGCCGGCAGATGCCGCATATGGCGTACGCCGCGGTACGACTTGCTCTCACGCAAACGTTTAATGTTGGCGCTTATATTCCGTCGCAGCTCTCCCTCGAGCCTAAAGCTCTCGAGCGCTGCTCGGATGCGTGCCTCCTCCTCCGCGCTTACCTCTCGCGGCCGTTTCGCCGGGCTCACCTTTGCCTCCCTGAGAACCGCTCCAGCACGCGGACGCCCGACCCCGTAGATCGCCGTGAGGCCGATATCAAGCCGCTTCTTCTCTGGAATAGTGATGCCGAAGAGACGCATAGAAATTTAAATCCGAATTTCGAAATTCGGATTTCGAATTTGCGCACGCTATCCTTGCCTCTGCTTGTGCCTCGGATTCGTACACACTATATACATACGGCCCTTGCGTCGGACCATCTGACAGAGACGGCAGCGTTTTTTAATGGTAGATCGGACGCGCATAGCTTCTGTTCTCAAATAACCAAACATACAATCACCAAACACCGAATTTTCAAGTTCCAAGTGCGCAATTTCCAAACAATTTCCAAATCTCAAAGCTCCAATTTCCAAACCCAAACGTTTCCCGTGTTTGAGGTTTGAAAATTTGGAAATTGAGATTTGCTTGGAAATTAGTTACTTGGAAATTGGAAATTAATCACCCGGGGGGAGATTGTCTGGTTACAGGTTATTGTGTGTGATTGATATTACAGTCGTTTCACTATCCTCCCCTTCCCCCCGTACGGATCAATCCGGACAATGACGCGGTCGCCGACGAGCACCCGTATGTGGTGCAGGCGCATTTTTCCCGCAAGGTAGGCTTTCAGTTCCCCGCCTCCATCAAGCGAGACGCGAAAAATTGCGTCCGGCAGCGCCTCCTCGACGACGCCGAATTTTTCCTCATGTCTCGAATCTGGCCGCTGCATGAATTTCAGCCACTCTCAACTAAACTATACCAGCATTACGCGCTACAGGCAACTTCCCCGTGCTCCGCTGAGGCGCACGGCTGTAAAGTTGCCTCTATTCAATCGGCGTACCTTCAGAAGCCTGTCCTGTTATGGTGAGCACGATACTCTCGGGCTTCTTCGGGAACGTGCTGTCCCAAAATGGACGGATAATAACTTCTGCCTTGGCTATCGCCGGGTAACCCGCTAGGACAGTATTGATAGCTCGTTTTGACTTCCCCGCAAGGTCATTGCGCAGGCGCGCCTCGTCAAACACCCACCTAAAATGCGGCGTCCCGCGAACCGAGAAACGCACCTCGCCCTTTGCCGCCGGGTCAAACGCCTCCTTCTCGAGAAAGGTAACGGCGAGTTCGTCAAAATTTTCTATAACCACGTCGCCTTCATCGAAATCGGCAACGGTTGCGCGCGCAATATGTTTTGAAAAAGCGATCTGGTCGAACACAATGGCGTGGATTCCCGCCCTCTCGCCGACGATCACTTTGTCGCCCTCCGATCGGTTGGCGAGAGAAAGCGAGCGGATAATCGCACCCTCCTCATACCAGAGCGCGCGCTCCGGAATGCTCCCCGTAATCTCTGCTCTGAGCGCGCTCTCGAGCTCGGCTTTGAGCGCACGACGCGCCTCATCCTCAGCAGCGCTCGAAACAGTCTTGACCACTCCCGCAAACCCGCCTTCAATAGGCGTCTTCGCCTCCGCATAAAAACCCCCGAAGCGCTGGTCCCCCTTGAGGCCGGGAATGCTAAATCGAGTGCCTTGCGGGATGTTGTACCTCTCGCCTGCGGCATCCGCAAAAACAACTGCCTCGATGGTACCTAAGTCAAAAGAATCGCCCGTCTTTTTCCTCCCGGGAACATCTAGAGACTTTGCAATCCGATAAATCAAGCCGTCCGGCGTCTCAAAACGGGTATTCTTGATCAGGCGCTGCGGCTTCTCGTCATAGTTGTTATAGATGACTATGGCACCTGACGATTTGCGCTCAACAAATTCCTCGCCGGTCGCCGGCAGTTCGCGGGTCGCGTCTTTTTCTATTGACACGAGCCGATAGGTGAGCGGCGCCGTCAGGCCCTCGGCGGATGCGGCGAATGTGCCATCGGCCGAACCTCTATAGTCGCGCGTTTCAATAATAACCTGCGCCCCCGCGAAAAAGACCGAGAAAACAACATAGAGGAGCGCGATTGAAAATACGGCCACAGCCCACAGTCGCTTGCCGTAGCGCGTGCCGCGCCCACTCCTCCAGGCGTTCCCGTTCTCTGCACCACCACTGGAGCGACGAACCGCAGGGGCTTTAGAGCTATCCTCCGAGCGCGGCAGGACGAGCGATCGGATAGATCGCCGAGGCGGAGTTACATCACTCACTGGTTTGGGAGGCATAGCGTACGCAATCTTCAATTTCTAATTCTCAATTTTTAATGACGGACGACATCGTGTTTGGAAATTGCTTGGAAATTTTAGTTTTGGAACTTGGAAATTAAAGTGAATAAAAAAAGGAGGCAATCAGTAAGCCCTCTCGTGGCCATCACTATAGCATACTCACGCCTGTCGCGCTACCGTGTGGATAACAGCGTGGATTGCGCGAAGATTGCCTCGCAGGCGAGGGATATGTCGCGCATACAAGGCGCGGCGCTCGCCTCGCAGGTAAGCCGGGTCTGAAGAGCCTGTTCCGGAATCGTCGTTGGTTTAAACGTGCCCTCTCCGAGAAACGCCGACACAGATTCCTCGCCGAGAAGAAACTGCCGAAACCGCTCCGTCATTGCCGTATTTTCAGCGAGTACCATAAACCAACCGGGCATGAGGCCGTGCGTATCGGTGAGGGAGGCAAGCGAGCGAGAGAGTTCGAGAAGCCATCGTTCTCTCGGTTTGCGCAGGGCCTCGCTTATGCGCCGGGTCGTCTTCTCGTCTGCAGCTCCTTCGGTGAGCGAGAGTAGCGAGAGTGTCTCCGCCGGGACAGTCTTGAGGGCGCTCGCGAGCTCGCGTACGAGCGTATGCGCTCCGTAGGGGAACGAGAAGGTTTCGAGAAGCACCCCCTCGAGTACCAAGACAAGTTCAGTCATCTCCGCGCTCACCTGGCAGAGCAGAAAATCCTCGTGCACCGGGAAGAGGTCACGCAGCACGGAGGTGAGCACGAGTGCTTCGGAGTGCGGCACGACCACGGCTCCCGGCATGGTGCGGGCGAGGAGCGCGTCTATCTCTTCAAGAGTGCTCCGGGATGTCCTGCTTAAGTAGAGCGCGATCTCGAGTGTACGTGCCACCTTTCCGATCGGAGCGCGGGTGCGATAGCCATTGAGCGCAACACGGGCGACAGACAGCTCAATCAGAGCGCTCTCGCTACTCTGCCCCTTCTCGCCGCGAGCCGCGCTCGAAGCCCTCTCGTCCGCGCCGCGACTACTTCGAGCGGGACGAGCGCGGGGGGGATTCGGCGAGGGCGTCGTGCCGAATCGCCGCCATGCCTCCTCGATCAGGGCGTCAATAATTGAAGCCGTGATCTCGATCGGCGAATCGTGTTCATAATGCAAAACCTTCGTCTCGCCGATAAACCAGGGCGCGCTGAAGGTAAGCATCGCGTGCTGGATGCTCTCGCCGCGCCCATGCGCCGCGAAGGCAAGTGCGGTGGCCACTTTCTCAAGCGCCGCTGTCATCGCACGGCTGAGGCGCGCGGGCTGCACATGCTCGTGGAATAAAAAGTCCTCACCGACACCAACGACGAGACGCGCCTCGGCATGCTTCCCGCCGCCAAGGTGCGCAAGCGCGCCGCGCACGCTCCCGCTTCCGATATCAAAAAGCGCGACGGGCATTCTCCCTGCCTTGACACGGCGCCGTGTGCTCGAGAAGAGCATGGTGTCTTCAGTATACAAACCGCGTCTTTGAACTCCAAGATCGTGAGGACTTCCGCCGCCACTTTTTTTGTGTTATATTTACACTAGCAGTTCTTGGATCACACGCAAACGAATACAGCGCCTTCGAGCGCACGTACGAAAACTTAGAAAGAAAGGGGTATCCATGTGGAAGAACAAATGCGAGAAAGAGAAGAAAAGGTCGAACTTGATCGAGAAATCGTGCGGGGGGTATGCATTGACCATGCAGGAGCTTTCATACGAGACGACGCCGTATGGGCGGAGGAAATCAACGGAGACTACAGAGTCTCCATGAGCATCGCTGATGTTGCCACGCTCGTCCCGCCGCACTCGAGTCTTGACAACCTGGCACAAGAGCGCGGTTTTACACGTTACGGCACCAATGGCACCGGCACACGACATATGCTGCCCGAGGAGGTGATCCGCGCGGCAAGTCTCACAAGACGAGAGCACAACACCATCACCGTGGCAGTAACACTCGATGGTGCAACGTTCGATATCAAAGAGACACGGGTCATGCCGTCGTTTCTCAAAAACGAACGTGGCCTTTCGTTTGAGCGGGTAGACCAAATAACCGCCGACGGAGAGGATCCCCAGAGCGAACGGTTCCGCGAGTGGGGTTTCCTTGCGGAGCGACTCCGCGCTCACCGGCGCAACGGCGCCGCGATCATTCTCGATCGATTTAATGAAGTTCGCAAGTTTGATTGGCCTTCGCCTGAAGAGACGTATGCGAAATGGCTCTCGTACGCCTCTCGGAGTATTTCGCGCCGCATCGTGAGTGAGTTCGTAACGCTCGGGGGCAATGCCCTTGCGCTCTGGTGTCGCGAGCGTGGACTCCCCGTACTCTACCGCAACCACACTGCCTCTATCAGCGCGACAGAACGCACCATGGTTCTCGGGGATATTGATCGCGCCTATGCCGGAGACCTCTCGCCTGCCGAATTTGAAGCGCTCGAGATGCGAGTCGCCGCGATTTATGGCTGGGCCTTTTACAGCCCCTCTCCCATGGGGCATGGTGTCATCAATATGCTGTACATCCACTACAGCTCGCCCATGAGGAGATATGCAGATCTTTTGGTGCAGCAAGCGTTACACTCTAAATTTCGAGGAGACCGGCATGTCCGTACGGACCGCGAACTGATCCTGATCTCGCAGTATATTAACGCGATGAGACGCGAGGCGTTTATCGGGCAGTACCCAAAGGTACACAATAGACTCAAGCAAGGATCGGCACACCGCAGCTCTCTCTCGTTCATCGTTGGGCTTGGAGCAACCGCTGCCTTGCCACCCCGGTTCGATGAGGAAGAAGCCGTCGACCACGAACCGCCGGAACCGGAATCCGAGGCAGAAAAGGCGCTTGACACCTATACGAGAGCCCAGGGTCTGTGCCCGCCTCGCTACAGTGTCTCGCGAAGTCAGTACGACCCTCGGCAGTTTCGCTGTCGCGTATGTACCAACGTCCCATTTGATCCGACCGAGATCAACGCAATCGCCTATGCGGCGAGCGCATCCGAATCGCGCTCCCGCGCCGCAAGCACGCTCCTCACAAAGCTCGTTTTGAATCTGTCTAAACCCTGAGTGGAGAAGTATCCACGTCCAAGCCCGGCACCCCATGTGGTGCCGGGCTTTACTAACCAGCTTTGCTCTTCCACGATACGATTGGACGACAAGTAATGGAATAGACCTCTTGCATAACCCGCTCTTGCAGCAATTTCTTATTTTTGGCTTTTTTGGCTGCGACTTCTGTCCGGGTTTCGTAAGAGGTCTACTACAGCGGAGCCGGCGGTCCAAAGGGTCGCCGGTTTTTCGATCGTCAAGAATCGTGCATGCTGCTTTGCGCTGATTTATGCCGCCGTATTAAAAGCGCTCATCGCCTTCTCGCGGCCGTCGGTGATGAGAGCCGTGATCGCGTCGCAGGCACGCGCGAGTGAACCGGCAAGCACTGTCTCCTCGCGCTTGCTGAACGCCCCGAGAAGAAAATCAAGCACCGCTTGCTCGCCGCGGGGTTTTCGGAGCTTGCCGCGCGCCCCGTTAGAAACTCCGTTTCTAACGGGGCGCGCTCCGAGAGGCGCGATGCCGATCCGCACGCGGATAAAATCGCGCGTTTTGATCGCGCGGATCACGGACTCGAGTCCTTTGTGTCCGCCCGAGCTCCGGCCGAAGGAGATTTTTACGGCGCTGAGGGGTAGGTCGAGATCGTCATACACGACGATAAGCCGTTCCGCGGCGCGTGCGTTTTTGATGAGCGGCGCCACTGACGCGCCCGAGCGATTCATAAACTGCTGCGGCAGGAGGAGCGTCACGCGCGCTCCGCCAATTTTACCCTCTGCTCTCAGTGCTTTTGCGCTCCGGTCCTCGCGCCAGGGCTCAAACTCGCCGCGCGCTCCGCTCGACGCTCCGCTTCGAGCGGAGCGCGCGCGAAACGCCTCGACCGCACGAGCGCCCGCATTGTGTCTCGTGCGCTCATATTCCGTCCCCGGATTGCCGAGGCCGACAACTATGTATGTTCTGGATACTTTCATACAAGGTGGAATGTTAGGCAAGCCGAGCCCGCATACAGCGCGCTCCAACAAATGAAAAACTAAAAATGTAAAACGAAAAATTACAACACAAAACTCAAAACAACCTTTCGGTAAACTGGTACGTCAGCGCTTGTTTTGCATTTTGCATTGTAATTTTTCATTTTTCGTTTTGCACTTTGCATTTTTGGCAAACAAACACAGACTGTCGCTTGCCTTACCTGAAGACACCTATTACAATAGCAGTAATTCTCTTTCTCCTCAACTCCATGAACGTTCCTCTACAAAATCAGCAGCATAAAGACGGTCGGTCATTCTTTGAGTTCGTCCGCTTCCTTGTCATCATCTCGGCCGTCGTGTTTGCGGTTCGCTTCTATGTAGCGACCCCATTTATCGTCAGCGGCTCCTCGATGGACCCGACGTTCGCCCATGGAGAATACTTGATCGTGGATGAAATCAGCTACCGGCTTGCCGAGCCGAAACGCGGGGACGTCATCGTCTTCCGCTTCCCGCAGAAGCGGACACAATTTTTCATCAAGCGCATTATCGGACTTCCGAGGGAGACCGTTGAGATACAGGGCGGCTCTCTCTCGGTAAAAAATGATGCAGCGCCTCGCGGATTCGTTCTCGACGAGCCCTATCTCGCCGATGGCACCGCCGGTTCGTTGTCCGTCACCCTCGGCGAGAGCGAATATTTCGTGCTCGGCGACAACCGCTCGGCAAGCTTTGACTCCCGCTCGTGGGGGACCCTGCCGCGCGACCTCATCGTGGGGCGTGCGTTCGCGAGGCTTTTCCCCCTCCAGAATCTTGCGCTCTTCCCGGGACACGCGACTCTGGACGCTCCATACTAGTACCGTTACAAGTCAGTCTAGTACCGTTACAAGATTGTGTGGCAGTTCTGATTAGAGATTCCGAATCGTACTATTCATGATGGTGCAAGTACCTCGTGAATACTTGTAATGGTATCAGATTTCTTGATACTGAGTGTTGGAAAAACTCGTGTCGCGGAGAACACGCAGCACACACCTCCGATGAACGGCACCACTTCACTCTCGCGCCATGATGCTCTCCCCGCGCCGCTCGCGCAGGCGCTCGGCATCGCCGAGCACTATGGCTTTGTCTCGCTCGAAGAGCGCTACAGAGCGGCAAGAGCGGAGCGCCGGGAGGTGCGCAGCGCCGACAAGCGCAGATGGCTCGCCCCTATACCTCGCCCTACGCCGCAGACAAGCCGAGAGGACAACTCCGCCATCATCTCCTGCCTCACGAGCGGCGTCCTCTCGCCTCTCTCGCCCCCGGCGCTTCTTTATCGGTACCTCCGCGACGGAAAGGACAGGAAAAACATAGGCCGCCGAGGCGCCTACACGCTGCGACTCGAAGTATTCGGGATGAAAGACGCGCTCGGCGAGGCGCTCCTCATTCGCGCAGCCTCAGCCATTCTCGATGAGCTCAAGCAGGGAGGCGTTATTATCCATATCAACAGTGCCGGCGACCGCGAAACCGCCGGGCGATTTTTCCGCGAACTCGCATTCTATTATCACCGATACGCCGATCAGCTCGCGCCATGCTGCCGGGCACGCGTCGGCGAGAACCTGCTCTCGCTCGTGCGCTGCACGAGTGAGCGGTGCAGCGAAGTGCGCGAAAATGCCCCGAAATCAATCAGCTACCTCCACGATTCGCACCGGCGGCACCTCAAAGAGGTGCTCGAGTATCTCGAGGGGATGGACATCCCCTACACCATCGACGAGGCTATTATCGATCCGGAACTGAACTTTGCGGCGACAGTTTTTGAACTCCGGCCTGCGCTCACGACGGATGCGCAGGAGAAAGAAACGCTCGGCTACGGCGGCCGCTACGAGGGACTCGCCCGGCGCACAGGAATCCGCGGAGCGCTCTCCGGCGCCGCGCTCTCGCTCACGATCGCCCCAGAGCACGCTCACTCCCGCGCCGCCGCGGTCCCGCGACCGCTTTCCCCGCGCATTCTCTTTATCCAGCTCGGAGCGGACGCACTGCGCCGGGGGCTCGTCGTACTCGAGCTCCTGCGGAGAGCGCGGATACCCGTGCTCCAGGCGCTCGGCTCCCACTCGCTCTCGGAGCAAGTCGTGCGCGCGGAGCGCGAGAGCATACCATACACGGTGATCATCGGCCATCGCGAGGCGCTCGACGGGACTGCCATCGTCCGCAATACCGCCACCCGCTCGCAGGAAACCATACCGGTCTCGCTCTTGCCGCGATATTTCAAATCATCGGCACGCATTCGTTTCTGACGTCCTTGAGTTTGTCGGCAGCGTGCGGATGTGTTAGTGTGGCAGCAAGCAATAAGCAGCATGCACCAAACAAATACGTCGTATGCATGTTGCTTGTTGCATACTGCTTGTTGCAAAGCGTATGATTAACGTCGAAGTCAACAAAACAGAGACTGAAAACAACGTCGTCGCGCTCCGGAGATTCTCAAAGCGCGTGCAAGAGTCGGGTGTCCTCACTCGCGCCCGCTCGCTCAAGCACTATAAACGCGACGCCTCTCAGCACACGAAGAAGCGAAGCCGCCTTGCGCTCATCGCGCGGCAGATTGAGCGCGACCGCCTCGCGAAGCTCGGCAAGACACCGGAGTCGAAGAAGAGAAAAGGGGGGAGGATGGGATGAGCAGATAACGAAGGCAAAAGGTAAAAATCAAAAATATGACAATCTCACCTTACGCACTCAAGATATCTTTTTTTTAAGCCGTTTACGTGCAATTGTCCTCAAAAGCCGCTTGCTTATCGATAAACAGAGTTCAGAAAATGGCTTAAAACATAGAA
>Ga0137796_10000980_pt1 | contig 16890 bp, 11 predicted proteins | sample OV2TP3_FD_97704 | JGI IMG/M metagenome (GOLD analysis project Ga0137796, IMG submission 97704) | reverse complement strand
TCCCCAAGCCAAAGAAACGCAAGGGCAGGGGTAAACAGGAAGAAATCATCCTTCGCTACATGCGGCAGTTTTATCTTGCCTATCGTGCGCCATTATTGGAAGGCGGTGCGACGGGCGCTGGAAAACGGAACGCACTGCGTTCCGAATCCGAAAAGGAAGCAAAACGGAACGCAGCGCGCTCCAAATCGAGAATTCAGCGCACAGCGCAAGGTGAATTGCCGGGCCTCCGGCCGGAACTCTCCTGGTCCCACTATCGGCTCCTGCTCGGAATCGAAGATCCCGCCGCCCGCGAATGGTACATGAACGAGGCGGCCAGCCAGCACTGGTCCACCCGCCAGCTCGACGGGGGACAGTGGCTGGATCCCGACCTTCCTGGTCTAAAGCTGATTCATAGGCGGCTCCCTGCGGCGTAAACTAAACCCTCGATCACAGTGAAGCGAAACGGGAGGCAACATGGCAAACCCTCTGCACTTGGACAAGATGACCGTTGAAGAGAAACTCCAGGCAATGAAATCGCTCTGGGACGATCTGTAGATCTTGATGATCCGAGGCCAGAAGGTGCTGCTCGACATGGATCTGGCGGAGCTGTACGGGGTAGAAACAGGCGCGTTGACGCGGGCGGTTCGCCGCAACCGGGATCGCTTCCCGGCGGACTTTATGTTTCAGTTGAATAATCAGGAAGTTACAAACTTGAAATGCCAAATTGGCATCTCAAGATCCTGGGGCGGCCGCCGCCATCCGCCCTACGCATTCACGGAACAAGGCGTCGCGATGCTGTCCAGTGTCCTGCGCAGCAAACGCGCCGTCGCCGTCAACATCGAGATCATGCGTGCGTTCGTGAAATTGCGCGAAATGCTCGCCGGCCATCGGGAGCTGGCCGAGAAGCTGGCGCAGCTCGAGAAGAAGTACGACAAGCAGTTCAAGACCGTGTTCGACGCGATACGGCAGCTCATGGAACCGCCGGCAACGAGAAAGCGGCCCATCGGCTTCGCGCCGTGGCCGGAACGGCGGGGCGATTGAGGCATGGGACAGTGACAAACAGGTTCTTCGAAGCCCCCATCCTCAACTCCCCCTACGAGTACCCCGGTCGTCTCTGGGAGCTCGATGAGAACGGCCAGCCGACGCAGAAGGTCATCGAAAGCCGGCGCAGGGCCGAATTCATCACGCCCATCCCCAAGCCCAAGAAGCAAAAGGGCAAGGCCAAGCAGGCGGAAATCGTCTTCGACGAAGGCGAGGGCCTCTCCACCCAGGAGCAACAATACGCCCACACCGCTATTCTCAATGGCGTGCGCGAACACGTGGACAAGTGGCGCCGCCTCCCGAACCCCAACGACTGGCACGTCACGCCGGAAACCGCGCGCCTGCTCCAGCACTGGCGCCATCACCGCTGCCTTTTCGACGAAGGCTGCGTCATCATCTCTCCGGATCTCCGGTTCGTGGTAAGCCGCCGCGTGCGCGAGGAATTCGAAAACGGGCGCGAGTACTACCGGCTTGATGGCAAGCTATTCGATTTGTCGGACTTGTGCGATTACCATCCGTCTGCCGAGTTAGTGTGCTGGCACAACGACGAGCGTTTCGAGTAATTTAGAAAAGCCTCATGACCCGCCGCCCCGAAGACTCCGCTCGCGAAATCATCGACCGCAGGGCCGCGGGCGTCATTGAAGCCAAGCAGGCCGGCACCACGCTCTCCGGCGTCGAGGTCCAGTCCGACAAGTACGCCAAGGGCCTGTCGGAATCCCTGCCGACCTGGCACAAGCCCTTGCCCATTGCCTGGCAGTCCATCGGACTGGAGACGCGCTTGACCAATGGGCTCGACCCGAACTCCCGGCCGACAAACCTCTCCGCTTTCCACCGCGGGCAACTGGGTAGATCAGAAGGCATTCTCTTCTGGCGGCCATTGTAGCGCGCCAATGCCTCCATGCTATGAACTTCACAAAAGCACAGTTGCAGGCCATCCACGAACCGCTGAGGAATCTCCAGCTAATCGCCTGTGCTGGTTCCGGGAAAACAGAGGTTGTCGCGCGGCGCATCGTTGCGTTGCTTAAAGGCGTTAACGGTAGACCGCTTGCTCCAGGCAACATTATTGCATTTACGTTCACAGACAAGGCCGCAGGGGAACTGAAAGACCGCATTGTCGAACGCTGCCGCGAGGAAATCGGCGCTGTCGTCGGTCTCGCAGAGATGTATGTCGGAACGATCCATGGATTTTGTCTGGATCTCCTGAAATCCGAGGTGCCCAGATTTCTCAAGCACGGCGTGTTGAACGAAGTTCAGCAGGCGCTATTCATTGATCGCCGCAGCAGGCAGAGCGGCCTGACTTCATGCACGGATCTGTCAGACAAGCCGCTGAAGCGCTACCGCGATACACTCCACTACATTGCCGCCCTGAGCCTACTTCGCGAAGCGGATATTGTTGAGAAAGCGCTGAATGATTGTCCTGTCGTAAAGGCACTAGAGGCGTATCGAAGCCTCCTTGAGGAACACGCTTATCTTGATTACTCGGCGATCCTTGAGCAGGCAGTGGATGTGCTCACCAATGATGCCAAGCTGCGGGATCGGCTACGGGACCGGGTGAAGTGCGTCGTTGTGGACGAGTATCAGGACGTCAACCCAATACAGGAGGCTATTGTGTGGACGCTGCACGATCTGGGCGCAAAGGTATGTGTGGTAGGAGACGACGATCAGACGATCTACCAATGGCGCGGCAGCGATGTCGAGAACATTCTCACCTTTAAGACTCGCTACCCGCGGGTCAAGACGGTTCCGCTGGAGGAGAATTTCCGTTCAAGCGAAGGTGTGATCGAAACGGCACATGATTTTATCGAAAAGAACTCCGTGCGGCTGCCGAAACGTATGAAGTCGGTGGATGCCCAGCGGTATGAGCCGGGCGATCTCGTGGCACAGGCATTCGATTCGCCCGCAGTAGAAGCGGAGTTCATTGCCAGGACGGTTAAGGAGCTTCGCGGAGTGCCGATCAGGGAGAACGGGAAACAGCGGGGGATCTCCTGGGGAGATATGGCAGTCCTGCTGCGGAGTGTCCGGCGCAACGGAGCGCCCATTGCATACGCGCTTCGCGAGGCCGGCATACCGTATGTCATCATCGGCATGAACAACCTGTTTGAAACACCGGAGGCGGAAGCATCCCGGCAGATGTTTTACCTGATGGCGGGGCGTGCGGATGTCGATGTAGATACAGTTGCAGCGGCGTGGAAAGCGGCGCGAACGGGAGCCAACAGCAAACGGCTCAGAAGGGCGATGGAGGGAATTTCCCGGGATCGCGACGATCTGCTCGCTGGGAAAGAACAGCGCTGGAGCCTATATAACATCCAGCGCCAGTTTCTCAGGTTCCTCGAGGACGCGGAAATCCGGGAGGAGACCGTGCCCGAGGATCGCGGCGCGGTCCTTTTCTACAATCTGGGCAAATTCAGCCAGTTGATTTCGGATTTCGAAACCATCCACTTTTACTCCGATCCCATCGAGAAGTACGAATCATTCGCAAAATTTCTAGAGCACAGTGCGGCGGAAGCCTATCCCGAGGGTTGGCAGGACAATCAATACCTCCACCCGGATGCGGTCCAGATCATGACAGTACATCAGGCCAAGGGAATGCAATGGCCGGTTGTGTTTCTGCCGGCGCTCATTCGCAACCGCTTTCCAGCCAAGAAGCACAGCGGCCGATCAGTCTGGCACCTGTTGCCGAGGGCGGGGATTGAGAAACAGGAACGCTTTGAGGGCTCCATCGAGGACGAGCGTCGTCTCTTCTATGTCGGGATGACCCGGAGCCAGAAGTATCTGTTCTTCACCTGGGCGCCGGTCCCCGGTAATCAGTTATTCCAGCAGGCATCGGAGTTCTGGGAAGACGTGCTGGCGTCGAAGTACGTGAAGCGGAAAATGCAGGATTATTCCCGCCGCAGGCACCTCGCCCCGCAACCCAGAAAGGGTATCACCAACGCCGTTCTGACTTTCTCCGACATGAAGTACTTTTTCGAATGTCCATACCAGTTCAAGCTGCGCGTGTTATATGGCTTCAACCCGCCGATTGACGAGGCGCTGGGCTACGGAAAGTCGCTCCACGACATGCTGGCGGAGGTACATGCCCACGCGACCCGCGGCGAAAAGGTTGGCGACGAAGTGCAGGAACTGATCGATCGGCACTTGCACGTGCCCTACGCCTATCCGGAGTTGCGTGAAACGCTGCGCCAATCTGCAGAAAGAGTCGTCCACAACTACCTCTCCGACAACCGGGAACTGTTTGACAAGATCGAGTTCTCCGAGAAGCAGATCGAGATAAACATGGGCGACGGCGTCTCGGTGACAGGCCGGATCGATCTCGTCCGCCGGACGGACACGGACGAGACGACGATCGTTGATCTCAAGTCCAGCGAGCGCGTGCAGACAGAAGCTGTCACAGAGGCCCAGCTAAGCATTTACGCCCTGGGCTACAAGGAGCTGACCGGGAAGGGCGCGAACTACGTGGAGATCTATGATCTTGATCAGCGGCGCGGCAAGCCCCGCTCGGTGGACGAGGAGCTCCTGGCAGATGTGAGGAAGGACGTCCTGCACATGGCCGACTCCCTGCGCAAGGGTGACATGCCTGTCAAGCCCGCGCAGAAACGGTGCAGCAGATGCGATTTCTGCGGGATGTGCACGGCTGGCGCGGCGGTGGTGTCAGGGGCCTGATATGGTGCCGGCGAGATGCACTGGGCCAGCTTCATCGACTAAACTTATTGCTAATCAATAAGAAGGGAGCGAATCCGTGGGGAGAGAAGACGCATCTGCTGGCAGCCCGTTGGATGCCGCAAGGCCGTCGGCGAAAGCGCTGCGCTGGCGTGTCATAAAATCCCTGAAAAACCAGGGATTTACCGTGCGGCGCGGGAGCCTGGTTACCCCGGATCCCGCCGACAAGGAAGCGATACGCGGTCTGCACGCGATGGCCGTTCAGCACCGCATCGAGCAGTCGCGGCCGGGGCTGTGCCGTCATGAGCAGCGACTCATGCAGCGCATTGCCGATGGAAAGGACCTTGTCCCCGAACGCATTTCCCCGCGCCTCGTCGAGGTGCAGCCGGACTCGGAGGATGAGCTGCTGTTCCGCTACGCCCGACTCCACTGGAGCATCCCCGTTTCCGCGGGCTACGGGCGCCGAATTCGCTTTCTTGTGTTGGACGAGGCGAACGACAAACTCATCGGCATCTTCGGGCTCGGCGATCCCGTATACAGTCTGGGACCACGGGATGAGTGGATCGGCTGGAGCAGTGCAGCCAAGAAACGACGGATCCGCTCGGTTCTGGACGCGTTCGTCCTCGGCGCGGTGCCTCCCTATTCGTACCTTCTCTGCGGCAAGCTGGTGGCGCTTCTTGTGGTGTCGAATGAGGTGCGGGAGGCGGTACAGAGAAAGTATGGCGGTAAGGCGTCTTTCATCAGTGCAGTGCCCCACGATGGCGAACTGGCATTGATTACCACGACTTCCGCGTTAGGCCGATCCTCGATTTATAACCGGTTGACGCTGGGCGCAGAAGCCGTGTTCAAGAGTTCCGGATTCACCTCCGGCTCCGGCGAGTTCCATTTTTCCGACGGCATTTACAAGGATCTACGATCCTTCGCGCTGGCAAACTGCGAAGCAACCGCCAAGGATCAGCGGTGGGGTTCGGGGTTCCGAAGCCGCAGGGAGATCGTACTGAAGGCGATGCCGAAGCTGAATCTTCCGCGCCGGCTGATCTACCACGGCATCGGTCGCGAGATATTCGTGATTCCGCTGGCGAAGAACACGCGTTCCTTTCTGAATGGCGATAGCGAAGAGCTGGATTACTTCGCTAGGCCCGCCGTGGATCTGTGGAACTGGTTCCGGCACAGATGGCTGTTGCCGAGAGCCAGGCGCGATCAGCGCTACAACGAATTCGATCGCGAATCCTACCGGCTGTGGCCGAAGCGGTGAGTGTTCGTGGCCAATAACGAAGCGCCCTTTGCCGATCTCCCCGCCGCGCTGGTCGAAGAGGTTCTCAGCCGAACCGGCGAAGTGGGCGATCGCCTGCTCGAGACCTTCCAGGATCTCAAAAGGACCCGGGCCGAAATGCGTGAGAAGCTGGTCGAAAGCAATCTGGTGATGAACGAGGCGGCCCTGGGCTACCCTCCTTCGCCAACGACGTGCGCGGCGGACGGTTCCTATGCGATCGAGCGTCTGCTGACCGTGGACCTGGTGGCCGCCGCTGCAGTGGCCGTGGAGGGGCTGACACCGCCCTCGGAGAAACGCCACTGGGCGGATCCGCATCACGGCACCTTCGTGGCCTCGGAGCCCCACCGGCCGGAGACGGCAACCGTGCTGCGTGCGGTCATGCTGGGCAACGAGCTGGTGCTCGCAATGGACGCGCCGCATGAGCTGGTCATGCTCGATGGCAGCTTCACGCTGCCGGTCATCTATTTCAACCAGGCAATCAACTCCGCGCCAGGTCTTCAGGAACTCAGTTGCTCGTGCGTATTCCTGGACAACTGCCAGAAGTACCTCGAGGCGTATGTCAGATTACTCCGCTCCGACCGCTCCGATCGCCAGTTCGTCGCGCTGCCGAAGTACTCCACGCGCAGGGAAGTCGGCAAGAAGGCCGGCTGGGGGAAGGAGTTCGACGATCGCGGCCTGCTGACGATGCTGCTGGAGCCCGGGGAGCTGACCAAACCCCTGCCGCTCGAAGCGCCCGCACAGGAATGGCACCTGAATACCGGCTCGATTCCGGCCGAAAAACGCGACACCGTGGATGAGCTGGCCGAGTCGCTGCCCGCGTGGCTCAATGCCGTGCATGTCTTCTACTACAAGCCACAGGAATGGCTGCCGGCGCTTCGCGTGGAAGTTCCCGGTTCCATCGCCAAGAACAATCACCGGCTCGCCATCGTTGTACGCGGGCTCAAGGATCAGTGCGCGACGGCGGCCATGATGGAACCCTACCCCATCTACTTGGCGGATCGCACCGTCAAGTCCCTGGCCCGCGCGCTGCCCACCTTCCGCCAGGTGGCAACGCAGCGGATCTCGGAGGGTTACGACGGCGATATCGGCGAGGTCTTCTTTGCCATGCACGGATACAGAACCGAAAGCGGAGCGTGAGGAATGGACGAAGCAGCAAGAAATCTCGATCAGATTGTCGATGGTACGGAAAGACTGGGGGTGGTCGGTTCTCCCTCCTCCACCGCCCAGCTCGCCCTCGACATCCTCGGCGGCGCCGTGACGCGCAAGCTAGTGGGAGAGCTAGCGCTGTTCCGGTTCCCCCAGGATGCCACGCAACACTATGCGCTTGGGCAGATCACCGAGATCCAGTTGCGCAACGTCTGGCACGAGGATCCCACCATGCGGAGCCTCATCCGCCAGCGGGGGCGCGTGGATGCGGTCAGCGAGCGACAGGACACTCATCTCGGCCAGATGACGGTCAGCGCCGTCTTCAAGCATGGCGGCCCGCGCGGCTACGAGCCCAGCATCCTCGGAACTGTCCCGGCCACCGGCACGCCGATCCACATTGTCACCGACGACGTGCTGCACGAGATCCTGAGCCCCTACCGCGACCAGATCTTCTACCTAGGGCACGTGTACGGATCGCAGCCCAAGCTGCCCCTATGGTTCAAGCACTTCGACAGCGGCCCGGATGGGGCGGGCGAGGCCTACCACCTGGGGATCTTCGGCAAGACCGGTTCAGGGAAATCGGTACTGGCCAAGATGCTGCTGACCGCGTACTCGCGTTACCCGAAGATGGCCATCCTCGTGATCGATCCGCAGGGAGAGTTCGCGAAGGACATGAAGAAAGGCGGCGCGAGCGGTGAGTTCGCGTTGCCGGTGGGAGACATCATTCGGAAGCAGGGCAAGCGGCCGGTGGTCCTGACGGTACGAAATCTGGTACTGGATCGCTGGGAGCTGTTCGAGCAGATCCTGTTCGAGTCGCTGTTCTTCGAGCGTCTTACCGTGCCGAAGGGCGAAAACCGCGAACTGGCCTGCGGCATCCTTGCCGATCGCCTGAAGAAAGCAAGCATCACGCTGGCGAAGCTCCACCGCAGGGAGTCGTTTGAAAAAGCATGGGAGCTTCTGGGCGATGAACGCGTTCAGAAGGTTTTCTACAGAACGGAGTCTTCCAGAGGCCGGTTCAATGACGCGCTGGAGGAAGCCGACAAGGAGGAGTTTTTTGGCCAGTACTGGGCGCCTGTCGCGGAATTGTTCAGGGAGGATCGGGAGGGGGCGAAGAGCATCGACCGTGCCTTGACATGGCTGTTGACCGAAGACACGGCCAACCGGCCGATCCTGGTGGTGAACCTCTCCCGCGAGGAGTCCCAGGGCCTGTTCTGGAACGACAAGATCCAATCACTGGTCATTAAGCGGCTGCTGGACGGCCTGTCAACGACGGCAGAACGGTTTTATCAGGAGGGTCAGAGCCTGAATGCGCTCGTAGTCATCGATGAGGCGCATCGGCTGGCACCTCGCGAACTGCCCCGCGATGATGACGCCTCCAGGGAAGTGCGTTCGGTATTGGTAGATGCTGCCCGGACCACGCGCAAGTACGGTCTGGGCTGGCTGTTCATCAGCCAGACGCTGTCCAGTCTCCATCCCGAAATTCTCCAGCAATTGCGAATCTTCTTCTTTGGCTTCGGCCTTGCCCTTGGACAGGAATTTCAATCTCTCCGGCAGCTTGTGGGTTCATCGGGCACGGCGCTGGATCTCTACCAGCTTTTCCGGGACCCCCATTCGGCATTCGATACCAAAAGCCGGCAATACTCGTTCATGACCATCGGCCCCGTGAGTCCGTTGTCCTTCTCCGGCACACCCCTGTTCCTGAACGCATTTAATACGGTGGAAGCATTCCTCGAGGCGAATAACCTGAAAACCTGATACCGGTGGTACACGATGGCGAAAAAGATAGCCACAAAGAAAACAACAGGGAAGAAAGCCACAAGGACCCGGACTGAGAAGAAGGTCACCCGCTACACCTACGACGAGATCAAGGAGCCGCGCACGCCCGAGACCGGACACACGTCGCTGCTGCCAGGTGAGGATCTGGTCGTCACGCTCCCGATGGACAACGGCTGGAGCAAGGCGATCGAAGTCGGGAAGCTGCCCGAAGGTGACAAGCGGCCGGTGGTAGTGGACATGGACCCGGCCGCTGACCCGGTGCTCTTCTGGGCGGGCAAGCGCAACCAGCGCGAGGTGCCGGTGCTGCCGCTCCAGCGGAACGAGATCGTCTCCGAGTCGCGCATCGCGCAGATCATCGAGCGGGCGCGCCGGGCGGCCGAGGAGAAGTCGGGCGCGGCGCGGCAGGGGCACCTCTTCGCTGACCTCGAGAAGACGCTGCGCGAGAGCGATCGAGCCAAGCGCGTCGAGTTCTATACTCACGAGCAGGGCTGGAAGAACAAGCTTATCTGTGGCGACTCGCTGCATGTGATGGAGTCGCTGCTCCACTACGAGAACCTGCGCGGCAAGGTGCAGATGATCTACATCGACCCGCCTTACGGGATCAACTATGACTCGAACTTCCAGCAGCGGGTGGATTCAACCAAGAACGACCAGAAGGACCAGGCTGACGATGTCGTAACGATCCGCGCCTATCGCGACACTTGGGCGCTGGGGATTCATTCGTGGCTTGAGTACCTCAAAGAGCGCCTGTACCTCTGTCGCGAACTGTTGGCGGACACGGGTTCAGTGTTTGTTCAGATTGGCGACGAGAATCTTCATCTTGCTCGCCTACTGTGCGACGAGGTATTCGGTGCCGAGAACTACGTTCGCGTAATCACCTTTCGCAAGAAATCAATGCCGTTGGGGGGGACCTTTCTCGAGGAGATGAACGACTACCTGCTTTGGTATTCGAAGAATAGGGACCAGTGCGACTACTACCAGTTGTATCGCCGGCAAGATGTCGAAGGTCTGTACTACTGGAATCTTGTGGAACTTCCTGACGGAACGAAGAGGCGCCTCACGCCGCAGGAGCAAGAGAATCACGCTCTTCTTCCTCGGGGGGCAAGCGTTGCCCGCCTGGTCTCGATGAGCCCACCGACCTTTAGTGAGAACGCTGTGTTCCCGTTCGAGCTTGATGGTGTTACGTACAGACCTCCTGAAGGAGGTTGCTGGATCACAGGAGTCGAAGGGATGCGTCGACTGGCGGCTGCGGGACGGTTGGTGCCGTCGGGGAAGAGCCTCATGTACTTCTACAAGGCGAACGACTTCCCGTTCGCCAAGCAAACGGCGCTTTGGTTGGACACCGGCACGGGGAACTTCACGGAACCAAAGCTGTATGCTGTGCAGACGTCCTTCAAGGTCGTCGAACGGTGCATCCAGATGACGACCAAGCCAGGCGATCTCGTCTTCGATCCGACGTGCGGCTCTGGAACTACCGCATTCTGCGCAGAGAAATGGGGCCGCCGTTGGATAACCTGTGACACAAGTCGAGTGGCGCTCAACGTGGCTCGACAGCGTGTTCTTTCAGTCCTTTATCCACCCTTCAAGTGCAATGGTGAAAGGGTTGCACTTGGATTCCAATACACACGAGCACATCGCATTGCTCTGAAGACGATCGCGAAGGACCTCGAGCCCGAGAGCGTCGAGTTACTTGATGCCCCTTTGGAAGATAGCGACGCCATTCGTGTCTGTGGCTCCTTCGAGGTTGCCTCTCTCGGTCGCTACTCGGTCGAGGACTGGAAGGGCTACGTCGTCCGCGAGCCGGGCATCGGCGAGGCGGCGAAGTTGGAGAACTACATCGAGGTGATCTGCCGCCTCTACCGCAAGGACGCTGCGATCCAGGGCGCGACCGGTCTCGTGCACGCAGTGGCGGAGACCGAGAAGGAGAAGATCGCGATCTCCGTTGGCCCGCTCTCGGGCCGCGTGACCGGCAAGCAGATCAACGACGCCGTCCAGGACGCGCTCGCCTCGGGCATCCTCGAGGTGCACGTGCTCGGCTGGGCCTTCGAAGCGAACGTGGGCGAAGTGAAGTCGCAGCTTGAGAAGCGCGGCAAGGTCAAGGTCGAGCTGATCATGATCCGCCCGGACACGCTGGCCGAGGGACTTAAGGCGACGCAGCCGGAGATGCTCTTTTCGCCGCTCGCGCTGCCGGACATCGAGGTCGCGGCCCTGAAGAACGGCAAGGAGAAGCAGCTCCGCGTCACGCTGAACGGCGTGGCGCTCTTCGACCGCAAGCGCCGCACCACCGAGTACAAGGCAGCGGACTCGGGCTACGTCTCGGCCTGGTACCTCGACGAGGACTACGACGGCGACTGCTTCGTGGACTGCCAGATGTTCTTCGACTTCAAGAAGGCGCCGAACATCAAGGCCGCGCTCAAGGCCGAGGTGGACCCGGAGGAGTTCACGCTCAAGCTCGATTCCGAGCCGTTCCCGGTGCGCGGCTACAAGCGCATCGCGGTGAAGGTCGTGGACGTGTACGGCAACGAGTCCACCGTCGTGCGGGACCTGGCGTAGGGAGGCGCGGACGATGGCCTACGTTGTCGATCGCGTCGTCATCTGCGACGCCTTCCGAGAGCCGGAGAAGCACTACGAGCTCCTGACCGGCGGCCGCTCGAAGCTCGCCGAGGGCCGGCGCCCGTCGATGCGGTACCTCGCCTCCGCCAAGGACGTGAAGGGCGGCATCGGGGGCGTCGTCGGCAAGGAGGCCCAGCTCTTCGACGACCTTTCGGCGTCAGCCGCCGAACTGAATGAGGTCGTCAATCAACTCCGCGACGAGGTGCGCGGGTGGCGCGAGGGCGGCTACCCGGGTACGGCGGTGGTCACGCGGCGGCTGCTCGAGTGGTGGTTCGAGCGCGACGAGGAGCGCCGGGCGATCGCCAAGCGCTTCTTCTTCTGCCAGCAGGAGGCGGTCGAGACGGTCCTCTACCTGTACGAGGTGCAGGGCCGGCGCAAGATGCCGGAGACCGGCGAGCTGTTGCGCTACGCCCTCAAGCTCGCCACTGGCACCGGCAAGACCGTGGTGATGGCGCTCTTCGTCACCTGGGCGACGCTGCACAAGCGCAAGGTGAGCGGCTCGTCGCTCTCGACCAACTTCCTGGTGCTGGTTCCTAACCTCACGGTACGCGACCGGGTGAGCGGCCAGCCGCGCGGCGACGGGCTCGATCCGGCCGGTGAGTACAACCTATACGACGGCTTCGAGATGGTGCCGCCCGAGTACCGGGAGGAGTTCCACCCGAAGGTCCTGGTGCGCAACTGGCAGGGCATCCCGCTCGAGAACAATCGCGAGGACTGGATCGGCGAGGGCGAGGTGCCGCTCGAAGAGGGGCGGTTCATCCCGCAGGCGGTGCTGCGCGCGATGCAGCGCCGCGCCCGGCAGGACCCGAACGCGCCGATCCGGCGGCTGCTCGGCGGCTGGCGCGACCTCGTGGTGATCAACGACGAGGCGCACCACGTCTACGGCGAGAAGCGCACGCGCAAGGGCGAGGACCCCCAGCACATCAAGTGGAGCAAGATCCTCCAGCGTATCGGTAAGGCGGCGCGGTTGAGCCTGGTGATGGACCTGTCGGCGACGCCCTGGTACGGCTCGGGCTCGCCGAAACCGGAGGGAACGCTCTTCGAGTGGCTAGTCTGCGACTTCTCGGTCTACGACGCGTTCGAATCCGGGCTGGTCAAGGTCGTCCGCCTACCGGATCCGGACGAGCACGGGCGCGTGTACCTCGACCTCTGGGACCTGGTGAAGGGGGCGAAGACCAAGGAGGAGTACCTGCGCGCCTGCAAGGGGGCGATCGCGAGTATCTACTCGTCGTGGCGGAAGGACCACGACGAATGGGCCAGTTCCTTCGAGTTCGCGCGCGGGCCAAGCCCGGTGCTGCTCTGCGTGGCCGACAGCGCCCAGCGCGCGGCTTGGCTCTTCGACCACCTGACACGTGAATACGAGCTGCTGCGCAATCCCGACGTCGACGACCGGACGCGCTGGGTGACGATCCCGATCGACTCCAAAGTCTTCGACGCCGACAAGGGCAATGAAGCAGTGCTACGCGAGATGGTCAACACCGTTGGCTCGAAGGGGAAGCCCGGCGCGCACGTGCGCGCCATCGTGAGCGTGAACATGCTGTCCGAGGGCTGGGACGTGAAGAGCGTCACTCACATCCTCGGGCTGCGCGCCTTCGGCTCGCCGCTCCTCACCGAGCAGATCATCGGCCGCGGCCTGCGGCGCACCAACTACGACGTACTGAACCAGTCGCTTGCAGAACGGCCCGAAGGCAGCGACGAGACGGTGGACGCCTTCGGCATCCCCTTCGTCGGTTTCCCGGTCGAGAAACGCAAGCGCCCCAAGACCGGTGAGTGGGGGCAGAAACCGGTCTGGATCGAGGCGAACGCCAAGAAGGAGAAGTACCGCGTCCGGGTGCCAAACGTGCGGTCGTGGGCGGTCGGCGTGACGGAGTCGCTGGCGGACCTGATTCGCGTGGAAGACCTGCCGCAGATCCGCCTCGATCCCAGACAGACGCCACCCAACGTGCATGTGCGCCCGGTGGTCGGCGGCGCGCCGGAGGCGATCATGACGCTCGAGGAAGTCCGGAAGGAATGGCCCGTACTGCGCACGGCGTTCCTAATGGCTGAAGAGCTGCATCAGGAAACCAATCCGGGGTCGGCGGCCGACCTCGGCATCGGCCCGACCTTCGACGAGCTGCTCGATGTGTCGCGGCGCTACCTCGATTCGCGGGTGGTGCCGCTCGAGGTGGGCGGCGCCCGGAGCGACCCGCGCGATGTCGGCATCTACTACTGGCGCCGGCAGGCGCTCGATTCGCTCGACACAGCGATCCGCAGCGCCGGTGCGGCGGGCGTCGAGGCGGTGCCGATCCTCGGCTCGCCGGAGTGGCTCGATTCAGCGAACCTGCGGCGATTCCAGTGGACGGGACTCCTCGCCGAAGGCAAGCGGTGTCACACGAACAAGGTGCCCTGCCACACGGACCTCGAGAAGCGCTTCGCCGACTTCCTCGACGGCGCAAAGGACGTCGTGCGGTACTTCAAGAACGAGCGGCTCGGCTTCTCGGTCACCTACTACGAGAGCAACCGGCCGCGGCAGTACTATCCGGATTTTATCGTTACAGTGCGGGAGCAAGACGGCCGCGAAGTGATGTGGCTGGCTGAAACCAAGGGAGAAATCCGGCCGAATACGGTTCTGAAGAGCGAAGCCGCCGAACTCTGGTGCCAGCGAATGAGCAGAACGAAGTATGGCGCATGGCGTTACCTGTTCGCGCAACAGAAGCGGTTCGAGGCGGCCTTGACTGCGGGGGCAAAGTCATTTGCGGATATCGTTCGCGCCATTCTCTCGCCGAAAAAGCCCACTGCTCAGCTTGCGCTGATCGGTATGGACGACCCGCGTGTCAGGAAGGAAGCGTACAAGGCACTGCTTCCGATCTATACGTTGAAGGCAGCCGCCGGCTACTTTGGCGAGTCCCAGGCGGTCGAACCACTCGGGTGGGTAGAGGTTCACGGGTTCGGTAAGCTGGTCGAGTCCATGTTTGTCGCGCAAGCCGTAGGGCGCTCAATGGAGCCGGAGATCCATAACGGGGACTATCTGGTGTTCCGCGCCAATCCGGCTGGAACGCGACAAGGGAAGATAGTTCTGGTGCAATTTTGGGGCAAGGCAGATCCGGATACCGGGGGCTCATATACGGTTAAGCGCTACTACTCGGAAAAAATCGTCACGGAAGAGAACCCTCTACGGCACACGCGGATCGTCTTCCGGCCCAGCAACCGGGACTTTGAGGCCATAGAGTTTCCGGCGGACGACTCCGAACAGTTCCGAATCATCGCGGATTGTCTTGGAATACTGAAATCCTAACCCCGCAACAGGGCAATCTGATACCCGGGAGAGGCAATAGGAGCACATGGCAGGTGGCCACGTTTGCCGCCATAGACTTTGAAACAGCGAACTATGAGCCTGACAGCGCCTGCGCCGTCGGAATCGTCGTTGCGTCCAGGGGCAGGATAATTCTGAGAGAGAAACGGCTCATCCGACCGCCGAGCAGCTACTTCATGTTCACGCATATCCACGGGATCACCTGGCAGGATGTGGCCGCCGAGCCGACATTTGCGGAGATATGGCCGGAGCTGAAAGTACTCCTGGAGGGCGCTGATTTTCTGGCAGCTCACAATGCTCCTTTCGATCGATTGGTGCTCCAGTCAACGTGCGCTTCCTACGGGCTCGACGCGCCGGCGAAGCCTTTCCTGTGCACCTTGAGCCTCTCCCGTGCGCGGTGGAACGTCTATCCAACCGCGCTGCCGGACGTATGCCGGCATCTGGGCATTGCGTTGAAGCATCACGATCCACTTTCTGATGCGGAGGCCTGCGCGAACATCGTATTGGCCGCCGAGCGCGATGGCTGGCGGCGCTGACGCCATGTCAAGGCAAAGAACTGGTCGCGCTGTTTATCAACGGCGAAGCTTCGTCCAAGGGACAAACGCCTGGCTCGCTTGGCGCCGTGAAGGAATCGGTGCATCTGATGCGCCTATCATAATGGGCGATTCGCCCTGGACCTCCGTCAAAGAACTGATAGCCATCAAGGCGGGTCGGGCCCCTGAACGTCAGACAAATTGGGCGATGCAGAGGGGCAAGGATCTGGAACCCATTGCCAGGCGCGCTTACGTTCTTCGTCGTCGCGTTGAGGTGGAGAGCGCATGCCTTGAATCCGTCGCACTGTCTTGGATGCATGCTAGCGTGGACGGACTGAGCGCCGACGGAAGATTGGTAGTTGAGATCAAATGCCCCGGGTATCGCGATCATCGTCTGGCTGAAACTGGGCGATGCCCGTCCAAATACTACGCACAACTGCAACATATTCTGGCACTCACAGAATTGGACTTCATAGACTATTGGAGCTACTTCAAGGACAGGGGCGCACTCATCACTGTCAGGAGAGATGACCGATATATCGCGAGGCTTGTGGACAAGGAAAGAGAGTTTTGGGAGAGAGTGGAGGAGACTTTTAGATCTGGGGGACATAGACGTAGCCACCGCGCCCCGGGGTCCGCGCTGGTTTCCGTTGTCAAATCTCGGGGTTCGCGTGAATTGCGAATGACGGCAGACGGAAACCTTCGCCCTGACCATAAAGGCCAAGAGCTAAAAGCATCGGGCTCTCCACAATTTGCCCAGCGGGGCATAGGTTGGCGGGCCATATTTCGGAACCCACTCTTCTGGATCATTACCTTTTTCGCCGTCCTGTCGCTATTGAGCAGGTGATTGCACGCCTATCGGTGAACGACAATGGAGCTGTGGGCCGGGAATTTGAAGTCGTTTATCGCGGATTCAAGTAGTGGCGAACTCGTTTCCCGCATCCACACTTCGTTTGCCCGATATCACGGCTTTGAACCAGCTAATACTGAAGTCAAGAGTTGGGAGCGGTCGCTATCTAAACTTGCACGTAGTATTTCGCCGCTTGCCAGCAAGGATATCGGAATCGTGTGCGAGTACCATCTGCAGTTTTCGCAAAGGAGAATCGATGCTGTTCTGCTTGGCCGGGGAGATGGGAGTCGGGATCGTGCCGCGGTCGTGGAGCTCAAACAGTGGCTCGGCGCCAAACTCCAGGACGCCCAATCTCTCAATGTGATCGTAGGGAACGAGGAGGTTCTCCATCCGTTCGTCTGGAACATGAGTCTGCGTAATGCCCCATTCAAAGGAATCGATCTTCTCCTGGTGGATGAGGCTCACAGACTGAGGAAAACGAGCAACATCAGGTTTACCCGTAGAGCGGAACGTAATCGTCGTTCTCAGTTCGAGGAGCTGGTGAATGCATTGATCCGGCAGATAGGTATCTTGACCGCATGGTCGGGAAAGCCACAGAAAGGCGATCTCGGGCCGCTCGACCCCGGCGAATGGGGGCCCGTGATAGAAATAAACGCGCAGGAGCGACAAGTCTTTCAGAGCCTTGTGCTCGCGGATCCTGGTGCAGAGTGCCTCGACGTCGTTGGCGTTG
>Ga0137796_10000979_pt1 | contig 16899 bp, 20 predicted proteins | sample OV2TP3_FD_97704 | JGI IMG/M metagenome (GOLD analysis project Ga0137796, IMG submission 97704) | reverse complement strand
CGAAGTGTCTTAAAAAACGATTGATTTAAATACTTGTTCTAATATGGATATTATTATACATATCGTCTAATAAAGAGGTGAACTCATGCCAAAGAAAAGAAGAAAATTAGATGTGTTCTGTCAAAATTCTGAATGCAGATGCTACAACAAAAAAGGGCTCAAAAACATTGTGAGAAATGGAAAAAGACAAAATGGTACGCAATATTATCGCTGCACGGAGTGCGGCGTTTCTTTTGTCAGGACAAAAGGTACGATATTCTACCACAAAAAATTAAGGAAAAATGATGTTGTGGAGATAAGCAGGCATCTTGTTGAAACAAATAGCTTTAGAGGAGTTGCCCGAGAAACAAAACATAACAAGAATACTATCTGTTCTTATGTTGAGCTAATTGCTCAACATTGTGAGCAATTTAATGATGTGCTAATACATGACCTTAAACTAGGCACTCATGAAATAGATGAGTTCTGGAGCTTTGTTAAAAAAAACAAAAGAAAGTGGAATGCAAATACACTCAAGATTTTGAACAAGGCGATACGTACGCATTCTTAGATTACAAAAGAGAAACAGATTTCTTCGGAGCATTTTCCGTCGGAAAATGGATTCAACAAACATGCGATGAGCTATATTCCACAATAGCAAAAAGAACGCAGCAGCCTACTTATTACAACAAGATAAATTTCTGTACTGATGGAAATGAAAAGAATGAAAATGCTATTCCAAAATTTTTCAATAAAGATTGCGTAAATTATGGCCAAGTTATTAAGGATAAAGAAATGCAGATTGTTTTTGGAATTCACAAAAGAAAAGTCATAGGAAACTTATCGTTTGACGAAATTGCCATCAACAATGTTGATGGGTTTTGCTCCAAGCTCAGAGCAAGAGTCGGATGTTTTGTAAGAAAAACAAGAAATTTTGCCAAGAAAAGAAGGCAGATTAGCAATCTGCTTCACATAACACAAACGAACCATAATTTTATTGAAGCTGTTAGGGGTAAAACTCCAGCAATGCGAGAAAGTTTAATTCAAAGAAAGTTATCATGGAATGATGTTTTTGATGTAAGATTGTCAATCAAAATCTAGGACACTTCGTTAGATATACTACACTTTCTCATCCTAGAAAACTAATAGAGGAAACACTAAAAAGAAATCATGGCTATGTAATTTTTAATATTTCTAACTCAGTATCATGTGATACAATCGAGGTTGCAAGACATGTTGCCAAGGAAAGATTAGATTCTATAAAATCAAAAGTACTACCAGATGAAGTTCCGGACTGGGAACCATTTGTCTTTCGATATGAAGGGACAGGATTTGAGCCGCGAAATATAACAATATATTTTTCTGATGGCACAACAAGAAGCGTTGTCTACGAGCCACCGAATATTTCCAATTCCTCATAAAAAGGTCCTTTAGGCGTCAGTGTTGACTTGACTAATTTAAAATCCTTAATTTCAACATTTTTATTTTCAACTTTAATATTTTTAACCTGTTCTACAAATGATTTCTTGTCTTCCGGATTTTTCACTCTAGCTAATGTAATATGGGCTTTGAAGTCTTTCTCTTTCTTGAAATATTTTTTTAGCGAGTAGTCAACCTGTTTTTGCAATTCAAGAATTTTATCTTCAGGATTTAATCCAACCCAAACAACTCTTATGTAATTTTCTGTTGGAAAAATGCCAATAGCGTCAAGATAAACGCTAAACGGTTTAAATTTAATTGTTTTTAATGAGTTTATCAATTCTTTAGTTTTGTTTGGCTGCACCTCGCCAAGAAATTTTAGAGTGAGATGAAAGGATTTTGTCAGGCTTAGTTTTGCATTCTTGGGCAAATTAGTTTGCAACATAGCAAGATAATCCTTAAGTTCGTTGAAATCTATTGCAATAAAGAGCCTCATTACAGTACAATAAGAATAAATATATTTAAATATAATCTATACATTGGGCAATGACATAATGTCTTTTGTAAGCCTTGACCAGGCTTTCCAGCTTTCATTTACGCCAAGCTTAAATTCTTTTATCTGTTTTCTAATTGCATCTTTTTGATCCTTAATTTTTTTGAATTTATAATATTCATGAAATAAGATGTTTGCGTGGCTTAATTTCGTAAGCAGATTTTCAGACATTTCATGAACTTTATTTTCTAAGGCTTCTTTTTGTTCATAAACACTCTCTCTAATCTTCTCAAGGAGTATTTTCTTATCCTCCAGAATAATTGTTTTTTTAATAGTGTACTGATTCATCTTTTTGAGGTCCTTAACAAGTCCAATTTTGCACAAAATCCATACAAGCCATTTGCTTGGATCAAAATGGTACCATCTTATTCCATTCCTGTAATCAGATGCAAATACATGATGATAGTTATGGTAACCTTCTCCGAAAGTGACCAAAGCAATAATATAGTTATCAACAGCTGTTTGCTCTCCTGAGTAGGTTTTGGCGCCCCATGTGTGGGCTAATGAGTTAATGAACCAAGTGAAATGATGAAGCAGAAAAATTCTCAACAAAAATGACATAATCAATGCACCTGCCAAATCTTGTGTTAGCCACCATACAAAAATTACGGCAACAAGATTTGTTGCGATTGCGAGCGGAACATAATAGCTGTGCTGAAACCTTACCAATTTGTTTTTTGTAAGATCTTGGACTACCATTTCGTCTATAGGTTTAGGCTTTTTAAACAACCATAGTACGTGCGCATACAAAAATCCCTTTTTTATGGAGTGTGGATCTTCTTCCTTATCTGTGAACCTGTGATGTATCCTATGCTCGTGAGACCAATAAATCACGCTTCCCTGCATTGCCATTGTTGAGAAAAAAAGGAGAATAGATTCCACAACTTTGCTAGGAGTATATGCTTTATGAGCATAATACCTATGGTAGCCTGCAGATATACTAATGCCATTTAGAAAAAGCAGCAAAAACGTGGCAAGTAACAAGCTAGCCTTGGGGATTACGTTAAAAAGGTAAAATGGCAGGCCAATAAACAATGCCAAATGGTAAGATACTATAAAAATTCCAGTCTTCCAGTTGAAGTTTTTGTATTCCAATTTTTGAAAATATTTCAATGATTCAGTTAAATTATGCGGCTATTATTTAAATTAGAGTTTTTCAGTAAAAAAATAAACAAGAATTAAACCCTCAGTTGCTTTCTTCTCCAAAATTATCTGTGTCCTCTCCACCGTATTCTTCCTGCTCAGGCGCTGACTCAGAGCTTTCTGCGGATTCTTCATAGCGTTCTTCCGATTGGGTTTCGGCCTCTCCACTTTTTGAACCTGCTACTTCAGCAAAGCCTACTTTCTGGAGAACTCTCGTAACCTTTATTCTTACTTCATCGCCTTGCTTTGTGCCAGGCACAAACAATACAAAGCCATCTTTTTTTGCGATGCCATCTCCCTTTTCACCAACAGCTTCTATTTTTACATCCAACTCGTCCCCTACTTTGACAGGGGCGTATCTTGCGAAATCTCGCCTTCTCTCTTGTCTCATATCTAATTACCTCTATCCTTGTATAACGTTTCTTGGAATTCAGCATTCCAAGCAACACATTTTGCGTTAGCAATACTGCTCCGATATGGCTAGTAGTATTTAAAGCTTGTGGGTTAGAAATTAAGACCGCCATCTACTCTAATTACCTCTCCTGTTATGTAGCTGGCTTTATCAGAAGCCAAAAAGGCAACTGCATTAGCCACATCTTCTGGCAGTCCTGCTCTGCCTAAAGGTATCATTGTCAAAATTATCTTTTTCCTAAGGAAGCTGAGGCCTTTTGACATTTGAGTATCAATAAAGCCTGGAGCAACAGCATTTACAGTAATTCTTCTCTTGCCAAGTTCCTTTGCGAGCGATTTTGTAAAGCCAATAATTCCTGCCTTGGAAGCAGCATAATTTGTCTGACCAAAGTTGCCGTTTAATCCCGCAATAGAGCTTATATTTATTATTCTGCCATTGTCCCTTATCAACTCAAGCGCTTTTCTTGTAACATTAAAAGTACCTGTAAGATTTGTGTTAACCACAGAATCCCATTGCTCTTTTGTCATGTTTCTTAGTGTTTTGTCAGAAATTGTGCCTGCATTATTTACTAAAATATCTAAGTAACCAAATTTTTTCGTAATCACTTCAATCATTGAGGAGCAATCTTCAAAATTGGCAACATCTGTCTTTATCGCCACTGACTCAATCCCAAGTTTTCTTATTTCTTCGACAACATTAAAAGCTCCTTTCTCGTCACTATGGTAATTTATAGCAACGTTTATTTTATTTCTAGCAAGTTCGATAGCAATTGCTTTGCCTATGCCTCTTGACGCACCAGTTATCAATGCAATTTTCTTTTCCATTTTTATCAAATATTATCTTCTCGGCAATTTGTTGAAATCAGGCCAATTTGAAAGCAATTGGCCGCCATCAACAGCTATCACTTGACCTGTTATAAAATCAGCATTTGGAGAAACCAAAAATGTGACAACATCAGCAATTTCCTTTGGCTCAGCAAATCTGTGCAATGGTATTGTATTTTTTAATTCTTCCATCATTTTCTTGTTGTTTATCATCTCTTCCTTAAAGCCCTCTGTAACTGTAATGCCGGGCGCAACTGCATTTACGTTTATATTATAATGAGACAGCTCCAGCGCCAAAGTCTTGGTTAGGTTTATTACTCCTGCTCTTGCAGCCCCAGAATGAGCTAATCCAGGCGCAGCTCTTAAGGCATAAATATGCACTATATTAACTATCTTGCCTCCATTTTTTTTCATGTATTTTACAGCTTGCTTGCAGCAAAACCAGGTACCATAGAGGTTTGTTTTGACAACAGCATCAAAACCATTAGCTGATATTTCTTCAAATGTAGCGAGAAATTGGCCACCGGCATTGTTGATAAGCATATCAATCCTACCGAATTTGTCATTAGCCTGTTGAAACAAGCTTTCTACTTCTTGCTCATTCCTTATGTCAGTTTTGGCAGCAATTATATTCGGCGTTATTTTTTTTAGATGTTGCAAACCAGAGCTTAGATGCTCTTCTTTTCTTCCTGCAATTACAATTTTTGCACCTAAGCTGCCAAGATTGGCAGCGATTTCTCTTCCAATTCCAGTACCACCGCCTGTTACAATAGCCACTTTGTCTTTCAATAGGTTTTTTTCAAAAATATCAATCACCGCAAAACCGTCTGAATATAAACTATTTTTATAAATCTTCTTATTAAGCATTCAAAATTTTAACTAAAAAATCCGCTTTTACAACTTCTGTTCCATCGTGCTTACTTACAGTTACATCACAAAGCAGTCTTTGCTTTTCTGGAAATCTTTCTCTTACTGTAACTATTGCAGTTATCGTATCACCTATAAAGACAGGAGCAACAAGCTTAATTTTTTTTTTCAGTGCAATTACCAGTGTTTCGTTTGAGGTAAACATTTTTACCAGAGCAGCGCCAATTGTGCTTTCTGTCAAGAACCCATTTGTAGCTCTCTTTCCAAATATTGTTTTTTTCATCCTTTCTTCGTCAAAATGAACAGGATTGAAGTCCTGCACTAACTCTCCAAATTTTCCATTGTCTTCTTCTGTAATTGTTCTAGTGAAGCTTCCTGTGTACCCTATTTGAAAATTATTGTAATTCATTTTGTCACTCTGAATTTTGTGCCATAATTAATCAGACCAGAATTGCCATCTACATAAATTCTTCTAATGCAAGGTTCAACTTTCATTCCTATTTCAATCTTATCCGAGTCGACTATTTGCGAGACTACTTTCATACCATTACTTAGCAATATCAATGCAAGAACGTAAGGCGTTTGCCTTTCAAAACCTTTTGGAGCATTTCGTACAATTGTAAATGATTCTATAATCCCTTTTAAATCAATATTTCCAGCCAGCTTGTAGTGATTTCTTGAGTTTCTCCAAGACAATGGGCTGCTTGTTTTATGCATTTTAATCCCTGCTAAATATGTTTACAATTGAGCATGAACCAGTTCCGCTGAGAGTTTGAGTTAAACCATATTTTAGTTTTCTAATTCTTAATCTACTTAATAAGTCAACAGCTTGCCTTATTCCAGTTGGTCCTATGGCATGGCCGCAAGCCTTTAATCCACCACTAAGATTTATTTTGCCCAAATTTTTCCTAATAAAATCTGGGCCATGACCTTTCTTAGCAAAGCCAATATCTTCAACAGCAAGTATTTCTGATATAGGTGCAATATCATAGATTTCCATTAAATCTATATCACTTGCATTTATCCTAGATTCCTTAAAAACCATTTCAGAAGCTTTTATTGTAGACTCTATAGCTGTAATGGAATTCCTTCTCGATAATGACAATGAGTCGGACGCAATAGAGCTAGCTAACAAATACCCTTTGATTTTTTTGGAGAATTTTGCCGCTATTTCTTCGCTGCACATTATCAAAGCAGCAGCGCCATCACAATAAGACGCTAAATCAAACATTCTAATTGGATCTGCAAATAACTGACTGGCATTTATTTTTTCTTCTGCGAGTTCAAACCTGTATTGTGCATATTCATTATTAATCGCATTTTTATGGTTGCTGGAAGGTATAAAAGATAAATCATTTGGGCTTAAATGAAAATCACTGATGTATTTTTTAGTCATGATAGCAAACTGGCTATGGACAGTTGCACCCACAAATGATTCTTCCTGGCTAATAAAATTAGACGATAATGATAAAACCTCATCTGTTTTTAAATCTGTCAATTTTTCAACACCTAGTACCATTGTAATTTCGTTTTGCCCTGATAATATAGATGCTGCAGCTTCCTTTATTGCAGCAGCTCCAGATGCGTCACCTGTGTTTACACAGATGCCATTGTCTATTCCCAGCTCTTCAAAGACAACTGAGTTTAGAGATGACATACCATTTATAATTGATGAAAATTCATTGGCAATATAGATTGAGTCGACATCGCTTGAGCCAGTGTTTGCATCTTTCAGCGCCTTCTGACCAATTTCTTTGACTAAATCATTTATTCCTTTATTCCATAAATCTCCAAACTTTACTAGTGAAGTAGCAATGATAGGTATCTTCATATTATTCACCCTTGATTATTTCAGCAAACTTACAGTACGTCGCGTAATCAACATATTCTTTTTCATTAATATAATCCTGAGTAGTTTTCGCTTTTTTCAACCGCTTTATATTTTCAGTAATTTTGAACAAGAATCCATCGCTTCCTGCGCCACTGCCAAAAGACACACACAATACCCTTTGGCCAGGAACTGCTTTATCTAGAATGCAAGTTAATACAAGCAAAGACGCTGCTGAATAAGTGTTGCCGATTTTTGAAACTATTAAGTTGTCTTGTACTTTTTCATTTTGAAAGTTTAAAATTTCTGCAGACCTTAAAGGAAACTTTCCATTTGGAGTATGGAAGGCAACATAATCAATGTCATTTGTTGTGACTTTTGCTTTCTCCATCAATTTTTCAGCGCATTCTGTTACATGCTTGAAATAAGCAGGCATTCCAGTAAATCTTTCTGCATGGCTTGGGTACTTTTGCAAATTTCTACGCCAGAAGTCTGGTGTATCAGAAGAAATGGAATGCATCGCTTCAAGTTCTGCGATAGTATCTTCCTTTTTGCTGCCAATTACGAATGATGCAGCGCCTGCTGAGGCAGTATATTCTAAAATGTCTCCTGGAGATGCCTGCGATGTGTCAGCACCTATGGCAATTCCATATTCAATAAAGCCAGATTTTGCCAAGCCAAAAACCATCTGCATTGCAGCAGTGCCAGCTTTGCATGCAAACTCTATATCAGCAGATGTGAAGTCATTTCCAATGCCAATTACTTCTCCAATAATTGAAGCATTTGGCTTTACAGCATATACCTTGCTTTCAGAGCCAGAATAGACTGCGCCAATTTTTCTCCTGTCAATGCCGCACCTTCTTAATGCATTTAATGATGCTTCAACAGACATTGTTAAGCTATCTTCGTCAATGCCTGGCACTGATTTTTCCTCAATCATCAGCTCTTTCTTTATATAATCTACATCTTTACCATAAATTCTAGCAATTTCTTCTGTTTTAATCCTATACCTTGGGACATATACACCATAGCTAACAATTCCTACCATTTTATCAAGCGTCTTTTGTAGCTGTAACATAAATTGATTCAACGGTGAAAGATTTATCGTCTGACATGGGATTTTGAGTTTGAAGCTCCTTAAACAACTGATTAGCAGACATAGTTATTAAGTCGTCTCTGTCCTTTTCCTCTTCAAAAGATGGGTTTATGCCGCCTACTTCTGGCAAGATCCCAGCCTGCAAGCGCTTAACTTTCAGAAAATCCAACCAATCATTATATTTAATTCTAAGAAGCTTGAAATAGGACTTAGTATACTTAAAACATGCAGTTTTTAACGCATTCAGATAGCATTCCAAATGCTTCGGGTCAGGAAAAACAAGTTTACGTTGCAGATTTTCTTTTTCAATTCTATCATCAATAATTTTTTTGTAGTTTGCATATTTGTTATCTGTTTGGACAATTTCAATAGCTATATCGTGGACCCTTTTGATAGTATCATCAACCATTAAAACACCTTTTTCTCTATTACTTCTTATTATATTTCCGCTTTGAAAAGTGAAAGTACCATTAGGCTTTAATGCCGCATTGATGTCTTTAAATGTATACTCCAACTTTGGTATTAAATGAACTGTGTTAGCAGATATCACATGATCTGCAGTTTCTTCTCCTATAGTTTCGCCTAAAGTCGTATAGGTATTATTGCTCTTTTCCAATAAAAAACACTTAACATCCGGATTTCTATTAAAAACTTCATAAGCTTTTCCTAACCAGGCAGGAGAATTATCAACCAGCCATAATTTAATATTGACCCTTAGACGCTTCATTAGTTGTAATGCAGAAACCCCAGTGCCAGCGCCAAAATCTACTATTATATCGCCATCTTTTATTTTTTTAGAGATTATCTTAGCAAGTTTGTCAAGACTTTCTAGGTAATAAGAGGCATGAACTACGGCATTATGGTAAGCGGTTGCACCTTTTGAAGCTGGTTTGTCTGGGTGCCATAGCTTTAATTGAGCTGATAGCGTAGCCACTTAATTCACCTTCTTCAATATACACATAGTCATAGTACTTCCAGCTCCTCCAATATTTTGATTCATAAAAATTATTCTATTCATTTTCAAAAACATGAATTCTAATTCTACTTTTAAGGCTTTCCATCATAAACAACTTTCTTGCTTTTCAGCATTCTGATGACTCTTTTGCCATATCCTATACTTGCCAGCACTTCATTTGTATCTTCACCTAATTTTGGGGATTTATTATACTTCACTTTAAAAGAACGGAATGCTACTGGAAAAGTAACTTGTGCAGTCCGTTCTAGTATAACCACGCTTTCTTTGTTGTCTCTTATTACTGCATCCACAGTTTTGACGGGCTCACAACAGAAATCAAATCTGGAGTTTAAACCCATCCATTCTTTCAAAGTTTTACTTTTGAATACATTTCTCATTTCTAAAAGTGAATGTCTGTCAAATTGCTTTTTCAAAAGATCCTTTCTGGATATTGATTTGCAAAAGGACTCCCAGAATTTTTGCTCAACTGCGCCTAAGCTTATATACTTACCGTCCTTTGTTTTATAAATATTATAGCATGGAGTGTTTCCGCTTAGTGTCTGATTGAAACTTTGATTCGAGGAATATTTGGCAAGATGAATCCCAATAAATGCTAAGGCACTATTAAATATTGAAACATCAATATAGTCGCCTTTGCCACTTCTTTCCCGCTGCAATAATGAAGCAACAATTGAAAAAGCGGCTACAAGAGCAGAGCTTACATCCGCTATTTGTACCATTGGCACAATAGGCTTTCCATTAGTCATATGGAGCATTCCGCTTAATGCGGAATAATTTAGATCATGGCCAGCTTTGTCTTTGTTTTTTCCTTTCTGCCCGTAGCCCGTTATCGAGCAATAAATTATATCATGGTTAATCTTTTTTATTTCGCTGTAGCCCAAGCCTAAAGAATCCAATTTTCCCGGCCTAAACCCTTCAAGAATAACATCGGCATTTTTTGCAAGCCTCTTAACTATCTTCTTTCCATCATTTTCTTTTAAATTCATCGCAATACTCTTCTTGTTTCTATTCAGAGCTTTAAAAAATTGGCATTCGAAAATGCGCATCATATCACCTTGTAGACTTTCTATTTTTATGACTTCTGCCCCAAGGTCGGCTAATATCATGGAGCATAATGGACCCGGAAGAAGAGTTGATAAATCTAAAACTCTTATATCTTTTAATAGCATTTTGCAGCTCAGTCAAGATTTTTTAGAATATGGACAGTGGCCGTACTTCCTACTCCTCCCAAATTATGCGCAAGTCCATATTTCGGCTTTTTTATTTGCCTCTTTCCGCACTTTTGCCTCATTTGATTGACTATCTCGTAGAATTGCGCGATTCCAGTCGGGCTTATAGGATGACCTTTTGCCTTTAAGCCGCCGCTGACATTTACAGGAAGTTTTCCATCCATGCTTGTTACACCTTCCCTTATCAACTTTGCGCCGCTCCCCCTTTCGCAGAATCCCAAATCCTCGTAAGATATTACTTCCAATGGTGTAAAAGCGTCATGAACTTCGGCAATATCCAAATCAGAAGGATTTATATCCGCTTCTTTATAAGCGATACTTGCAGCTATCCGTGTAGCTTCCAGGGATGTCATATCATCCCTCTCAAAAGGGCTTAATGTATCATTCACCTCGCCAGAGCCGGCAATCTCTATGTCACTCTTTTCCTTGGATAAAATCAAAGCTGCAGCCCCATTACAAGTGATACTGCAATCAAACAACCTTAAGGGAGACGCAACAACTGGCGAACTCTTAATATCATCAAGCGTAACCTCTTTCTTGTAAAACCTTGCTTTCGGATTATAAAACGCATTCTGGTGGTTCTTTAGCGCAACCAGTGCAAAGTCATCTGTTGTAGCGCCATACTTCAGCATGTATTGCTGCGCAACCAAAGCATTTTGCGCAGGAAAAATCAATCCTTCGGTTTGCTCGTAGATTCTTTCGGCAGCCATCATTATTTCATGAGTCATATTTTGGGAATTATTGGAAAGTAGCCTCTCAACCCCCACTACCAACACGTTATCATAGTCCAATTTATTAGCAGTCCACAATGCAGCTCCACCGCCGCCGCAGACTGCTGATGCTGTGACAATGGGGATTTTCTTTTTAAAGATGCTACTTATTACAGAAGAAAATCCACGCTGGCGCTCACCATTAGTCTCCGAATCAACAATAGAAGAAACCACTGCATCTACATCTTCCAATTTAATATCAGCATCATTCAAAGCTTCCAAAGTAGCTTCATACACAAGCTCTTGACTGGTGTCCATCTGTATCCCAAATTTAGTCATTCCAACCCCTTTCACATACATAAAAAACACCCCTATCTGCTAAACTTTGTCCTGAACTCTGCTTTGTTTACTATTGCAAGCATTATCAAAGCCTCTGCAACTAGCTCAGCTTTAACAAAAGTCTTGCCTTGCAGAATTGCGCCTCTCTCATCCTGGGCTATCAAGCCAATCTCATATCTGATTTCATCTCCAGGCAGTATTGGAGCAGAAAATTTTACTTCTTTTAATTTGTAAGCCAACACATCCTTTTCCTGATGGTTTGGAATATTGCTTCTTGCAAGCAAAGTTGCTGCTTGCCCCATCCCCTCAACTGTCAAAGCACCAGGCATAATTGGAAAGCCAGCAAAATGCCCTTTAAAAAAATCTTCATTTCCTGAGAGTTGTTTTACTGCCACAATTTTGTTGCTAGTTAAGATTACCACCTTATCTATAAATAAAAATGGCTCATCATAAGGTATAATCTTCTTTATTTCTTCTGTGTCAAGTTCTCCTTTTTCATTTTTAAGCTCGTTAATATCATTCATTTTAGCTATAATTCTCAATTCAACTCGATTTAAATACCTTTCTACTCCAATAGCTTTTAATATATATTTTATAAAATATTATTTTAAATATATATTTTTGAGTACTAACAAGTGCAAAACTTTAAATAAAGTACAGCATATTAAAGGTATATGTTGAAGAGCAAGAAAGCAAAACTGGAAATTAATGTAAAGCATAAACTAATATTGGATTTCTTGAATAAGACCTTAAAACCGTTTGAAAATGCCTACATTATACTAAGAAATTCTATTATAAAAACCAAGAACATGTTTCCAGCTATTTACAATTACTTAGAAGCAATTATGAATCAACATGTAATGACTCCAAGCAAAGGGCTTTTCAAATCTGCAAAAATAGAAGATATGGGCAGCCTTATAACAACCAATGTTATGAAAAGGTTACCGCATGTCAATGAATCTCAAGTTGAATATTTGCTACATAGCCCTTCAAAGAAATCCTTTTTGGATATATTAACTAAAGGCTTTGGCATTAGCAGAAAAGAAAGGACCTACACAGTTTTGGGAAATGGAGGCTTTAAGAGAATATTGATTGCAAATAGAGGCGAGATAGCGCTTAGGATAATAAGAGCGTGCAGAGAGCTTGGAATTGAAAGTGTTGTTATTTATTCTGAAGAAGAAAAAGATTCTCTTCCAATAAAATTTGCCGATAAATCATACAACATAGGTAAGCCTAAGAATTATCTTGACATCAAGAAAATAGTTAAAATAGCAAAGCAAAGTGATTGCGATGCAATACATCCAGGTTACGGCTTCTTATCAGAAAACTCTAGGTTTACAAGAATTTGCCAGAGAAAAGGCATAAAGTTTATTGGACCTTCCTCTAAAATGATAGAAAGGCTAGGTGATAAGGTGGAAGCGAAAAAGGCTATGCTAAAAGCAAATGTGCCAGTAATTGAAGGTGTTAAGGAAGATCTGAAAAGCAAAAGACATGCACTAAGAGTTGCAAGAAAAATTGGCTTTCCTGTCATTTTGAAAGCATCTGCAGGGGGCGGCGGCAGAGGCATGAGGATTGTTACAAAAGAAAACGATATTTTTGAAGCTTATGAGAGCGCGAGCAAGGAAGCCCTTAATGCATTTGGAGATGGTTCCTTATATATTGAAAAGTATCTAGAAGAGCCTAGGCATGTAGAGTTCCAAATTTTAGCAGATAATAATGGCAATGCAATTCATTTGGGTGAAAGGGACTGTAGCATTCAGAGAAGACATCAAAAACTTATTGAGGAAGCGCCAAGCCCTGCATTGACTCCTGAGTTGCGGGAAGCTATGGGTAATGCGGCAGTAAACGCTGTAAAGGCAATAGGCTATGAAGGAGCAGGAACTGTTGAGTTTTTACTGGATAAAAGCAAGAATTTCTATTTCATTGAGATGAATACAAGGATTCAAGTTGAGCACGGTGTAACTGAAATGGTGACCAATGTGGACCTAGTGAAGGAGCAGATTAAGCTTGCTGAAGGTGCCAAACTGGCGTATAAGCAAGAAGACATCAAAGTGACGGGTTACGCTGTAGAATGTAGAGTAAATGCAGAAGATCCTTCACACAACTTTGAACCATCTCTAGGAACTATCGTTAATTATCTACCACCAGGCGGTCCAGGGATAAGAATAAGCAGTTTATGCTATTCTGGTTACAAAATATTGCCGCAATTTGACTCGCTGATTGCTTTGCTAATTTGCTATGGCAAGACAAGACAAGAAGCTATCGCACGGATGAAAAGAGCCCTTGATGAGTTCATAATCGAAGGTGTGAAGACAACGATACCTTTCCATAAAGCAGTATTAAGTAAGAGATCTTTCTTAAAGGGAAATATCACAACCTCTTTCGTTGAAAACAACAAGATAATAGACGATCTGAAAAAAATAAAGCAGAAAAAAGAAGTACTACCTAAAGAAAAGAAGGTTTTGGTGGTTACTACCGCTGTCTCACAATATTTAGCAAAAAAGGAAGTTAGTAACAAGCCTAATGCATGGATTATGGCTGCAAGACAAGAAGCAATGAGTGAAGGAAGCTTTGAGGAATAATTTTATAGTTCTTGATTTTTAATAAATCAAAAATGTCCATCTACAAAATTTATCACTATGAATCCCTGTCGTCAACCCAAGACAAAGCCAAAGAATTCTCTAAGATTGGCTTAAGCAATGTTGTAATAGTTGCTGATGTCCAAACTAAAGGAAGAGGCCGCTTTAAACGAAAATGGCATTCTGATAAAGGTGGTTTGTGGATGTCGATTTTGCTGAAGCCCAACAATATCAGAAATCTCCAGTATCTGACTTTTGCTGCTGCCATCGCTGTTGTTAAATCTATTAAGGAAATAGCAAATTTAAACACAAGAATAAAATGGCCCAATGACGTCCATTACAATGGCAAAAAGCTTTCCGGCATACTAACAGAAGGAATCTTTGGCAAAGAAAATTATGTTGCTGTAGGCATTGGATTGAATGTAAATCAAGCTAAGTTTCCATCTGATATTAAAAAAATAGCAACTTCGTTAAAAATAATAAAAAAGAAAAAAATTGACATTAAAAACGTATCAAAAAACATTATCGACGAGTTCTTCAACATTTACACTAACCAATACAATAAAAACAATATAAAAAATATATTAAAAACTTGGAAAAAACATTGCGACACTATAAATAAAAAGGTTGCTGTTATTTCTAAAAACAAAAAAATTTCCGGAAAAGCTATAGGCGTTGATGAAGATTGTAATCTATTATTGAAATTAAAAAACAAGAGAATCATAAAAATAATAGAAGGAGATGTAAATGTAAGATACTAGTCAATTTTCCCATAATCTTTAAAAGCACACACCATTACCTATTATTATGGGATTTTTAGACAAAGTTCCCATACTGAAGAAACTGATAGATATGGGATATGCAATACTTTTTGTCATAGTCATAAGCGCTTTAGTTGGATTAATTCTGGCATTTCCCGTCATGTGGCTATGGAACTATGTTTTTGGAAACTATCTGAAGATAAGCGTATTTCAGGCATGGGCATTAAATGTTTTAGCCGGCATTTTATTTGGGCAAAGAAGTTCTAGTAAATAAGCAAAACAAGCAAGACAACAACTAAAATTGATAAATAATCGCAGCTTTTTAACTTCATTATTTTTCTGCTTTCCACATTTTCATTATACATCCTTGAATACATAGCATCGCTTAAATTTGAGGCTGATCTGAACATTTTTTCCAGAAGAAGCGTAACAAGAAGCCTTATATGCTTAATTTTCCTGAAATTTGCCAAGCGGGAAAGCATCGCTTCTCTGGTTTTTTCAAAATTTACAAACATTACCGGAATAAACCTCACTGCAACTGAAATCATGATAGCTATATTTCTCGGCTTTATTTTGAATATTTTCAATGGATTAGAGAGCTTTTCAATCGCTGCTATAAGGTTCTGGATTGTGGTAGTATATGTAAGCAAATTAGATATTATTATCAGCATTAGGAAGCGCCATATATACTTAAGCCCAAGGATAATCTGGCTTCTCGAGAATATTAAATACATAATGAACAAAAAAATAAAGATGAAATAAAAAGGCCTTAGGTTTTTTATCAGCTCATTTAAGTCCATTTTTGACGCTAAAACAATGCACAGCATAAACAACGAAAAAACAATAATTTCAAATTTTGATTTTATTGTGAAAGACAAAATGCCGAGAATAACAACATAAATTATCTTTATTCTTGGATCAAGGGAATGTATAACTGAATTCTTGCTTCTGTATTGCCCAAAAGTAAATCTCTCAATCATATAGAACTGCCTCTTTTAATGTTTTATTCCTTAATTTTAATTTTTTATCGTTGAAAATTACACCTCCATTTTTAATGACAATTACATCATCAGTATATTTTAAGTCATCTAACAAGTTTGTTATTACAATCATAGTTATTTTGTCTTTTTGATTCAATCCTTTTATAATATTCATAATGTTTTTCTTGTTTTTTTCGTCTAGGTTTGTGGTAGGCTCGTCAAAAACAATACATTTTGGCTTCATAGCCAAAACTCCGGCCAAAGCAACCAGTTGCTTCTGCCCCAGAGAAAGTGTGCTGACATTACGCTTTGCCAAATGCTTTATGTTCAGTTTTGTCAATATTTCATCTACACTTTTGTTTATATCTTCATTTTTTAACTCAAGATTTTCCAAGCCAAATGCAATTTCTTCCTCAACTATAGAATAAACCAGCTGGTCTTCAAAATTCTGGAATACAAATCCAACATTTTTCCTTGCATTAAATTCGTCTTTTTTTGTGCTAATGCCATCAACAAGAACGTCGCCTTTGGTCGGCATCAGAAGGGCATTAAAATGCTTTGCCAAGGTTGTCTTGCCTGATCCGTTAGCGCCGATTATGGCGGTAAAGCTGCCTTCTTTTATCTCAAGGCTTATATTTTTTAAAACAAAGTCATCTTCATACTTGAAATACAGGTTTTTTGCATTTATCATTGGAATGAAAACGAATAGATAGCAAGATTTTTCGGGGCTATTATTGCCAATTCTTTTTGCCTGCTGCCTTCTGTTTTTATGAGATTGTACAATTGTGGTTGGCTTATCATGATTTTTTTGACAAACTTATTGTTTAACTTGATTTTTGCCATAATCGGCTTGTCTTTCAATGACTCTGCGACAAAATTTACCGCTTTGCCTTTGGTTTTGATAAAGAAGCCCGAATTGTTTTTAATTGATTTTATGCATTCTTTTTTTTGAACCCATCCATCAAGCTTAATCTTTTTTCCTTTTCTTTTTCCGCAATATAAAGTAGGGAATTTTGAATATTTTGGCTCTCTATGAAATATGTTCTTGGTTTTTATTTTTAGATTTTTTATTATAGAATCTTCCATCTCTCTATAGTTTCCCTCTCCAACATGCTTGTACAGGATTTTTCCTTCATTGACTAAAATCTGCGTCGGCCAGAAATTGTTTTTTAATTTTTTAATTATCTTCCTGTTTCTGTCTATT
>Ga0137796_10000978_pt1 | contig 16911 bp, 14 predicted proteins | sample OV2TP3_FD_97704 | JGI IMG/M metagenome (GOLD analysis project Ga0137796, IMG submission 97704) | reverse complement strand
GGATCAGGTGCCGCAGAGCGAGCCGATACAGGGCGCGGGGGATGAAGGCGGACAGTTTGTGCTCCGTCTGTCCACCGGGGCTGCGGGGAAGCCCGGCGTCGGCGGGTCCGGTGCAGCCAAGTCCGAAACAGCCAAGAGCACGGCGCTGAGCAAGGCGGAGCAGGAACTGAAAGCGCTGGAGGCGCAGGAGCGGCAGGTCGAGGAGCAGAACAAGCTCGCCGCGATCCAGCAGCAGATCGAGGAAAAGAAAAAGAATATCGAGGAGGCTCGCCGGCAATCCGCCGCCCTTCCGCATCTCAGCGCGAAGGCGGGGTCGGTTCCGACGCCTGATTTACGGCGAGATGACCTGGGCGCTCTGGAGCCGAGGTCGCAGCCACCGGCGGAAGCCGAGCAGTGGATGACCCGGATGCTGGATAGGGCGCGTCACGCCTCCCAGGAAGAGTGGCCCGGTCAGAGAAAGCAGATGCTCGAAACCCTGAAAAGCCGCATGAAGGAGCATGGCGCCGTGGACCCCAAAGCCGGCCGGAATGCCATCGCGGCGTTCGAGAAGACCCTTGAAGAAGCCCGGGCCATGCCGGAGGGAAAGTACCAGACTCTCAAGCCACGGCTTGTGACGAGAATGATGCAGGCGGTGGCCAGTGTCATGGGACGTCCGCCTGGGGGCGGAGACGTCATGCCCGGAGAGCGCCTGGAGCCTAGCCCCGCTCAGAAACGTCAATTCCGATAGATCCGACTTTCACGGTTGCCGCGCCTCAAACCGTTACACCCACCCGCGGAAGAAGCAAAAGTAATTTCTTCCCAACCGCTGGTCTGATTATCACGATTGCAGAGCTTGCTGTAGGGAGAAGCTTAAACTGATTCCGCGTACAGCGTGGTGGCGGAGGCGTCGGTGATGCGGACGGAGGCGAGGTTGCCGGGCTTGAGGCTGTGGCCGTTCTTGGGGAAGACGGTCACGATGTTGCCGTCGCTGCGGGCTTTCCACTGATCGGAGCGTTTGCCTTCACCCTCCACCAGGACTTCGATGGTCTTCCCGATCAACTCCCGATTCTTCGTTTGAGAAGTCTCCCGCTGCAGTTCGACCAGGCGCGTGACGCGTGCGGCCTTGACGGCGTCGGACACGTCATCGGCGTACTTGCGGGCGGCGATGGTGTTCTTGCGCTCCGAGTATTTGAAGATGAACGCGGAGTGGTACTCGACCTGCCGGACGAGGTCCTCGGTGTCCGCGAACTCTGCGTCGGTCTCTGAGCAGAACCCGGCGATGACGTCGGTGGTGAGGACAATGTTCGGGCAACGCGCCCGGATGCGGTCCACCAGCGACAGGTATTCCGCCCGCGTGTAGGTCCGATCCATCAACTGGAGGATGCGGTCGTTGCCGGCCTGGAGCGGCAGGTGGATGTGTTTGCAGATTCTTGGATGGCCGGCGACCGCCTCCAGCAACTTGTCCGGAAAATCCTTCGGATGCGGGGACGTGAACCGCACACGCTGAATGCCACGGACCTCAGCTACCGCTATCAACAGGTCGGCGAAGTCACGGGCGCCGTCGCGATACGAGTTGACGTTCTGGCCAAGGAGGGTGACCTGCTTGCACCCGCTTGCGGCGAGGGCCTCGGCTTCCCGTACTATGCCATCAAAGTCCCGGCTGCGCTCCCGACCGCGGGTATAGGGGACTACGCAGAACGTGCAGAAGTTGTCGCACCCCCGCATAACGGCGATCCAGGCCGTGACGCCCTCGACGCGATCGGGCGTGATGTCGGCGTAGGTCTCGTATTCGGACAGGTCCACCGCCGTGCCCTTCCGTCCGGCGGCGGCCTTTTCTAATAGCTCGGGAAGCGAGCGATAGCTGTCCGGGCCGACCAGGACATCAATGAGTGAATCGCCCGTCAGGAGGTCTTTCTTGAGGTTCTGCGCCATGCAGCCCAGCACGCCGATCAGCAGGCCTTTTTCTTCTTTCAGCGGCTTGAGCGTTCCTAGGTGCCCGTACACTTTGTTGTGGGCGTTCTCGCGGATCGCGCAGGTGTTCAGCAGCACCACGTCGGCGGCCTCGGCCGAGTAGGTGAAACGGTAGCCGTGGCTTTTGAGGATCGAGCGGACGAGTTCCGTGTCGTACTCGTTCATCTGGCAGCCGAATGTCTCGATGAAGACCGTGGGGGCACGCATGGCGTCAGCTCTCTTTCCGGATCGCCTCGATGACCGACGGTACGCCTTCTTTAATGGTGGAGTACCGAAGTTTCCACCCCAATGTGGTCTTGGCTTTCTCGTTCTTGAGCCGCCCCGAACAGGTCACGGACTCCGTCCAGAGCTCGCCCGCCTGCTTGACGCACTCTTCGGGTGAAATGGTGGAGGGAACCGGCTTGCCGAGAGCTTGGGCAAGGACCCCATACCAGTCCCTCTGCCGGACCGGTTCGTCGTCCACGAGGTTGAGCATTTGCGTCACGGGCCGGTCCTCCGAGGGAGGCGCATAGCCAATCTCCTCGGCGGCGAGCACGTAGGCCTCCGCCAGATCCTCTCCGTGGACGAAGCTCATATAGTTCTCGCCTGTCCCGACGATCCGGGCCTCGCCTTGATTCATCGCGGGGATCGTCCTGTCCTTAAACCAGCCGCCGTTTCCGTATACCCATGCCGGCATGAAGAAAGTGGCGCGCAGACGTTGGGACTCGGCTAAGTGCGCCAGAGCATGGCGGGCCGGGCCGATGAACCGACCGTAGCCGACCGGCTCGAACGGCGTGTCTTCGTCAACCCATTCTTCACCGTGCTCTCCATAGGAGAGGACGCCGAAGGTGACGATCGCGCCCCGCATCTTGGCGTCGTGCGTCGCCTGGATGAGATGGCTGCCGGCGTCCGTATGAGACTTCAGGAGGCCTGGGATCTGGCTCACGGTCGGGGGCTGCCCGCGTTTGCCCGGCATGGTGCACCCGATCGCCACGTCGAACTTTTCAATGGCTCGCTCCCAGGGTCCGTTGGTGAGGAGGTTGCCGACGATCGGGGCACAGCCCAGGCCCTCCAAGATTTTGCCGCGACTGCGGTCTCTGGCAAGCCCATAGACTTCGTGGCCATGGGTAAGAAAGGCCTTGATCAGATGGCGGCCGATGAAGCCGGTCCCGCCAGCGATAAAAATTTTTAGAGGTACAGCCATGTGAGTGACGCTCCGATCGTCTTATGGTGAAAGGGGCCCAGCTATGGTGCCGAGAGCGAGGCCATCCATCACCACATCCAGCCGGACCGGTCTGATGTGGTTGCCTAAATCGTCGTTGGTGGACACGCCGACGCGAATGTAGTTCTCCGTGAGTCCCGTGAGCAGGCCGCCGGAATTGCGCTCCTCGAACAGCACAGGAATCGTCCGACCGACGTGTTGGTGATAGAAGCTCATCCGCTTGGCCCGCGAGAGGGCGCATAGTTCTTTGCTTCGAGCCTTGATGGTCTTGGAGGGAACCTCTCCGGGGAGCCGGAGCGCCGCCGTGCCGCGACGGGGTGAATAACTGAAGACGTGAAAGTACGCAAGGGGAAGATCGGTCGCCAGCGCGCGGGTGTTGGCGAAGGCCGAGTCCGATTCGCCCGGGAACCCGACCATGAGGTCCGTCCCGAGGCCGAGGTCGGACACGGTCCGCGCGGCCTTCTCGATGAACGCGGCATAAGCGTGGGTGGTGTACCGACGGTTCATCGCATGTAAAATTCCGTCGTCACCGCTTTGGAGCGGCACGTGCAGGTACCGGCATAGCTTGGACGGCCCGGCCATGAGTTCCAGCAGTTCGTCCGAGATGGTGGTCGGTTCGATGGAGGAGATGCGGATGCGGGCGAGCCCGGGAATCCTCTCGAGCGACCTGACCACGTCAACGAGCGACCGCCCTTCATACTCGTACCGACCGACGTTCACGCCCGTCACCACCAGCTCGCGGTGGCCGCGGGCGACGAGGCCCTCGGCCTCGCGGAGGAGATCGTCCATCCGGCGGCTGCGCTCGTGTCCACGCGAGAAAGGGATGATGCAGAACGAGCACATGAAGTTGCAGCCGTCCTGCACCTTTAAGTTGGCGCGTGTCTCTTGGTATTCGCCGATGCCCTCGATCGTGAAGTCGTCGCGTCCGATCGTCCGGGTATGTAAGACTTCCGGGGCGGGACGCCGCGTGAGCGAGGTCAGGTATCGGGGCAGATCCATTTTGTGCTGCGTGCCGACGATCAGATCAATGCCGTCCATCTTCTGGAGAACATCCGCGCCCGTCTGGGCGTAGCAACCGGTCACGGCCACGAAGGCGGCCGGCGAGACACGCCGAATCCGGCGGACAAGGCTCCGGCAATCGGCTTCCGCGCTTTCCGTCACCGAACAGGTGTTCACGATAAAGAGATCGGCCGGTTGTCCGGACTCGACGAGGTCGTAGCCTCGGCTTCGGAGTTGGTCTCCGAGGACCGCTGTTTCGGCCTGGTTCAGGCGGCACCCGATGGTATGGAGAGAGGCGCGTGGCATGGGAGTGGAATTATAGCGAGCCGGCGGACGAGTCGCAAGGACGAAGGCGGCAAATCAGAGGAAGGAGAGAGAGTCTGCCGGAAGAAATCACGCGCCGCTGGTCAGCGGTCGCTTGACCTTCTGCAGCAGGCTTTCAATCGCGGTCGGCGCATCTGCGCCAACAGACAGCACGCTGATACGGGCCGCGATCCTGGAGGCGATGTCCATGAAGGCCTTCGCTTGCGGCGAAGCCGGGTCGGCCACGACAATGGGCATGCCCATGTCGCCGCCGGCGCGGATGGCCGGATCAATTGGAACGCGACCGAGAAAAGGAATGCCCAGTTTCTCGGCGGCCCGCTCCCCGCCCCCAAACGAGAAGATCTCGGTGCGCTCGCCGCACTTGCCGCAGACGTAATAGCTCATGTTCTCGACGATCCCCAGCAACGGCACGTTGATCTTCTGGAACATCGCAAGCCCTTTGCGGGAATCATGGAGCGCGACTTCCTGAGGCGTGGTGACGATGACCGCGCCGGTCAACGGGACGAGTTGGCCGATGCTCAACTGCGCGTCTCCCGTGCCGGGGGGCAGGTCCACGATCAAATAGTCCAAATCCCCCCAGAGCACATCCCGCAAAAACTGCTGGATGGCGGTGTGAATCATCGGACCGCGCCACGTCAAAGGCGTTTCTTCCGGAACGAAGAACCCCATCGAAATCAGTTTGACCCCATGGCTCTCCGCCGGCAGCAGATTGCCGTCCCGTTGTTCCGGAGGCTTCCCTACCCCCATCATCATCGGCACGTTCGGCCCGTACACATCGGCATCCATCAGGCCGACCTTGGCTCCCTGCAACACCAACCCGGCGGCGATATTGACCGCCACCGTTGTCTTTCCGACCCCGCCCTTGCCGCTACTCACCGCAATCGTGTTCTTCACGCCGGGAATGAGGTTCTCCTTGGCCTGGGTCCGGCCTTGGGGGACGTTGGCGGTGAAATTGACATCCACCGAGACCACGCCTGGAATCGCGCCCACCGCCTTGTCGCAGCTTTCTTTGATCACGGTCTTGAGCGGGCAGGCCGGGGTGGTCAGGACGACCGTAAACTTGACGGCTCCCCCCTCAATCTGCAGGTCTTTGACCATGTTCAGGGTGATCAAATCCTTGTGCAGCTCCGGCTCCATCACCGTGCGGAGTGCATCAAGCACTGCGTGTTCCGTTACAGCTACAGCGGCCATGTATCTTCCCTTCGGCGCGTTGGCGCACTACTCAATTACCAAGGATCGGCGCTCTCATGCTTTGCTGAACGCTAGGTCCTAGTTCAGTTGAGCGGCAAACTTCTTTCGTGCACGGCCCAGAAAAGGGGCCGGGTGCGTCCCTCGGTTGTTGGCGATCACGGGATCTATGATTTCCCCACAGGTGAGGCAACGCCAGCCCTGAAAGCTGAGGTTTCCCGTATCGTCAAAAAGATCTTCGAATATCTCCTGGGACATGACACCCTTGCATCGGGGGCAGTCCATGAAGTTCTCCTTACTTTTAATCGGATTGGGCACATGTATCCGATCAATATAATCCCCGACTAGTTCAATCGGAGACCAACATGGTCGGGTATATACAACATGTAAGGAGCCATGTCAAGGGGCAGTGAAACTTACTTTTTCAGAAGTGGTGCCAGAACAGGCCAAATGGTATCCACCACGACAGCATAGCCAGGGCCAGTCGGGTGGATACCGTCGGCCTGATTGAGGCCGCTCTTGGCGGCAACCCCTTCCAAGAAGAAAGGGATGAGAGAGACGTCGTATTGCCTGGCCAGTTCGGCATACAGGGACTGGAAGGCTCGCGTGTAGTCGGCTCCGTAGTTGGGGGGGAGCTTCATCCCGGCGAGGACCACCTTGACGTCGGCTGCCCGAAGCCGCTGAATGATCTGGGTCAAGTTTGCGCGTGTCTCCTTGAGATCGAGTCCGCGCAGGCCGTCGTTGGCGCCGAGTTCAAGGATCACGATGTCGGGTTTGCTTTTGAGGACCCAGTCCACCCGGCGCACGCCACCTGCCGTGGTGTCTCCGCTGACCCCCGCATTCACCACTCGATAGCGATAGCCGGAGCGTGTCAGCTTTTTCTGGAGACGGGCCGGGTACGTCTCCTGCGGCGCCACTCCAAAGCCTGCGGTCAGGCTGTCGCCGAACGCGACCAGAATCCGTTCTTCCGGACGGAATGCGGCATTGGCACTGTCGGACGGTACCGGGGAGTTGGCCCCTGGCCGAACGTCAACGCTCGTGTCCTGAAAGGGGGGCGACGGCGTGCCGAGCTGCTGGTCGCACGCCCACTGACCTGCGGCCAGCAACACCGCGATACAGGCCACTCTGAGTGGCGAGCGCATGTTCTGTATAATAGGGGCCATGATTCAAATCCGCAATCTCTCGATGCGCCTCACCAGCAGCGGCCGTGAAGTTTCAATTCTGGACGCCATCACGCTCGATGTTCCCGCCAAGCAATTCCTTGCCATCGTCGGGCCATCCGGGAGCGGGAAATCCACATTGTTGGGGCTAATCGCAGGCTTGGATACGCCCACAGCCGGGTCCATCTCATTGGACGGCGTTGAACTCACCAGCTTGTCGGATGACCAACTGGCGCGCTTGCGCCGGGAAAAGATCGGCTATGTGTTTCAGTCCTTCCACTTGATTCCGACCCTCACGGCGCTGGAGAACATCGCGGTCCCGCTGGAGCTGGCCGGCGACCCCGAGTCGGCTGCCAAGGCAAGCATATTGCTGCAGGCAGTCGGGCTGGAACAGAGGGCCCACCACTACCCCGTCCAGCTTTCCGGCGGTGAGCAGCAGCGAGTCGCCGTCGCTCGGGCGTTTGCGAACCGGCCGGCAATCTTGCTTGCGGATGAACCCACCGGGAATCTGGACACGGTAACGGGCCAGCAGGTGATCGAACTCCTCATTCGGCTGAACCGTGACCAAGGCTGCACGCTGGTCCTGGTCACCCACGATCCGGCCCTCGCGGTCCACGCCGATCGGGTGGTCAGATTGGTGGATGGGCGTATTGCCGCGGACGAGCTTCAGCAAGGCTCCCCAATAACCCGCCCATGATTCCATTTCCTTACCGCATGGCCTGGCGTGAGACTCGCGCGGCCTGGCGTCACTTCATTTACTTCTTTGTGTGCATCGCGCTCGGAGTGGCTGCCCTCGTGGGCGTGGCCCTCTTCGGAGCCAACCTGGACCGAGCCATTCAGCGCGAGGCCCGCGGCCTGATGGCCGCCGACGTGGAACTCCGCACGAGTCGCCCCTTGACGCCGGCGGGTGAGGCTAATCTGAAAGCCTTTGAAGCCCGGGGAGTCGAACGCATGCAGGTGAGCGAGTTGGTGGCGATGGCGGCAGCTCCCTCTGCTTTGGGGGGGACTCATCAGCAGGGAACGCAACTCGTGGAGTTGAAGGCCGTGGAGCCCGGCTATCCCTTCTACGGCAAACTCCGGAGCGAGCCCGAGGATGCCGCGCAGGCGGTGCTCCGGCCGGGACCGGGTTTCTTCGCGCTCGTCCAAGAAGCCCTTCTCATCCGCCTCGATCTCTCCGTCGGTGGCACCATCAAGATCGGCCAGGCGGAGCTCCGCATCGCCGGCGTCGTGAAGAAGGAACCCGACCGCGCCGCCGGCGCCTTCAGCTTCGGTCCCCGCGTGCTGATCTCGCGAGAGGGCCTTGAAGCGACCCAACTCATCCAGCCGGGCAGCCGGGTCACGCACCGGTATCTTTTGAAGTTGCCTGAGACGTTGAGCGCGCGCGCCGTCCAGGGCGAGCTGGCGCACACGTTTCCGGACAAGACCGTCCGGGTCACCAGTTACCAAGAGTCACAGCCGATGCTCCGACGGTTCCTCCGCCAGATGACGATGTACCTCGGGCTTGTGGGATTGATCGCCTTGATGGTGGGCGGGATCGGCGTGGCCAGCAGCGTGCGGGCATTTCTGAAAGAGAAGGAGGAGACCATTGCGGTGCTGAAGGCCGTCGGCGCGGAGTCCGGCCTCGTCGTGCGCGTCTACCTTGTGCAGACCATGCTGTTGGGCCTGCTCGGAAGCCTGGCCGGCGCGGCCCTCGGCGCCGGGTTCCAGTTCTTTTTGCCGCCTCTGATGAAGCAATGGCTGCCGATCGAGCTGAAGTTCCATCTGACGTTCTTGCCGCTGGCCAGCGGTATGGCCATGGGGCTGCTGACGACGGCTCTGTTCGCCCTGTGGCCCCTCTTGGAAGTGCGGCATGTGCGTCCCAACCTGATCTTCCGCCGGGAAGTGACCGAGGAGCCGATCGGATCGCCCGGGAGGTCGGTCTGGATTGCCGGCGTGCTGCTGGCATTGGCCCTGGCCGGATTGGCCCTCTGGCACGCAGGCTCGTGGCGGGCGGGCGGGCTCTTTCTCGGCGCGCTCGTGCTGGCATTGGTTCTCCTGCAGGGGACAGCCTGGCTCGTCGTGCAGGCGGCTCGGCGACTGCCTCGCTGGCGGCCGCTGGCTTGGCGGCAGGGGCTGGCGAACCTGTACCGCCCCGGGAGCCAGGCCAAGACCATCCTGGTCTCGGTCGGCGTCGGGGTCATGGTGATCCTGGCCGTCCATCTGGTCGAACGGAACATGCTGTGGGAAATCGGGGAGAACATCCCCACCGATGCGCCCTCTTTCTTCTTCATTGACATCCAGCCGGACCAACAGGAGGCCTTCGCGCGATTGCTGAAGGAGCGCGGGCACGCCGAGACGAAACTGACGCCGCTCATTCGCTCGAGACTCTGGTCGCTGAACGGTCAACGGATTCGTCCCGAGGCTTATGAGCAGCGCGAGCATGGCTGGTACTTCACGCGCGAGTACGTGCTGACCTACCAGAAGGACCTGCCCAAGGATAATGTCGTGACCAAAGGGGTCTGGTGGGACACCGGCGCGTCGTCCGGACCTGCGCGGGTTTCCGTGGAAGAAGAAGCCGCCCGGCGCCTGGGGCTCGACCTGGGCGCTAGCGTGGAATTCGACGTTCAGGGGGCCAAGGTCTCCGGCAGAGTGAGCAGCATCAGGAAAGTGGACTGGGGAAACATGTCCACGAATTTCTATTTCATTTTTGAGCCGGGCGCACTGGAGGGCGCGCCGATGACGTATGTGGCGACGGCGCGCGTGGACCCCCACGAGGAGGTCCCGTTGCAGCGGGCGGTGGTGGCAGCGTTTCCCAACGTCTCGGCGATCAATATCCGGGACGTCCTGGACTCAGTGGCCCGCGTGATGGACCGGATCAGCCTCGTCATCCGCTTCATGGCGGGCCTGACCATCCTGTCCGGCGTGATCGTGCTGGCCGGCGCGTTGGCCGCCACGCGGTTCCGGCGCATCTACGAGGCGATGATCCTCAAGGCAGTGGGGGCGACACGCGGCGCCGTGGCCCGGACCTTCGCGATAGAGTATGCCCTGCTGGGCGTTGCGGCCGGCGTGATCGGCGCCGGCCTGGCTACGCTTCTGGCGTGGGGCGTCCTGCGGTGGATACTGGATGTGAAGTGGCTCTTCCAGCCGCAGGCGATCGTGTGGGGTATTGTGGCTACCATCGTCGGCACGCTCGCGGTCGGTTTTCTCTCCACGTTCCGGATTCTCGGCCAGAAACCCCTGCCGGTGCTGAGGCGGGAGTAGACTGGTGTCCTACTTCAGGAAGGGTTAGAGTATAGGCGCCATGGAAACGCAATCATGACGGATACCACGATGATTCTCTTGGCACTGGCAGCGGGGCTCCTTTTGGGTTTAGCTGCGGCGTTTTTCTTAAGGCTGGTACAGGCCAAGACGGCCCAGGACCTGTTTCGCGAGAGTGAAGCCCAGCGTCAGGCCAGTATCAACACCGTGATCGACAGTCTGAAAGAGAGCTTCGGGAAGCTTTCCCTGGACGCCCTCTCGACTTCAACGGAAGAACTCATCAAGTTAGCCAAGGTGAAACTGGAATCGGAAAGAGAAGTCAGCGTCAAGGAGCTAGAGGCCAAGAAAGGCCTGATTGATCAGCAATTGCAGCAGATGACGGCCAAGCTGGAAAACGTGTCCACGCTGATGAAAGACCTGGAGAAGGACCGATCGGAAAAGTTCGGGCAGCTGGCCGGTCAATTGCAAACAGCCAGTCAGCAGACGCAAGCGCTCATGCAAACGACCAACAGTTTGCGCGAAGCTCTCTCAAGCACGAAAGCCAGAGGCCGCTGGGGCGAGCGGATGGCGGAGGACGTTCTGCGGCTGGCGGGATTCATCGAGAACGTGAATTATCTGAAGCAGAAAACGATTGAAGGAGTGGGGTCGCGGCCGGATTTCACCTTCTTGTTGCCGAAGAGTCTCAAGATTCACATGGACGTCAAATTTCCCTTGGACAACTACATTCGGTTTCTGGAAGCCGGCTCTGATGGAGAGAAAGCAAAATTCCGGAGCGACTTCCTTCGAGACGCAAGAGCCAGAATCAAGGAAGTGACCACGCGCGAATACATCGATTCCGAATCCAATACAGTGGATTATGTCCTCTTGTTCATCCCCAATGAACAGATCTATGCCTTCATCCACGAGCAGGACAGCTCGATTCTCGATGAGGGGATCAGGAACAAGGTTGTGATGTGTTCGCCCATCACCCTCTTTGCGGTGCTGGCGGTCATTCGCCAAGCCGTTGACAATTTCGCGTTGGAGCGAACCTCAAACGAGATATTGTCGTTGCTCGGCGCTTTCAAGAAGCAGTGGGATGAGTTTGCCGCCAAGTTCGATCTCCTCGGCAAGAAAATCGGTGATGTGATGAAAGAGTACGAAGCACTTGCGACAACCCGGAGGCGGCAACTCGAAAAACCACTAAATAAGATCGAAGACCTCAGAAAACAGCGTGGATTGCCAGTGGCGCCGGTTGAGGACAAGTCGATGTCGGCTTCAGGAGAGGACGAAGTGTAATCACGACATCAAGCACCACATGAGGAGGTACGACTATGAGGAGTCGCTTCCAGATCGCCGGGCATCCCATCCACGTCATGACGGTCGGCCTCCCGATCGGCCTATACACTGCCGCCCTTCTGGCCGATGCGGCATTTGTGTTCATCAAGGACCCCTTCTGGTTTCGCATGGCCTTCTGGTGCATTGCGTTGGGCCTGCTGGGCAATCTGGGCGCGGTGGTCACCGGGATTCCAGATTTCCTGGCGATAAAACAGGAGGTGCCCGGGGCGTGGAGTGCCGCGACCACCCATCTGGCGGTCGGATTAGGGCTGCTGCTCCTCTATGGGGTCAACTTTGTCTTGCACAATTGGGGCGAGCCGCTTCCGGGAGGAAACACGATCCTGCCGCTGCTCCTGAGCCTTGTGGGAGCCTCATTGCTGGGACTACAAGGCTGGTACGGCGGAGAATTGGTATTTCGGCACAAGGTCGGGATAGAGGAGCCGCCCGTGGGCGGAACACAGGAGGGGCACCATAAGCGGAAAGGGGCGCATTGACCTTGAAGTCAACGTGACACTTGCGTCTTGACCGATCCTGTGGTAGCGTAATTTCGCAATTCATCGTTCGGGGGGTCTGGCGATGAAGAGCAGAGAGAGGAAAGACCCCGCGCGATTGTGCCTTGTAGTAGGGATCTGATCGGTAAGCCTGCCTTGAAAGACGCCAGAGTCTGCGCGCCTTCGGTGCTCTCCTTGCCCCTCTCGTTCCTTACTCCCAAGACAGCGTCGCATCAGTAAAGGAGGTACCCGATGGGTACGAAGTTGTATGTGGGCGGCCTGCCCTATTCCACCACCGAGCAACAGCTCTCCGAGCTGTTCTCACAGCACGGGTCTGTGACGTCGGCCAAGATCATCACCGACCGATACACCGGCCAGTCTCGCGGATTCGGATTCGTCGAGATGGCGACCGGCGAAGAGGCCCAGAAGGCGATCACGGCGCTGAACGGCACTCAGATGGACGGCCGGACGATCACCGTGAATGAGGCCAGGCCGCAAGAAAAACGCGCTGGCGGCGGAGGAGGCGGCTACGGCGGGGGCGGCGGCGGGGATCGTGGAGGGCGCGGCGGACGTTGGTGAATCGTCCTGCAAGAGCATAAGGCGACTCTAAAAGAATCAGGAGAAGGGCAGGGGCGCCCGAAGGTGTCCCTGCCCATTTTTTTGAGGTAACCGGTTCGGATGAGCGACGGTTCAAAAGGGCCAGTTGATGTCGTCGAGCGGAGCCGGCGCTACGGCATCCGTGAGGGAGCCTTCCAGGCGATCATGCAGGGCGGAGGAGAGAACTATCTCTCCGCGTTCGCGTTGCTGCTCCACGCCACGGCCTTTCAGATCGGTCTCTTGTCGGCCCTCCCGCAGTTGGTCGGGACCTGGGCGCAACTGCTCTCGGTCAAGGTCCTCAATCGGTTCCAGCATCGCAAGGCCGTCATCCTGGCGGGGGCCGTCGGTCAGGCGGCCTTATGGCTTCCTCTCCTCACGCTGCCTCTGCTGTTTCCCGAAGATGGCCCATGGCTGTTGATCGCCTGCACCGTCGTCTATTTTGCGATGGGCCATTTTGCCGTCCCGGCCTGGAACAGTTTGCTTGTTGGCCTCATTGATGCCGATCAGCGCGGGGTGTATTTCAGCCGGCGGGCCATGATGATGGCCGTCATTAACTTCGCCGCACTGTGCGGGGCCGGCCTGGTGCTCCATTCGGCCGAGACCTGGCAGCGACCGTGGGCGGGGTTCGCCGTCGTTTTCCTGTTGGCGGCCGCCGCGCGCGCGGTCTCGACCAGGTACATCGCCCGAATCCAGGAGTCGCCGACGCACGCGACGCGAGAAGCCGAGTTTCGCCTGTTGACGTTCCTGCAACACGAGGCCGGCCAGAACTTTCAGCGGTTCCTCCTGTTCTCCGGACTCATGCATGTCTGCGTCCTGATCGCCGGACCGTACTTCGTGATCTACATGCTCCGGGACCTCCGCTTCACTTATCTCATGTATGCAACGTGGCTGGCCGCCGGCGTGCTTGGACAGTTTCTCACCTTGAAGCCTTGGGGCCTGCTCGGGGACCGCTTCGGCAACAAGAAGGTCCTGGTGGCCACCGGGCTCCTAGTGCCGTTCCTTCCGATGCTCTATATCCTCAGCACGAATTTTTATTTCCTTATCGGGGTCAATTTCCTGGGAGGAGTCATCTGGGCTGGCCTTGCGTTGGGCTTACAGAACTACGTCTTCGACACGGTCCGCGCCGTTGACCGGGCCAAAGGCGTGGCCGTCTGGAACACCGTCAACGCGGTCGGCTGGTTCATGGGGGCGATGCTCGGGAGTTGGCTGGCGGCGGTGGTGCCTGCCGAGCTCGCCCTGCCGGGATTGCACCTCGCGCTGGCCTCCAACCTCCCGGTCGTGTTTTTCATCTCAGGGCTCCTTCGGCTGGTCGTGTCGTTGAGCCTGCTGCGCACGTTCCGCGAGACCCGGAGCGTCGAGCCGATCTCGCACCGTGAGCTGTTTTTTGAGCTCCCGTTGATCAAACCCTTGTCCGAAGTCCTTGGGGGAGTAGGCCGCCGGGAGTAGCGGCATGGTATGCCGGGCCTCGCATCGTGTTATGATTGTGGCGTAGGGTGGTGCTGATGGCGCACGAAACCGTTTTCCTCCACGGCCATGTCATTGACTCCCTGCTCTTGCCCAAGGTCCTGGACACCATTCTCCAGTTCGGCGGGACCTTTGAACTCGCCGACATTCACATCGGGAAGACCCGCGAAGAACCCTCTTCCGTCCGCATCGTCGTCCATGCCGAGACACCCGAACGGGTAAACCAGATCCTTGCAGAATTGCAATCCCACGGCGCGACCATCGAAAAGGAGGCCGATTGCCAGTGGCGGCCCGCGCCGGCGGACGGCGTCTTCCCGGAGGAATTCTACGCAACCACGCATCTGCCCACCGAAGTTCGGCTCCGCGGGCGTTGGGTTCCGGTGACCGGCATCGAGATGGACCTCGGCGTGCGTCTTGATCCCGGCGGGCAACACGGGATGACGGTGCCCATGGCCGAAGTCCGCAAGGGCGATCGTATCGTCGTGGGACGGGATGGGGTTCGGGTGGCGCCCCTGGAACGGCCGGCCAAGCTGGATGTGTTCGGGTTCATGGAATCCGAGGTGTCCTCCGAGCGGCCGCACGGCCATATGATCTCCGACATCGCTCGACGCATGCGATCGCTCCGAGACGGCGGTGGAAAGGTGCTCTTGGCGGGCGGTCCGGCGATCATCCATGCAGGGGGGCGCGAGCCGCTGGCCTGGCTCATCGAGTCCGGATTCATCCATGTGCTCTTTTGCGGAAACGCGCTGGCCGCCCACGACATGGAAGCCCATCTCTATGGGACCTCGCTCGGCTTTGATCTTGAGGGCGGCCCCACGCCTCATCATGGGCACGAGCATCATTTGAGGACCATCAACCGCATTCGGGCCATCGGCAGCATCGAGGAGGCGGTTCGAGCGGGCGTCATCACGACCGGCATCATGGCGGCCTGCGTGCGCCGGCAGGTCAAGGTCGTCATGGCCGGCACGATCCGGGACGACGGGCCCCTGCCCGGCGTGATCACCGATTCGATCAAGGCGCAGGCCGCCATGCGGGCGGCCCTGCCCGGCGTGGGGCTCGCGCTGTTGGTGGCCTCCACGTTGCACGCCGTCGCAACAGGCAACCTCCTGCCGGCCTCAGTGGCGACCGTCTGCGTGGACATCAGCCCGGCCGTCCCCACCAAGCTGGCGGACCGCGGGAGCTTTCAGGCGATCGGATTGGTGATGGACGCCGCGTCGTTCTTGCGGGAACTGGCGTATCAGTTGGGGTGGAAGGAATGAGCCGCCTGCTTGTCTGCCCGCCCGAGTATTTCCAGATCGTCTACGAGATCAACACCTGGATGAGCGTCAAGAGGACGGCTGACCATCATGTGGCGCAAGCCCAGTGGGATGCACTGATGGTCGCGCTGGAGAAAGATTGCGGGGCGTTGCTCGAACGGATGCAGCCGATGCCGGAGGTGCCGGACCTGGTCTTCACGGCCAACGCGGGCGTCGTGGTGGAGCGCGTGGCGATCCTCAGCCGGTTTCGGCATCCGGAACGGCAACGTGAAGAGCCGTATTTCGAACGATGGTTTCAGGAGCACGGCTACGACGTTCACGTGCTCCCCAAGGGTTTGTTCTTTGAGGGAGCCGGCGATCTCCTTGGAAACGGGCATGTCTGGTTCGGGGGGTATCGCCAGCGCACCGACATCCGGGCCTATCATATCGTGGGGTCATTGGTGGGGCGTGAGATCCTGCCGGTGGAGCTTGTGGACCCGCGTTTCTACCATCTTGATACCTGCTTCTGCCCACTGCCGGGTGGGGAGTTATTGTGGTTTCCTCCGGCGTTCGACCGGTACGGGCAGGCAGCGATCGTGGATCGGATACCGGAATCCAAGAGGATTGTCGTGCCGGAAAGCGAGGCGGTGCGGTTCGCCTGCAACGCCGTCTGCATCGGGAAGCATGTCGTGGTGCCGGAGGGGTGTCCTGGCACGATGGAGAGGTTGGAAGGCTTCGGCTACACGACCCACGCCGTCAGCCTGTCCGAGTTCCTCAAGGCCGGCGGCGCCGCCAAGTGTTTGACGCTCGCCTTGGACTAGCCCTTTCTTCCCCTCCCCCTTGCAGGAGGAAGCCTTCCCCTTTATCCCTCCCCCCTTGCGGGGGAGGGTGAGGGTGGGGGGTTCTTCATCCGTTCACCCTGAGCTTGTCGAAGGGCCTCCTCACCCCGCAACTGTATCTTTTTAGATTCGCCCGCAGGCCGCCTCCTCATCCTCCTGCATGACTTTACGGAGGAGGAGTGGTAGGATTCGGGGCCGATGATCTGAGTCTGGAAAAAGTGAGTGACGTTCTTATCTTGGCGCTACAGAAATCCAGTGCTCTAGTGTTCTAACGAGGGTCCTCGCTTGCCTGATAAGCCCACCCAGTCGAATCTCTTTCCCGTTCTGAATCAAGGCCTCTTCTCCTCAAATTTCCTCGATACCAAGTTCCTCGACTTTCCAATCTGGCGTGAGACACCTGGCGTCTTGGACCGAACGGCCCAAGCCCAGGCTGCCGTGCAGGCGACCTACGATGCGGCCCAGCGTGCCGGCGTCTTCGACGCGAGAGACGAGCAGAAGACCGAAGACAAGTTTATTCGGCCGGTGTTCAAAGCCCTCGGCTGGGTCTATGATCCGCAGCCCCGCCACAAGCGGCGTAAGAAAAAGGTCCGTCCAGACTATGCGCTCTTCGCTACGACGGCTGATTACGAATCAGCAGGTCAGGTTTCGAATGAGCCAAAGGCATATTATTCCCAGGCCCAAGCGATCGGGGAAGCCAAGTATTGGGGCCGTCCGCTGAACGACACCGTCAAGGATGACCCGCTGGACGCATCCGATGCGACCGCCCAACTCGTTCGATATCTCGATGAGGTCTACTACCACACAGACGGTAAGGTTCTGTGGGGCATTCTCACCAACGGCAAGATGTGGCGGCTTTTCTCTCACCGAGCCGCTTCCCGCTCCACGAACTTCTACGAAGTCGATCTTGAGGCA
>Ga0137796_10000976_pt1 | contig 16957 bp, 12 predicted proteins | sample OV2TP3_FD_97704 | JGI IMG/M metagenome (GOLD analysis project Ga0137796, IMG submission 97704) | reverse complement strand
CGGTGGTCCGCCGGATCATCGAGCAGATGTTGAGGACCACCAAGGCCCGCCGGACGGACGAGGGAGCGGAAAAGGTCGGCGTGGACACGGGTTCGAAGTGCCGGAACCCCGCGACAGGCGAGTCGATCCCGATTTTTGTTGCGAACTACGTCGTCATGGATTATGGAACCGGCGCGGTGATGGCGGTGCCGACGCACGATCAGAGGGATTTTGAATTCGCCAAAAAATATCAATTGCCGCTGCGGGTGGTCATCGTTCCCGATGGTCAGCCGCCCAGCGCCTCGGGGATGTCCGGCGCCTACACCGGCGACGGATTTATGGTCCAATCGGGCCCCTTTGACGGCGTGGCGAACCAGGAAGCGAAGGAAAAGATGGCGCAGTGGCTGAAGGACCGCGGTCAGGGCGGGCCGACCGTGACCTATCGGCTCCGGGACTGGGGCATATCGCGTCAGCGGTATTGGGGCAATCCGATCCCGGTAATTTACTGCGACGGTTGCGGAGTGGTTCCGGTACCGGAAAAAGATCTGCCCGTGTTGCTTCCCGAGGACGTCGTTTTTTCCGCGCGCGGCGGCAATCCGCTGAACAAGGTGTCGTCATTTGTGACCGTGGATTGTCCGCAGTGTGGAAAGCCCTCGCGCCGGGAGACCGACACGATGGACACGTTCGTGGATTCGTCATGGTATTTCGCCCGGTACACCGATCCGCACAACGCCTCCGCGCCGTTTGACCGTTCGAACGCGGACGCGTGGTTACCGGTGGACCAGTACATCGGCGGGATCGAGCACGCGTGCATGCATTTGCTGTACGCGAGGTTTTTCCACAAGGTCATGAGAGATTTGGGACTGGTGACGAGCGGCGAGCCGTTCACGAGGCTGTTGACCCAGGGGATGGTATGCAAGGAGACGCATTCCTGTTCGGAGCACGGGTATCTCTATCCGGAGGAAGTGACGGCAGGAGAATCGGCGACGTGCGCGAAATGCGGCAAACCGTCGAGCGTGGGCCGGGTGGAAAAAATGAGCAAATCCAAAAAAAACGTGGTTGATCCGGACGATATGATCGGCAAATACGGCGCGGACACGATTCGACTATTCATCCTGTTTGCGGCGCCGCCCGAAAAAGATCTGGAGTGGAGCGAGTCGGGCGTTCAGGGCTGTTACCGTTTTTTAAAGCGGCTCTGGCGGCAGATCGATGAGGCCGTCGGCCGGCAGCAGGACATCCCTGTCGCTGCCGGCACTGGGCCTTCCCTGGCCGTCGGCCGGCAGCAGGACATCCCTGTCGCTGCCGGCACTGGGCCTTCCATGGCCGTCGGTGGCGATGCGGCCAAGGGATCGATCGCGCGAGCACCGGTCGACAGTGCGGCCCGGCGTCCTGAAGACGCCGCGGTACATGTCAAGCTTCAGCAGACGATCAAGAAGTTCCGGTCGGACGTTTCAGGCCGGTATCAATTCAACACGGCGATTGCGTCCTGCATGGAATTTTTGAATGTTCTGGAAGACTCGGCGGTATCTGAATCTCAGCGCCGCGCGAGTCTGGGTCATATCCTGTCGCTTCTTTCTCCTTTTGTCCCCCACATGGCCGCGGAAGGCTGGCGGCGTCTGGGTCTGTCCGGTGAGGCCGAGAGCGAGCCGTTGCCGTCGGTGGATGAGTCCGCGCTGACGGTTCAGCGAGTGATGATAGCGGTGCAGGTTAACGGCAAGGTCCGCGGCCGGATCGAAGTGGATCCGGGCGCGCCCGAGCCGGCGGTGGCATCGGCCGCCCTGGCGATACCGAAAGTCAGGGAACTGATCGGCGGGAAGCGAATCGAGAAGCAAATCTACGTGCCGGGCCGGCTTTTTTCCGTAGTGATCCGGTAACCCGCGCGAGTGTGACGAGTGTGACCTCAAGCGGAATTCTTAGCGGTCTCTTTACCGTCACCGGCGCATTTCATTTTCTAGCCTTTTCTCTTTTTTTCGGCGCCGCGCTGCTGAGGCTGATCGCGTACAAATGGCGGCAATCCCCCACTGAGATTCGGACAGAGGATGCCCGGCGATGGGACCGTGTCTATTTCAACATCGGCGGGATCTGCATCATGATCTTATTCGCCACCGGCATGATGAATGTATTTTCGAACATCTTCATGGGGATGCAAGTCGGCCGAGGGTATCTGGTGACATTGGGCTGGAAGCTGGCTCTGGCGCTTTTAGTGATTTTCTTTTTCATCGGCGACCTGATGATGAGCCGCCGGGAGAAGCATTCGAAGCACATGCTGGCGGTTCAGGGAATATTATTTGTTCTAACCGGAGTTTTGGGATTCTTGCTGCTTGAGTGGCGGCCCGGCCCGTGACGGTCGCGGACAGCGGCGGGCATCGGCGGGCCGTATCGGCGACGTCGCTGGGGATATTGGCCTCGCGGATCCTGGGTTATGTCCGTGACGGCGTGATCATGGCCGTTTTTGGCGCGGGCCCGATCACGGACGCGTATTTGGTGGCGTTTCTGATACCGAACCTGTTCCGCCGACTGGCGGGCGAGGGCGCGTTATCGGCGAGTTTCATTCCGATATTTGCGCGCAAGGACAGATCGAGCCGAGAGGATGCGGAGGCATTTGCGGGTTCGGCGGTGAGTTATGTCTTTACGATTGTCAGTCTTTTTTGTCTGGTTGCCGCTCTGACGTCGTCTGTTTTTGTGTCGGTATTCGCTCCGGGCCTGCGGCAGTCGCCAGAGATATATCACCTATCCAGCCGACTTCTTTCGGCGCTCTTTCCCTATTTACTGCTGATGTCGCTCTACGCCTTATTCAGCGGCATGTTGAACACGCGCGACCGATTCGGCATCCCGGCGGCCGCATCGGCTCTGGAGAATGCGGCCGTCATCGCCGCGGCGTTTTTTCTTGTGCCGGCTCTGGGCGACAAGCCGGAGGATCGGATCTGGGGGTTGGTTGCCGGCGTTTTGGTGGGCGGCGTTCTGCAGGTCGGTTGGGTGTGGCTGGCTCTTCGCGGAACGGGATTCCGGCTGCGGCCATCCTTTGAGCGCACGCCGGAGTTAATGGAGATGCTGGGACTGATGTTGCCTGCGGCGTTCACGCTGGCGATTTATCAACTGAACAACATCGTGAATCAGGGCATCGCCTCCTTTTTGCCGTCGGGAACCATCACGTCGCTGTATTTGGCCTACCGGCTGATCGAGTTTCCATCGGCGTTGTTCGGCACCGCGGTGGGCACCGTGACGTTGCCGAAGGCGGCGCAAGCGGGCACCGATGTGGAATATCGGGCGGTGCTCAACCGGTCGGTGGGGCTGTGCCTACTCTGGATGATCCCCTCGATGGTCGCCTACATGGCCTTTTCGGAGCCATTGATCATCCTGCTGTTTCAATACGGAAATTTTTCGATGGAGAATGCCGGGGAGGTTTCGCGGATTCTGCGGGTATACGCGCCGGCCCTGCCGTTTATCGGTATCGGCCGGATTTTGGGCGCGGCGTGTTACGCGTCGAAAGCGCCCAGGGTTCCGCTGACATCCGGCGGCATAGCCGTGATCAGCAATGCCGCGGTTTCGATCCTGTTGGTTCTGATTCTTCCCCCGGCCTACCAGTCCTGCGGGATCGCGTTGGGTCTGACCGTTGGGACGATGATGAACGTTTTCATGCTGATTCGGCTCTCCGGCCCGCGCGACGTGCTGCGTGGGTTTCGATTAAGGGACTATGCCTCCCAGGCCGCGGTGAATATACTGAGCGCGCTGGTATTCGGCATTCCGCTTTTTTTCCTGACGGCCCGCCTGTTGGAGACGCCTCCCCCGGTTCTTCGAATCGGCGCGGCATTGGCTGTTTTTATTTCAATGGGCGTTTATTTTGGTCTTCTAAAGATTCATCGAATTCAGAAAGTTGACAGGCAGTGAAGCTGTGTTACAGTCCAACCCGACCATGTCGAGCCAAACGATCGTAACAACGGTGAAACCGCCTCCCAAGGCTGGCGTCTGGGAGACCGAGCGGAAGGATTATTGGTGGCTGGAGCCATTAGTAACGGTTGTGGGTTTGGTGATCGGGTTTGGGTATCTGACGTGGGCGGCCGTTATGGGCAATCCCGCGCATGGTGAATACGGCCCGTATCTTTCCCCGGTCTATTCGCCTCCGGTGCATCACTGGTTTCCATCGATTCTGAGTATTCTGCCCGCGGGCATATCTCCGGCGCTATTAATTTTGTGGGCGCCGGGCGGATTTCGAGCGACGTGTTACTATTATCGGAAAGCCTACTACCGGTCATTTTTTCAGAATCCGACCGCCTGCGCCGTCGGCCGGCAGCAGGACATCCCTGTCGCTGCCGGCACTAGGCCTTCCATGGCCGTCGGCCGGCAGCAGGACATCCCTGTCGCTGCCGGCACTAGGCCTTCCATGGCCGTCGGCCGGCAGCAGGACATCCCTGTCGCTGCCGGCACTAGGCCTTCCATGGCCGTCGGCAAGCCGTGGGATAAGTACTGCGGAGAGACCGATTTTCCGTTGATTCTGCAAAACGTCCACCGCTATTTCCTCTATCTGGCCATCCTGGTTCTGGCCTTTCTCTGGTACGACGCAATCCATGCGTTCACGAAGGCAGGTCCAAAGGATTACGCCGTGGGTGGCGGAAGTCTGGTTTTGCTGCTCAACGCTGTATTTTTATCCCTGTACACCTTCGGCTGTCATTCGCTGAGGCATCTGATCGGCGGTCAGCTGGACTGTTTTTCGGCCTGTCCGACCGCGAAAGCGCGCCATGCGGCGTGGAGCGGAGTGACGTGTCTGAACGAGCGCCACATGTTGTGGGCGTGGGTGAGTCTGGCATGGGTGGGTTTTACGGACCTGTACATTCGGCTGGTTTCATCCGGTGTGATCAGCGATCCGAGGTTTTTCTAAAATGGACAAATATGAAACGCACGAGACAGAAGTTCTGGTCATCGGCGCCGGCGGCGCGGGTCTGCGGGCCGCGATCGAATCCTCGGCGCAGGGCTGCAAGACGGCGCTGGTGTGCAAGTCGCTGCTAGGGAAAGCCCACACCGTGATGGCGGAGGGCGGGATTGCCGCGGCGTTGGCGAATGTGGACGCCGAGGATGACTGGCGTGTGCATTTTCACGACACGATGTCAGGCGGGAAGATGTTGAACAACTGGCGGATGGCGGAGTTGCATGCGAAGGAAGCTCCGGAGCGAGTGTACGAGCTGGAGCGCTGGGGCGCCGTTTTCGACCGCACGCCGGATGGCCGGATACTACAGCGTGCCTTTGGCGGCCACCGGCACAAGAGGCTATCGCACGTGGGCGACCGGACCGGTCTGGAGATGATACGGACGTTGCAGGACAAAGGCATCCATCAAGGCATTGATGTTTACATGGAGTGTACGATCACCCGTCTGTTGACCGACCGTTCCGGCCGGGTGGTGGGCGCCTTCGGGTACTGGCGGGAGAGCGGCCGATACGTGGTGTTCAAGTCGAAATCCGCGATCCTTGCGACGGGGGGGATCGGCAAGTCGTATCAAGTGACGTCAAATTCGTGGGAGTACACCGGTGACGGCCACGCGATGGCGTACGAAGCGGGAGCGAGTCTGATCGACATGGAGTTTGTGCAATTTCATCCGACGGGTATGGTATGGCCGCCGGGTGTTCGGGGGCTTTTGGTGACGGAGGCGGTCCGGGGCGAAGGTGGGCTGTTGCGGAACGCGAAGGGTGAGCGGTTCATGTTCAAGTATTTGCCGGAGTCGACGAAAAAGGATTTTGCGGACACCGAGCAGGAGGCGAAAGCGTGGGTGGATGCGGTGCTGTCGGGCCGGAAGCCTGACGTGCGGCGTCCTCCGGAGCTGTCGACGCGTGACAACGTGGCGCGATCGATTTACACGGAAGTCAAAGAGGGCCGTGGTTCGCCGCATGGGGGAGTTTTTCTGGACATCAGCTATCAGCCTGCGGAGCGAGTGAAGCAGAAGCTGCCGAGCATGTATCATCAATTTCTGGAGCTGGCGGATGTCGACATCACGAAAGAGCCGATGGAAGTGGGTCCGACCGCTCATTACATCATGGGTGGCGTCCGAGTCGATCCGGACAGTTGCGCCTCGACCGTCGCCGGCCTCTTCGCCGCCGGCGAGGTCACGGGCGGCATGCACGGTTCGAACCGCCTTGGAGGCAACTCGTTATCGGATTTACTGGTATTTGGCAGACGGGCCGGCATGGGAGCGGCGGATCACGCGAAGAGGGCGTCGGCGCCGATCGTGTCGGCCGAGGACGTCGAGCGTGCGGCCGCGGAGGCGAGCGTGCCGTTTGAGCGAGCGAAGGGAGAGAATCCGTACGACATACAGAGGGATTTGCAGGAGACCATGAGTTCGATGGTGGGCATATTCCGTACCGAGACGGATTTGCAGGAGGGTGTCCGCCGGATTGACCGACTGAAGGAGCGCGCATCGCGAGTGAGCGTGGAGGGATCGCGTCTGTACAATCCGGGCTGGCACCTGGCTTTGGATCTGCGGAATTTATTGCTTGTGAGCGAAGCGATCGCGAAGGCCGCGCTCGCCCGAAGGGAGAGCCGCGGCGGGCACAGCCGGCTGGATTATCCAAATGCCGATTCCCGGCAGGGCAAGGTCAACATCGACGTGAGCAAAAAAGGTCCGGACATGCATATCCGGGAGACTCCTCTGCCGGAGATGCCGGCGGCGTTGAGATCGGTATACGACGAGGTAGAAAACATGAAGATGGCGAAGGTGCCGGGTTAACGTGGCGGATCGACAGGTGTTTCGGATCTACCGCGGCGAGACCGGTGAGGGCGGGATGAAGGAGTACAGTGTGGACGTGGGTCCCGGCATGGTGGTGTTGGATGCCGTTCATCAGATTCAGGCGACGCAGGCTCCGGATCTGGCGGTGCGGTGGAACTGCAAAGCCGCCAAGTGCGGATCCTGCGGTGCGGAAGTGAACGGCAAGCCGAGGCTGATGTGCAAGACCCGGCTGGACGATTTCGCCCCGGCCGACCCGATTGAAGTGCGGCCGATGCGGACGTTTCCGCATGTGAAGGATCTGGTGGTGGATGTGTCGTGGAATTACGAAGTCAACAGGAAGATTCCGCCGTTTAAGCCGAGGTCGGGCGCGGAGTGGCGATGGAGTCAGGAGGACGTGGATCGGGTGCAGGAATTCCGGAAGTGCATCGAGTGTTTTCTCTGTCAGAACGTCTGTCACGTTTTGAGGGACCACGGCAAGACCGCCGTTTTTTACGGCCCGCGTTTTTTTGTCCGGCTGGCGTCGCTGGAGATGCATCCGATGGACGCCGGTGACCGGATGGCGCTGATCAAGGATCAGGCGGGTGTGGGGTACTGCAACATCACGAAGTGTTGCACGGAAGTCTGTCCGGAGGACATCCGGATCACGGACAACGCGATCATTCCTTTGAAGGAGCGTGTTGTGGACCGATTTTACGATCCGGTGAGGCAATTGATCGAAAAAGTTTTTAGCGGGAGAGATTGACAATCGATTTCGATCCGTGTACACCCTGACGTCAAGTAAAGAGTGGGGATCCTTAAGCAGGCGTAGCAGACAACAAGTTCATAGCGACCACAACACCATAGCCGCCGACGACCCGTAACGACAGACGTTACGTGGGGGGACGACTTTGATCCCGTATGGATCAGGGCTGGAAAATTATTAGCCGAACAGGGCAGGGGAGAGGAAATCCGGTGACGGGAAACAGTATTTTTGTAGTGGACGACGAAGAGGACGTACTGGAGCTGGTGAAGGATCTGCTGGAGATCAACCGGTACAAGGTGTGGACGTTTGCGCGAGCGAAGGACATGACGGCGGCGTTGCGGGAAGTATTGCCGGATTTAATTTTGTTGGACATCATGATGCCGGAGATGAACGGCTATGAGCTCTGCCGGTACCTGAAGGGCAGCGAAAAGCTTCGGGGCATCAAAGTGTGTTTTATTTCAGCGAAGAGTTCGCCCGAGGACATTCAGAAAGGCCGGGAGATCGGCGCGGACGATTACATTCCCAAGCCATTCGACAACCGGACGCTTCTGGCGAAGGTCAAAGGACTGATCGGATCGGCCCGGGAGGATCAGGCGCCGAAACCGCGCGACGCGAAACCCCAGCCCTCCGTATTTTCCACCCGGATGTTGAATAAGACCTGATCCCGCGCTCGTTCCAATTCTTGCTTGTTTTGATCCCGGAACTGTGATTTTGTCGGAGTCATGATATTTGAGGGTGAGTATGCGCGCGCGCGGTTATTGAAGCGGGAGAAGCTTCTGGCCGCGGATCGCAATCCCTATCCGGTTCGATATGACAAAACCCATGCTGCCCAGGGTGTCAGGGAGGCGTATCCGGCCAACGAAGGCACCGTCGTCCGGGCAGCCGGGCGGGTGGTGTTGTTGCGTCTGATGGGTAAAGCGAGTTTCGCGACCATCCGAGATTTCACGGGTGACATCCAAATCTATTTCAAGCTCGATACCCTTGGCCCGGAGAGTTACGAGCGGGTGAAGCAACTGCTGGACCTGGGGGATCACATCGGCGTCAGCGGAAAGGTGTTCCGGACGAAGATGGGCGAGATCAGCGTTGCCGCCGAGAGCTGGGACATTCTTTCGAAATCGATTCTTCCGCCGCCGGAGAAGTGGCATGGCCTGACCGACATCGAGGCGCGGTACCGGAATCGGCACGTGGATTTATTTGTGAACCCGGCCGTCCGGAATCAATTCAAGATGCGGTCGCGGATGATTTCGTCGATGAGGGCCTTTTATGTTTCCGAGGGATTCTGGGAAGTGGAGACCCCCATGATGGCCTCCCGGGCGGGCGGCGCCGCGGCGCGGCCATTTGAGACGCATCACAACGCGTTGGACATTGATTTATTTCTTCGAGTCGCCCCGGAACTTTACCTGAAACGTCTATTGGTGGGTGGATTCGAAAAAGTATTTGAGATCGGGAGGAATTTCCGTAACGAGGGTGTATCGACGCGTCACAATCCGGAGTTCACGATGCTGGAGAGTTACGAAGCCTATGCGGACGCGTCGATGGTGATGGATTTTGTGGAGCGTCTGCTTCGGCGGGTGGCGCAGGACACCACCGGTGCCCCTCCGGCGATTCGTCAGGGGGATCGAACGATCGATCTGACGCCTCCCTTTCGGCGGCTGCGCTATCTGGATGCGTTGACGAGCGCCGTCGGCGAGCCGGTGACCGCCGGGTCATCTCGGACTCAACTGGAATCCTGTGTCCGCCGAAAAGCGATTCCGGCGGATCTATCGGCCTACGAATGTCCGGCGGATCTGATGGATCTGATGTTTGAGCATCTGATCGAGCCGACGTTGATCGATCCGACGTTTGTCACGCATTATCCGCGCGTGATGAGTCCTCTGGCCAAGTCATGTGCGGGAGAGCCGGACCTGGCGGACCGCTTCGAGTTATTCATTTGCGGCCGGGAGATCGCGAATGCGTACTCGGAGCAGAACGATCCCGTGGAGCAGCTGGCGCGGTTTCGAGATCAGGCCGGCGGGGACGACGGGAAGGTGGACTGGGACTACGTTGAGGCGCTGGCATACGGAATGCCGCCCGCGGGAGGGTTGGGGATCGGTATTGACCGGCTGATGATGTTGATGGGCGATCTGCCGTCGATTCGGGATGCGATATTGTTTCCCTTGTTAAAACCGGCCCGCGATTGAATAGATTTCGGCTGACGGTATTTCTGGCGTGGCGTTTTTTATTTTCGCGTCACCGGAGCGGATTTGTGAGGGTATTGACGTATGTGTCGATATTGAGTGTGGGGATGACGTTATCGTCATTTGTGATCGTGATGGCGGTGATGAACGGTTTTGACCGGGATTTGCAATCCCGGATCGTATCAAGCATCGGCGCGATCCGCGGGTTTCCGATTGCCGGAGTTCTGGCGTATACGGCCGAGCTGAGGGAGGATATCCAATCCGTTCCCGGAGTGTTGGCCGTGACGCCGGAGCTGGAGCTGTCGGCTCTATTGCGTTCACCATCCTCCGGTCGGCTTCACACCGCCGCGGTGGAATCCCAGATCATCGCCGTTCCGTTGCCGCAGAAATCGCACACTTCCTCCCTGGATCGACATCTGACGCCGGGTTCCCGCCTGCCGGTAGGTGGGGACATCCTGCTGGGCGAATCACTGGCGGACAAACTTTCGGTGGAGCGGGGCGACAGTTTGCAGGCGATTGTATTATTTCCAGCGACGCACGAGGCCGTGACGACGCGAGATCGACCCGTGGAAGCGGGGTTTCGGGTCAGCGGCACGTATCGAACCGGCTATTACGAAGTCGACGCGTCCCGTTCGATTCTGGCTCGATCCACGATCGATCCGCTCTTTGACCTCCCGCCCGCTCTGGCGCATTCCCTGGAGATCGCTGTTGATGATCCCTCGGCGGCCCCGGCGATCGCCGCTCGACTGGACGAGCGGGTTGGCGCCAGAGGGTTGTATTTTCGAAGCTGGCGGCAGATGCGGGAGCCATTGTTTCGAGCGGTCAATTTAGAAAAGCGGGTGATGGGGATGATTTTATCGATATTCGGATTCATTTCAGTTTTCTGTGTGTTATCAGCCCTGATAGCGACCTCCATAGAAAAGCGCCGTGAACTGGCCGCGTTGCGGGCCATGGGAATGACGCGCAGGGAGCAGTCAGTGGTGCTGTTGGTATCGGGCGCAATCGCCGCGGGACTTGGGATCGGACTGGGTACGATCATGGCCGGCTGCGGTCATCAGATCATCACGCGAAGCGATCTGTTTCGACTCCCGCCGGAGATCTATGATCTAGACCGGTTACCCTCGGCGTGGTCGACGCCCTTATTTCTCGCGTCTGCGGCCGCGCTGTTTGTTTTGTCGGTTCTGGCCTCGGCCATTCCCGCCGCCATCCAATCCCGGAATTCTCCTTCCGAGGCATTGCGGGAGGAGTGATGTTGCAAGTTACCCGCTGAGTGATGTACTTTGGCGGGTTCGAGAACGGAGATAGGAAAGGGGCGCGGGGATGATCCAGGGATATTCGAAGATTGAGGATGTTCAGGGCCAGTCGGACCGGCGGGGCATCAAGATCGAGCAGGTGGGCATATCGGAGGTCAAGCTGCCGATGGTGGTGCAGGACCGGGAGCGCGGCCGGCAGCAGGTTACCGCGACGGTCCGAATTTCAGCGTCATTGTCCGCGGTGGAGCGAGGCACGCACATGAGCCGATTTGTGGAGTTACTCGACCGGTTCAAATCCCGACCCTTGAATCCGGAATTACTGGAGATCCTTCTGGAGGCCGTCGTGGACCGGCTAGGTGCGGATCGGTCGTATCTGGACGTTTCTTTTTTATATTTCCGGACGAAGCGATCACCGCTGACGCAGGAGCCGGCGCTCATGGGATATGTCTGCCGGCTGGGCGGAGACTGCGAAAGCGGGGGTACGAAAAAATTTCGCAAGATCGTCGAAGCGGAGGTGCCGATCCTGACGTTATGTCCGTGTTCAAAGGCGATATCGGAATTCGGCGCGCACAATCAGCGGACGACCGTTCGATCCGCGGTCGAGATGGCGGAATCGATCTGGATAGAGGAGTTGATCGATCTGGTGGAGTCGGAGGGAAGCTGTGAAGTGTATCCGCTGCTGAAGCGCCCGGACGAAAAGTATGTGACGGAGGAGTCGTACAAGAATCCGAAGTTTGTCGAGGACGTGGTGCGGGACATCGCGTTGAAGTTTGAGTCTGACCGTCGAGTGTCATCCTATCGGATCGACTGTGAGAGTCTGGAATCGATCCATGCGCACAACGCGTATGCCGTGATCTCGTCTGAGCAGTTTCCCGGCTACTGGAGATAACATACCCCATCCGATTCAGGATATCGTCCGCCGGGCGCTCGGCGAGGATCATGCCCGCCGGGATTTATCGTCGCGCGCGCTGCCATCCGATCTATGTGCCACGGGTGTGATTATCGCCGAGGAGGAGATGGTGGTCAGCGGGATGCCGGCGGCCATGGCGGCTTTCCGGGCAACGTCCCGCCGGGTCCGGTTCGGTCTGAGAGTTCCCAACGGCCGGGTGGTGCGCCGCGGGCAGACGCTTCTTAAGCTTGCCGGCCCGGCGCGGGCATTGCTGGCGGCGGAGCGAACGGCGTTAAATTTTTTAGGCCGGCTAAGCGGCATAGCCACGCGTACGCGGCAGTTTGTTCGAGCCGTTCCGCGTGGGTGCCGAGCGAAGATTCTGGACACGCGGAAGACGACGCCGCTTCTTCGACGGCTTGAGAAAGAGGCCGTTTTGCACGGCGGCGGAGAGAATCATCGGATGACGTTATCGGATGCCGTGCTCTTAAAAGACAACCATGTGGCATTATTCGGCGGCGTTGCGCGCGCGGTTTTTGCGACGCGTCGCCGACTGGGGCGTACTGTGGCGATCGAGGTGGAAGTCAGCACAGCCCGGGAGGCGATAGAGGCGTTGATTAGCGGCGCCGACCGGCTGCTCCTGGACAACATGACCAACCGGGAGATCCGCGCCGCGGTGGGCCTAAGCGGCGGCCGTGTTCCAATCGAGGTATCGGGCGGTGTGACTCTGGACCGGATTGCGGCCCTGTCGCGTTTGGGGGTTGATTACATCTCCGTCGGTTCGATCACCCATTCGGTCCGGTCGGCCAAGATATCCATGGATATTTTTCTTTAGCCGTCATGGCCGTTGTTTTGGTTCGATCCGCCATTTTATCCGGACTGGACGTCCAGCGGATAGGCGTGGAGGTTGACGTTCGTCGAGGTTTGCCGAATTTCACGATTGTCGGACTGGCGCAGGACGCCGTTCGGGAAAGCCGGGATCGGGTGATCGCGGCAGTGAAAAATTCGGGTTTTGAGATGCCGGCGGTCCGGGTGACGGTCAACCTGACGCCGGTGACGATGAAAAAGGCGTCCTCGTTGCTCGATCTGCCGATCGCGGTTGGGCTATTGACCGCGAGCGCGCAAATTCCGCCGCCGCCCGTCGACAGCGTTTTTCTAGGGGAGCTGTCCCTGGACGGCTCGCTTCGTCCCGCTTCCGGCATTCTGGCGCTTCTGGACGGGCTGAGGGACGCCTCCACGGTGATCCTTCCATCCGCGAACCTCGAGGACGCTTCGTTTTTTCGGTCGATCCTAAAAAAGGGCGCATGTGTCCGCGGTCTGGCGACGCTCTCGGAACTTTCCGCGCCCGTGGATAATCTCGCACTGCCCCGAGCGGGCCGCCTGCGTCGGACCAAGGGCGTCCCGCGCTCCGGCCCGGATTTTTCGGACGTGCGGTCGAATCATCTGGCGCGCCGTGCCGCGGAGATATCGGCCGCCGGCGGTCATCATTTGCTGATGATGGGTCCGCCGGGCACCGGCAAGTCGATGCTGGCGCACCGACTTCCGTCGATTTTGCCGTGTCTGAGTCCGCAGGAGTCATTGGAAGTGAGCAAGATTTACGGTGTAGCGGGCATGCTGCCGGATTCGGAGTGGGTGCGAGACCGGCCGTTTCGCTCGCCGCATCACACGCTGTCGGATGTAGCGCTGATCGGCGGCGGTCCGCAGGGTCTGCCGGGGGAGATTTCGCTGGCGCACCGAGGGGTTTTATTTCTGGACGAGTTTCCAGAATTTCCGCGGTCCTGTCTGGAGTCTCTTCGCCAGCCGCTTGAGGACCGCCGGGTGCAGATCAGCCGAGCCGCGACGAAAGTCAGCTATCCGGCGGATTTCATACTGGTTTGCGCCTTAAATCCGTGTCCGTGCGGTTATGCGCGTCATCCGCGCCGCGCGTGCCGGTGCACGATGGCCGACATCCGGCGATATTTCAACAAGCTGTCCGGCCCGATACTGAACCGGATCGATCTTCAAGTGGAGTTGCCTCCGGAAGCGCCCGATCTGGTATTGAGCGGCCCGGCGGGAGAATCGAGCGCCGACATCCTGCGTCGGGTGTTGTCCGCCCGGGCCATTCAGCGCCGGCGATACGGCACCGATTTGCGAACCAACGCGCACATCTCCGGTTCGGATCTGCGGAAATTTTGTCCCTTGAGTCCGGAGTGCGCGACCGTCCTGCAGGGTGCGCTGCGAAAAATGAATCTATCGCCGCGGTCGCTGGAGAAGATCATCAAAGTATCCCGGACAATCGCCGACCTTGCGGCCGGCGAGCCGGAGATTCTTCCGGACCACGTGTTGGAATCGATCCGGTTCAGATCGATGGATCTGTTGACAAGCGAAGCCGTGTAACCTATTAGAATGAGGAATTGATGACAGTGACAGGTGAGGGGGCATGGGGATGCGCGTGATGTGCGGCGCGGCGGTCTGTGTCTGTGTCAGTTTATTTTTCCAGCCGGTACTTGCGGCGGGCGGCGCGCCCGTTCCGGGCGAGGCCTACGATCCCGTGGCGACGCTCTACGAAAAGGGGAACGAATATTTTCGCCGAGGGTCGTACAACAGCGCGATCAGTGTATTCGAGTTGGTTGCGGAGAACCATCCGGAGCATCTGCTGGCGCCGGAGTCTCTTTTTTCAATCGCGAGCGCCAAGCACAAGATGGGAGACGGCGCCGGCGCGAAAGCCGCCTATGAATCGCTGATCAAAAAATATCCAGCCGCCTCCGCCAACCCCGACGCGTTGCTTCAGTTAGGGACGGTTCAATCGGAAATGGGGGATCTGCCCGGCGCTCGATCGTCCTGGAGCCGGCTGATTCGCGATCACAGGGGGAGTATCGCCTCGAAGATCGCGGAGCAGAGGATGCAGGCGATGGAATTGTCAACCGTTTCTCCGCCTCTGGCGCCCGCGCGGCCGATCGCGGCGCCCGTATCAGACCGGAAGCCCGAATCACCCCTGGTCCGGCCGGACCGCATGTTGCCGTCGGCCATGCCGTCGGGACCGGCGCCATCAGGCGACGGATCGAAGGTATACATCGTCAAGCGCGGGGACAGTCTGTCGAAGATCGCCAAGCAGTTTCTCGGGTCGGTAGACCGGTATAAAGATCTGGCGAAATTCAACAAGATACCCTCCCCCTATACCATCTCACCTGGTCAGGAGATACGAATTCCGACTCCGCCGGGAAGTCCCATTCCGCCGCCGCCGTCAGAGGTGCCATCGCCGACGTCGATGGTGGTTCCTCCGGTTTCGCGTCCGGTATCGCCGGTCGTGCGGCGTTCATTTGGGGATCCGTTCAATGATTTGCCCATTCCTGCGACTTCGCGCCCGGCGGTTCCGGCAGTCCCGGCGGTTCCGACCGTTCCGGCATTTGCTGTCCGTGGATCGGTCCCAGGTCAGCCGGCCGCGGGATGGATGGCGCAGCCATTTGAGGAACTGGAGCGGGCGGCTGGAGTGATGGGTCAGAGGACGGAGCAGCGGACGGAAGCGTACGACATGATGCAGAATCGGTTGGAGACGATGCAGAAGGAAATCCAGGGCCAGAAATTGCAGGAGAAGCAATTGGAGATTTTAAAGGCCCGACTCGATGAGGAGCAGCGGCAGAACACGAGGCTCAAGCAGGAAATCATCCAGCAAGTGGAGCGGTTAAAGGACATGAAAGACCGCAACGTAGGATTGCTCACCCAGGTCGAATCGCTGACGACCGCCGTCGACCGGGGCAAGACAGTTGAGGCCCGGGCCGTGGAGCAGGACATGCAGATAAAAGTTCAGAGGCAGAAGATGGATGCGCTGGAGCAGCAGAACCAGACCTTTTCAGAGACCCTGCAGAAAATGCGAAACGCCTTTGACGCGCAGATGGCGCTGATCAAGACGTTTTACGATTCGCAGCTGGCGCGAGCGAAGCAGGAGTACGAGTCGCGTCTGGAGACGACCGTGGTGGAACTGAGCCGGCTCAGGGATGAGAACCGGCAAAAGGAGTACAATCTCAGCGACATCAAGAAGGACTATTCCGATCTGATTCGGAAGACCACAACGATGCAAAAAGAGATCTTCGAGGAGAAGCAGTCGCGCGTGAGCGTCGAGGCGGCGAAGCAGTCGCTGGAAAGAGCCCAGGATCTGCGCCGTCAGGGGAAGATGGCGGAATCGGAGGCGGCTTACAAGGAGGCGTTGAGCGTTTATCCGGAGTCGGCGGACGCGATGAACGGGCTGGCGTATTTATACGCCGAGTCGAACCGGAATCTGGACGAAGCGGAGAAGCTGGTTGAGCGGGCGATTTCGGTGGACGCGCAAGGGAAGGGCTATTACCTGGACACGTGGGGGTGGATCCTTTACACGCGGACCGCCTACACCTCAGCCCTGGACCGGTTGCTCGAAGCCCACAAGCGAATTCCGGTAGAGGATTTGCCGGCTCGCGCGGCGGTGCATTATCATCTCGGCAAGGTTTATCAATCCATGGCGGACAAGGACAAAGCCTTTTTTCATTTCATCGATGCCATCAAGATGGCGCCGCGAACACGCTGGGCAAGCCTTGCCGAGCGGGAGCTGGACGCGCTGTAATTTAGCAGGAGCCGCCAACCGGATGATCGAGACACGAGATCTGACAAAAAAATACGGAACCGATGCGGCCGTGGCCGGCATCACGTTTACCGTCCGTCGAGGGGAGATAGTGGGATTTTTGGGTCCCAACGGCGCGGGCAAGACGACGACGATGCGGATGCTGACCGGTTTTTTTCCGCCGACCTCCGGAACGGCCGCGGTGGCCGGGTTTGATGTGGTATCGGGCAGCTTGGACGTCCGCCGCCGGGTGGGGTATTTGCCGGAGACCACGCCACTGTATCCGGATTTAACGCCGATCGAGTATCTGGAGTTCATCGGATCCTTAAGGGGCCTGCGGGGTCAGGCCCTGGCATCGGCCGTGGCCCGAGTGGTGGAGTCCTGCGCGCTGAGCGGGGTTCTGGGAAAAGACATCGGAGAGCTATCCAAGGGGTATCGGCAGAGGGTTGGGATAGCGCAGGCGATATTGCACAATCCGGATCTATTGATTTTGGACGAGCCGACGAGCGGGTTGGATCCATCGCAGGTGGTGGAAGTCCGGGAACTGATATCGATGCTGGGCAAGGAGAAGACGGTGATTTTATCGACGCACGTCTTATCCGAAGTCCAGGCCGTGGCGACGCGGGTGATCATTCTG
>Ga0137796_10000975_pt1 | contig 17000 bp, 13 predicted proteins | sample OV2TP3_FD_97704 | JGI IMG/M metagenome (GOLD analysis project Ga0137796, IMG submission 97704) | reverse complement strand
TCCTGAGTTGAGAGGCTTTTGAATTTCCTCAGCACTCAGCACTCAGCACTCAGCACTTTCTTCTGGCACTCAGCACTCAGCACTCAGCACTTTTTCTATGATACGTTGCCGGGCATCCGTTGTCAAGGCAAAACCCGGCGTTGCAGCGGCAGGCGCAGGGTTAGATTCGTATTCTATGGTCATAGATGGAGGGAGCGCTAACAGAAGATTTCGCTTGCTTTGCAGAGCGACATGTCTTATTATTGTTACGGTTTAAACGACATGTTTGATCCTTATTACGCTTTATTTATCTGTAAGTTATGTGGCTATTATATTGTCTCATAAAAAGGGAGGTGATGTCCGCTCAGATATGAACGCGATCAGGGGCAATGCGGTTCGAGTCGGGACGATTTTTTTGAGAGGAGGAAACCGGATGAGGTATAGAAGGTTACGAGTTTTCATCTGCGCAGCCCTGCTCCTGACGGTAGGGAGTACGCCGGCGTTCGCGGCGCTCGGCAAGCTCGCCGGGCGGGTGACGGACAGGGCGGGCGCTGCGCTGCCGGGGGCGAGCGTGGTGATCGTGGGGACGGTGCAGGGCGGGGTCACGGACGCCCAGGGGCGCTATTTCGTCCTGAACGTCCAGCCGGGGACGTATGAGGTGCGGGCGTCCATCATCGGCTACAAGCCGGTGACGCAGTCGGGGATCGCGGTCCGGACCGACCTGACGACGGAGGTGGACTTCAGCCTGGAGCAGACGCCGGTGGAGGCGGCGGAGGTGGTGGTGACGGCGGAGCGGCCGGCGGTGGACAAGACACTGACGGCCACGCGCGCGACCATCAGCGCCCAGGAGTTGAGAAACACCATGCCGGTGGACAACTTAGACGGCCTGGTCAAGACCACGGCGAGCGCCTACCGGGGCTACATCCGGGGGGGCCGGCGCTACGAGTCCAAGATGCTGCTGGACGGCGTGAACGTGTCCGAGACCTACTTCAACGGGGCGGGGCTCTACAGCGCGGGCTACACGGCCGTGGCCCGGTCGAAGGGGGACGAGACGGAGCTGGCCAAGATCGCCACCAGCGCGGTGCAGGAGCTGGACGTGATGGCCGGGACGTTCAACGCGGAGTACGAGGCGGCCACGGCGGGGATTCTGAACGTGACGACGCGGGAGGGGGGGCGCAAGCTGACGGGGCAGGTGTTCTACCGGCGGAGCGCGGGCGGCCTCAAGCACGCGGGGCCGAGCGTGTACAACGACTACAACCGGTTCCTGGCGGAGAAGGCCTCGATCGAGGCCAGCGCCAACGTGGCGCAGCGCGCGGCGGCGGCCAACTACGTCGTCTTCGAGGACATCTACAAGCGGACGAACGGGAAGCCTTACAACTACGACCCGGCCAAGCGGAAGTCCACCAAGCCCACGGAGACGCTTGACCTGTCCATTGGCGGGCCGCTGGGCAAGAAGGGCGGGTTCTTCTACACGGGCAAGTATTCCAGGTCTTTCGGCAGGTTCCCGAACGAGTTCACGCAGACGGTGACGAACTCCCTCAAGCTCCACACCATGGCGGGCGACAGGCTGAAGCTGGTCGGGTTCCTGATGGTGGAGGATGGGGGGCTGCTGGGGGGCTGGGTGAACCGGGACTTCACGGCCCGGTTCAAGTACTTCGCCAACGGCACGGCGCAGAACCAGCGGCTCGGCGTGGTGGGCTACGGGGCGATCACGCACTTCATCTCGCCCAGGACGTTCTACGAGGTGAAGGTGAGCCGGTCGGGCCGGACGAGCGAGTTCGGCTACTCGGACGACGACAATGACGGCGTGGTGGAGGCGGGCGAGGACGGGGAGTTCCTCCAGATTCAGACCACGAACGACGTGGCGAAGTACATGACGCCGCGCTCGTTCTTCAGCCCGGACCCCGGCAACGAGCTGCCCTACGACACGAAGTACGCGCCGGGCGGGCAGGGCTACCGGCTGGGCCGGCCCGGCTTCTTCTACGAGAAGCTGAAGCGGAGCAACGTCACCTACAAGGCGGACCTGACCAGCCAGGTGGACTATCACCATCAGATCAAGATCGGCGCGCAGTTCCGCCGGCACACGGTGTCGGACTTCCGGCAGGAGAACAGCGTGAAGCCGAAGTTCGACCTGGCCTATCCGTTCTTCCAGATCGACTACAACCTGCACCCGCAGGAGGTCGCCCTCTACGCGCAGGACCGGATGGAGTACGAGGGGATCATCATCAACACGGGCGTGCGCCTGGACAGCTTTAACCCCAAGGCCAAGTCCTACGGGGACTACTCGGGGAATCTGTCCGAGGTCGTGGACCTGGCCAACGGGAAGAAGGTCCTGTCGCAGATGTCGGTCCGGACGAAGGACACACCGACGCGGTGGTACTGGAGCCCCCGCGTGGGCATCTCCCACCCGGTGTCGGCGAAGGCGGCCATGCACTACTCCTGGGGCAAGTTCTACACGCCTCCGGTGTTCGCGCAGATCTTCGAGTCCTACGGCAGCTTCCCGAACGACTCCCTGCCGCCCCTGCCCGACGTGAACCGGAGGTCGCCCACGGCCACGCAGTACGAGATCGGCATCCAGTGGTCGTTCGTGAAGGACTACGCGATGGACGTGACGGCCTACTACCGGGACATCGATCACTACCTGGAGTACGGCTTTGCGCTCACCCCGAAGGCGGGGCAGCCGGGCGGGCTCGGGGCGATCACGCTCCTGACGGACGGGGGTTATGCGGACGCGCGGGGCATCGAGGTCACGCTCGAAAAGCGGCCGTCCAGGCACTGGTCGGCCCGGATGTCCTACACCTACAGCTACGTCAAGAGCGGGTCGATCAGCGGCATCTCGAACAACCGGCCCGACATCACCTCCTACAGCATCCCGGCGGGGCAGGCGTTCAACGAGGCCGTGCTCCTGGCGAGGGACCGGTTCAGCGCCGTCTCCCTGAACGTGCAGGGCGGGGGCTCGGCGTTCGACAGCGGGTTCGACCGGACGCACCGGCTCACGCTGACGACGCTGTTCACCCTCCCCTACGAGGTGGACTTCTCGTCCATCACCACGGCGGCCTCCGGGTTCTTCTTCCTGAAGCAGTTCACGAACAAACAGGAGCGGGAGTTCGGGAGGTCCCCCTATACCCTCCAGACGGACCTCCGGTTCACGAAGGGGGTGAAGGCGGGGAATCGAGGCCGGGCCAACGTCTTCTTAGAGGTCCGGAACCTGTTCGACCGGAAGAATATCCTGACGTGGGACAGCTTCGACCCCGCCAGCAGCCGGCTGTGGGAGGAGAAGAAGGACCCGACGGGGACGCTCAACCGGCCGACGCGGGTGGACGGGACGCCGATCTACGACATCGCGCGGGAGACGTACTTCGGGATCAGTTACGATTTCTAGACCTCTTCCCCCTGAATCCCCCCTCCCCCGGAGGGAGAGGGGGGAAGACCTGATCGTTCCCCCTTCCCCAGAGGGGAAGGGGGTTTAGGGGGTTAGGTCAGATAATGCATGAAGCCGGATGGATTGACGTGTTGTAGGGGCGACCGGCCGGTCGCCCCCACAGATAAAGGAGGTTCTCTTATGAACCTGAAGTTTGCAGTTCGTTTCGTCGCGCTCGTTTTAGTGGTCGCGACGGCCATCGCCTACGCAGACCCGTATCCGGGCGCGGGCATCTTCATGGTCGGAGACATCTGGGAGACGGTCTATCCCACGGGCGTGTCCAACAAGGCGGGGGGCACGCCGGTCTACTATGAGGTCCTCACCGATCCCAACCAGATCTGGAACCTGGCGCGCCTGGGCAACCTGGAGCGGCAGTGGACCTCGCCCACGATGATGTACCCGGCGTGGAGCGACCAGCACATCCCCTGGGCGCACACGATTGAGATGGCCGAGTACAGTCCCGATCCGATCAACAACTTCACCACGTCCACGGATTCGAGGGCGAAGAACTACGTCTACGGGTTCTACCGCTCCACGGTGAAGGGGACGGTCCAGCACGACAACGCGGCGGTCTACGACAGCAAGCGGTCGATGCAGACCTACACGGCGTCGTTCCCGACCAACCTGGGCATCAACGTGAAGATGCGGGTGCGGTCCTACGCCAACAACTTCGCCAACCTGAACGACATCATCTTCCACGAGTACGAGCTGACGAACACGGGCGCGCTGGACGCGAACGGGGACGGGACGGCGGAGAAGACGAACAACCGGATCAACGCCCTCACCCTCCTCACCCGGCACGAGCTGATCAACAGCATGACGAACAACAACCAGGGCCGGCGCGGGGCGAGCGGGTGGTTCACGGGGCCGATCGAGGGCTACGACAACAGCCCGGACCCGGACGGCAACCCCTGGGCCGTGCCGGTGGTGTTCAGCGGGCCCTCGCCCGCGAGCGTGAACCAGACGAAGACATTCACGGTGAAGGGGAAGACGATCACGGTCCCCTGGGCGGCGGATGGGGCGCGGAGTTTAGGCATCACGATGAACCCCCGGCAGACCTACCAGGACATCTACGCGGGGGACAGCTTCATCGCCGTGAAGCAGGGGAAGATGGACGACGGGCCGATGGCCCCGGACAAGAAGACGATCTTCGACAGCCACCCCATCGGCTCGGGCAAGGAGCGGGGGTGGTACATGTCCCTGGCCAAGGGCTACGGGAACAACGATCATTTCGCCTTCGAGGACCACACGATGGCGATGGGGACGTTCTACGCCAACGGCGGGAAGGTCTACGACCGGACCAAGTTCGACACCTCCCCGGACCCGAACTACTTCGACGTGAGCGCGCCGGGGACGAAGGCGGGCAACCCCCTGACGTTCGTGCCCAAGCCCGCCGGACAGCGGGGGAGGCCGGACGGGAGCATGAAGTACCTCCAGGCGTTTCAGCAGAACTGGGAGCTGGGCAACCCCAACCCGGACGACGACTGGGTCGACGGTTACTCCCGCGCGCACGGGTTCGACGGGGACATGGTCGTGGGCATCGGGCCGTTCTCCCTGGAGGTGGGGGAGACGATCACGATCACGATGATCGAGTACGCCGGGTTCCGGCTGATGGGCGCCCGGAACGCGGTGAAGACCGCCCGGTGGGTCTACGACAACAACTATAAGGTGCCGGACCTGCCCGCTGCGCCGGACGTGAAGATCGACCCCAGCGTGGACATCAAGATCAACGTGAAGTGGGACGACAAGGCCGAGCAGGACGCCAGCTTCGCGGGCTACAAGGTCTACCGGTCCACGGCGTTCCCGAAGGTCAAGTCCCTGGAGGTGGGGGTCCGCACGATGGACCGCTACACGGAGCAGACCGACCCGTCCCAGAACCTCGCGTCGTTCGGGATGCCCAACAACCCCAACATCAGCTACTCGAACTACCGGGACCAGGACCCCGGCGCGTGGGGGCCGTGGAAGCTGGTGGCCAACGTCCCGAAGGCCAACCTGGCCAGTATCCTGAACGCGGACGCGGACAAGACGCAGTACAAGTATTCGTGGAAGGACGCCAGCGACCTGGTGGCGTTCGGTTACACCTACTGGTACTACGTGTCGGCCTACAGCAGCCGGAGCGGGTCGGTGGCGGGCAAGAACTACACGACGGCCGAGTCGGGGCACGTGAACGTGAACGGGGCGTCGGGCGCCTGGGAGGGGACCTTCCCCTTTGCCGTGGCCAGCTCCTTCTACCCGAAGGACTTCGACGGGCTGAAGAAGCTGGGCGCCAACTTCGTGCTGAAGGCCCCGCTGGCCGATGCGTCCAAGCTAACCTCCGGGGCGCTGAAGGTGAGGGTGAAGCCCAACCCGTTCAAGCAGCACGCCCTGCACGACGTGGGGACGGAGCACAAGCTTTTGTTCTACAACCTGCCCACGGGCACGAAGGTCACGATCTTCGACGTGTCGGGGCAGATCATCGACCAGCTCCACTTCACGGGGACCAACCCTCAGGACGGGACGCTGTTCTGGGACATGTTCTCGAAGGATGGGACCGAGGTGCAGAGCGGCCTGTATATCTACGTGGCCGAGTACCCCGGCGGGAAGCAGACGGGATATTTTTCAATCATCCGATAAAGATGTAGGGGCGACCGGCCGGTCGCCCCTACAAATCCAGGAGGTCTGTCATGAAACTCCGTCATATCCTGTTCCTCGCCCTGGCCGGGGCCTTCGCGCTCTCATCCCCCGTGGAGGCGCGCAAGTCGGGGATCACCGGCGCGGCGTTCCTCAAGGTGGGCGTGGGCGCTCGCATGGCTGCCTTGGGCCAGGCAGCCACGACCGTGACGCACGAGCCGAACCAGCTCTTTTTGAACCCGGGGGGCCTGGCGCTCAAGTCCGGGCAGACGCAGGCGACGTTCACCTACAACCGGTGGATCGCAGACATCAACCACAATGCCGGGGCGGTGGCCTTCGGCACGCGGTTGGGGACCATAGGCGTGGGGTTCGTCTCGATGGGCCTGTCCAAGATCGAGGCGGACCGGGACGCCATCCCCGGCTTCTTGCAGGGCATCGCCAAGCAGTACGACACGGGCACGTCGCCGACGTATGACTACTCGGACGTGGCCGTGCTGGTGGGGTATGCCAACCAGGTGACGGACAAGCTGTCCCTGGGGGCGAACATGAAGGTCCTGCGGGAGAGCATCGACCGGCACAGCGCCTCGTCCGTGGCGTTCGACTTCGGGGCGATCTACCAGATCGGGTTCCGAGGGGCGTCTGTGGGGGCGCGCATCAGCAACATCGGGAAGGACATGAAGTTCTTCGCCGTGGGGGTGCCTCTGCCCCTGATGTTCAGCGTGGGGGCGTCGTTCGACCTGGTCAAGCACGAGAAGCACTCGTTCATGGTGCGGGCCGACGCGGCCAAGCCGCAGGACGCCTCGCAGATCGTGTTCAGCGGGGGGGAGTACGTTTATAATGATATGCTCTTCCTGCGAGGGGCGTGGAAGTTCAACTACTCCGGGGTGGAGGACACCTACGGGGGGAGGAACCAGGGCGCCAAGATCAGGGAGACGGAGGAGAAGGGGTCGCTGGGGGCGGGCGTGAAGCTGCCGATGGGCAGGCATAAAGTGGCGGTGGATTACGCCTTCACGGGCTTCGGCCTGCTCAACAACGTCCATCGCTTCAGCGTGGGGATAGACCTGAAGTAGAACGATGAACGCGGAACGCGGAACGATGAACGAAAACCCACAAAGGCTATTTCGCTTTTCGTTCAGCGTTCATCGTTCTGACTTCATCGTTTGATCTGGGCGCTGTTGCTCATACAGGGCAGCGCCCTTATTATTGTCAGGCGCACGTGACCCGATTCCTGAAAATCCTGGGCTGGGCCGCCGCCCTCGGCGTGGTCGTCTGGGCCTTCGCCGGGGAGGAGGAGGAGGTCATTCCGCCGGGGGTGTCCGTCGTCAAGTTCGCCATCTGGGGGGGGGTGGCCGAGCGGGAGGCGTGGGCGGCGCTGGCCGAGGACTTTCACCGCCGCAACCCGGACGTCCTGCTGCGGGTCCAGATGGTCCCCGGCCAGTACGAGCAGAAGATGCTGGCCATGCTCGCGGCGGACACGGCCCCGGACGCGCTCATTCTGAGGCTGGCCGACTTCGTGCCGAAGGGGGTGTTCGAGCCGATAGATGAGCGGCTGCGTCGAGACACTTCCCTCCCGCTGGACGACCTGTTCCCCGGCGTGCTGGCGCTCGGCCAGTGGCGGGGCAAGCAGTACGCCGTCCCGTCGGCCATCGGCCCGCAGGTCCTCTTTTACAACCTCAGACACTTTGAGGAGGCGGGGCTGGAGTCGCCCAACGACCTGGCGGCGCGGGGGGACTGGGACTGGGCGAAGTTTCTGGACTATTGCAGGCGTCTGGTCAGGAAGGACGCCTCAGGCAAGGTCGTGCGGTGGGCCTATGTCCGCTACACGCCGCCGTGGACCTACCCCTACCTGTTCGGGGGACAGCCCTTCAACGACGATTTCACGGCGGCGAATCTCACGGACCCCAGGGTGTGCGAGGCGATCCAGGCGTATGCGGACCTGAGTCTCGACCACAACGTGATGCCCCCCCCGGCGCTCCAGGAGCAGATGGGGGGATGGCAGGCGTTCGCGCGGGGGCAGGTCTCCACGTTCATCAGCGGGCCGTGGCAGGTCAAGCGGCTGAAGGACATGGCCGACCCCTACGACATCGCCCCGCCGCCCATGGCCCGCGGGGGGCGCACGATCACGCTGGGCGGCGCCGGGGCGGGGGTCTGGGTCAAGAGCCGGAACAAGGAGGCGACCTACCGGTGGCTGAGTTACCTGGCCGGGCCGGATGCCAGGCGCATCTGGGCGGGGCTGGGGTTCGACATCCCCGCCTACCGGTCGCTGGCGGAGCGGGTCGAGACGTGGGCGGACACGGCGATCATCCCGAAGCACTTCCGGGTGTTCTACGACCTGGCGCCGGACCTCCTCCGGTCCCCTGTGGCCACGACGCCCTTCATCCCGGCGAAGGCCGAGCAGGTCATCAACGCGGCCCTGGAACAGGTCTGGCTGGGGCGCAAGACGGTGAAGGAGGCGCTGGCGGAGGCGCAGCCGGAGGTGAATGAGATCCTCAAAAAGAAATGAGTTGACAGGGCTATGACCTACACCCCTCGCGAGCGCCGGGAGGCGCGGGAGTTCTACCTGTTCGTCTCCCCGTGGCTGATCGGGTTCGTCGTCTTCACCGCCGGGCCGATGCTGGCGTCCGCCCTCCTGAGCTTTGCGGAGTGGGACGTGATCACCCCGCCCAGGTGGGTCGGGCTGGACAACTACCGGGCGCTGGCCCGCGACCCGCTGTTCTGGAAGTCCCTCGGGGTCACGGCCACGTACACGCTGATCGCGGTCCCGCTCCACCTGACGGTGTCCCTGGCCGTGGCGATCCTGCTGAACCAGAAGGTGAGGGGGCTGGGGGTCTTCCGGACGATCTTCTACCTGCCGACGGTGCTGCCGGGGGTGGCCAGCCTGATGCTCTGGATGTGGATCTTCTTCCCGGACGGGCTGCTGAACGCGTTCACGGGGCTGTTCGGCCTCGCGCCTGAGGCGTGGCTGGCGGACGAGCGGCTGGCCCTGCCTTCGCTGATCGCGATGAGCATGTGGGGCTACGGGTCCACGATGCTCATCTTCCTGGCCGGGCTCCAGGAGATCCCGCAGCACCTCTACGAGGCGGCGGAGATCGACGGGTGCGGGCGGTGGTCCAAGTTCGTCCACATCACCCTGCCGATGCTGTCGCCGGTCATCTTCTTCAACGCGGTGACGTCGATGATCGGGACGTTCCAGGTGTTCGAGGCGGGCTACATCGCCACGCAGGGGGGGCCGAACAACGCCACGCTGTTCTATCTCCTCTACCTGTTCCGGAACGCCTTCGAGTATTTCCAGATGGGCTACGCCTGCGCCCTGGCGTGGGTGCTGTTCTGGATCATCATGGCGCTGACGCTGCTGGTCGTGAAGTCGTCCGCCGCGTGGGTCTATTACGAGGGGAAGCGATGAGGCGTGATTCGTGAACCGGGTACCGTGGTTCGCGAAAACGGATCACGGATCACGGATCACGGATCACGGATCACGGATCACGAAAAATGCACCGACATCGCTTTGAACGCATCGCCATCTATGCCATCTTAATCTCCTTTTCCGCAGTCATGCTCGTGCCCTTCGCCTGGATGGTGTCGAGTTCCCTGCGGAGCGAGGCGGAGATGTTCCCCTACCCGCCCAACCCCCTCTCCTGGGGCTTCTGGGCGCCGGACCCGGTCCGGTGGGAGAACTACGTCAACGCCTGGGAGGCCCTGCCGTTCACGAGGTTCCTGCGGAACACGCTGATCATCACGACGGGGCGCATGGTCGGGGAGCTGATCTCCTGCTCGCTGATCGCGTTCGGGTTCGCCCGGCTGCGGGCAAGATGGCGGGACGCGCTGTTCATCGTGCTGCTGGGGACGATGATGCTGCCGGGGCAGGTGACGATGATCCCGGTCTACATCCTCTTCAGCAAGATCGGCTGGATCAACACCTTCAAGCCGTTCGTCGTCCCGGCCTTCTTCGGGGCGCCGTTTTTCGTGTTCATGCTGCGGCAGTTCTTCCTGAACATCCCGATGGACCTGGACGAGGCCGCCCGGATCGACGGGGCCTCCACGTTCCAGATCTACACGCGCATCTTCCTGCCACTGGCCAAGCCGCCGCTGGCGGTGATCGCGATCTTCCTGTTTATGGGGTCGTGGCGGGAGTTTCTGGGGCCGCTGATGTACCTCCAGGAGACGGAGAGGTTCACGCTGGCCCTGGGTCTGATGCTGTTCCGGTCCTACGGGGAGTACGCCACGCGATGGGACCTGATCATGGCCAGTTCCATCGCCGTGTCGCTGCCGCCGCTGATCCTGTTCTTCCTGACGCAGAGGCTGATCGTGCGCGGGGTGACGCTGACGGGGATCAAGGGATGAGGTCAAACACGTTGCAGGGAGGTGAGTGGCATGATCTGGTGGATCTGGCTTCTGGCGGGTCTCATTCTGGTGTTGCTCGAACTGCTGACGCCCGGCGGCTTCTACATCCTCTTCTTCGGGATCGGGGCCCTCGTCGTGGGGGCGCTCGCGGGGTTCAGGCTGGCCGGCCCGCCGTGGATGGAATGGCTGTTGTTCTCCGTTCTGTCGCTCCTGGCCCTGGCGCTCCTCCGGGGTCCGCTGCTGGCCCGGTGGGGGGCCAGGGTAGAGGAGAGGGAGGTCGACAGTCTGGTGGGGGAGACGGCGCTGGCCCTGGAAGATATCGCCGTCGACGGGGTTGGAAAGGTCGAGCTGCGGGGGGCGGCCTGGAACGCCCGCAACGCCGGGGAGGGCCCGGTGAATCGAGGCCAGCGGTGCAGGGTGGAGCAGGTCGAGGGGCTGACGCTGCGGGTGCGCGGCCAATGAGCATCTCCCGCAGCAGGCGACCCCGGATAAGCGCAACCGTTGAAAGGAGGCGGATATGAGCATCTCCCGCAGGACGCAACTTCGGATGAGCGCAACCGTTGAAAGGAGGCGGATATGACGATAGGCCCGGAAATCATCGTCGCCCTGGTCCTGGCCCTGCTCGTGATCATCATCCTGGCGAAGACCGCCGTGGTGGTCCCCCAGCAGAGCGCCTACGTGGTCGAGCGCCTGGGGCGCTACAGCAACACCCTGAACGCCGGGTTCTACATCCTGATCCCGTTTCTGGACGTGATTCGCTACCGGCATACGCTCAAGGAGCAGGCCATCGACATCCCGGAGCAGCTCTGCATCACGCGGGACAACGTGCAGGTGGGGGTGGACGGCGTCTTGTACCTGAAGGTGTTGAACCCCGAGCGGACCTCCTACGGGATTTCGGATTACAGGTTTGCGATCTCCCAGCTTGCCCAGACGACGCTGCGCAGCGAGGTGGGAAAGATCGACCTGGATCGGACGTTTGAGGAGCGGAGTACCATCAACACGGCCGTGGTGAGCGAACTGGACAAGGCCACTGAATCCTGGGGGGTCAAGGTGTTGCGGTACGAGATCAAGAACATCACCCCTCCCCAGGACGTCCTGGCCGCGATGGAGAAGCAGATGCGGGCGGAGCGGGAGAAGCGGGCTGTGATCCTGAGTTCAGAGGGCGCCCGGGATTCGGCGATCAACACCGCCGAGGGGGAAAAACAGAAGGTGATCAAGGCCTCCGAGGCCAAAAAGCAGCAGCAGATCAACGAGGCGGAGGGGGAGGGGTCCGCGATCCTGACGGTCGCGAATGCGACCGCGGAGGGGATCCGAAAGGTCGCTGAGTCGATCCAGTTACCGGGCGGGTACCAGGCCGTCCAGTTGCGGGTCGCCGAGCAATACATCACCCAGTTCGGAAATCTGGCCCGCGTCGGAAACACCCTGATCGTGCCGGCGACGCTGTCCGACGTGAGCGGGATGATCGCTGCGGCGATGAATGTCATCCGGCAGGGATCGTCCCCCGATCAGCCGCAAAGATAGACAAAAGGAGACCTGAATCGTGACCCTGACTGATGAACAGATCCGCCGATTCCGCGAGGAGGGCTACCTGCGCCTGGACCCCTTTATCCCGGCGGAGGAGCTGGGGCCCCTGCGGGAGCGGATCGACGCGATGGTGACGGGCCGGATGGCGCTCCCGCCGCAGGCGTTCCAGACGCTGGACCCGAAGGTCTACCGGACGCCAAGCGGCCTGCCGATCCCGGAGGGCATCCAGAGGCCGTCCAGATACGACGCGGCGTTCGAGGGGGTCGCGACCCACCCGGCGCTGATCGCCGTGATGCGCCGGTTGATCGGGGAGGACGCGGCCCTGTTCACGGACCAGGTGATCGTCAAGAACCCGGAGGCGGGGGTGGCGACCTACTACCACCAGGACGGGTTCTACTGGCGTACATCCGGGCAGCGGACGGTCAACTGCTGGATCGCCCTGGACGACGCGGACGCGGACAACGGGGCGCTCCGGTTCGTGCCCCGGTCGCAACTGGGGGGGCTGATCGAGCACGAGGCCTACTTCGACGAGCCGACGCTCCACTCCGGTGTGACGGGGGAGGCGTTCCGGCGGCTGCGCATCCCGCTGGAGCAGGTGGATTTTTCAAGGGAGAAGGTCGAGCCGGTGAAGGCCGGGGGGTGCCTGCTGTTCGGGAAGCTCTGCTGGCACCGGTCGGACCCGAACCGGTCGGGCCGGCAGCGCCGGGCCTACGCGGTGGCGTACCACGGGACGAATCCCACCCCCTGACGATTCACAGGATCGTCTCCCCGCCCTGCTGGACGAGGCGCAAGGGCGGATAATACTCCTCACGGGTTACGGCAACAAGTCGGCTACGCGCACGGTCGTCTGCGGGGCGGCGAGGGGGGAGACGGCCTCCGCCGGCGTGAAGATCGTGATGTTCTTGTAGCTGTGGCCGTAGGATTGCCCGGCCATCGGAGCGGGGTCACGCCGGACTTCCACCTGGCGGTCGATCAGATTGACGATCCAGTAGTCCAGGATGCTCGCCTTCGCGTAGAGGCCTGCCTTCTCTCCGCGGTCAAATGTCAGCGTGGAATCAGAGATCTCCACGACCAGCAGGGCCGTGGTCGGGTGCGCCTCTTTGTAGTCGCGTATGGCCCCCGACACGACCGCCACATCGGGCTCCGGCTCAGACAGTTCCCCCAGGGATAGAAGCCCCTGCGCCCGGACGACGTAGCCCTGTCTGAAGATGCGGCGCAGCGTCTCCTCTGCGAGCGCGACGGCTGTGAAATGCGGACCTCCTTGCGGACTCATCTCGACGATCTCCCCTTCGATCAGTTCCACGCGCTGTCCGTTGAAAATTCCAGCCTCTGCCATTCTGTGATATTCATCGCGCCTCCAGAGGCGGGGTTTCGGTTCAACGAGTTGCACGGAAATCACCTCCTCAAAGCGGTCTCCTGCTTTCCAATCCTCACCCGGTCCAGGATGCGCTGGAAATTCGCGCCCAGGATCTGGACGCGAGTCTGCTCCGGGAGGTCGGCCCAGAGCACCCAGCCGAGCTGCTGCCGGGGGTCGCGCATGGGGGCGTCGGTGCCGAACAGGACGTGCTCGTCGTCGGTGGCCTCCACCAGGAACTCCACGATCCGGTTCGTGACCGGGGTGAGGGTGATCTCGGCGTAGACGTTGGGGTGGTCTTTGATGCAGGCGGCCACCTCCTCGGCGAAGGGGTAGCTCCCGCCGGAGTGGGGGATGATCCAGCTCACCTCCGGGAACTTCGCGGCCAGGCGGCCGATGCCGGGCACGCCGCCGGTGTGGGACGCGACGTGCATCAGGGCGTAGAGGCGGTGGGCGTTTCCGAACTCCCACCAGGGCATGAAGGCGGGGTCCTCGTAACTGAGGTTCATCCGGACGTAGGGCTTCATGCCGACGAACCCCTGGCGCAGGTAGCGGAGTTGAATCTCCCTGTCCATCTCCTCCGGCGACATGTGGGTCGGGTCGACGGTGGCCACCGGGATGATGCGGTCCCCGAACCTCTGCGCGGCCCGATGGACGATGTCGTTCCCATTCTGCGCGTCGGTGCAGACCGGGCCGTTCCAGCTCATCATGGCGACCCGGCCGATGCCGCACCAGCGGTTGACCTCCAGCATCCCCTCCGCATCCCCCCGCAGCATGATGTAGTTCACCCCGGCGGTGTCCCCCCCCTCGTGCAGGACGTGGGCGTGGGCGTCCACGACGAAGACGGTCTGCGGACGGCCCGCCCGCGCGGCGGCGACGATCCGGTCCTCGCGGTGGTGTCTCGCGGGCTGCGCCGGCCCCTGCCCCTTCAGCAGGCGCTTCAGGTTGCCCCCGGCGATCTTCTGTTTGGACTCGTCGCTGATCTGCGCGTAGTCGACGTAGGCGCGGGCCGCGCCGGGGGACTTCTCGGTCATGCCCGCTCCGAACAGGAGGCGCTCGTCCCCGAAGTCCTGGACGTACTGTTCGATGCCCCGGTTGATCTGGTAGGAGGAGAACTCCAGATGGAGGTTGTCGTGGAGGGCCATCAGGCGGTGGACGTGCCGCTGGTGGGGCCAGACGGCGTCCGTGAGGAGGACGGGGAGGCGGGGGTAGCGGGAGAGGAGGGTGTGGAAGAAGGCGAAGTAGTCGGGCGCGCCCCACGACATCTCCAGCAGGGTCAGGATGCGGTCCTCCTGGAGGGCCTCGAAGGTCTCGCCGATCACGTCGGGGTGGAGGGAGAAGCCGCCCGGCACGAGACGGGCGGCGTGGATGTCCGAGGCCTCCATCGCCTGGAGGAGGTCCTCGCCGGTCTCATAGAAGCCGGGGTCGCCGAGGGGCGCGAGGCACCAGACGCCGAAGAGGCGGTCCGGGGCCTTCGCCAGTTCCGGCTTCAGCCGGGCGTTGCCATAGACGGGGTCGAAGGACCGGGCCACGCCGTGGACCACGAGCGCGCCGGCGATCTCGGCCAGGTCCATGTCCTCCAGGATGTGCTCGGTGGACCAGCGGACGCGGCGGTGCTTCTGCGGGCGCTGGCCGAGGGTGGCGTTGCAGTCGAAGTAGAGCAGGTCCATGGCATGTCCTCGCTCAAAATGTTCGTTGAAGGGCATCGTCGGGATCGCCCTCAATGTACATCGCGCCTTCCGGCGTGTCAACGTAAATCCCTTTGACACGGACGCCGGGGCGGATTATTTTATGTGTGAGACGTGAACCATTTGTGCAGCAGGTCGCCGCGTAATTCCCCGCAGGAGACGACCCGCCATGAAACTGCCTGACCTCTTGCGACCGGGGGAGTCTGAGACGCTGGAGTTCAAGACCTTCTTCCATGACGAGACGCTGGAGACCCGGTTCGTGATCACGGGCAAGCCGCAGCGGGACGTGGTCTGGGAGTATCCCCTTGAGGCGGTGCGGGAGGCGATGGTCAACGCGGTCTGCCATCGGGACTACGCGAGTCCGGTCAACATCCAGGTTCGGCTCTACGACGACCGCCTGGAGGTCTGGAACTCCGGCGGGCTGCCCGCGCCGCTCACGCCGGCGGACCTGCTGCGGGAGCACGATTCGATCCCTCGCAACCGCCAGGTGGCCGAGGCGTTCTTCTACGTGGGTCTGATCGAGCGATGGGGAACGGGCACCACCCGCATGGCCGATGCCCTGCGGGAGGCGGGGCTGGCGGAGCCGGAGTTCGATGTCGGGACGCCGGGCCGGTTCCGGGTGATCCTGCGCAAGGACCCTTTCAGCGAAGAGCGGCTGCGAGAGCTGGGGCTGAATGAACGGCAGATGCGGGCAGTGGCCTACGTGCGGGAGAAGGGGAGGATCACCAACCGGGAATACCGACAACTGACGGGGCTCTCCGATGAGGCTACCCGGAGGGAGTTGGCTGGGATGATAGGGAGCGATGTTCTTCGGGTGATCGGGAAAGGACGAAGTACGGCTTATATTCTGAGACAACAGCGTGGCGATTACATATCTCCAAGTTGAAATATTGAGATTAGAAATCCGCCGAAATTTTTCTACATCTATTGCATAAACAGAAACTTAGGCTAATTTTTCGCCAAAATTCTAACCTAAAAGTTTCAAGTTGGAGATATGTAGTTGGCGATTAGTTGGCGATTCTTCAGTATTTCGCCTGTCTCCAAAACAACGCGGTCGCCCGCCTGCACGTACGTTGCGCAGGCAAATCGGTCCTAACCCCAGGATCGCCAGGTAGAATTTTGCCCACGTGGACAAAATCTCCTGTAACTCGTTGTGCGACAACGCTTGAATTGTGCGCGTGCGCGCACAATCCCGATGAGTGCTGGATGATAGAGTAATGGAGTAATGATGCGCAGAAACCCCACATGGCAACGGGATGAGTTGATCCTCGCTCTGGACCTCTACTTTCGGCACCATACCGTGCCTGTATCCGAATTACACTCAACGCAAGGCAGCAAGTTGGAAGACGTGGCACTGGTCTGCGCCAACTGCCACCGGATGCTCCACCGCAGGCGTCCCTGGCTGGGTCTATCTGATTTGCAGGAGTTGATCATTTCTCCGAATAGGGGGAACGTGAGATAGCAACAGGCACAGAACAGAAAGGTAGGGCTTTCTGTCATGACACCTTCTTTGACCCAAACTTGGACGCCTGTGGAAGGGACCGTCGAAGAAGTCCTGCGGCGGTGTCCGAGGCCGATGGAGGCGCTGGTGGCGGGGGAGACGCCGGCGGTCATCCTGCGGGGGGCTTACCCCCCGGCCCACTGCGCGGCGCTGGTGGAGCGGTTCTACGCGCGGGGGCTGCTCTATGACCCGCGAAAGGGGGAGGACGGGACGCCGCGCCGGGTGGACATCGGGACCAGCCTGGGCACGCACAGCGCAGACCCGGCGAAGTTCTTCGCCCACGCCGCGGGGACGCGCGCGCTCTTCGAGACGCTGTTCGAGGGCTACGAGGACCCGGTGCGGACGATCTACGAGGCGCTGGCCCGGATGGCCCCGGACAAACGAGTGATGACCGCGCGGGAGCCGGACGGGCGGGTCTACGGGCCGGCCATTTTCAGGACCTACCACGCGGGGGTGGGGCACAGGCCGCACTTCGACTCCGTGTCCAGGCGGTCGAAACTCTTCAACTATGCGGTCTCCCGGTTCCGGCAGCAGTGCGCGGGGGTGCTCTGCTTCCAGAACAGCGACGACGGCGGAGAGGGC